>Ga0310690_10004478_pt1 | contig 19803 bp, 22 predicted proteins | sample AusTroGonzalo_MG_2_FD_207661 | JGI IMG/M metagenome (GOLD analysis project Ga0310690, IMG submission 207661) | Bovine rumen microbial communities from tropical cattle in Woodstock, Queensland, Australia - Gonzalo_04 (v2) (version 2) | ecosystem: Host-associated > Mammals > Digestive system >...
TACCAAACGGAATTTAGCGAAAGCTAAAAAAGAAAACCTCACGATAACGGAAGACGTCGAACCATCAGTGATTGTGGAGCTTTTTAGAAAAAACAGAGGCAAAGAAATAAAACACTGGGGCGACAAGGAATACGACAGGTTGCTGAAGCTTATCGAGACTGCTAAAAAACACAACAAATGTCTGGTTATAGGAGCCAAAAACCCTGATAATCAGATAGTTGCAGGCGCATTTTTCATAATAAGCCATAACAAAATCGTGTTTCTTTTCTCAGGTTCCGACGAATCGAACAAAGAAAACCACGGTCTGACTATCTTGCTCGATTATGTCATCGAAAAATTTAGCGGAAGCGACAAAATTTTGGATTTCGAAGGCTCTGACAACGACGGATTAGCCAGATTTTACAAAGGTTTCGCAGGAGAAGAAAAAACATATCAAGGCATCAGGTTCAACAGAACAAAAGGCTTGACAAAACTTGCATTGAAAATTTTAAAACGAACATAAAAATTTAATAAACCATGGTAAAAGTCATAGAACTCGGTGCAAAAAACACCATTTTAAACAACTACATCGCTGAGTTGAGAAACGTTGAGGTTCAAGGCGATAGAATGCGTTTCCGCAAGAACCTTGAGCGCATCGGCGAGATAATGGCTTACGAAATAAGCAAAACTCTTGATTATGAAACCGTTACAGTCACCACACCATTAGGCGAGAAAGACATGAATATCCTTGTTGACCAGCCAGTGTTGGCTACCATCATGCGTGCGGGACTGCCTCTGCATCAAGGATTTCTGAATATTTTCGACAAGGCCGACAACGCCTTTATCGCAGCGTATAGAAAATACGACAAAAACGAGGATTTCGAGATACGCATTGAGTATTATTCGGCTGCCAACATCGACGGCCGCGTGCTGATGCTCGTTGACCCGATGCTCGCCACCGGCTCATCGTTGGTGCAGTGCCTCAACGGATTGCTTCACGACGAGATGAAGCCTTCGAAACTCCATCTTGTGGCAGTAATAGCAAGTGCTGAGGGCGTCGATTATGTCAAGAAAAAACTGGCAAAATACGATGCCACACTGTGGATCGGCAACATCGACGACGAGTTAACCGCGAAAGCATATATTGTTCCTGGCCTCGGTGATGCCGGCGACCTCGCATACGGTGAAAAGGAATAACGAAAAAACAATGTAGAGACGGATGAAAATCCGTCTCCAAACCGCGTAGCGGTTGTAAATCAATAAAACCATGAAAAATAAAGAAAGTTTCGGTTCCAAATTCGGAATCATAGCGGCGGCAGCAGGCTCAGCCATAGGATTGGGTAATATTTATAGGTTCCCCTGTGAGGCCGGCGCCAACGGCGGCGGCGCGTTCTTCATCGTATATCTCGCCATAGTGCTCCTCATGGGACTGCCTCTGATGGTCACAGAGTTCGTCATCGGACGACGCTCTGGCAAAAACCCAGTGGGCGCGTTCAAATCTCTAGCACCAGGCCATAAAGGCTGGGCGAGATTAGGGTATCTTGGAGTGATCTGCTCATTCCTCATCCTCGCCTTCTACTGCACAGTGGCAGGCTGGACCATCGACGCAGTGTGGAAAGCAATCACCAACTATTACCACGGCAAGGATCTGGCTACAGTACAATTTGGTTTCGACAGCCTGAAAGAAGAGACATGGCAGCCCATCATCTGCGAAGCCGTATTCGTCTTCCTTACCGCCTTCATCATCATCAAAGGCGTGACAAAAGGCATCGAGAAATATTCGAAGATACTTATGCCTATTTTGCTCGGAATCCTGATAATCCTTGGCATCAAAGCGCTGACATTGCCAGGTGCCGCCGAAGGTGTCAAGTTCTTCCTCAAGCCCGATTTCTCGAAAATCAACGGCACTGTCGTGGTCAACGCACTCGGACAGGCATTCTTCTCGCTGAGCATCGGCATGGGCATTTTGATAACCTACGGCTCATACATAGCAAAGAACGACAACCTCACCTCCACAGCGTTTTCGGTCTGTATCTGCGACACCATCATCGCAATACTGGCTGGCATTGTGATTTTTCCGGCAGCGTTCTCGTTCGGCATCACACCGGAGGCAGGCGACTCGCTGGCTTTCGTCACCCTGCCAATGCTGTTCAACCAGATGGCTGGCGGATATTTCTTCTGCCTGTTTTTCTTCGTTTTGCTGACGATAGCAGCTCTCACATCATCGATCTCTCTACTCGAAGCACCAGTTTTGTATTTCACCGAAGAATTGGGCATCAGTCGTAAAAAAGCCACCACCTACTCGGCAATCGGAGTTTTTGTGCTCTGCATAGTAGCAAGCTTGAGTCTGCACAGCGATACATGTTTAAAAATCGGCAGTTTCAGCTTTTTCAACCTGCTCGACTACATCACAGCCACATTCTTAATGACCATCGGAGGCTTGCTGACAGTCATTTTCCTAGGCTGGAAGATGAAAAAAGAGGATTTTTATGACGAGTTCACCAACGACAACACCGTCAACATGAGGTTGAGAAAGGCGATGTATTTCATAATAAAATACATTTCCCCACTAGCAATTACAGTGATTTTGATTACACAGTTCATCAAATAAACGAATCAAAAACCAAAATTTATGGACAATTTCAAAAGATTTCTGACATTCACACGCAGTGAACGCATCGCTATCGTAACAATCATCTCTTTGATTGTTATCATATTGATTGCCAAGTATTTAATAATTTCAAACCCTCCAAAACGAGATTACTTCGTGCATGATTTGGACTCGATAATTGCGCGGCGGGAGTTTGTGATGGATTCGGTGCAAGTGGCTGATTCTATTGAGAAAATCAATAAAGTAAAAAAGGAAAAAGATAAGAGAAAGGGAAAGGACAAGGCATGCCTTGTCCCAACGGGCCATTCTACCCGTACGGACAACACATGTGTTGTCCATAATGAGGCTCGTATATTAACGACAACCATTGACCTCAACACCGCCGACACCACCCTCTTAAAACAACTGTCAGGCATTGGATCTGCTTATGCAAAATGGATTGTTAGCTATCGCGAAAAGCTGGGTGGCTTTTGCGAATCCGAGCAATTGCTGGAGGTTTACCGCATGGACACGGCTCGCTATGACGCAATCAAAGATTTTGTAAAAATTGACTCGACGTTCGTCCCTAACAAATTGAGAATCAACAGCGATGCATTCAAGATTTTGTTAAAACACCCATATCTAGAATACGACGATGTGAAAAAAATTGTGAACCATCGCGAACAGAAAGGAATGATAACATCATGGGAGCAATTGACGAAAGTCGTTGGTGACGGAATCACTCCAAAATTAAAGTATTATATTGATTACAAATAAATTATCTCCATACATTTCCAAGATGATCACAATGATGATGAGATGTAAAAAAAATATTTGTATATTTGCGTCGTAGAAAATAATAAAAAGAATTATGAACAATGCAGAGTTTTGGGCATCGGTTAATGGCATCATTTCGGATGGTTTCACGCCTGAAGGTCTGCAAAAATTGGATAGTTATGCAGAACAATTCATCAGCGGAAGGTTGGTATATTAACGATTTTCACCGCGCGAACAGCATGGCTGCGCAGAGGGAGGTGCAACGCATGTCATTGCATCCCTACTCGCGGGAACAGAAGCTGGAACAGATAGCGAGTCTCAGGCAGCACTCAGCTTCAAAGAAGAATGCGAACGAGGAAAGTCATGATTTTTTGTCTGCTCAATGAAATAATTATGTATCTTTGCACATTGATAAAACAAATATCAGGTTATGAATGATGATAAATATTTACGCTCCGTTAAGGATTTAGAAGAGGTTGGCTGTAAGTGGTGGCCCAAAGAAGTGCGAGATGAGGCAATGAGGGTGAGTATTTTACAATATTTGCTGGATACTCAAGAGAAATTTATTTCCCTATTGACGTTAGCTGATTGTAAAAAACCAGAGAAGATATTCCGTCTTCTTGACGCTTCCGAGTTTGAGTTTCATTTGTTTTTGAAACATCTAATTCTTTTGACAGATGTCGGTTCTGAACCAATTCAGCGCATCAACACGTCTTTTAAAGAGATATTCCCAAATAAGGAATTGACATATAAATTAGGACGTAAAGAATACAATTATACCTTTACAGCCTTGCCAATAAAAGGAAAGCCAAACAATAAGAAAATGCAGATTGATACTATGGAAAATCTGCAAACCACGTGTAGAAATAAGGATTTATGCAAAGACCTTATTATGCTCCTTATCTATGGTGCGGCATCAACAATGCCACGCATTCGTGCTATACTTTACAAGTGCAATGCCTTTGAGTACATTGGACAGGAGGAAAAGATAAAACAATATGTTCGAGAGAACTACATACGAGTCAGCAGGATTATCGCGGGTAAAACAGCAACAGACTTAGGTAATGTCGCACAGGAATATGCTCTTAATTATTTGTCTGAACGATTGGGAAATAACTATAACTTGGTGAATAACGGAACTATTCCTGGTGTCAAGTTAGATGATGACAAAGAAGCTACTTTTGATATTGTTGTTGACAGAAAAGATGATGATGGTAAGATAAAAAAGTATGTCGGTATTGAAGTGTCTTTTCAAGAAACCTCAAACAGCGTTTCAGAAAGAAAAGGACGCGAAGCGCAAGCTCGTTTCCGTAATACCAACAACAAAAGGAGTTATGTGGCATATATTATTGATGGGGCAGGCAACTTCTCTCGTCCTTCTGCCATGAATGATATGTGTAATAACAGTCATTGCAATGTTGCCTTTACTCATACTGAATTTGAATTGCTTATAGAGTTTATCAAGGAGAAAATTGGATGATTAAGTATATTGACTTGTTCGCAGGTGTAGGCGGTATTCGTTTGGGAGTAAGCCGAGCTCTATCCAATAATGGGATAGAGTCAAAGTGCGTACTCTCGAGTGAAATCAACGAAAGAGCTTGTGAAACTTATCAACTCAATTTTGAAGAACACCCCAGTGGCGACGTGAAACTGATTGATGAGGTAGAGCCATTTGATTTATTACTAGGAGGGTTTCCTTGCCAACCTTTTTCTTACGCAGGTAAGCGGATGGGGTTTGGTGATACGCGAGGTACTTTGTTTTTTGAAATAGAACGCTTACTAGAAAAGTATCGACCAAAAGCCTTCCTACTTGAAAATGTACGCGGTCTGTATACACATGACGAAGGACGTACATTCAACACCATAATGGATAAACTACACAGATTGGGTTATGGAACATACGATCTATTGCAAAATAGTAGTAATTTTGGAGTTCCACAAAATCGAGTACGTTTGTACATTGTAGGTATTCGTGGAGCTACTCCGACAATGAAACTAGTTACAGATCTTGGAGCTTCAGATTCTCATAAATATAAACGTAATTCGTTAGAACTTTCTCTTTTTGAGGATAAACAACGATGTCGTGTCGGTGATATTTTGGAACATGATGTTGATGCAAAATACTATTGTTCATCAAAGTTCCAGCAGATGCTACATAATGCGGTTGGCAAAGATCTTAGCATTCTTCACGGCTATCGTCTAATTGATTATCGTGGAGGGCAGTCTCTCCATTCTTGGGAATTAGGTATGAAAGGTAAGTGTTCTGATGACGAAATACGTTTTATGAACGCTTTGATTCAGAATCGTCGCAAACCAATATTTGGTACAGAACAGGATGGTAAAAAGCTAACAAAAGAACAAATTAAAACTTTTTATACAGATTCCAACATAGAAACTGTTATTTCGTCTTTAATTGCAAAACGCTACCTTCAGGAAAAAGACGGCAAATACAATCCTGTCTGCGGTAATATGTCTTTTGAAGTGTTCAAGTTTCTTGATCCTGATAGTATCTCCGTGACACTGACGTCATCCGATGCTAATCGTCTCGGTGTTATTCAAAACAATAGAGCAAGGCATATTACACCTCGTGAATGCGCTCGTTTACAAGGTTTCCCAGATACGTTTAAATTACATCCTTCTGATGCGTGGTCATATAAACAATTTGGAAACTCCGTATCTATGCCAGTAGTTGAAGCCGTTTTTAATGAGTTTATAACAAGCAACAGAGACATTTTAAATTGGTAATATATAATTCTCTTAAGAATTTGTCTTTTATTTACCTTAGTTTCTGTAAAGAAACAAGATGATTAACTAACACTAAAACTCTATCTCATGTCAAAAAAAGAAGAACTCGAAAAGCAAGGTTTTAAAACATACGAGAATGAAGAGATTCAGGTGTTTTGGAACCCTAATTTGTGTCAGCATGTTGGCAAATGCACAATGGGAAATATAAAAGTTTTTGCCCCGGTACGCCGTCCGTGGATTGACTTGTCGCAGGCTCCGGCAAAAGAGATTGCAGAAATCATCGACCGTTGTCCGTCAAAGGCTTTGCAATATGATCTTAAAGTTAAAATAGTTTTCGAAGAGCAAAACAATCGAAGTGCAGCTTACTTCGACGGCAAACAGATAGGTGAATGCGAGTTCAGCCCTTCGACCACAAGATGGATTATCAACCATACTGGCGTTCGTCCTGAATTTGAAGGCAAAGGCATCGCCAAAAAACTTTTACTGAAAGTTATCGAAGCCGCTCGTGAGAAGAATGTGAAAATCATGCCGTTGTGCTCGTATGCCAGAAAAGTGATGAACGGAAAAGAAGAGTTTAAAGATGTTTTGTAAATCAACCCGCACCATTCGCAAAGTGTCGTTGCCTGAAGACGGCGAACGACTGCTCGAGGTCTTCGCGGCAGCGAAAGGCATCATGGTGGCGGATGGGAACGCGAGCCAGTGGACTGACGGCTATCCGTCGCTGGAGATTGTACAGGCTGACATAGAGAAAGACGGCGGCTTTGTGGTCGAAGACGATGGGAAAATAGTGGCTTATTTCGCATTTCTGCACTCGCCAGAACCGACATACGACAAGATTTATGACGGCAAATGGCTCGACGACACAAAGCCTTACCACGTGATACACCGCATTGCGAGTTTCCCCGAAGTGCATGGTATCTTCCAGAGTATCATGGAGTTCTGCTTCGCAAGGGAACGCAACATCCGTATCGACACGCATCGCGACAACAAAATAATGCAGCATAACATCCAGAAATTTGGATTCAAATATTGCGGCATCATACATCTCGCCAACGGCTACGAACGTTTAGCATATCAGAAAATGACAGAAAAGAAAAAACTTTCCCTTACCGCCCAAATCGGCATCGCCCTCGTATTGGCAGTGATAGCCGGCGTGCTGCTGCGCAACCAGGCTGATTTCGTCAACGAATATATAAAACCGATTGGCGCAATCTTCCTTAACTTATTGAAATTCATCGTGGTGCCACTGGTGCTTTTCTCAATAATGGCAGGCATTCTTTCGATGAACGATGTCTCGAAAGTCGGCAAGCTCGGACTCCGCACCTTGATATATTTCATTGTTACGACTCTCTTCGCGGTGGCGCTCGGACTGATAGTGCCAAGTCTGGTGAAAGGCTTTCTGCCCACAATAAAAATCAGCACAGCAGCCATAACCCAGACCATCGAAACGCCGAAATTGTCGGTGATGGACCAGATAGTCGCCATGTTTCCCGACAACCTCCTAACACCAATCAATTCTATGGCCATGATGCAAGTCATTGTGATTGCGCTGTTTTTCGGCATCGCCATGGTACATATCGGCGAGAAAGGCGCGATGGCGCGCAAGGTGACGCTCAGCTTCAACGACGTGGTGTGCAAGATTTTGGAATATATCATGGCGTTAGCCCCAATCGGCGTGTTCTGCATGCTGACGCCGGTGGTAGTTGAAAACGGTCCGTCGGTGCTCGGCTCCTACGCGGCATTGTTGGCATTGGCATATTTCTGCTTCGCCGTACATGCAGGCTTGGTGTATTCGTCAGCAGTATGGCTTCTGGGCGGTCTGTCACCACTGAAATTCTTCAAAGGGATGCAGCCAGCAATGCTGTTCGCCTTCTCAAGTGACTCGTCGGTGGCTACACTGCCTTATTCCATGCAATGCACCGAGAAACTTGGCGTCAGCAAAGACATCGGACGTTTTGTGCTGTCGCTGGGTGCGACCATCAACATGGACGGAGTAGCCATCTATCTCGGCGTCGCGTCGGTGTTTATGGCGAACTGCTGCGGCATCGACCTCTCCATGAGTCAGTATATGGCAATAGCGTTCGCTTCAACAATAGCTTCCATCGGAACGCCGGGCATCCCTGGAGGTAGCTTGGCGCTGATGGCGATGGTATTCGCGTCGGCAGGAATCCCTGTAGAATGTGTGGCAGTAGCGGCAGGCATCGACAGAATCATCGACATGGGACGCACCGTGATGTCGGTCACCGGTGACGCATCTTGCGCCATCGTGATGCAAAAACTATCTAAAGTCTAAGGTCTAAAGACTAATGTCTGAAATATCTCGGCTGTGTCAGCTCTTCTTTCGGTGGCTCTGGCACATTCCAATATTGGTCTTCGTCATCCAGATTGTCGTCGTCATCGTCATCTTCTTCCGGTTTTTCGCGCTGAGGGCCTTCATTTTTGTAAAAAATGGCAAGAGAAACTCCCATAATGAGTCCCGCGAGATGCCCCTCCCATGAAATATGGTTTTCGATGGCGTATTTCGGATAGATGCCCCAGATGAGGCTTCCATAAAGGAAAATCACTAATAATGAGACGATTACAAGGTTCCTGTTGCGCCTGATAAAGCCGCTGAGCATCAGGAAAAACGCCAAGCCATATATCAAAGCACTCGCCCCAATGTGGATACCGCCACGAGCACCGCACCAGACAAGCAGGCCAGTGGAAAACATAAGCAAGAGCCATATCTTGGTGGCTATCGGCTTGTAAAAATAATAAAGACAAGCTCCTAACACAATGATTGGCAATGTGTTAGCAATAAGATGGCTCCAACTCCCGTGAAGGAAATGGAAACAAATAATGCCTGGTAAACCGTCAGTGTGCAACGGTTTGATGCCGAGAAACGAGAAATCGAGGCCGAACACCTCTTCCACCCCTTTCACAATCCAGCAGACGGCCATGAAAGCCACCGGCACTATGAAACTGCGCAGAAGCCTGCTCCGCTCCTCCTTGATTTCCTCGGGACTCATCAATTAACTTTGAATTTGTAATGAATCTCCTTCAACTCCTCGTTGGCTTTTGCAATCTTTTTCTTCAGGTTTTCCTTGTAGTTGACCACTTTCTTGGCTATTGAGGCATCACCCACAGCAAGAATCTGAGCCGCCAAGATAGCTGCATTCAACGAGTTGTTCATTCCCACCGTCGCCACAGGAATTCCTGGAGGCATCTGAACTATCGAGAAGAGGGCGTCCATACCGTCATTGCCAGATTTTACTGGTATTCCGATGACAGGTATTGGGGTCATGGCAGCAATCACTCCTGGCAGATGGGCGGCCATGCCAGCCGCCGCTATTATCACTTTTATGCCACGTTTCTGAGCATTTTTAGCAAACTCTTCAACCAATTCCGGGGTACGATGCGCACTCAAGGCATTCATCTCGAACGGAATCTCCATCTCATCGAAAAAAGTCAGCGCCTTCTCCAAAACCGGCAGGTCGGAGGTGCTTCCCATTATCACACTAACTAACGGATTCATATTTTAAAATTTAATTTTTTGCAAAGTTACTAAATAAATTTTTTATATTTGCAAAAGTTAATAATTTTTAACATAAATTTATAACACTTTGATTATGAGCATCATAAGAGTTTCCGACAAGGATTTTGCACCTTTTATTCCTCAGGAAAAGATTGAAACTGAAATTCACCGCATTGCCAATGAAATCAAGCGGGATATGGATGGTAAGAACCCTCTGTTCCTCGTTATGCTCAACGGCGCGTTTATGTTTGCCGCCGAGCTGTTTAAAAACCTCGACATGGCGTGCGAGATGGCGTTTGTCAAATATAAAACATACGATGGAACGCACAGCACAGGCAAGGCAAACACTCTCATAGGCCTTGACGCTCAACAGATTAAGGGGCGCGACATTGTTATCGTGGAAGACATCGTCGATTCGGGCTTCACCATGAATGAGCTTCTCAAAGACCTCAACGCCAATGGCGCAAAAAGCATCCGTATCGCCACCATGATGTTCAAGCCTAACGCATTCAAATTCAATTACAAAATCGACTATATCGGGATGAATATCGGCAACGACTTCATCGTAGGATACGGCCTCGACTACAACGAATACGGAAGAAATTTAAAGGAAATCTATAAAATTGTTGAATAATGAATATCATACTTTTTGGACCTCCAGGTGCTGGCAAAGGCACTCAGTCACAACAACTTAAGGAAAAATACGGTCTCACTTACCTCTCAACCGGCGATATTTTGCGCGAAGAGATGGCTGCCGAGACCGAAATCGGCAAAAAGGTGAAAGACATCATCAGCAAAGGCGGCTTGGTGTCGGACGAAATCGTCGTTTCCATCATAAAAGGCAGAGTCGGCGCCAACTTAAAATCTGCTGGCTTTTTGTTCGATGGCTTCCCACGCACTGTGAAACAAGCCGAGATGCTTGACGAGATTATGAAATCATTCTCATTGAAAATCAACGCTGTTTATAGCCTCGAGGTGCCTGAAGAAATTCTCATCAACCGTATGCTCGAACGTGGCAAGACAAGCGGCCGCGCCGACGACAACATCGACAGCATCAAGCATCGTTTCGTGGAATACAAAGAGAAGACCGCTCCAGTGCTCGACTACTACAAGAAACAAGGTAACTTGATAGGTATCAATGGCGTAGGCGAGATAAGCGACATCTTCAATAATCTTTGCAAAGAGATTGACAAATTATAATCAATACCATGCTGGCGTAGCTGTTCCCGTCTTTTCGTTGAGAAGCGAGGACAGCTGCGGCATCGGTGAGTTTCTCGACCTAAAGAAGCTTGCCGATTGGTGTGTCATGACCGGTCTGAAACTCATTCAGATTCTGCCTATCAACGATACCACCACCGACGGCGGATGGAGCGACTCGTATCCTTATAAGTCTATCAGTACCAAGGCATTACATCCGATTTATCTAAACCTTGAAAAAGTCGGAACGCTGAAAGACGAAGCTGACAGACTGCGTTTTCAGGAGCTGAAAAAAGAGCTTAACGCCAAGGAATTTGTCGATTATCCAGCTGTTTTCGAGACAAAGATGTGGTATCTTAAAAAGATATATGCCCAAAAACGCGGCAAGAAACCCGATTTCTACGAATTTTTGCAACAGCAATGCGACAAACAACTCACGGAAGCCGTTGATTATCTGCACGATAGAGGCATTATGCTGAAAGGCGACCTACCCATAGGCGTGAACCGAGAAAGCGACGACGTGAAACAGAATCCGCATCTTTTCAACCTCGACATGGAGACCGGCGCACCGCCTGATGCATTTTCAGCAAAAGGCCAGAATTGGGGCTTCCCCACCTACAACTGGGCTGCGATGGAGGCCGAAGGTTTCCAATGGTGGAAAGACCGCGTGGCATGGTTCAAGAAATATTTCGACGCATTAAGAATCGACCACATATTGGGATTTTTCCGTATCTGGGAAATCCCGAGAGGCAGTCCCGATGCAAGTTACGGGCATTATTCGCCTGAGGATCCGCGAACATGGGAGATTGAGGGTCGGAAACGACTGTCGGAAATATTTAATTTGCCGTCTGTAGAGACGCGCCATGGCACGTCTTTACTAATTTGTGGCGAAGACCTCGGCATGGTGGCACCATGTGTGCCAGGGGTGATGCGTGAATTGGGGATTTTAAGTCTCGAGGTGCAGCGCATGCCCAAAAACAGCAGCCGTCCGTTCAGCGACCCACGCGAGAACCCTTACCTCAGCGTCGATACCACGGGAACACACGACATGCCGACGATACGCGGCTGGTGGGAACAAGACCGCGAGCTTACCGCACGTTATTACCATGAAATGTTGCATCATACCGATAATCCGCCGTATTTCTGCGAGCCGTACATATGCCAGGAGATCATCGAACAGCATTTTAACAGTAGCTCGCAGTGGGTCATCATCCCAATTCAGGACTACATAGCCATGGACGGCGTCTTCCGCTGGGACAACACCTGGGAAGAGCAAATCAACGAGCCAAGCAACCCTAATCAGAAGTGGAAATACAGAATGCATCAGAGTTTGGAAGCAATCATTAAGAATAAAAATCTAACAAATATAATTAATAATATCGGTGCCCTTACGGGCAGAAATCTCTCACAATAAAAATGCAGTTTCCGATAATAAAAAGAACAACATTTGGCAGTAAGCTGTTGATTTTCTTGCTGGTGCTTGTCTTCGGACTGGTGTTCAGCAGCGTGCTTGGCATCTTCATCAGCATGATGCGAGGCGGCGACATCATGGATATCACCAACCTCCAGATAACACAGGTCTGCAGCCAAGTGATAGGGCTTTTATTGCCACCTATCCTTTACGTGATGCTGGTCGAAGAAAAACCATTTAACTATCTAGGCTGCAATGAGTTACCAAAATGGTCGCTTTTAGGAATAGTGACAATGTTCACTATTTTGCCATTCAACGGATGGGTTGCAGAATGGAACGAAAACATCGTTTTCCCGGAATCGATGGCAGCGTTGGAAACTAAACTGAAGTCGTTGCACGAGATGTACGAATCCACATCAGAAATGCTCATGAACGGCAGCAATCTGGTCATTGGAATCATTATTTTCGGGCTTTTGGCAGCCGTCAGCGAAGAGTTTCTGTTCCGCGGGGTGATACAAAAAGCACTGGTGAAACTGTTCAAAAACGCTCACATCGGAATCATCGTGACCGCTTTGGTTTTCTCGGCATTCCACAGCGATTTCTACGGATTCTTCCCACGTTTCATCCTCGGCCTGATGCTCGGCTACATATTCTGGATGTCAGGCTCGATTTGGGCAAGCATAATCATGCACTTCGTGAACAACTCCACTATCGTGATGCTTTATTTTTTGAATAAAAAAGAGATAATCAGCATCGATGCTGAGAGTTTCGGCAGTACCGACAGCGTTTTTTTGATAATTTTAAGTTTGGTGGTGACAGTTGCAATATTTGTGATTTGTAATCGTTTGAAAAATCGTAGAGACGCACGGCCGTACGTCTCAACAGAGATATGACAATAGATAAATTCTTCATATTAAAGTTCCTTAAGTTCGGAGTCGTAGGATTCTCGGGCGTTTTCGTCGATTTCGGCATCACGTGGCTTTGCAAGGAGAAGATAAAAATCAACAAATACGTGAGCAACGCCATCGGGTTCATCTGCGCCGCCACCTCGAACTATATCTTAAACCGAATATGGACCTTCCAAAGTGAAAATGCGGAGGTTGCCACCGAATACGGTAAGTTTATGCTTGTCTCCGCTATCGGATTGGGAATCAATTCGTTAACTCTTTATCTCCTGACCGACAAACTGAAATGGAACTTCTACCTCAGCAAAATCTTCGCCATCGGCGTAGCTACACTGTGGAATTTCTTCGCAAATCTGATGTTTACGTTTAAATAATCTTAGAAATCCGTATATTTCTTCAAAAAATCCTCGGCAAAGGTCAGCGGCATCATGTCTTCCATCTTTTCTGAGATGATGATTGGGCCTTCCTCACCTTGCATGATGACGCGCAACGGCTGTTTATGGCGGCTCTCGGCCTCTATCATCGCCTGGCGGCAACTGCCACACGGAGGCACCGGCTGGGTTATCTTGCCATCGCTGCCGATAGCGGTGACTGCCAACGAAACGATAGGCTGGTCAGGGTACTGCGCCTGAGCTGAGAACAACGCCACACGCTCAGCACACAAGCCCACTGGATAAACAGCGTTTTCCTGGTTGGAACCTATGATAATCAATCCGTTGGCGAGACGCACAGCAGCTCCGACCTTGAATTTCGAATATGGTGCGTAGGCGTTCTTTGCAGCCTCCTTTGCCTTCAGCAAAAGAGCGCGGTCGTCGTCGTTTAATTCTTCAATTGAATTAAATTCCAAAAATGAGAGTGTAATTTTATGTCTTTTCATGTTTTTTAATTTGTACCTTTCAAAATCCTGTTGTATTCTTCTTGATTAAGAATGATTTCCAATGCCTTTGCAAGCTCCGGATCCTCGTCCAAAGTGGCTATAATCTTGCCTTTCTGATAGTAATAACGGCTCACTATCTCGATTTGTAACAGCTCCTCGATTTCCTTACGGTTGTTGACGAGGTCTTTTGCCTTCTCCTCCTCTATCTTTGCAACTGCTTGATCCAGAATAGGTTGTATATCATCGAGATAACCTTCGAGTTTTGCTGTCTTTTCCAGATTCTTTATCTCGTTCTCGCTTTGCGATGTAAATGTAAAGCCTTCATCCTTAACGAATTGCATGAAATCGTTATAAATGTCATCGGTAATTTTAAAATCTTTTGCCGATTTTATCGATTTATGCTCTCTGTAGAACTTGTTGGCATATTTGAAGAAGATGTTTTTGGCATAGAGATATGTCGCAATTGTCGATGCCATCGTAGGCTCGATTTTCACATCGGGCTGGATGCCGTGGCCCTCATACACGATGCGGCCGTTGGCAGTGTGGAATGCCTTACCCAAAGTATCAGCTTTTGCTAAGGTATCAGCGACATTCTTCTTGCTCTTTTTCGAATAATCTATCTCCTGAATGCAGCGGTTGCTCGGCAGGTAGTAATGTGCCACCGTCACCTTTATCTGGGTGTTATAGCTCATCGGGAAGATGTTCTGCACCAATCCCTTACCGAATGTGCGTTGTCCGACGATGACACCACGGTCGAAGTCCTGGATGGAGCCAGAGACAATCTCCGATGCCGACGCACTGCCTTCGTTGACCAGAATCACCAGCGGGATGTCGAGGTCCAACGGCTCGTGCTGCGTGTAGTGGTTGTAATTGTTTTCAGCCACCTTACCCTTCTGATACACAACGAGTTTGTTTTTCGGAACGAACATATTCACAATATCAACAGCCTCGTTCAACAAGCCACCGCCGTTGCCTCGAAGGTCGAGGATGAAGCCTTTAAGCTCGTGCTTTTTCTTCATGTCGAGGATTACTTCCTTCAACTCCTTGGCGCAATCTTTGGTAAACTGCGACAAGATAGCGTATCCGACGCCGTTGTCAAACACTGTTGAATAAGGTATGTTGTCGATTTTTATCTTCTCGCGTTTCAGTTCTTTCACTATAGGCTCTTTCTCGCCTTCACGTTGCATTTTCAATGTCACTTTAGTGCCAGGGGTGCCTTTCAGAAGCTCGCTCACCTCGCTGGTGTTCTTGCCTTGCACATCTATACCGTTGACTTCCAAGAAGATATCGCCAGGGATGAGGCCAGCCTTGGCGGCTGGGAATCCTTCGTAAGGCTCCGAAATCATGGTTTTTCCGTCGGAATACTGAATTAGCGAGCCTATGCCGCCGTATTCGCCTGTCGTCATGAGTCGCACGTCTTCGATTTGTGACTCAGGAATGAACACCGTATAAGGGTCGAGGCCGTCGAGCATGGCGTTGATGGCGCTCTCGTTAAGCTCAGCAGGGTTTATCTCGTCAACATAATATAAGTTGAGCTGACGCAACACATTATTATATATGTCGAGGCTTTTTGATATCTCGAAATTGTTCTTTTTTGTCTGTGCGTTGGCGTTCACTGCAGTGAAAACCAATAAAATCAGGAATAATCTTAAATATTTCATGTCGTTTTAATTTTATGGGACGGGGTCGTACCCTGAGCCGCCCCAAGGGTTACACGATGCTACGCGTTTTATCGTCAGCCAGCCTCCTTTGATGGCGCCGTATTTCCGTATCGCCTCGATGCCGTAGTTGGAGCATGTCGGGGTGTAGCGGCAGTTGCGCCCGATAAATGGGGAGAGCGTATATTGATAGATCTTTATCAACAGTATCAAGAAGTTGGCAGGCAGCTTGACTATGAATCTCAGAACTTTTTTCATAATTTCTCGGCTAACCTTTCGACAACTTTTTTCATTTTCTCCTCAATCTCACCGTATGTGTGGATGACTGTGGCATTATATACGAACGCTACATCGAGCGTTTTGTTGTGTTCTTGGCATAATTTCATCAGTTCCGCCTTGTTTTTCCGCCAGCATTCGCGGATGAGGCGTTTGACGCGGTTGCGTTTTATGGCGTGATGAAATCGTTTTTTAGAGACGGAGACAAGTATTCTCGGAAGCGCATCTTGTTGATTTTCAGCGTCATAGAGATGTACTACTACACGAAAAGGATACAATGAGAATCCTTTTCCTTCTTCAAATAAAGTTTGGACAGCATTTTTAAGATAGATGCGCTGCGATTTCGGTAATCCTTCTTTGGGTTCCAATTATCTCTTCTTTGCTTTTTTAATTTCAGCCTCAAGATACTCCTCGATTGCCATCGTTATTGACGGGGCGGTCTTGGTAGGTGCTGTGAGGCTGAGGTTGAAACCGGCGTCGGTGACCGCTTTAGCGGTCGCCGCGCCCAAAGCGCCAATAGCGACTTCACCCTGAACAAAGTCAGGGAAGTTGATCTTCAGCGAGTCGATACCGGCTGGGCTGAAAAACACCAGCATGTCGTATTTTGTGATGTCGATCTCGTGCAAATCGGACGGCACAGTGCGGAACAGCATCGATTTCTTGAAGTTGAGCTTCGCATCGGTCATCAATGCCACGTAATCCTCGCTGGTGACGATGTTGGAAGTCGGCAGGAAATATGTCTCCTCACGGTGTTTCTTCATGATCTCCACGAGGTCGGCAAACGTCTGGTTCCCGTAGAAAATCTTACGTTTGCGGAATTGGATGTAATGTTGAAGATATAAAGCCGTTGACTCGTTGACACAGAAGTACTTAAGATCGTCAGGCACCGAGTAGCGCATCTCCTTGGCAATACGGAAGAAATGATCCACCGCATTGCGGCTTGTCAGGATGATAGCCGTATAATCGGTAAGTTTCACGTGGTCCTGCCTCAGCTCCGAAGCTTCCACGCCCTCAATCTTAATGAATTTCTCAAAATCAATCTTTACGTTATATTTCTTGATGATACTTTCAAAGTGTGTTTTGGAAATATCGACAGGTTTTGGCTGTGAAACGAGAATGTTTTTAACCTTCATATTTTCAATTGTAGTTATCTATAAGCCTATAATACACAATCAGTTACAATCAAACGACAGAGCATTGTGATGGCCACTGACAGTGGTATAATTTCGAGGGTGCAAAAATACAAAAAATTATTTAACAAATTCATCTTTGATACAATTTGGAAGTCAAAAAATGTTTTAACCATCCTTATTAAATTGATTATCAATATTATAGATATTGTAATTATTAAAATAAATTTTGTGGGATAGAAAATAAGGATGAGTCCAAGCACTATCATGACGATGTTGAGAATCGACATTGTGGAAAGATGCGTCACTTCTTCGTGTGTGGTAGCCGCCTCGATGCCGAAAAGCCATCCGTAGAGCGAAATCACTATGTATTGCAAGATGCAAAGCAGAGCTATGAAGGCGCACACATCACAATAAAAGCCGAAGCCGCTGTAAAGAATAGTGTTTCCTGAGAAAACGAGTACTATTTTCTGAACTATGAGAGCCATCAGGGCGATATAAGAAACGAACACCGTCAGGCCGTTGATGCTCATTATCGGGTTCCACTCGCGCGCCATGCGATCGCTGTCGGACGACTGCGTCAAAACCGAAATCATCATACGGAAACGCATGGTGTAAAGCTGTTTGTTGAGCACCATCAGCAGCATGGCAAAAAGCACCACAACGAAATTCCATGACGGCGAAATATACGTCACAACACGGAGACTCGGCTCGACTGCCGAGGCGACATTTTCCGTAACAAGCTGAAAACCAGTAAAATCGCTCATCGAATTTCTTTCAAATTTTATTCTGCAAAAATATTGAAAAAATTTGGATTTTTAAGAGAATAATTGTATTTTTGCCAAATAATTTTTTAGGAAATTCTAAATCTATAAATAATTGAGTAATGGGACTTATTGAAGAAATTATTGCTAATGCGCAGGCTAACAAACAGCGCATTGTGCTCCCTGAGGGAGACGAACCGAGAACATTGAAAGCGGCTGACCGCATCGTTGCCGACGGCATCGCCGACGTGATTTTGATTGGACCGGCACAGAAAATCGCCGACATGGTAAAGGAATTCGGTCTGAAAAACATCGGCAAGGCACGTGTCATCGACCCGCAGACCAACCCTGACCGCCAGAAATATGCTGACCTGCTTTTCGAGCTTCGTAAGGCTAAAGGCATGACACCAGAGCAGGCATACGACCTCGCCGGTAACTTCATGTACCTCGGCATTTTGATGGTGAAAGCCGGTGAAGCCGACGGTCTCGTCAGCGGCGCCCGCTCAACCACAGGCGACATGCTCCGTCCTGCCCTCCAGATCATCAAGACTGTGCCAGGTGTGACATGCGTATCAGGAGCATTCACCATGTTCCTGCCAGAAGGCTGCCCTTATGGCACCAACGGACGTATGGTGTTCGCCGACTGCGCCGTGACACCAATGCCGACAGCAGAACAATTGGCAGAAATCGCCATTTGTACAGCCGATACAGCAAAAGCCATCGCCAAGATCGACCCTGTGACCGCCATTTTGAGCTTCTCGACAAAAGGCTCGGCAAAACATGAGGTCGTCGATAAAGTCATTGAGGCCACACGCATCGCACAGGAGCGTCGTCCAGACCTCGTCCTTGACGGCGAGCTGCAAGCCGATGCCGCCATCGTGCCATCAGTCGGCTCAAGCAAAGCCCCGAACAGCCCAGTGGCAGGAAAGGCCAACACCTTGGTGTTCCCATGCCTCGAAGTGGGTAACATCGCATACAAACTCGTACAGCGTCTGGCAGGTGCCGAGGCAGTGGGACCAGTGCTCCAGGGCTTGGCAAAACCTTGCAACGACCTCAGCCGCGGCTGCTCAATCGATGACGTTTACAAATTAGTTGCTATTACTTGCAATCAGGCTATCGCACAGAAGAAATAAAATTTTAAAATTATGAAGATATTAGTTTTAAATTGCGGTTCGTCATCAATCAAATATCAGCTGATTGAGATGGACGAGAAGAGCCACTCAGTGTTGGCGAAGGGTCTCCTCGAGCGCATCGGCCTCGAGATGGGCGAGTTCACTCACAAATGGAACGGTCAGAAGCACTACGAGCAGCTTCCTATCCCGAACCATACCGAAGGCATCAAGATTGTGCTTCAGGCACTTACAAATAAGGAATACGGCGTCATCAAAGACTTGAAAGAAATCAAGGCAGTGGGTCACCGCGTGGCACACGGCGGCGAGAAGTTCAAACAGAGCGTCCGCATCGACGACAAGGTCATCGACATGATCAAAGACCTGTGCGACCTCGCTCCATTGCACAACCCAGGCGCTTTGCAGGGTATCGCGGCAATGCAGGCAGTGCTTCCTGGCATCCCGATGGCAGCGGTGTTCGACACCTCGTTCCACGCCACCATGCCACCAGAGGCATATCTCTACGCCATTCCTTATGAATACTACGAGAAATACCGCGTACGCCGCTACGGATTCCACGGCACCAGCCACAAATACGTCGCTGAAAAAGCCGCTGAATACGTCGGAAAAGACTGGAAAAACTGCAAGATTGTCACATGCCACCTCGGCAGCGGCGCCTCTATCGCAGCAGTCGAAAACGGCAAGTCAGTGGAGACATCAATGGGCTTTACACCTGTTGAAGGTCTCGTGATGGGCAGCCGCACAGGCGACCTCGACCTCGGCGCTTTCATGTACATCATGGACAAGGAAGGCTACAACACCAAGGAGATGAACACTTTGGTGAACAAGAAATCAGGTTTGATCGGCATCA
>Ga0310690_10004479_pt1 | contig 19799 bp, 13 predicted proteins | sample AusTroGonzalo_MG_2_FD_207661 | JGI IMG/M metagenome (GOLD analysis project Ga0310690, IMG submission 207661) | Bovine rumen microbial communities from tropical cattle in Woodstock, Queensland, Australia - Gonzalo_04 (v2) (version 2) | ecosystem: Host-associated > Mammals > Digestive system >...
ATCTAACACAAGATTTAAATTCAAAGGATCATAGGTTGCAATAAACCGGTTGGCTCTCGGACAACGAAATTTTTTGCCCTCAATGATGACCACATCACCACGCTTGAAATCAATGATAAAATGTATGAGCGACAAGTCGTTTTTTCGGTTGATTTTATGAGCCGGTTTGGCTTTGCCTTTTTCATCAAACGAAATCAGATTATTGCATTTTACAAATTGGTCGGCTTGAAGTTTTGGCAGCGAATTTGTGTGAACGAAAACTTTTTGAACGCCGACGGTTGAAAGCGCGTTTGCCATAATGCCGCCTTGTCCGCCGATTTGAAGATGGCCGCATTTAAGGTTGTCTTTGAGCAACTCATAGACTTTTTCGTCTTCGCAAATCCATTCTTCGGCGATGCCAAGCCGAAAAGCTTTGAAAACGCCTTTGATGAAATCTTTGAGTGTTAAAATGGCCGTATGATCAATGTTTTCAAGTTCTTTCAAGCTTAAATTTTCGTCAGCGATAAGCTTTGAAAGAGATTCGCCCGACATGTGACAAACGGCGTCTATGTTGGTGTTGAAACCCGTTGCAACCGCTTGCACGTTTGAAATTTTTTCAAATTGGGGAGCGGCGATTTGATATTTTTCTTTCCAAATTTTTTTTAAAACAGTTGTATCCATCTTCTTTTTTCCGTTTTTTTGAGCTATTTTTTGTGGTGATAAAGATGCCACTTGAAGGGGTTAAATTCTGTGCATTTGTTACAAAAAGGTTTCCACGAAGGTGAGCTTTGGCCGCATGAAGTGCACACCCATAAACAATCATCGACACAGTCTTTTTCGCGCTTTTCCCAGTTTTGCGCGGCCTTAAGGTTGTGGTTGGCACATCTTTCATATTTTGCAATGAGCCTTGCGATTTTTTTTGTTGCGGGATTTTGAATTAAAAACAGCTCAAACTCGGCTTTTGCCTTGTCCCAGAGCTTTGCTTTCATATCTAAATCGGCCAAGATGAAATTGTTGAGTGCCGGATTTTTGGCCTGATAAAGGGCAAAATTTTCCATTCTTTGAACCCGCGTAAGCGGTGTGTCTTCGTCAAAAAGCTTCAAGTAACTTTCGGCAATGGAAAACGTTGGGTTAATGCGCCAAATTTCTTTTAAAATTTTCGAGGCTCTTCTTTTTTGATTGTTTCGAGCGCAATATTCGGACAAATCAAGCGCAGCAGGCACAAAATCGGGCGAAAGATTGTGTGCCTCGGTTAAATGTTTGGCAAAAAGCAAATTTTCGCCTTTTCTTTTTTCGGTTAAAGCAAGCTCATAAAGGCAAACGCTCTTAAATTCAGTATATTGCTCTTTTGAAAGCAGTTTTTTCTTTAAGCCGGCGTGCAAAACTTCTAATGCACCTTGCCAATCTTTAGATTTTGCCCGCAACTCAAAGGCATATTTTATAACCCAATAAAGGTCTTGACGAACCTTAAAGGCTCTGTTTGCCGAAGAAAGTGCTTTGGAAAAATCATTCTGGGTTGCAAAACTTTCGGTTAAAGCCTTGAGACCGACAAGTGCCGAATCTTCGCTTTTTAAAAGCTTCTGCGACAGTTTTTCAAGTTTTGAAAAATTTTTTTCGCCCTTTAAGATTTTGAGCTCGAGCAAATCGATGATGACGTGATTGCCGATTTTTGCGTGAAGATGAGCCAAGTTCTTTCGGGCATTTTTTAAGTCGCCCTCCGTTGTGGAAGTCATTGTTTTGATGAGGGCAAACATTGCTTCTTCCGCATCGCGCCTTTTAATGTTTTGTGGCCTTCCTTCTTCAAAATTTTTTCGAAAACAGACACGGTGTTGCTTTTTGATATGCCAGAAAACAAGGTCAACACATAAAAGAAGCAAAATTGAAAAAACAAAAAAAGCGGCAAGCAAAACAAACGCCGGCAAATCAAACGAGGCACGCCAAAAGTGCACCTGCGCTATTGCGTTTTTATCTAAAGCCCAAAGGCAAAAAACGCATATTAAAGAAAACAAAACAAAGCCGACGTTCTTTTTCATTTTTTTACTCACTGTTTGCCTTTTTTATTTGCTCGGCCTTCATCTGTCCGAGTGTTAAGGCTTTGATTTTTGAAATTTCCGCGTTAAAAATTTTTTTGGCGCGCACCTCTTCTTTCCAAATTTCAAATGCCTCGGTTTGAAAAAACGAATCGGTTTCCATTTTCAAAATTGCTAAATCGAAATCTGCTTTTTGAACAAGAGACAAAACGGTGTTTTGCGCATTTTGAGGTAGTGTTTCTTCTTCAATTTTTTTAAATTGGATGAGCTTTGCAAGCTTGCTTATTATTTTTTCTTTCCAACTTGCAGGCTCGGCGGGTTTTACATCTTTATTTTCTTTTTTTGAGGTGATGTCTTTTTGTCTTGCCTGATAAATTGCCTCAAATTTTTGAATTAAAGCTTTTTGCGTGGCAATACCTGTTGGGGCGTATGAGGCAATGATATAGGCGCTTTTTTCCATTGGTAAACCTTGGCTCAAATTTTGCAAGACGGAAGCTTCGTAAACGAAAGGTTTGCCGTTTTTCGCAGCCTCGTCGACAAGCATTGCCGCAACCAAAACAAGTGCGCCGTGAGAGCTTAATGTGCCGAGTTTTTTGACGCTACCTTCCAAAGCGTCAAGTCTTTCAACCAAGCCCATCATTGAGGCGATGCTTGCCTTCGAATTTAAAATCTCGACATTGATTTTTTGCATATCATCGATTTTTTCGGAGAGAATTGCAACATCTTCGCGCGATAAAACAGGCGTTTGCTTTTCAAGAACAGATATGCGCTGTTCAAGGGTTTTGAGTTTGCTTTCAAGCTTTGCAAAATCTTGCCGAACATCATTTTTGGCGCTAAAGGTTAAAGGGTTTTGATAAAACCAAAAACTGACACCGGCCAGAACGGCTATCAGCACAAAAACAAAGGCGTATTTCAATTTTGATTTTTTCTTCTCGGTCTTGTCTGTCATTTTCTTTTTTCCTTTTTGATGATAATTCTTGGCAAGTTCATTTTTCTAGTTTATATAATTATAAAAAAATGGCAATAAAATAGTTGGATTATGCAAAGATGATTATACTCGGGATTGAAAGCAGCTGTGATGAAACGGCTGCCGCGCTTGTTAATGACGAGCGAAAAATTTTGGGACAAGCCCTTTTATCGCAAAAAGAACACATTGCATTCGGCGGCGTTGTGCCTGAAATTGCGGCAAGATCGCACCTTGAGCATATTGATGCCATTATTGATGATGCGTGCCGTCAGGCCGGTGTGAAACTTGATGAAATTGACGGTGTTGCCGCAGCTTCAGGCCCCGGTTTAATCGGCGGGGTTGTTGTGGGTGTGATGGCGGCAAAAGCGATTGCACTTGCTTTAAACAAGCCGTTTATTGCCGTAAACCATTTGGAAGGTCATGCGCTTTGTGCAAGATTAACCGAGGACGTGGATTATCCTTATTTGTTGCTTCTTGTTTCAGGCGGGCATTGTCAGATTTTGATTGTTAAAGATGTGGGACAATATGAGCGTCTCGGCACAACGATTGATGATGCAGCCGGAGAGGCTTTTGATAAGGTTTCAAAAATGTTGGGGTTGGGATATCCGGGCGGACCTTTGATTGAAAAAGCAGCTTTAAGCGGCGATGAAAACCGCTTTTTGTTGCCGCGTCCTTTAATTTCTTCCGGCGATTGCAATCTTTCGTTTTCTGGGCTTAAAACGGCCGTGCGGCGAATCGTTGAAAGTTATGCGAGCGGGGGCGATATTTCATGCGTTCAAATACCTGAGCAAGATGTTTGCGATATTGCGGCATCGTTTCAAAAGGCTTTGACGGATTGTTTGATTAAAAAACTTCAAAAAGCCGTTAAAATTTTTAAGTCAAAATATCCTCAAGGCAGGCATATTGTTGTTTCAGGCGGAGTTGCCGCAAATTCGTATTTGCGCCAAAACCTCGAAAACGTGGCCAGAAAAGAAAATTTGATTTTTGCCGCGCCGCCGATTCGTTTTTGCACTGATAACGGTGTGATGATTGCGTGGGCAGGTTTAGAGCGCTTTCAAAAAGGTTATGTTTCAAGTTTGGATTTTAAACCGAGGCCTCGCTGGCCGCTTGATGAAAATGCGCCGAAAGCCGCAGGTGCTGGAGGTGTTAAGGCATGAGAAAACAATCTGAAATTTTGGAGATGATGCGCGTTTTTGAACATCTTAATCCGAACCCAAAATGTGAGCTTGATTATAAAAACGCTTATACGTTGCTTGTTGCGGTTGTGCTTTCGGCACAAAGCACAGACAAGGGTGTGAATAAGGCAACAAAAGCTCTTTTTGAAATTGCCGATACGCCCCAAAAAATGTTGGAGTTGGGGCTGGAAGGCTTAAAAAGCCACATCAAGACCATCGGGCTATACAACAACAAAGCCAAAAATATCATCAAGCTTTCAGAAGAACTTTTGGAAAAACATCGGGGGCAGGTGCCTGAAAATCGTGCTGCGCTCGAAAGTTTGGCCGGTGTGGGCAGAAAAACGGCAAACGTTGTTTTGAATGTGTGGTTCGGAAAATCGACTTTGGCCGTTGACACGCATGTTTTCCGCATATCGCATCGCCTTGGTTTGTCCGAGGGCAAAACGCCTTTAGAGGTTGAAGCCGATTTGATGAAGGTTTTGCCTGAAAAATATGTTAAAAATGCAAATCACTGGCTCGTGCTTTTTGGGCGTTATACGTGCAAAGCCGTCCGTCCCGATTGTTTGAATTGTGCCCTGCAAAGCTATTGTAAGAGTCCGGACAAACGGGTGGGGTAGCGGGCGTTTTTACGGCCGCATTTTTTTTGCGTTTTAATTTAATTCGTAGACCCCTTGATTTTTGCCTGTCGGCAAAAAAGGGGTGACATTTTTTTCTTTTTTTAAAAAAACACTTGACAAAATATCGGGTGGGGGTAAACTGGAAGCAATAAGGATCGATTCTTTATTTAGGCAAAAATTTTTTAAGAAAGGACAAGACAATGAGTAATCTTAAAACAAGAATTCAGCAGATGAAGGATTCTATATCTCTGGCTTCTTTTGAAAAAGGTATTCAAAACACAGTTAGTGAAGCAAAAAAAATATTAAAAAAAGCAGCACTTGTCGGTGTGGTCGGTTTTGCTATTGCACCCGTGGCAAAAGCAGGTGTTCGCCAAGTTTCAAGAAATATTGACATAAATCAAGTAAAAACTTGTTTGCAGGAAAACAAACACGTTTCAGGAATTGAAATGCAAGCATATCTTGATGATTGTATGGCTCATTTTACGGCTACGGCGGATACTATACAGTTGTTGGGAGGAGGCAGTATGGTTCATTATCAGCTGAATGACGGGGCTTCGGCGGTAAAAACTACGTTTGCTGACGGAGGACAGCAACTGGAATATAAACAAGAAACTTCAGAATTTAATTATCATGATATGTGCGGAACGGAGCACTCTTTTAGAGGCGATTTAGTGTGTGAACGGGGTTTTTATGAGCAAAAATCAGATGTTCCCGGAGATTTGCTTGACGCTTATCAAATGTCAGATCATCAAAAACTTGATGTTATGAAAGTTTTTGGAGCTCGTGATGATCAAGGTCAAGCTGTTCAAACCTTTATTGTACATGATGGTTATGGTATACAGGCAATGACCGCAGAAATTACGGATTGCAACGACGGGACAACAAGAAGGGATGAAACCTATTCTCCACTTTTGGCACTTGATGGTGATTATAATCTCAGGAGTATCACATCCGAGAAAAATGATATTACATTGCACAGACAGGTTTTAGACAGACAAGGAAATGTGCTGCAAGATATTCAATATGATGTTCAAGGAAATGTAAACAGTATAACGACATCGAAAGATGAAAATTCATGGACGACATCGTTTAAACGTGATCGTAACGGCAATTTTTCAGAAGTTGTTTGGTCTTCAGAAGGGAAAGAAGATGTACATATTAAGATAGATAGAAACACAGCTAAAGGGGTTGATGTGTATGCCTTAATTTCTTACGAACAAGCCCGTGCAAGTGATGCTCAAAGCATTTATAAAATTGGCGCACAAGTTTTGATGGATAATAATTTGGTTCCAACAAAAAACAGTGAATTTTTTAATGAATATCAACAAATTCGAAATTCAAAATCTGCTCAAGATAATGTTGTTAAAATGCAAACCAAATCCGGTGGACATGTCCTTGGGTGAAGTTCAGTTCATAAGTTGAGGAGATAGCATTACCAATTTGAAACAGCAGGCGGGAAAATGTCTGCTGTTTTTTTTGTGTTTTAATCTAATTTGAAGGCCCCTTGATTTTTGCCTATCGGCAAAAAAGGGGTGACGGGTAAAGGTTTGCAGACCCTTTGACGCATTCGCCTACGGCTCAGCGAGGGGTGACGGTTGGGTTTTCACCCTCTCCGTTCCTCCCCCTCAAGGGGGAGGTTGGGGAATTAGGGGTTATACGGGGCTGATTTGTTTGGCAAGGGGCAGGTCGGTTTGAACGGGTCGATAATGAGCGTTATGCTTTAAGCATAAATCGCGCAGTTTTTTGCGCTTGGCGGCAAAATAGGCAGTGTAATTTTTTTCAAACGTTTCGGAGAAATTTTCAATTGTGGTGCGAAGGCCGTTATATTCGGCCGTGTATTCGCCTTTGGGCGGACAGATGGCTTCTAAGCGGTCAAAAACATCAACAAGATAAACTTCACGCAAGGCCGCCAGCGTTTGAAGTTCGCGGTCAAGTTTTTCATCGTTTGGATCAAAACTGCTGATGATGAAAAGCACCGCATTTGAACCGGCTTTTTTTTCAAAAAGCCGCAAGGCTTGCGTTAAAGATTGAGAAGGCTCTTGATTTGAATTTAAATTTTGCGTGCAAATTTGTTCTATTTTTTTCAAAATTGATAAAAAATATGCCAATTGACGGCGCGGTTCAAAAATGTATGTTTGTGTGCCCGTGTAAATTGCTAAACCGACGCGGTCTTTATATGAAAGGGCATAGAAACCCAAGAGCGCCGCGATTTTGGCAGCCGTAACAGACTTTAATTCTTTGTTGGTTCCGAAATACATTTTGTCGGAAAGGTCGAGAAAAATATGTACTTTTCGGTCTTTCTCTTCAATGTAGAGCTTTGTAAACGGTGTGTTTTTGCGGGCGGTAACACGCCAATCAATGTCGCGCAAATCATCACCGAACTGATAGGTTCGGATTTCTTCAAACTCGATTCCTCTGCCCTTAAATGATGATTTTGCATCACCGGAAAGCAAAGTTGTGTTTTGAAAAGAAAAGTCTTTAAGCTTTAAAACCTCGCGCTTCATTTCAAGCAGGGTTTTAAAACTCGGTGCCAAAGCCTCATCCGAAATGTTGCTTTCTTTTAAGCTTAAAAAGTTTTTTATATTCCGTAACACCAATTTTTTAACCTTTTTTAAGGCAGTGGCACAACTTTTAAAAGTTTTGCAATGACGTCATCGGGTGTTAAGCCCTCGGCCAAAGCCTCAAAGCTTAAAACAATTCGATGGCGCATGACATCAAAAATGACGGCGTGAACGTCTTCGGGCGTAACGTATTCTCGGCCCTCAAGCCATGCATTGATTTTGGCGCACTTGTCAAGCGCGATTGTGGCACGCGGGCTTGCTCCGAACATAACGGCATTTTGAAGACTCTCATCATATTTTTGGGGTTGTCTTGTTGCCATAATCAGCGCGACGATATAATCTTCCATTTCTTCTGATGTGTATAATTGCAAAGCTTCCATTGATGCGGCCAAAACATTTTCAACCGTTATTTTTTCAAGGTTTGTTTCATGTTTTGCCATGCTGCTTTTGTCTTTGATACATGCCAAATCTTCACGGCGCACCAGTTTCAAGATTTTCTTTTCAGTGAATCTGTCGGGCTGATCAATTTTAATGTGCATTAAAAACCTATCAAGCTGCGCTTCAGGCAGATGATATGTGCCCTCGTGTTCAATCGGGTTTTGGGTTGCCATCACCATAAACAAATCAGGCAGCAGATAAATTTTTCCGCCGACACTGACCTGTCTTTCGCCCATAGCCTCTAAAAGCGCGGATTGAACTTTTGCCGGCGCGCGGTTGATTTCGTCTGCCAAAACCAAATTAGCAAAAACAGGACCTTTGCGAAATTCAAAAGTGCCCGTCGAGGCAATATATATGTCGCTTCCGGTGATGTCGGATGGCAATAAATCGGGCGTAAATTGAATGCGGTTAAACGTTGCCTTAATGCTTGAGGCAAGCGTTTTAATGGCCTTCGTCTTGGCAAGTCCGGGTGCGCCTTCCAAAAGCGCATGTCCGCCGGCAAGCAGTGTGATGAGCATTTTTTTGATTAAATCGTCTTGCCCCACAATGACGCTTTCAAGATGTTGTTTTAATGCAAGAACTTTTTCTCTTAAATCTGTCATTTTATCTTTTCCCTTGTGAACAACGCAAATTTTAAAAACTTTTTTTTATTTTCTGTTTTATTATATAGGCCAAACGCAAAAAAAATACAAGAAGTATTCTATCAATGAGCAACATATTTGATTTAGAGGAAGCAAGCGCTGTGAACACGTATGACAACACGAGCGCTTTGAGGCCGCGCTTTGATTTTTTGGACACATTAAATGTTGAGCAACGCCAAGCGGTTGAGGCAACCGAGGGGCCGCTGCTCGTTTTGTCGGGTGCGGGAACGGGAAAAACGCGCGTTTTAACCACAAGGCTTGCCTATATTTTGTTGCAGGGCAAAGCAAATCCGTGGAATTGTTTGGTTGTAACATTCACAAATCGCGCCGCCAAGGAGATGAAAGCGCGTGTTGAAGAAATGATTGGGGGTGTGGCAAGCGCGGTTTGGCTTGGGACATTTCACAGTATGTGTGTTAAAATTTTGCGAAAACATGCCGAGCTTGCGGGTTTAAAGTCGAATTTTACGATTTTGGACGAGGACGACCAAAGGCGCTTAATCAGGCAAATTTTGCAGGCGGAAGGTGTTGATGAAAAAAAGTATCCGCCGCAGGGGTTGGTTGAAAAAATATCGCGTCTTAAAGATAAAAACATAACTCCCGATAAAATGACGCAAGAATTTAAAGACAATGTTTTGATTGGCGTTTATCGGCAATATCAGGCGCGCTTAAAAGAGTTGAACGCCGTTGATTTCGGTGACATTTTGCTTTTAACCCTCGAAATTTTGATGAAAAACGAAGATGTTTTAGAAGGCTACCAAAAACAATTCAAATATATTATGGTTGACGAATATCAAGACACGAACGTGACGCAATATTTGTTTTTAAGGCTGCTTGCGCAAAAAAACCGGAATTTGTGTTGTGTGGGTGATGATGACCAATCGATATATTCGTGGCGGGGCGCCGAAATTGAAAATATCTTGCGGTTTGAAAAAGATTTTGCAGACGCACAAGTGATCCGCTTAGAGCAAAATTATCGCTCGACGGGAAATATTCTGCGTGCTGCTTCAAACTTAATTGCGCACAATGAGGGGCGTTTGGGTAAAACGTTGAGGGTTGCGCTAAATTCGCCGGCCGGCGCGCGTGAAAATGAAAAGATAAAGGTTGTCAGTGTATACAGCGGTCAGGAGGAAGCGGCTTATGTTGCGCGAGAAATTCAAAATTTGCGTCGCACGGAACAGTATTATGCCGATGTGGCGGTTTTGGTGCGCACAGCCGCGCAAATGCGTGAGTTTGAAGAACGGTTTATTAAAGAGGCAATTTCGTATCAGGTTGTCGGTGGGCCGAAGTTTTATGAACGGCTCGAAATCAGGGATGCTCTTGCATATTTTCGCGTTATTGCACAGCCTGCCGATGATTTGGCTTTAGAGCGCATTATCAACAAACCGGCGCGTAAGATTGGCGATAAAAGCGTTCAAAAATTCAGAGATTATGCTTATGAAAAGCATTTAAGTCTTTTGGAAACCTTAAAAGAAATGGTGCAAAATCAGCTTATTTCCGGACAGTTGTTGTCGGCGGTTGGCGCGCTTGTTTCAAAGTTTGAAAATTGGCAAAAGGCTTCAAAAGAAGTTAAGCTTGACGTTTTGGCCGAGCAGGTTTTAGAAGAATCGGGCTATTTTGAAATGCTTAAAAATGACGGCTCGATTGAGGCGCAAGGCAGAATGGAAAACTTGCAGGAACTTATCAATGTGATGAGTGATGAGGCAAATTATCCTTCGCTTGAGGCCTTTTTGGAGCATGTGAGTTTGGTGATGGAGGCAGATGACGCCGTGAGCACAAACAAGGTTATGCTGATGACGCTTCACTCGGCTAAAGGTTTGGAGTTTGAAACGGTTTTTCTGGCCGGCTGGGAAGAAGGGCTGTTTCCACACGAGCGCGCATTAAATGAGGGCGGAAGCGCAGCTTTGGAAGAAGAGCGAAGGCTGGCCTACGTTGCCATTACGCGCGCTAAACAAAAGGTTTATATTTTGACGGCATATTCGCGAAAAGTTTTCGGCCAATGGCAAAACAATCAGCCCTCGCGCTTTTTAAATGAGCTTCCGAGCGATTGTTTGCAAATTTCAAATATGGCTTATGCGAGTTATCAAAATTCCAAAGCAAATTTTGAAAAGCGCATAAGCAATACACATCAAAACGTTTATTATGAGCCCGATGAAACTTATGGTGCGCTCAAAAAACAAAACTATAAAGGTATGAGGGTTTATCATGCAAGTTTCGGATATGGCACATTGATGAGTGTTGAAGATGATGACAAGTGTGTGGTTTATTTTGATAAACTCGGACGCAAAAAAATTTATGCCTCATATTTAAGGCGCGTTTAAAAGCGCTTTTAATAATTTGACATTTTCTGTTGATGGTGTTAAAACAGCAAACAATTCAAAGGAGTTTTAAATGCCAAAAAGAAACGAAATCAGAATATATGAAAAGGCGGATTTTGAGCCGATGCGCAGAGCCGGAAAGCTTGCAGCCGAATGTTTGGATTATATTACGGGCTTTGTTGATGTCGGTGTTTCAACCGAAGAACTTGACAGGCTTTGCCACGATTTTATTGTCAGCCATGGCGCAATTCCAGCGTGTTTGGGCTATCACGGCTATCCGAAAACGGTTTGCATTTCAACAAATCATGTGATTTGCCACGGCATTCCGGACGCTTCGCACAGGCTTGAAAACGGGGATATTGCAAATATTGACGTTACGGTGATTGTTGACGGGTTTCATGGCGACACAAGTCGTATGTATTATGTGGGTGAGCCGAAAATTAAAGCAAAACGATTGTGCGAGGTTACGTATGAATGTTTGATGCGCGCAATTGATGTTGTTAAACCCGGTGCGCATTTTGGCGACATAGGTGCCGTGATTGAAGAATATGCTCACCGCTATGGATATTCGGTTGTGGATATGTTTTGCGGACACGGATTGGGCAGGGTTTTTCATGATGAGCCTAATGTGATGCACTGCGGGGTTAAGGGAACAGGTCCCGTGATGGAAGAAGGGATGTTTTTTACGATTGAGCCGATGATTAATATCGGAAAAAAAGACGGTCTGATACTTTCAAACGCCTGGACGGCTGTTACGCGCGACAAAAGCTTATCTGCACAATTTGAACACTCGCTCGGTGTTACCAAAGACGGGTGCGAGGTATTTACGTATTCACCGAAAGGATTGGATAAGCCGCCTTATAAGCTTTAAAATTTTTATGTGAAAAAAAACTTGCTTTTTTGAGGTAATTGTATATAAGAAAAGAGATTACGATGTCGGGACATAGCTCAGCTTGGGTTCAGCGCTTGCTTTGGGCGCGAGGATAAAAACAATCTCAAAATGTTGTTTTTACCGCAAGCGGCGAAGTTTTGTTAACGAACAAGGGAAGCGACAGCAACCGCGGCAAGTTTACAAAACGAGTGACCGAAGCGAAGTTGCTTTTTAAGCAACGAGCAAGAAAGATGTCGGAGACATCTTGCGATCAGAAATATTATTATTGATGAATATAAAAAAAACGGGACATAGCTCAGCCTGGTAGAGCGCTTGCTTTGGGAGCAAGATGTCGGAGGTTCAAGTCCTCTTGTCCCGACCAACTATATGACATAGTATATCATGTTAGGGGTATGCTATGTTTTTTGTTTTTAATCTAATTCGTAGGCCCCTTGATTTTTGCCTGTCGGCAAAAAAAGGGTGACGGTTGGTTTTTTTTAAAGTTTCCTGTTACAAATCTCTGCTTGATTTTGTTTTCGGTGGGTTGACATTCAAACCCGAATCTAAAGGGTTAGGCTCAGGGTTTTTATGAGAAACATTTTCTTTCAAACGATTAAGTCTTTCTTTATTTTTTTCAATTTCATGCACTTGTTTTTATATTTCAAATTCTATGGGGTTGGCATATTTGTCAACCAATGGGCAAAATGTAATGGATTGCGGTAATCACGCGCGAGTGATTTATTGCTGCCCGATGATGTGTCTTGAAGGCCAAGGCGTCCTGCAAGTCATTAGCGGCACCAATGTTGCCAATAATTTTTGCAATCCGCATCACAAGCAAACCGAGCCGGCTTTTTTTGATGAACGGGAAATGCAGGAACTGCTTAAATCTGAGGGTTACGCAAAAATGGATATTGAAAATATCCCTATTGTTTCAAATCCGCACTGATGAAATGATAATGTGCAGTCAATACCTTTTTTGCAGCGGTTTTTTGTCTTTTGGGGGATTGTCTGGACAAGCTCGAGATGACGGGCTTGTTTGGAAAAGCGGTGTTTTTTTAAATTAATTCGAAGATGGCTGGAAAATTTCAGCAGAGCTAAAATTTAGCCATGACGGTTTTGTGTTTTTTTCACCCTCTCCGTTCCTCCCCCCCCCCCTCAAGGGGAAGGCTGGAAGATAAGGCATAACGGTTGGGCGGTTGTTCAGTTTTTATAGCCTTTGGACAGGACTTTAAGCTCGTAAAGCTTGTCTAAAGCTTCGCGCGGGGTTAGGTTGTCTGGATTTAAGTCTTTGAGTGCCTTGATGAGCGGTTCGTCTTCTTGCTTGTCGAGGCTTTGTTGCAGATTTGCAAAAAGCGGCAAATCGTTTTCAATAGACGTTACTTTTTGACTGTTCGGATTTTTTTCGAGCGTTTTTAAGACCTGCTCGGCCCGTTTGATGACAACTTTCGGCAGGCCGGCAAGCTCGGCAACGTGTATGCCGTATGAGCGATCTGCCGTGCCGTCCACCACTTCGTGCATAAACACGACACTGCCCTGATATTCTTTAATTTTCATTGCGTGTAATGAGAGCGCTTTGAGTTTTTGGCTTAAAACCGTGAGCTCATGATAGTGGGTTGCAAAAAGTGCGCGGCACTTATTGACCTCGTGCAAATATTCAACCACGGACCATGCAATCGACAAGCCGTCGTAGGTTGCCGTGCCGCGTCCAATTTCATCTAAAATGACAAACGATTTTTGTGTGGATTGGTTTAAAATGGCGGCGGTTTCGACCATTTCAACCATAAACGTTGAGCGTCCCTGCGACAAATCATCCGAGGCACCGACGCGTGAAAAAAGCTTGTCGATGATGCCGATGTGCGCCGTTGCTGCCGGCACATAAAAACCCATCTGTGCCATGATGGCGATGATGGCGTTTTGGCGCAAAAAGGTTGATTTTCCGGCCATGTTCGGACCGGTTAAGAGCCACAGTCGGTTTGTGTTGACGTTAAGGTGGCAATCATTGCTGACAAAAGAAGCTTCGTTGTTCTTTTTGAGTGCCGCTTCCACAACAGGGTGGCGTCCTTCTTTGATTTCAAATTCAAGAGATGAATCGACAATCGGGCGTGTGTAATTTTTTGAAAGCGCGATGTGGGCGCCGGCGGCGGCAATGTCAAGCTCACCGATGCACATCGCTGTTTGAGAAATTTCGGTTGCCGCACTTAAAATCTGGCGTGTTAAATCTTGATATATTTGAAGTTCGGTTTCTAAAATTTTGTTTTGCGAAACATTGATTTGTTGCTCAAGTTCGGAAAGCTCAACGGTTGTGAAACGCATGGCATTCAAAACTGTTTGCCTATGTATAAATTTGTTGTTTTGAACAACCGTGTCAACAAACTTGTTCGGAACTTCGATGTAATAGCCTATCATGTTGTTGTATTTAATTTTAAGGTTCGAGATGTTGAGCTCTTTGATGTATTGCGCTTCTATTTGTTTGATGGTTTGCGCATGATTCTGGCCGATGTCGCGATATGAATCAAGCACGGCGCTGTAACCTTGTTTGATAAAGCCGCCGTCCTTCGGGTTTGAGGGTAAGGTGAGCGGATTGTCGATGATGGCATTTTCTAAATTGTCAACCAGTTCGGAAAAATCGCCCGTTTTATCCAAAATGTCTTTAATGTCTTGCGCAACACCGGTGATTAAAGAATTTGAAGCGGCGGTACCGCATATCATATTTTTGATTTTCGGTACGCACGACAAAGAAATTTTAAGGGCAAGCATATCTTTCGGGCCGCCTCTTGAGGCAGATAAGCGCGTGACAATGCGTTCCATATCGCTCACATCTTTTAGGAGAGCGCGAAAATTTGCCCGCAAATCGTCAAGAGAGACAAAAAATTCAACACAATTTAAGCGGCTGTTGATTTCTTTTTCATCAATCGAGGGATATATCAGGCGTTGTTTGAAAAGCCTTGCGCCGGAAGATGTGATGGTTTCATCAATCGTGCCGAGAAGCGAATTTTTTTTGCTGCCGTCCGCACCGACCAAAAGCTCTAAATTTTTGCGCGTTGCAACGTCTATTTCAAGGTTGTTGTTGCTGTTTTGACGCACGGGAGGATTGATGCGCGGCATTTGCCCCTTTTGGGTGTTTTCAATGTATTCTAAAACAATGCCGGCAGCGGAAATTTCAACATCTTCAAACGCGCCGAACGAATCTAAACTGTCAATACCGAAAACTTTTTTAATCAGCAAAGCAGCGTTTTGGGTGTTGAAACGCTCTTTGGGCAAAACGGTTCGCCTGTCTTGATAAATGTTTAAAACACGAAAAATTTCGGAAAGCGTGAGCAAGTCGTCGGAAACAATAATTTCGCTCGGTTCAATTTTTGAAAGCACGTTATAAATATCGGCGGCAAACGAATAAAAATCAGAGTTGACCGCTTTTGTGCAAAATTGTCCCGTTGAGATGTCTATCCACGCAAAACCGAGCATATTGTCTTTTTTGAAAATGCTTAAAAGATAGTTGTTTTCGCGAGGGTTTAGCATATTGTCTTCGGTTAAGGTTCCGGAAGTTACAAGGCGCACAACCTCTCTCGAAACCAAGGCTTTGCCGCGTTTTTTAGCCTCATCGGGCGTTTCCATTTGTTCGCAAATGGCAACTTTGAAGCCTTGGTGTATGAGGCGCGATAAATAGTTTTCGTAGGCATGAAACGGAACACCGCACATCGGAATATCCTCACCCATATATGTGCCGCGCTTTGTGAGAACCAAATCTAAGGCTTTTGAAGCAACAACGGCGTCTTCAAAAAAAAGCTCGTAAAAATCGCCCATACGGTAAAAAAGAAGGTATTGTTCATATTCTTTTTTTATGTCGAGATATTGTTTTACGGAAGGTGTTGCGTCGGATTGCTGTTTGGCCATTTTTTGTGTCGTTCTTGTCTTTATTAAGTGAATTTAAACCTATTGCATTTTAACCTGTTTTTATTCAAAGTCCACCTTTTTTTGCTTTAACAAACGGAGAATGTGATGCTTTTAAAAAAAATCGGCGATTTGAGAGGTAAGCAAAATTCAAGTTTTTCGGCGCGTGTGCTGATGCTTTCCTTGCCGTCGGCCGTTGTGTTTGTGCTTTTGGTTTTTCTTTCGCTGCTTTCGCCGATGTCGGCCGTGTTGTCATATGCCGTTATCGTTGTTTTTAATATGATTTTTTTGTCGCCGATTACCATTGATTTAGAACACTTGCGGCGATATATCAACACGCTTGCCGAGGGAAAAACACTTGATGATGTGGATTTGAGCGAAGATGAAGCACATGATATTGCCGAGGCGGTTAATTCGATGCACAGTTTTTGGGTTGCAAAAACGGACGAACTGCAGGCACAGGTTATGTCAGATGCGGCGGTTTTGGACACGCTGCCTGACCCGATTTTGATGATTGACCGTTCGGGTAATATTTTGGGAGCAAATTTGTCGGCACGCAAGATGCTCGGCGAAAATGTCACAGATAAAAACATTGAAAATGTGTTTGATTCAAATAATTTTATTCGCGCTGTTTCAAAAATTTTGAAAAAAGAAAGCGAATCGGAAGATTTGTTTTTGTTTGCTAAAGAACCATTAAACAGAAAAATTTATGCGCACATTAAACAGCTTCCATGGTTTTCAAAAGGCAGAGCCGTTGCCGTTATTTCGCTTTATGACCTTTCAAAAGCCTTAACCGTTGAAAAAATGCAAGCCGATTTTGTGGCAAACGCAAGCCACGAGCTTCGAACGCCGCTTTCCGTGATTTCAGGCTTTATTGAAACGTTGCAGACAAGTGCAAAAGACGACAAAGACGCAAGAGAGCAGTTTTTAAAAATTATGGCCGAACAGGCTTCGTTTATGTCATCGCTGATTGAAAATTTGCTTTCGCTTTCAAAAATTGAGATGTCGCAGGATGAAAAACCGGAAGGCAAAATCAATGTGGCAAAAATTGTTGATGATGTGGCAGGCGCGTTTGAACACAAGGCTTTGGAACGCGGTATGCATATTGTGGTTGAAAAGCAGGACAAACTGCCCAAAATTACGGCAGATGAAGGGCAAATCAGGCAGCTTTTGCAGAATTTAACAGACAATGCCATTAAATATGGGTTGAGTAACGGTGATGTTGTTATCAGGCTTAAAAAAATAGAAGAGATTATACCCTCGAAGGCCTTTCATGTGGCAAAAGGGGCGGCTGTTGCAATTTCGGTTAATAACAAAGGGCCGAAAATCAGCACGGAAGAGTTGACGCGTTTGACCGAGCGCTTTTATCGTATGCAGGAGCATAAAAATTTGAACATTAAAGGAACCGGTTTGGGGCTTTCGATTGCCAAACAGATTATTATGCGACACAGAGGAAATCTAACTGTGTCGTCAAGCCCGTATGAGGGAACAACTTTCACAGTTTATTTGCCTGTTGAATTGAAAGATTAGAAGTTTTCTTGACGGAGATTTTTGAAAAACAAATATTTGCCTTTACTTTTAATGGCGGGTTTTATATAAAGAATGTGGTTTAAAAAAAGAGAAAATAAATGTTTTTAAGTTTTTCCTGTCGGCAAATGGTGGCAAGCATTGTTTGTTTTGCACAATATGTGTTCACAGTTTTTGTTTTGAGGTTTTTGACAACCGAGCAAATCGCTTTGCGCGAAGATTGGGGCTATGTTGCTTTTTTCGGGCTTGTTTTTGTTTTGGTTCAGGCTCTTTTTGACTTTAACAAAAAGTCTTTTTTGTTTTTTTGGACCATCACGCTGTTGTATTTTTTGAGTGCTTTTGTAAAGCGTTTTGATGGTATGATTTTATCAGAGCGTGAAATTGTGCACACACTCTGTTTTGCAAGCTTTATCGGCTGTTTTTTGCTTTTGCTGCAATATGTTTTGAGTGCTTTCAAAGTTTTTGGGCGGCTTAAGGCGTTTTTTGCTTTGTTTTTGGCAGCATTTGCCGTTTTTCCGGCGTTTGTGATGATTGGCTATTTTTTGGTTAATCGCGCCGTGTTCTCGGCTGAAATTTTGCTTACCCTTTTTCAAACAAACAAAGAGGAGGTTTTGGCATATTTGGTTGACCAAAATCTTTGGCTTTGGGGCTTTTTGAGTATTATTATTTTGAGTTGCATTATTTATGCGGGTTGGTTCTTTTGCGAAATCAGGCCGCGCGAAGGTTTCAAAAAAATGCTGTTTACGGCAAGTGCCGTCGCACTTTTGTGGGCCGGTTTCAAAATTTTGCCCAAGACAAATGTTCATTTTATTTTTAACATTGCGGCCAACACTTTTGAAACCCTGCAGAATTTTGAAAAGTATGCGCAAAGCAAAGATGCGCGTATCAAACAGGTTAAGGCACTCTTAAAAAAAGGTGTGCATGCTCATCGCGATGGCGTTTACATTTTGGTTATCGGCGAGTCCGAAACGCGCGATCATATGAGCGCATACGGTTATGAAAGGCAAACGACGCCGTGGCTTGAGGGTGTTAAAAATTCGCAAGATGTGGCGTTTTTTTCAAACGCTTATTCAAACCACACGCATACGGTGCCCGTTTTGAGTTTTGCTTTAAGCACGATGGACCAATATCACGATGTTGATTTTTCGAGTGCGTATTCGATTATTGAAGTTGCGCGGGCGGCGGGGTTTGAAACATATTGGATTTCAAATCAGCCCAAAGAGAGTGTTTTTAAAAATCCCGTGGCGATTATGGCTGCAACGGCCGATAAGCAGATTTGGCTCAACAACAGCGTGGGGGACAAACTTTCAACGGCTTATTATGACGAAAAACTGGCGGATACACTTCAAAATTTAGAGCTTTCAAATAAGGCTTTCGTGGTTTTGCATTTAATGGGTTGCCACGGGGCCTATCGCGACAGATATCCTAAGGCTTTCGAGCGTTTTGCAAACGGTCCTTCAAAGCGTGTGGACACATACGATAACAGTGTTCTTTATACCGATTATGTTTTGCAAAAAATTGATGAAGTTGCCGTGAAGAATCCGCATTTTATGGCACTGGTTTATTTGTCAGATCATGGCGAAGATCCGGATAAGAGTTTGGGACATGAAAGCTCGAGATTTACGTATAAAATGGCGCGTATTCCTTTTTTTGTGAAGGTTTCAAAAGCCTTTAAGGCAAGCCGGCCGCAATTTTTTGAAGCTTTGAAAAAAAATTCTAATGCCGTTTTTACAAATGACTTGCTTGACAACTTATTGATAGATTTGCTCGGTGTTGAAGGATTATCGGAATATCAGGCGTATTTCAATTTGGCAAGCACCCGATATGGCTTAAGCAAACAAGAAGCTTTGACCCTTCACGGGCAAAAGCGCTTGAAAGACGAATGAGCTTTTTTTAATGAAATTTTTATTTTTTTGCCTTAGTTTTAAAGTTGTGTTTTGCTACAAAAAAGGGGGATAAAATGTATCATTTATGGTGGCTCACGTCTGTTTTTGCAAGCATTGTCTTTGCGATGTATATTTTTGCAAACCAGATTTTTAAGCTTAAAGGTTCGCATATTATGGTTTATCGCGGCGTCGGGACGACGCTCGTTTTGCTTCCCTTTTGTTTTTTTATTCCGCCCGTAAGCAGTGCGGTTTTTTATTTTATTTCGGTTTTTCAAGGACTTTTGATTGCCTATTTGGACAATCGGCTTTTTAATGCTGCCAATCGTTTCGGGGCGGAAACAACAAGCGTTATTCAACCTATCAGCGTTTTTTTCGGCTATGTGATATGGTTTATTATTCACCCCAATCTTTTTGCCGAGCTTTTGGGTGAGCCTGTGCGCTTTTTGGTGATTACGCTTGCAATTTTAGGAGTGGTTTTTTCGGTTTTAAATTTGAAGAAAAACAAATTCAGCCGGTATGCGCTGCTTTATTTGTTGCCTGCAATGCTGTCGGTTACGGTGATTGACATTTTATGCAAAGTTTTGATGACCATCGGTAAAGACAATTTGCTCGGTGCAATTTTTTATTATTCGCTCATCACGTCGTTTGTGGCGGGGTTGATTAATTTGGTGGCATTTATGAAAGGCGGCAACAGTTTTAGAGAAGTTGTCAGTTTTAAGAACATTCGTTATGCGGGTTTGCCGATTATCTGCATTATCATTTCGATGTATTTTCTGAAAAATTACAGTCTGTTTTTGGGTACAAATCCGGCTTATGTGATGGCTATTATTTATTCTTATCCCGTGTGGGTTTTGCTTGCAAATAACCTTTATGCACGCTACACAAACAAAAAAATCTATATGTT
>Ga0310690_10004480_pt1 | contig 19796 bp, 18 predicted proteins | sample AusTroGonzalo_MG_2_FD_207661 | JGI IMG/M metagenome (GOLD analysis project Ga0310690, IMG submission 207661) | Bovine rumen microbial communities from tropical cattle in Woodstock, Queensland, Australia - Gonzalo_04 (v2) (version 2) | ecosystem: Host-associated > Mammals > Digestive system >...
GGTCCTCTCGAAGGTCCCCGGAGAGGCCGGAGACTACCTCAGGCAGGTCACATCGTACATGCACGCCATGGGCGTCGACAACTACGACATCGACCTCGGGGTCGTCCGCGGGCTCGACTATTACACCGGAATGGTCTTCGAGGCCGAGGCACCCGCCCTGGGAGCGGAGAAGCAGATCTGCGGCGGAGGTTCCTACACGCTCTCCGAGCTCTTCGGAGGCGAGAAGGTGTTCTCCACAGGCTTCGCTATCGGATTCGACAGGATCCTCCTGGCCATGGAGAAGGAGGGACAGGTCTACGAGCCCAAGGGCATCGGGGCATACGTCGTCCCCGTCTCCGACGACGTCAGGCTGAAGTCCGCGGAGATCGTCGCTATGCTGCGCGCGGCAGGCGTCTCTTCCGACATGGACATCATGGGCCGCAAGATGGCCAAGGCGATGAAGTACGCCTCGGCCGTCAGGGCGAGATACGCTGTTATCGTCGGTATCAAGGAGCTCGAGGAGGATTCCGTCACGCTAAGGGACATGTCCACCGGAGAGCAGCAGCTGGTGAAGATCTCGGAGCTGGCATCCAAGATCCAGTGATCAGCAGCCCAGGGACGTGATCGGCACTACGAACACGCCGTCTTCTAGAGAAGTACGTTACACTAACACTCAACAATTAGCGAAAGTTCCCAAGTGACTTGGGAACTTTCGCTGTTCAATGTCTATCCATCTCTTCGTTCAGAAGGAAATCCGCACGGGGGATCAGCTCTTCTGACCTCCGGACGTTGCGGAAACTGACCTTAGGTATGAGGGAGGACAGCGCCTTCGCATCATCATAGAGAGCCTTCATGTCCGGGTTCTTCACCTTGTACTCGCCGTTCATCTGCCTTATGACGAGCTGCGAGTCCATGACGAACTCCGCCTCGGTCCCTTTGAGGTCCAACACCTTGGTGATACCTGCGATGAGTCCGCGGTATTCCGCATAATTGTTGGTGTGCACGCCCAGGAACTCCGCATGCTCATGGACGATCTCGCCGTCCTCGGTGACGACTATCGCATAGGCGGACTTGCCCGGATTTCCCCTGGATCCTCCGTCGGAATACACTGTGAACATCAGTACACCATTTCTCTGACGATCCTGTTGTCCCCGTCGACAAGGACGACGTCGGCGAAGATCTTCTCATCACTCAACTCGAAACCCATGATGATGATCTTGTCCCCGACCTTGCACAGATGGGCTGCAGCGCCGTTCATGGCGATGATCCCGGAGTCGCGCTTCCCGGGCAGAACGTAGGTCTCCAGACGGTTGCCGTTGTCCACATCGGCGACCAGGACCTTCTCCCCTACCCAAAGGCCGGAGGCCTCTAGGAGAGCCTCGTCTATGGTGATACTTCCCTCGTAATCGAGGCGAGTCTCTGTGACGGTGGCCCTGTGTATCTTGCTGCGGAGCATCCAACGCATGCTGCGGACATTAAGCGGGGTCATTAAAGATATTTTCCTTGGGGACTATTTAAATTAACACTAATTTATCTCAAAATGTTAATTTAAATACTGCCCCGAGGAGTTCAAGAAATCGGAAGAGGGTATCGGGACAGGAAGACGTGAAGAATGATCATTTTCAAGATTTGAAGAAGAGATGAGCGCCCTGGACGGAATTTGAATCCGTGTCGAAGCCTCGACAGGGCTTCATGATAGGCCGCTACACTACCAGGGCAACATTCCAGTGTATAATGGACATGTATTTAACCGTTGGGGGAGGGCCCTGCCGTCCAACCCACATCACCTATATCCGTTGGCGTCGATGACGGTACTATGCCGCTAGGTGACCCCCATGGAGCGAACTTCGAGTACACCGTCGAAGGTCTCCCGGAATCTATCCACGTATGCACGATACCCGCCAAGGACGTCAAGAGGTCCGTTGCATTCTACAGGGACGTGCTGCACATGGACGTCCTTTCGGAGGATGAGAGCTCAGCATATCTCATCAGAGGGGAATGCAGGATCATTATCAGAAAGTCCAGCGACACAGGGGTGGACACCGGGCTCTATTTCGGAGTGGATTCCCCTTACAACACTCGCAGGCGCCTGATAGACGAGGGCGTGATCTTCGAGCAGGAGCCCAGGAGAGGGCCGTTCGGAACGTTCTGCTCCATCCGCGACGATGACGGGAACATAATCCATCTCATCGAGACGGGGGCCGAGTTCAAGAATTGAGGAAAGGGGGAAGACCCCCCGTGAATGGTTTCAGTCTCCGAGGTTAGCCTTGGCGATGGCCTCGTCCAGCTCCTTTTGGAGCTCAGGCGGGAGTCCGTTGATGGATGCGCCGGACAGGAATCCCTTGACGATCATGCTGACCGCCTGGTCCTCGTCCAGTCCCCTGGACATCAGATACTCGATCTGGTCCCTGGCGACCTTTCCGACCGCCGCCTCATGGGTCATCTCGACGTCCGCGATGTGGGCCTCGAGCTCGGGGATTGCCAGAGTGGCTCCGCCGTCCTTCAGGATGATGCTCCTGCATTCGAGGTGTCCCTTCGCGCCGGGGGCGTTGCCGACCATGCGTCCGCGGGCGCACATCTTTCCGCCCATGGAGATGGATCTGCTCATGATCTCCGCTCTGGACTTCTCTCCGTTCAGGTAAACGAGCCCTCCGGTGTCGATGTCCGAGTTCTCGTAAGCGATGCACATGGTGTTGTACGTCGCCGAGGAGTTGTCGCCGAGCGTGGCCGACGGGAAGCTCTGAAGGGTCCCGACGGGGTGCATGATGACATAGTTGTTGGTGAAATGCGAGTTCTTACCGATGACCGTGGCCGTCCTGGGGCGCACTCCGGTCTGGTTGCCCCAGCTGTGGATCATGCTGAACGACAGGCTGGAGTTGTCCCCGATGTACATCTCGGAGATACCCATGTGGAGCGCGTCGTTGGCGTGATGCGCAGTGGAGCATCCGGTGATCATCTCGAGGGAAGCGTTGTCCTCGACTATGATGACGTTGTGGACCTTCTGGGCCCCTTTGTTGGTGTTGAGCAGCATGCATGTCTGCAGGGGGCTCTTGATGTGGTAGCCCGACTTCACCCTGACGAAGTATCCGTCCGCATCGTCCAGATACGTGCTGGCCGTGTACTTGTCCTTGGTGGGGTCTATGGCCTTCCAGCAATAGTCCTTGAGTCCGTCGTACTTCTTCATGGCCTCCTGGAGGGGCATGTACTCCAGACCCTCCTGGGTCTTGGGCGAGCAATGGCTGGGCCTGTTGTCTATGAACATGATCGTACCGGAACGGTTCATCTCGTCCGCGACGATCCCCACGTTCTTCATGTACGACTTGAAATCGGACTTCTCCATGTCGTCAACGACGATCTGCTTGTCCATGTCGGACTCGTAATGGTCCAGGTCCAGGTCCTTCCCGTAGGCGCCCTTCTTGTTCAGCGCGTCCCTGACAGTCTGACTCTCCGGCATATTCTCACTCCCCGTAGCCCTGGAGCCTGATCTCCTTGAGCAGTTCCATGGGGTCTCCCAGACGGTCGATGACCCCGTTCTTCATGACATAACCGTACTTGGCACCGATGTAGTCCATGATCTGGCCGGTGTGTGTGATGACCAGCGAGGACACGTGCCTCCCGTTGGAGTCCTTCCTCTCTTCGAGCAGGTCGTGGACCTTGTTCCCGATGAGGTCGATGCTCTCCAGGTCGACACCGGATTCGGGCTCGTCCAGAAGGAGCAGGTCAGGGCTCTGGGCCGTGAGCTGCAGGAGCTCGGACCTCTTGATCTCCCCTCCGGAGAATCCGACGTTGATCTCCCTCTCCATGAACCTCTCCATCCTGAACTTGTCGGCTTCCTTGATGGCCGTGTCGGGATCGTCGGCGGTCGCTCTGAGCAGGTCGCCGAGCTTCACGCCGTAGATGTTGGGCGGCCTCTGCATCATCATGCCTATGCCCATCTTGGCGCGCTCGTCCACCGGGAGGTACGTGATGTCGACTCCCTTGAAGATGATCTTCCCGCTGGTCACGGTTATTGCGCTGTACCCCATGATGCTGGCCAGCAATGTCGATTTCCCGCTTCCGTTGGGTCCGAATAGGACGCTCGTCTCCCCTTCCTTCACCGTGAGGTTGACCCCTTTGAGGATCTCCCTTCCACCGGCTTCCACGTGGAGGTCGACGATGTTCAGCATGTCAGTCATGTCTTCACCTGTAGCTGTCTCCACGAACATCTAGTGCTATATATTGCGTGCGCCCGATTCTTAGGCAATAAAGAGGACTTAACACTGTTATTCATTATTTTCCTACGTATCAGTATCCTCGGGATGGAGGGGACACCGCCAATCCTTATCTATCTCCCGGAAGATAGCGGGCTCATGAAAGTAATCGCCATCAACGGCAGTCCCCGCCCGATAGGGAACACCAGCAACATACTGAACGAGGTCCAGGATATGTTCGAGAGGGAAGGCATCGAGATGGAGATGATCTGCGTCTACGACTATCATTTCGTGAACTGCAACGTCTGCCTCACCTGCGAGATCCGCGGCGACGGCAGGTGCATGGACGAGGACGACGGCCTCAACGACGTCCTCGACAAGCTCAGGGAAGCGGATGCCGTGCTCATGGCCTCGCCCACCTACGCGAACGCATGTCCCAGCGTCATGCAGACGTTCATGGAGAGGGCCGCCCTGGTCTTCGAGAAGGGGGACCTCGGGCTCAACGGGAAGGTCGGAGGCGCCATAGCCGTCTGCGGCCACGACGGCGGATCCCTGGTATACAACCAGATGGTCGATTTCCTTCTGCGCAACGGCATGAACGTGTGCGGGTCCAACCCGCTGCCGATAGTCCGTGCGCTCAATTCCCCTCAGTACGAGGACGACAAGCAGGGAATGAAGGGGGTAAGGGCCCTGGTGGCCAACATGACCTCCCTCATCCTTCGTCTCAACGGTTACAGCTGATCAGAAGAAGTACCAGCCGCAGCCTTCCGCTACGGAGATCTTGGCCACGGCCTCCATCCTGTCGACGGGCCCGCCGTAGCGGTTCACGTAGACCTTGCCCTCCTTCGGGAGAGCTTCCCTCAGGACCTCGACCTCCTTGAGGAGGGCCTCGGCGTCCTTGGGCGTGAATATCTTGTGGGCCTTGGCCGATACCGGGGCCGATGCCGTTATCGGGCAATCGTACTTAGCGGCGATCTCGGGCAGCTTGCTGGTGTCGGGGCCGAAAGCGCCTATGCATCCGCGCCCCTTGTCCCAGGACAGGGGGCATTTGGCGCAGAGCTCGTTCATCTCGTCGAACTCCAGCTGGTCCCAGCCTGTTATGATGTCGTCCTTGCTGGCGACCGCCATGACGGCCTTCTTCCTGTCCTCGGGAAGCCCCTCCATGGGGATCCATCCCGTGCAGACGTTCTTCGCCAGCGGCTTGAGCAGTGCGATGTCTTCGTCCTTCTTGACCTTGGACATGTAGACCGCATCCGTCTCCTCGTTGATCCTGTTCCTCTTGATGAAGGCAGCCCAGTCCCCGACGGCCTTCTTGGCCGTGTCGAGGTCCACGATCTCCTCGTACTGGACGATGTCCTCGAAACCTTTCTCGCTGTCCACATGGACCCTTATGATAGTCGATCTCAGGTCCCTGCAGGAGGCGTTCTTGGCTTCCATCTCACAAATCCCAATATTGATGCCCATCTGTCTCGCCTTCAGGTAAGGTATAGGTATGCACTTCATCACATTATAACCTAACCCAATTAGTGGTGGTATCATCCAATATTTTTATGCTGAAATGAGATTATGACATCGGTACCCATGTATCAGATGGCACTGTACGGAAAGGGCGGGATCGGCAAATCCACGATGGCCGCCAACATATCGGTCGCTCTGGCCAAGAAAGGCCTCAAGGTGATGCAGGTCGGATGCGATCCGAAGCACGACTCCACGAGGCTGCTCCTCGGGGGGAAGGCCCAGCCGACGGTGCTGGAATACGTCAGGAACGTCCCCATCGGCAAGAGGAAGCTGGAGGATGTCGTCGTGACGGGTACCGAGGGGATCATCTGCACGGAGGCGGGAGGCCCGGAGCCGGGCATAGGATGCGCCGGGCGCGGTATCCTCACGACATTCGATACATTGAAGAAGCTGGGCGTGGACGATCTAGACATCGATGTGAAGATCTACGACGTCCTGGGCGACGTGGTCTGCGGAGGATTCGCGGTGCCGCTCAGGGGCGAGTACGCAGATGGGATAATCCTGGTGACCTCCGGCGAGTTCATGGCAATGTACGCCGCCAACAACATCATGAAGGGGCTCGGCAACTTCGACACCGGTTCCCCGCGTCTTATTGGGATAATCCTCAACTCCCGCGGCGTGGAGGGCGAGGAGGAGCTCGTGCGCAGGTTCGCCAAGGCAACCGGAACCGAGGTCATAGCGGTCATTCCGCGCGACGGTGCCTTCGCGGAGGCGGAGGGATGCGGGCACACGGTCCGCGAGATGTTCCCCGATTCGCAGATATCGTCCACGGTGGATTCCATCGCACAGAGGATCATAGACGTCTCCGAGGGCAGGGTGCAGCCGGTATATCCGCACCCCCTCAACGACGATCAACTCTCCGACCTCGCAGCAGGCAGGGAGATTCGCGAAGGGGAGCCCCCTTCCACCCGAGATCCCTGCGGCGGATGCGGAAAGTGCAAGAGGTCCATCAGGGACTCTCGCATAATGATGTCATGCGCCGCGTACGGGGCCCTCGCAGCCTACATGAAGGTCAGCGACTATGCTGTGGTCCTGCACGGGCCCGAGAGCTGCCTCTACTTCATGGACACGTCGCGCAGCAAGGCCGTTCTGGAGCTCTACGACAGGGACGTCTTCCAGATCACGCCGACCCACAACGTCAGATGTACGATGATGGACGACGCTGTATCCATATTCGGCGGCGTGAAGTACCTGGAGAAGGCGCTCTTGGACACCATAGCCGAGGGCCACAGGAAGATAGCCGTGATCACCACATGCATGCCCGGCATAATCGGAGACGACTGCATAAGCGTCATAGACAGGATCATGAAGCAGAACCCCGGAGTCGACATACAGTACGTGCCGGCGGACGGGGACATCACGGGCGAGTACACCGACGGGTTCATGATGGCCGCCTCCAACATAGCGCAGTCCATCGACCTGTCCGTGAAACCTGAGAAGGGTCTTGTCAACCTGGTGGCCACGTCGTTCTTCGATGTGCATTCCAAGCGCAACGCGGAGGAGCTCGACCGGATGTTCGAGCGCTTCGGCATCAAGGTGCACTGTAGGTTCCTCGACGAGACGGAATCATGGAGGATAGTGGACTTCTGCCGTGCGTCCGTCGACATGATCCTGAACGATACGGAGAACAACAGGGAGCTGTACGACCTGATAAGGCAGCGCACCGGCAGGGAGCCGTTCCCGATCCCAATACCCGTCGGTCTCTACGACTACGAGGAGTGGCTCTCCAGGACAGGGGAGATCTCCGGCAAGGAGGATGAGGCCAGGGCGGAGATGGCCCTGGTGGAGCAGGAGTATGACGCCTTCATAAAAGAGCACAGGCACCGCTTCGAGGGCAAGAGGATAATGGTCCTTAACAAGCTGTCATTCAACGTGGATTGGCTCATAGACCTCCTGAAGGACCTCGGCGCGGACCTGGTCCTGGTCGCGGCGTTCGTGAGCCCCAGGAAGAGGAAGACGAGCGTGGTGTCGCGCCATATGGACATAATCACCCAGGACTACGACTCCGAGAAGGTCAAAGATGACCTGGAGAGGCTGAAGCCCGACCTGATAATCTCGGATCTGGCCAGGAATGACGAGGGGGTCCGCTTCGCTAGGGTGGGGAAGATAGGGCTCGGCGTGAGGCCGACCCTCGAATACGCTGAGTACCTCGAGAACATCATGCGCCTTCCGTACGAGGAAGGATGGAAGAGGGGAGGGATAGAATGAAGAGGACGCTCCCCGACGGATTCGTCGGTGCGGTCATGGCCGTGGAGGGTATCTCGGACGCCCTCGTGTTCCTGCACGGGCCGGGCGGATGCAGGGTCAGGTTCATGGTCTATTCCAGCGCCGTCTTCCCGAGGATAAGGCTGGAGGACCATGACGACTATTTCGTACCGTACTTCTACGGCTATCCTAGGGTGCCCGCATCCTATCTCGATGAGTATGACTACATCAACGGCGCCTACTACAAGGTGGAGGAAGGTCTACCCATCATAGATTCCAAGAAGCCGAGGTTGATCGTCATAATCAACTCTCCCGGGGCCGGTCTGATCGGGGACAACCATGAGAGGGCCATCAAGGAGGCGGGCCTCGAGGACCGCGCCATATGGATGGACGAATCATTGGTCTCGATGCCGATGACCCAGGGATACGACCACACGCTCCTGGAGATCATGAGGCATCTGGACCCCGTGAAGGAGAGGACCGACAAGGACACCGTCAACCTCCTCGGCATGACCGTGCTCGACAAGGATTGGAGGGCCGCGGTCGAGGAGTTCACGGAGAACATCGAGGCCATGGGTCTCAAGGTGAGGTGCGTCCCCGGTGCGGGTGCCGACCTTGACGACCTTAAGGATTCTGTGAACTCCGAATACTGCATCGTCGTATCCCCCGAGCCCTGCAAGGGCCTGTGCGAATACTACGAGGGCAAGGGCTTGAGGATCATCCGCTCGGACGCCGGAGCGCCCGTGGGATTCGATGCGGTGGAAGCATTCTACAGGAGCATCGCAGAGGCCACAGGGAAGGATCCGTCCGTACCTTTGGCCAAGATAGCGAAGGCGAGGAACAAGATCTACGAGAAGTTCGTCGGCATGAAGTACAACGCCCTCCGCATAAAGGGCCTGAGGTTCTCTGCCGCGGGCATAGCGTCGGTGGTCAGGCCGCTCACGGAGTGGCTGTACGACTACTTGGCAGTCGCACCAGTCGCTGTGGATGTGGATCCCGGGGCAGATCAGTATGAGGTCGATCGCCTGAAGGCCTTTTTGGAATCCATAGACTACGGCGAATCGTTCGGCAAGGAGCCGAAGGAAGGTTCCGATATCGTCCTCTGCGAGGGGATAACCGCGCTGACCATGGAGATCAACGGCAAGTGCAGGATAGGCATACCCATCGGGCAGTCCTCGATGGGACTGGACGATGTGATCCCCCGCCCGGTGTACGGGATACAGGGTGCCCTCTACATCCTCGACGAGATCCTCCACGGCGTGCGCGGTTCCTGATCCTCAGATCTTCCTTGTCTTCAGCAGGTAGTGGTTGATCAGGAAGAACACGATCGCGAACACGATCATGGCCGCCAGGCACCACCACGGGAAGTCGATGACATCAGGCAGGCAGGCCGCCCTTATGCAGCTGCTGGAGTAGGTGAGCGGCAGGCAGTACAGTATCACCTGGAACACGGTATCCAGATCGTCCACCGAGAAGAACGTTCCGCACAGGAACGTCATCGGGAGGATAATCAGGCTGTTGAACGTCGCCATGCTCTGATGCGATTTCGCCAGCATAGCTGCCAGTAATCCAAGCATGGAGAACACCATGCAGCTCAGGCAGATGCATATCACCGCCAAAGGCGTGAGCTGGAGGTCTGGCGCAAGGAACAATCCCAGCGCGTACATCAGGAAGCATCCCAGCAGACCCCTGACGAGTCCGAGCATGCTCTTGCCCAGCACGATAGCGGATATGTTCAGCGGGCACATCATCATCTCGTCGAAGCTCTTGTAGTACAGCCTCTGGACGTTGACCCTGGTCGACGTCGATGCGAACGACGAGGTAAGCGACGACAGCGACACTATTCCGGGGATGACGAACGCTATGTACGAGACGCCGATGCTGGTCTCCCCGGTCCTCAGCCCGTATCCGAACGCTATCAGATAGAGCAGGGGGCTCATGACGGTCATTATCAGGATGTTCAGGAAGTTGTGCCTCATGAACATGAGGTCGGACCAGGCCACGTGGTAGACCTGGTGGAAGAACCCTGTGTTCCTCTTGTAAACGGTCTCGCTCATCTCTGATCACCTACCGATTTTCCGGTGAGCTCTACGAAGACGTCCTCCAACGTCGTTCTCCTCATGATGGCATCGTCCAGATTGTTGTCCGAGATGTACTTCTGGGCATCGGCCATGTGCTGGAAATACTTGTATTGGGTCTTCTTGTCCACCATGCTCTCGACGCACATCTTCCCGGTCCTCTCGATGAGGACGGAGGGGGAGTCCAGTGCGATGATCTTCCCATGGTCTATGATGCCCACCCTGTCGCAGAGGACCTGTGCCTCCTCGATGTAGTGGGTTGTGAGTATGATCGTGGTTCCTGACTGGTTGAGCTTCTTGACGACATCCCATAGCAGACGCCTCGCGTTGATGTCGAGTCCGGACGTGGGCTCGTCAAGGAACAGCACGCGGGGCTGATGGAGCATGGCGCATACGATAGCCGCCCTCTTCTTCCATCCGCCGGACAGCGCGTCCACAGGCTTGTCCAGATACTCTCCGAGGCTGAAGTATTCCGTCAGCTCCTTGATCCTCTCCTCGCGCTCCTTCTTGCCCATGCCGTGGTACATCGCATGGGAGATCATGTTCTCGCGGATGGTCAGGTCCTTGTCCAAGGAGATCTGCTGCTGGATGACTCCCATGTACTGCTTGGCGTCTATCTGGTGCTTTGTGACGTCCACGCCGTTCACCAGGACCTCTCCCGAGGTGATGTTGGTGAGCGTCGATACGCATCTCACGGTGGTAGTCTTCCCGGCTCCGTTGGGGCCCAGGAAACCGAAGAGCTCGCCTTCGTGGACGGAGAACGTGATCCCGTCCACGGCGACCTTATCGCCGAACTTCTTCGTGAGGTTGTTGATCTCGATGATATCGCTCATGATAACACAGCAGTTGATATGTCAACTATAACTTCCGCCCATGTATTTGAGCATGTCGTTATTAGGGAATCCTAAATGAGCCAGAAGGGGCTTTTGAGATCAGTTGCGGGAAAGGACCTTTCCGTCCCTAGCTATGACGATCTCCTCTGCGGGTATGGACTTTCCGGACATCTCCACGGCGGAGCTTACGAGTCTTGTCAGGGCGCTGCAGCAGGGGACTTCCATACGTATGACCCTTACCCTGTCGACAGGGTTCCTTCTAAAGATCTCGATGAGCTTGTCGAACCTTGTCCTGTCGTCGAGCTTGGGGCATCCGATTACAAGAGCGTCCTTTCCCACGAATTCGGAATTGAAGTTGTCCACCTTGAATGCGGTGCAGTCGGCCGCGATGATCAAGGTCCCTTTGAGGAAATCGGACATCGGCGACACCAGCGCGAGCTGGATCGGCCACTGCACTCCTGGAACGGACATGTTGGGCATCCCCGCCATCAGGGGCTGGGCCATAGGTATGCTCTCCGAAGGTCCGGACTCGACGAACGATATCGCATCCTGGGGACAGGCAGGTAGGCAGTCGCCCATGCCGTCGCAGAAGTTGGGCCTCACCAGTTTAGCCTTGCCGTCCACAAGCGCCAGGGCGCCTTCGTGACATGCTTCTACGCAGAGGCCGCACCCGTCGCACTTGGATTCGTCGATGCTGATCGTCTTTGTCATATTGTGACTGTGATAAGATCATTTGATAAAAATCAACATGTTTCGGTTTCGTCGCGCAATATGATATGCGGTCTTCCAAGATCATCGATTACTTTGCATTTTACACCATAAACGGTCTCTATGTTCTCAGGAGTTATGACCTCCGAGGGGGAACCGATAGCAAATATGCCACCGTCATGCATTATTATGACGGCATCAGAGTATTTTGCTGCGATGTTCAAATCGTGGCAGATCATGATCACCATCATTTGCTTTTCTTCGGATACCGATTTTAGTAATTTTGTTACATTCATCTGATGTTTGATATCAAGATTTGAGGTTGGCTCATCCAAAAGAAGAATGCGTGGTTGCTGAGCTATGCCTTTAGCGAGAACGACCTTTTGAAGCTGTCCTGCAGACAACTCATTCAGTGAACGGTTAGCAAGATCATCTATCTCCAATAATTCAAGAGTTTCAAAAACTATACGAAGGTCCTGGTCAGTTATGTTGCGCCCACTGTGTGGATGGCGACCCATCAATACGGCATCAGTGACGCTTATGGGAAAGGTATTGGATGTTGTGTACGGGACATAGCCCATGATCTTTGCTAGGTCTTTGTAGGAGACTTCCTTGTTATCGACTCCGTTGATCAACACGCATCCGCCAGTGGGTGAGAGGATTTTATTGATACAGTGGATGAGTGTAGATTTACCAACTCCGTTAGGACCAATGATTGAGATAAGCTTAGGTTCGTCCAAAGTCATCTCTATATGCTTCAATACGTCAATGTCGCCGTAAGAGAAGCAGAGATCCTTCAGTAATAACTCAACGTTCTCATCCTCTTTTATGGTCAGTGGGGTTTTCTTTTGCAATAGATCTACTTGCATTCTCTCACCATTCATTCCTTTTCATTCTTACTAAGATTACGATGAATATGGGGCTGCACACCAATGCCAACACGACTCCAACGGGCAGATTGGGTGTGATCAAACGAATTATATAGTCGGAGAGCAGCACCATCAGTGCCCCAATTACTGCCGAGCCAGGAATCAGAAGTCTACACTTTGAACCGAAGTATCTTCTTGCAATGTGCGGAGCGACAAGCCCTACAAAACCGATCGTACCGGTATAGCACACGATTATTGCTGTTGCCAGTGAAACAAACACTAGAGCAATGATGCGTAGCCTGTACGGGTTTACACCCAACGTCATCGCACCATGGTCCCCTTGTGCGACTATGTCTATCTCATTCCTGATCCAATACATTGCGATGTAAATCATGACCAATGCGAAGACTAGCTTAGGAATTGAACCCCATGAAAGGCCAGAGACAGAACCTACAGTCCATTGGTAAATCTGAGATATGGTCTCATCATCGGTTGTGTATTTGATGATCGTATTGAACGCGTTGAAGATATACATCACAGCGATGCCAATGAGGATCATCATTGTCGGAGAGACCTTCTTGAATGAGGAGAGGAAGACTATTATTCCAGTAGGTATGAGGGCAAATAGGAACGCATTCAGTATGCGGCTGTCCATTTGATCTATAAAGGGAATAATCGAAATTCCGAGTGCTAGGGAAATCACCATTCCGAATAATGCTCCAGAAGAGATACCTAATGTATACGGATCAGCAAGCGGGTTGCGTATGAGATTTTGAAGGACAGCACCCCCGATGGAAAGAACACCGCCTGCGCATATCGCACCAATGGCACGTGGAATATTCTGTTCAACAACAATCCTATGTCTGATCATGTCATGATAGTTGCTTGGTTCAACGCCCATGATGTGGTCATAAATTATTCTTAGAGCTTCGAAAAGATTGATGTCTATCTCTGATGCAGGCAATGAGAGGATGAAAACTAAGACTATTGCCAGGAGTACAACGCCGATGTAAGACTTCGGAGCATTCTCACGTCTCCTGTAGTCTGCTATTGACTCATTGATGTTCACCATATGTTCCTCCTGTTATGCATGAGTATGAAAAGGAATAGTGGTGCACCGATGAGTCCACATATGGCACCGACCGGCACCATATCTAATGAAGATAGCCATTTGGCGCAAGAATCTGAAAATAATAGGAACGCGGCCCCGAAAGCCGAAGCTGCAGGTATGAGGAATCTGTTGTCCGACCCAATTATGAGTCTGATCATATGGGGACAGATAAGTCCAACGAATCCGATGATCCCCGCATAGCTAACAATGCATGCCACCATTATCGCCATCACCAAGAGGCAAAGAATGCGAATACGGCGGACGTTTATTCCCAAGCTCTGAGCTGCATTGTCCCCTAAAGTCATTATATTGAGTTTATGGGAAAGGATCTCAATTATTATCGTTCCCGCTATGACGAAGATAGCGATTATAGCTAAACGATCCCAAGTAATATTGCTAAACGATCCAACTTGCCATTTGTAGATGGCAGCGAGGGTTTCTGAATCTGTGGTGACGAGTAAAAATGTGCTGAATGCATTGAACATGTACGTCAGTGCAGTTCCGATCAGTATCACTGTAGCTACAGAGTTGTTGAGTTTAGGTGACATGATGATTATGATAGCGACGGGTATGAGTGCCATTATGAAAGCTTCCGCACCCATGTTTAATGACGGAAATAGAGAAACGCCGAGAGCCATGCTGATTGCTACGCCAAAACACGCACCCGATGATACGCCGGTGGTGTACGGTTCGGCTAAGGGGTTCTTCATGACGCTTTGCATGGTTGCTCCGGAAACCGCAAGACCGATTCCGGAAAGAATAGCAAATAGTATTCTTGGAAGCCTATTATTCCAAACAATCTGGTAGTCGTACCATTCTTTAGAGTATTCTTCTGGAACGACACCCAATATGTGGTCAAATATAGTGCGATATACTTCCATGAAGGAGATCTGGTATCCCCCTATGTTAACAGATATCGCAATCATCACTATCATAAAAGCGATACAGAGGATGATGAAACCAAATTTACGGAAGATGTGGCTGTTGTATTCAGCCTTCATCTGTTCAAATTTTGAGTCATCCATCGAATCACCAAAGGGTGATGGAGGGTTTCCCCTCCATCGAAAGCGTTTGTTTTAAAGTCCCATATCTTCCATCGTCACGTAGAATTTTCCATTCTTGATGATAGAAGAGGATATTCCAAGGAATTTCTCCGAATAGTCTATGTTCTTCTTCTCTGCCCAGGAGTCTGAGAAAATCTCGGGGTAGAGCAGATTGGCCGCGTAAACAATCCTCAGAATGACCGGGAGATCTCCGCTAAGGACGTAAACGTGGTCATTGTAGAACGCTTCTGTGTCGGAGAATGCCATCATACAGCTCCATGGAACTGTGGAAGACAGTGTCGCATCTTTGTCGTAGTATGTGAAGCCAGATGCTGTCTTGATGGCAATAATGGTATTGAGGTGGTATGGTTCCAACCATTTTCCTAAATCAGTGTATTTGCTGCTAGAACTGCTTCCTTCTTTCCAGGGGTAGTCTTGCATGACCCATTTTCCACCTGCAGCCATAGCGACTTTGGTGTAGTCTGATGTGGGTGAACTGATGTAGTTGGAGGTTTCGACCTTTCCATCGCTGGTAACAGAGTATGAGTTGGATGAAGAGACACCAACAGAGATCTGCTTAACAAATCCTTTTCCAACTCTGTCGGTCAGTTTGTTGTTGATTTCCTTGATGGTGGATGATATCCAGGACTGAAGATCAGTGACTATCGACGAATCCTTTCCCGTGACGAGAGCGATTAATGCCACATCTGCGAGGAATGATTCGAAATCAGTTGCCGCAGGTGCGACCCTGATTACATCTAGTCCGAGTTCATAGGCCCTATCCTCTGTTATTCCATAGGGGTAGGATTTACTGGGTCCGTTAAGGTAGGATGCAGCATTATCCGCTGTGATCAGAGTAGTGACGCCATCATTTACGATATGCTTGGTCAGCATTTCTTCAGAGAAGTATCCCGCTGAACCTCCAACACGGTAAACAGGAGATCCTTCTACATCAAATTTGGAGTCTATGAAGAACTTCTGGTAATCAGCGAGAAGAGTTTGATCAACCTTTGAATACCATGCAACGGCTTTGATCTCATCGCAGATTCCAAGGTGTTTGAACATTGTCAGCATGTTGGCAGAGGCCGTGACTGCCAATGAGTTAACAGGGATGGTGGTCGTTCTTCCTTTCGATGTATCGACATAATAATCGCCATCCGAATATCTCTGGATGTGTTTGATTTCAACAGGATTATCGAATGAAGCGTTCATGATTTTTTTGATGTACTCTACATCGTTTTTATCAACCACTCCATCAAAGTTTGCATCCGCATATCTTAGGTTCTTAGCGGTACCGTCTTTGAGAGCGGATTCCAGAGCCTTCACGTCCTTATCATCGATGACAAGGTCTTCATTCACATTTCCGAATACTTCTAGACACGGATTGATGTCAGCGCTAGCAAGTTGTGACAGGTCCACGTCCGCGGGGTCGTATTTTGGTTTTTCCTGTGTCAACAGGCCCACACATACGATAGCCGCAAAGACTACAACTATAGCCACTATGGCTATTACTGCCTTTTTTTCCATTATATCACTTCATGTCCCGTTAACCGAGGCAATGTTTTTCTGCACTGTATTTTACCTATTAATATTGGATGATTAATCCATAAGATATTCAGAGTTAATTCCAGTTCATTGAAATGAAACTCATTGGTCGTAGCAACCAAGTTAAATCTTTCATCTTCTATAAGGTGGGATGTAGGTGTACCATGGAAAAGCTCCTGTTCCCGTTCGTATCGATAGTCGGCCAAGAGGACATGAAGAGGGCCCTTCTCCTCAACATGATTGATCCTAGCATAGGCGGGGCTCTGATCAAGGGCGAGAAGGGTACTGCGAAATCCACCACCGTCCGTTCTTTGGCTAAGATACTGCCGTGCAGGGAGACTGTGGAGGGCTGCCCGTTCAACTGCGACCCTACCAGGCCGGACATGCTCTGTCCCTACTGTGCGGAGAAGCTCGCCAAGGGCGAGAAGCTGGAATCCAGGAAGGTCAGGATGAGGGTAGTGGAGCTCCCGCTGAGCGCCACCGAGGACCGCGTCGCTGGTACGCTCGACATAGAGCATGTCCTGAAGACCGGGGAGAAGAAGTTCGAGCCCGGCGTCCTTGCCTCTGCCAACGGCAACCTGTTGTATGTCGATGAGGTGAACCTTCTGGACGACCATATCGTCGACCTTCTGCTCGACTCCGCCGCCATGGGGGTCAACTACATCGAGAGGGAGGGAGTCTCCTTCTCCCACCCGTCGCGCTTCATACTCGTAGGCACCATGAACCCGGAGGAGGGCGAGCTCAGGCCACAGCTCCTGGACAGGTTCGGTCTGTCCGTCGATGTCAAGGGCGACAAGGACACGGAGCTCCGCATGGAGGTCGTGAAGAGGAGGATCGCATTCGATATGGATCCTTCCGGATACACCAAGCAATGCCAGGCCGAGACGGACGCCATGCGCGAGAAGGTCACTAAGGCCCGCGAGAACCTTCCCAAGGTGTCCGCGGACGATTCGATAATCAAGGCGATAGTCACCGTTACCACATCGTTCGGTATAGACGGGCACAGGGCCGACATCACCATGATGAAGGCCGCCAAGGCCAATGCCGCCCTGGAGGGCAGGACGGAGGTCACCAAGGACGACATCAGGGCCGTGGCGTCGCTCGTCCTGTCCCACCGCATGAGGCGCAGGCCGTTCGAGGAGTCCGCATTCGACACCGAGGAGCTCGAGAGATGCCTCCAGTCGATCTGAGGTCGTACCCTTTCAGCGCCGTATACGGCATGGATGATGCGAAGAGGGCGCTGCAGTGCGTCCTTGTCAATCCCAACATCAGGACCGTCCTCATCAGGGGCGGACAGGGGACAGCCAAGACGGTCCTCGCCAGATCCGTGGGCAGGATCTCCGGGAAGAGGATCATAAACATACCGGTCAACGTCTCCGAGGAGCAGCTCTTCGGCGGCATGGACATAGATTCTACCATCAAAGAGGGCAGGGCCGTCATGCAGCCAGGGCTGCTGTCCAGGGCCGACGGTAACATCGTCTACGTCGACGATGTGAACCTGATGGACCAGAGGATACTGATGACCCTCCTGAACTCGGTCCTAGAGGGGAAGGTCGTGCTGGAGAGGGAGGGTATATCCGCCGAGTACAGCACGGACACAATGCTGATAGCCACGATGAATCCGGTGGATTCCGATGTCAGCCCGCATATACTGGACCGCTTCGACCTCTGCGCGTATGCCTCGATCCCGGAAGGGGAGGACGGAAAGGCCGAGGTGCTGAGGAGGAACATCGAGTTCCAGAAGGACCCGGCGGCATTCGTGGAGATGTACCGGGAGGACGAGGAGAAGCTGGCCGCCAACATCGAGCGTTCCAGGAAGATCCTGCCGCTGGTCTCGATGTCCGATGACCTCATCGGGGTCTCGGTGGAGCTGGCCGCCAAGGTGCTGGCCGACGGCCACCGCGGGGACATAGCCATGGTTAACACATCCAAGGCACTTGCCGCTCTCAACGGCCGCGACGAGGTCATGAGGAAGGATGTCGAAGAAGCGGCGATGCTCTGTCTGGCACATAGGCGCAACTATGTGCAGGAACAGGAGCAGCCCGACCCCCCGCAGGAGCAGGAGCCGGAAGAGCAGGAGCAAGAGCCCGAGGATCAGGAACAGGACCAGGAGGAGAATGATACCGAGGAGCCCGAGGACCAGGAGCAGGAGCAGCAGCCCCCGCCGCCGGACACGGACCTCCAGCAGCTGATGGACGACATGGTCTTCGAGATAGGGGACCAATTCAAGGTCATAGATTACCTCAACGACGGCAGGAGGAAGGTGTCCAGGACATCCGCCAAGAAGGGCCGCAGGATGATGGTCGAGAGCTCGGACTCATCAGGGCGCTATGCCCGCTCCAGAATCCCCCAGGATAGGACGCATGACATCGCATTCGATGCCACGGTCAGGGCTGCGGCCCCCTATCAGAGGACCAGGGACCATACGGATCTGGCCCTGAACATACAGAAGCAGGATGTACGCGAGAAGGTCCGCGAGATGCGGGCGGGATGCACGATACTGTTCCTGGTGGATGCCAGTGGTTCGCTGGGAGTCCGTAAGAGGATGTCCGCCGTGAAGGGTGCCGTGCTGTCCATGCTCAGGGACAGCTATGTGAAGAGGGACAGGATCGGCATGATGGCGTTCAGGCGCTCATCCGCAGAGCTGGTCCTGCCGCCGACCAGATCCGTTGAGTACAGCTACAGGAAGCTGGAGGAGATGCCAACGGGCGGGAAGACCCCCCTGGCCGAGGCCCTGGTCACGGTCAACGAGTACATGACGTCGTACTCCCGCTCACACGAGGGGGAGATGTGCTACATCGTTCTCATAACGGACGGCCGCGCCAACGTCCCGCTGTCGGAGGGCTCCGATGCCAACGAGGAGGTCCTGAAGCTTGCTCAGGATATGGCCATACCGCAGGTCAGATGGGTCGTCATAGACGCCAGTTCCGGGTTCATAAGGTTCGACAACGCGGAGCGTCTCGCGGAGGCGCTAGAGGGCACTTATTTCAGGCTCGAGGACCTCAACGCGGAGCGTCTCGCGGAGAGCGTCCGCGCGGTAATCCAGTAACCTGACTTTGACACATCACGATGATTGAAAATCGATCTGCGACGGTCTCGGTACGTGCCTCTCCGCCTATACAGGCGGTCGGCGATTCGTCCTTTGCGGGAACGGGGTGGCCGGTCCACCCCCTGTGAAGGATGTTGATGGCCGCGTTGATGTCCCTGTCCGCGGTATAGCCGCAGCAGGGGCATGAGTGTATGCGGACATCCAGCTTCTTCTTCACTTCGGCTCCGCATTGGGAGCATATTTGGGAAGTCCCCTTGGGATTCACTTCGATTATCCTCTTGCCGGCCCATTCTGCCTTGCTTTGGATCCTGTACCTCAGCGATCCCAGGGAACTGTTGATGAAGCCGCGGGTCATGCTCCTGGAGAGCGATTTTCCCCACAGCCTCTTCACATTCAATCTCTCCATTACTATGACATCGTTGCTGTCCACTATCTCCTTCGATATCCTCTCTATGTTCTCCTTCCTCTTGTTCACCATCCTCTTATGATGATGTTTCAGCTTGCTGCGGGCCTTCCTCTCCTTTGCCGGGTCGCAGCGGTCTTTAGACAACCTCCTGCTGAGCTTCTTCAGTCTCCTCAGGTCCTTCTGCATATCGTTGCAGTGATCGTACAAATCGCCATCCGAGGTGGCTGCGATGTGCCTTATGCCCATGTCTATGCCGATCGCT
>Ga0310690_10004482_pt1 | contig 19788 bp, 9 predicted proteins | sample AusTroGonzalo_MG_2_FD_207661 | JGI IMG/M metagenome (GOLD analysis project Ga0310690, IMG submission 207661) | Bovine rumen microbial communities from tropical cattle in Woodstock, Queensland, Australia - Gonzalo_04 (v2) (version 2) | ecosystem: Host-associated > Mammals > Digestive system >...
CCGTTTCACCTGGGACTGCAACAACCGTTTCAACACCCGGATGCGCTCCTGGCAGATCTCTCCCATCCTGACCGTCATCGAGAACAACTACCAACGAGCCGTAGCCCACAATACCCAAGTACTCACCCTGTCGATTGTCGCCGTCAGCTGCCTCGCCCTGTTGCTGTTGGGGGCCCTTTTCTTCGTACACCGCCGCAACCAGCAGCTCGATGCCGCCCGTAACGCCCTGAAGACCTCCAACGACGAGCTGGCATCGGTCAATAGTCTGCTGGCCACCCAGAAAGACGAACTCGCCGCCCTCAACACCCAACTCTCAACGCTTAACACCCAACTCTCCGAGAGCAACCGCGTGAAGGAGGAATACATCGGCCGTTTCATGAGCCTCTGCGCCCAATACATCGACAAGCTTGACAACTACCGTAAGATGGTGAACAAGAAGATGAAGAACAAAGAGCTTGACGAACTCTTCCAGATGTCGAAATCCACCGAACTCAAGGAGAAGGAACTCGACGAGCTCTATGAGAACTTCGACAGTGTGTTCCTCCACCTCTTCCCCAACTTCATCGACGACTTCAACGCCCTGCTGCAACCCGAGATGCAAATCCACCCCAAGGAAGAGAACCGGTTGACCACCGACATCCGTATCTTCGCCCTCATCCGATTAGGCTTCGAGGACTCATCGAAGATTGCCGAGTTCCTCCACTACTCCGTGAACACCATCTACAACTACCGTGCCCGCATCAAAAACGGTGCCTTAGGCAACCGCGAACAATTCGAAACGAAGGTGAAATCGCTCTGAAACAGCGATAAATGTAAAAAATACACCTCTATATACCGTCCACTCTTTTTTAGAAACGCCCAAAACCTAAACACCTAGAAATCAGTAAGATAACATTTTTACACCGCCAAAACCATCCACTTTTTCCGTCCACGGACCCAAGCCGTATTCTTTTTTTTCATAATTTTGCACCGTCGAAACAGCCGACAACCATTCAACATTACAATATTAACAATTAACTAACAAAGTATGAAAAAAAGCAGGTATCTACTGTTGTTATTGACACTGATGGTGTCGATAGCTACAAACGCCCAAGGCATCTTGGGAACTGTGACAGACGAGAACGGGGAGCCCGTCATCGGTGCTTCCGTCGTCGAGAAAAACAACCCTCAGAACGGCACCATCACCGACTTCGATGGCAGGTTCACCATCAAGGTGAGCGAGGGTACACCTATTATTATTAGTTATATCGGCTACCTCACCCAGGAAGCAAAGGCTGCTAGTGGCATGACAGTCACGATGCGCGAAGACGCCCAGACACTGCAGGACGTCGTCGTCATCGGCTACGGTGTCCAGAAAAAGAGCGTTGTGACCGCCTCCATTGCCAAAGTCTCTGCCGATGACCTCAACGGCACGGCGCCCGTCCGTATGGACAATGCCCTGAAGGGTCTGGCAGCCGGTGTCAATGTCACCTCCTCATCCGGTCAGCCCGGTGCTGCCGCCCGCATCCGTGTGCGCGGTATCGGCTCGGTGAACGACAGCAACCCCTTGTATATCGTCGACGGTATGCCCATTGAGGGAGGACTCGACTACATCAACCCCGGCGACATCGAGAGCATTGAGGTACTGAAGGATGCCGCCTCCGGTGCCATCTACGGCGCCCGTGCCGCCAACGGTGTCATCCTTGTGACCACCAAGAAGGGCAAGCTCGGCCGGGCAACCGTGAGCTACAACTTCTCACAGGGCTGGCAAACCGCCTGGAAACACCGTGACGTGCTTGACGCCACCGGCTACATGGTGATGCAGAACGAAGGACTGGTGAATGCCGGACAGGCCCCGAAATATGCCGACCCCTATAACGTGACCACCAATACCGACTGGCAGGACTTGCTCTTCAACGACAACGCCCCCGTGCAGAACCACGAATTGACGCTGAGCGGCGCCACTGAGCGCGTGAACTATTACTTCTCCCTCGGCTACTACGACCAGGAAGGTATCGTCGGTGGCAATTACGGCCATTCCAACTACAACCGTCTGACACTACGCGGCAACTTCAATATCGGCGTGTTCGACGTCACGAAAGAGCGCAACTGGCTCAACAAGCTCGACGTACAGGTGAACCTCTCCTACGCCCGTGTCAAGTCAGCCGGTGTTGATCCCAACTCACAATGGGGTAACGAGATCGGCTCCGCCCTCGCCCTGCCCCCCGTGCTTGCACCCTACGTCACCGGTCAGGACGCCCAGGATCAGATAGACTACTATACCGCCAACTATCCCGACGAGTATGTACCCATGTATGGCGACAACGGCCAGCTACTGAACATCCCCGGTGCCGGTTTCAACGAGATGGCCAACCCCTTGATGGCAATGCAGCTCCCCGTGGCCGACAACTGGAGCCATAAGTTCGTCAGCAACTTCTCAGCCACCCTCGGCATCTGGGACGGTCTGAAGTATAAGGTCAGTTACAGCACCGACATGTCGTTCTGGGGCAACCAGAGCTACGCCACCCCCTATTGGATTTCACCCGCCGGCAAGCACCGCAACTACTCCTCTGCCTCCATGCAGAGCGACCGCGGCACCGTGTGGCAGATAGAGAATGTACTGATGTACGACAAGACCATCGCCCAGCACACCTTCAACGTCGTGCTCGGACAGTCCGCCTTTGAGAACTCTGGTTGGAGTCTCAGTGCCTCGCGCAACAACCTGAAGGACTACTCCAAACCCTGGATTGACGCAGCCACCGGCCTCGCCGCTGACGGCGACCGCGACGGCAGCGGCGGTCCCGGTGTGAAGCACACCATGACCTCTCTGTTCGCCCGCCTGAGCTACAACTTCGACGAGCGCTATATGGTACAGGCAACGGTCCGTCGCGATGGCTCCAGCCGCTTCGGTTCCAACAACAAATACGGTACCTTCCCCTCCTTCTCACTCGGATGGAATGTGATGAACGAACAGTTCATGAAGCAGACCCACGACTGGCTGAACAACCTGAAGGTACGTTTCAGCTGGGGTAAGAACGGTAACGATAACATCGGTGACTTCCGCTACACCGTGCTGACCCAGGGCGGCAACAACTACGGTTTCGGTATGGCCGGTGGCGAGAAAGAAGTCACCAGCTCGAAAGCCAGCGGCCTGCCCAATCCCGACCTGAAATGGGAAGAGTCCGAGCAGACCGACATCGGTGTCGACTTCGGTTTCCTCAACAATAAGCTGACCTTCACCGTCGACTGGTTCAAGAAGAAGACCAACGGTATGCTGAAGGATATGAACATCCCCTCGTACGTCGGCGAATCGAAGCCTATCGGCAATGTGGGCGACATGGAAAACAGCGGTATTGAGTTTGAACTCGGCTATAAGTTCAATGTGTCCGACGCTAAATTCCAGATCAAGGCCAATGCCTCCTATCTGAAGAACAAACTTGTCCGTCTTGGTAACGCACAAGGTTTCGATACCTATGACAACGTTTCCAACCTCGGTAATATTTCCCGCGCAGAGGCCGGAGAGCCCTTCACCTACTTCTGGGGCTACAAGACCGCCGGTATCTTCCAGAACTGGGATGAGGTGAATGCCTATACCAAAAATGGAAAACTGATTCAGCCCGATGCACGTCCCGGCTTCGTCCGTTTCGTGGATGTCAATGACGACGGTGTCATCGACTCTGACGACCGCACGAAGATTGGTAAGGGTACGCCCGACTGGACCTTCGGCGCCACCCTCAACGCTGCCTGGAAAGGCTTTGACTTCATGATGTTCTGGCAGGGCACCTACGGCAACGACATCTTCGATGCCACCCGTCGTCTCGACTTGAACGCCATCAACCTTCCCAGCTGGTTCCTCGGACGCTGGACGGGTGAAGGCACTTCCGACAAGTATCCCATCTATATCCAGGGCGACGCCACCAACTGGCAGGCCTCCGACCTCTACGTTCACGACGGTAGTTACCTACGTCTGAAGAATATCGAGCTCGGCTATACCATTCCCGAGTTCATCACAAAGAAGGCCTTCATCAGCCGTCTGCGCCTCTACGTAGCTGCAGAGAACCTGCTGACCTTTACCAAGTACTGGGGCTTCGATCCTGAAATCTCTTCCGGTTCAGACAAGTCCAATGGTGTTGACTACGGTGTCTATCCCCAGCCACGTGTGCTGCGTGTAGGACTGAATCTCACTTTCTAAGGAAGTAGAGGAAGTTAGAAGAAGTTAGAAGAATATTAAGAAGATTATAATTATGAAAGCAAACAAGATATTATTCGGAATGCTTGCAGCCTTGGCCATGACCGGCTGTAAGGACAGTTTCCTGGAGGTGACCAGTCCAACCGACACCTTCATCGATGAATACTATACCACCAAGAACTCGCTCGACGAGGCACTGGTGGCCGCCTATGCACCCCTGCACTGGTATGACTACGGTTCTACCTGGCAGTATAATGCCCTGAACTTCATCTCTGAGTTCATGAGTGATGACATGTATCCCAACGGTGGCAGTAACACTGACCAGCCCTATCTGCAGTTGATGTTCAACTATTCTTGTACACCCGTTAATTGCGTGTCAGGTGTATGGAGCGACAGTTTCTCCGGCGTGAAGCGCTCAAACGATGTACTGAAGTACTGCGAATGGGTAGAGAAGGCCGGTAACATCAGCGCTGCTGAGCGTGGCGACTACGAGGCCCAGGCCCGTCTGCTCCGCGCATTCTACTACCTCCAGCTTTGGAAGTTCTACGGTAACATCCCCTGCTATTTCGAGAATCTGGAGGCCCCTTACATCTCTGAGCAGCTGACTGCCGATGAGGTCTATACCAAGGTCATCGGTGACCTGGAGAACGTGATTGCCACAGGTCATCTGAAGGATGACTATCCCGCCGAGCAAAAAGGTCACGTCACCAAACCGCTGGCCTATATGATCTTTGCAGAAATGGTGATGATCCAGAATGACAACAGCCGCTACGGCAAGGCCCTCAGCTATATGCAAGAACTCATCAACAGCAACCGCTACCAACTGACACCCGACTACAAGGACATCTGGGACGAGAGCGGTGAATGGAACAAAGAGTCTATTTGGGAAATCAACTACTTCGATGACAATTCCGTACGTGGCTGGGGCAACCAGCTCGGTGCCGGAGGCTGTGTGTTCCCCCGTCTGCACGGTCCACGAAGTTTCTCTGCCAAGGCTGGTACACCCTATTCAGACGTGGATGCTGGCTGGGGCTTCAGCGCCATCCCCCTGCACTCTGTAGCCAGTTTCGAGGAGGGTGACCTTCGCAAGGAGTATACCTGCTTCGATCTCAACGCCTACGGCACCTCTGATGATCCCGGCTGGATGAACACCGGTTACTGTCTCTATAAATATATGTGTCGCAAGGGTAACAACAAGGACCAGAAGGCTGACGCTGACCTCGGCTTCAACAACAACCTGCGCGTCTACCGTTATGCCGAAACCCTGCTCAATGCTGCCGAACTTCTGCTGAAGACCAGTGGAAACCTGTCAGAAGCTACAGGATACGTGAATGAAGTCCGTGCCCGAGCTGGTCTGCCCGCCTTGAATGGCGTCAGTGAAGATGACATCCTCAACGAGCGTCGTCATGAGTTCATGGGTGAGGGTAAGCGCTACTTCGACCTCGTCCGCACCGGTAAGGCAGCCTCCGTGCTGACCCCTGCCAACGACAGCGGCAACTACCGTACCAAGACCTGGAGTGCTGATGTCCGCTATCTGCCCATCCCGCAGGACAACATCGATGCTGCACAGGGTACCCTCAAGCAGAACGGAAGCTATTGATTAATATAGGATTAATAATTAAGGATAAATAATTATGATTACAAAGATAAATAAAACAAATTGGACCAAGTGGCTGAAGGCTGGCGTATTGTCCTTCCTCCTTCCTCTTTCCTCCTTCCTCGCAGTCTCCTGCTCACCGGAGGAGTTCGACGGCCCCAATCAGGCAGGAATCCCATCCGTCTCAGGTATCGATTTCGACATGAACATCGACCAGAGTGTGAATCAGGCTACTTTCACTGTGCCCAACCTACCGGCACAGACCTACGCCGTCTGGTCTGTCAATGGAGCGAGCTATTCAACACTGAACCCCATGAACTGGGCCAACAACAAAGCAGGCACCTACGACGTGGAGCTGCGCCTTGGCAACCGCAATGGTTTCAGTCAGGGCAGCATCAGCAAAACCTTCAAGTTTGACAATTCCAAGATAGATCTCGAGCCGTATGTCAGTCGCATCGCCCGTACCTGGCGTATCAACTATGCCGAGGCCGGACACATGGGCTGTGGTGATGTGGGTTCCGATGGTAGCGGCTGGTGGACTGCCGCTCCTGACGAAAAGGCCGACTGGGGTGTCTATGACGACCGTCTGACCTTCACAGAAGATGGCAGCTATACCTACGACCCAGGAGACGAAGGTACTGTATATGTCAACTATGGTGCCAGTATCTTCCCGGAGTACAATATTGCCGCTGCCGAAAAGAAAGACTTCATCGCTCCTGTAGATGAGCAGACCGCATCCTACGAATTTGCCATAGAAGGTGATGATGTCGTGCTGAGACTACCGGCAAAGACACTCTTCCCCTACATTTCGAGTGACAACCAGTACAACAACCCCGTCTTCACGGTAGTGAAGCTGACCAATTCCGAGATGGTACTGCTCTATAAAGATGCCTCCATCACCTGGCGCTTCATGTTCACCAGCAAGGAAGACGCAGGTGCTCCATTCAACGGTTTCAAGGCCAACAGCGACTTCAACATGTGGAAGAAAGCTACATTCACCAACGATTTCTACTATGCCCACGGCGACAGTTGGGAAGGTAACCCACAGCCCATCGGCTTCGAAACCATATCTGATAATAAATATAAGGTTTCTCTGCCTTGCGAGTCAAACCAGCAATGGCAGGCTCAGGTGAAGTTCTTTACCGACATGAGTTCTTCAGCTGCCAACAACTACGACTTCTCGGCTATCTTCACAACTACCAACGATATCAAGGGTGCTACCGTGAAACTCGTGCTCCATGGCGGTGGCGAGAACGACAATATCTTCTACTTTGCAGACCGTATCGACCTCGATGCCGGTGACTCCTATGTCTTCTGGAAAAGTGACATGTCTGGTATCGACATGGACAAGGTAGACCTTGTGCTCGACTTTGGCGGTGCACCCGCAGGTACAGAAGTTGAGATTAAGAACGTCGTCTTCAAGAATCACGCTGACGATGACGGCACCGTGCTGCCCAGCGACCAGCCTGGACCTGACACCCCTGAGCAGCCCGCAGTCAATTGGGTGGCTGTAGATTCTCCTGACAACCTTGGTGCTGGCTTCAACACGGCCGGCAAGATGAACTTCTGGTGGGCTGATGGTAGCTGGAACCAAGTCGGTGACCCCGGATTCTCCTTTGCCAATGGTATCTATACCATCACCGCTGTGGAGAACGGTGGTTCTGAATGGCAAGGACAATGCTCCATCACTGGCGTACCACTCCATATCGAAGAAGGCCAAGCATACGATGTCCGTGTAAAGATTGTGGCCAGCGACGATCTGGGTCGTGTTACCTTGAAGGTGAATAAAGACCCCGATGAGACCAACGACCCCAATACCCTGTGCTACAAGGGTGACTTCAAACTGGAAGCAGGTGAGAACTATCTTGAGATGACTGACGTCGTAGCCAAGAACGGCAGCGATCTCATCTCCTTCGAGCAGGGTAAGCTGATCTTCGACTTCGGTGGCGCACCAGCAGGTTTTGAGGCCAAGATAAGTGACATTATCATCCAGAAGCACGGAACTGCTCCTGAAGAAGGAGGAAGCGACAGCGGTGAACTCTCCTACGACGATGCCAGTAACCTCTGGAAGGCTGTTGACGACGGTTCCGTGGGAAGCGAGCTCAACTACTACTTCGCCGCTGGTGACGACTGGCACGGCATCGACTTCACCCCGGCGACACACACAGGTGACACCTATGAGATTATCCTTCCCGACGACCTCGGCAAGAACCAGTGGCAGGGACAGTTCCACATCGACACCAAGCTGACAGCCAGTGCCACCAAGAAGTACGATTTCCAGTTGGTAATGGAGGTTGACCAGGACTGTCCTGGTGTAACTATCAAGTTGACTGATGCCGGCGATACCAACTACTTCTGTGAAGGTCGCCACGACATCCCCGCCGATGAACCGTACATATTCACCCTCAAAGGAACTACTCTGAATGAAGGAACCGACGCCACAGCCATCCGACTGTTCTTCGACTTCGGTGGCTCTCCCGGTGGCACAACCGTCAAGATCAGCAAGATAATTTTCAAAGAAGCTTAATCAATGAGACGATTCATGCTTAGTAGTATATTACTCTCTCTCGCCGTAGCCCTGTGGGGCTGCGGTGGGGGTGAAGATGACCCCCAACCGGCGGAAGTCAGCCTCAGCGTCAACCCCGAAACCATCAATGCCCCCGCCGAAGGCGGCAGTTTTACAGTCGATGTGCGGACAACTGGCAAAGAATGGGGCACGGCCATGGGCGAGAACTTCTTTGCCGTGAGGACGCAGAACACGGCAGCCCAGGCGGGTACACTGACCATCACGGTTCCTGCTAATCCAGATGCTGAGGCCCGCTCTGGCGCTGTCACCATCATGTCGGGTGCTGCCCGCAAAACCATCACCGTCAATCAGGCAGCCGCCGAGAAGGCTACCTATAACGCCCCAGAGGGCTACCGTCTGGTATGGCACGACGAGTTCAACGAAGGATCCGAACTGAATGCTGACGACTGGACTCACGAAGAAAAAGGCAGCGGCTGGGTGAATCACGAGCTCCAAAACTACGTAAACCACACGACGCCGAAAGGCCGCTGTGTCACCGAGGTGATGGACGGCACATTGCGTATCCATTGCTTCAAGGAGGACGGCAAGATCTACTCCGGCCGCGTCTATGCGAAGGTGAAGCAAGGTTGGAAGTACGGCTATATCGAGGCCAGCATCAAACTACCGAAGGGTAAGGGGACATGGCCAGCCTTCTGGATGATGCCTGTAAACTTCCGTTCCTGGCCTGACGACGGTGAGATAGACATCATGGAAGAGGTGGGTTACCACCCCGACTATGTATCGTCGAGCCTGCATGCCAATGCCCATGTTCACAGTAACAATACGCAGGTGACCCACGAGATGTACTGCAAAGGTGCCGAGGGTGAATTCCATACTTACGCCATCGAATGGACGGCACAGAACATCACCACCTATGTCGACGGTAGGAAACAACTCAGCTATGACAACCGTGGTTTGGGTCGCGATGACTGGCCCTACAACGACCCCTTCTACATCATTCTCAACCTCGCCTGGGGTGGAGATTGGGGCGGCTCACAGGGCGTCGATGAGAATGCGCTGCCCGTGACAATGGAAGTTAACTACGTCCGCGTGTTCCAGAAGTAAACACAATGTCCGGATGAAACGATTTGGATTCTACATAAGTTGGTTATTAATTAGTGGGACGGGGCACGCTCAGTCATACCCGCAAAAGACTGACGTGCCCACCGTCTACATCGAGACTGAGAATCGTCGCGCCATCACGTCAAAGGAAGACTACATCCTATGTACCTTCATCTATGTCGACGGCGATGAGACCACCCGTTATGAGAATACCCAAATCCGTGGCCGGGGCAATTCTACCTGGTGGAACGCCGACAAGAAATCCTATCGTGTGAAGTTTGAGCAGAAACAACGGCTCTTAGGTGAGGGCTTTGCCAACGCCAGAAGCTGGACCCTGCTGGCCAACCACGGTGACAAGACGATGATACGCAATGCTCTGACCTACGACCTCGGACGATTGATGGGCATGAAGTTCTGCCCCGCCGCACGTTTCGTAGACCTTTACATGAACGGCAGCTATCGTGGCACCTATCAGATTAGCGACCAGGTACAGGTGCATCAGAAGCGCGTGGAGGTGGACGAGGTCAACGGCTGGCTGCTTGAAGTGGCCAACGAGAACTCAAAGGAAGATCCGTTTATCACCTCGACCCGCTACGGCATCATGTACAACATCAAGAACCCTAAGGACGAGATGCTCACCGTGAACAAGCGTATCGACATCGGCCAGTGGACCCAGCAGTTCGAGGGGGCAGTGGCTTCCAACGACTTTTGCGATGTCAGAACAGGTTACCGTGCCTATATCGATGAGAAGGACTTCATCAACTGGTATGTCGGGGCCGAGCTGACAGGTAACATCGATGCCCTCTACAGCATCTATATGTACAAAGATGCAGACGAACAGAAGATGCACTTCGGACCGCTCTGGGACATCGACCTCGGTTACGACAATAGTTCCGAGCGCAGCCTGCTCCGTAATATGGAGGCCTACCTCGGCCTATGGAACCGACCATTTGAGAAGATTCTCAAGCGGTTGTGGCTGGACCCTTGGTTTGCCAGCGCCTGCAACAAACGACTCGGCGAACTCATTGACAACGGTCTGCAACAGTACCTCATCAATCACATCGACAGCCTGCGCAACGCCATTTGGCAAACGCAAGGCGAGAACTTCAAGGTGTGGCCCATCAACAAGCAGGTGTATGACTGGGAGAAACACATCTACTACACCAGCTACGACGGCTACATCGACGAATTGAAGATTTTTGTAAACACCCACATTCCCTATTTGCAGGAGGCTTTTGCCGAAAGATTGGCCACAAGTGTCGGCGACGCTCCACGTCTGAATGATAAAGAAAAAATGATATATGATAAATATTATGACCTCAACGGTCGGCTGGTTATAGCTCCCGACAGGAGGGGTATCTATATTCAGAACCACAAAAAAATAGTCAGACAATGAAACAGAAGTTGCTAAGTCTCGTTTGCTGCTGTCTCTCAGCAGTCACTACCGCTCAAGGGCAGACACCGGTCTATCTCGACGAGTCGAAACCCATAGAGCAGCGTATCGACGATGCGCTCGCCCGCATGACGCTCGACGAGAAAATTGCCGTCATACACGCACAGTCGAAGTTCTCATCGCCAGGCGTAAAGCGCCTCGGATTCCCCGACCTCTGGACGGACGACGGGCCCCATGGTGTTCGTCCCGACGTACTTTGGGACGAGTGGGTACAGGCCGGACAGACCAACGACTCGTGTGTGGCCTTCCCTGCCCTCACTTGTCTCGCCGCCACATGGAATCCCGCTATGGCACGTCTCTATGGCGAATGTCTCGGTGAGGAAGCTCTCTACCGGAAAAAGAGTGTCATCCTTGGCCCTGGCGTCAACATCTACCGCACCCCATTGGGCGGTCGCAACTTCGAGTATATGGGCGAAGACCCTTACCTCGCCTCACGGATGGTGGTGCCCTACGTCCAAGGCCTACAGTCGAAGGGCGTTGCTGCCTGTGTGAAGCACTACGCACTGAACAATGATGAGGAGTATCGTCATCAAGTGAACGTCATCGTCAGCGACCGTGCCCTACATGAGATCTACCTACCTGCCTTCAAAGCTGCTGTGCAGGAGGGAGGCGCCTGGAGCATCATGGGTGCCTACAACCTCTATCAGAACCAACACAACTGTCACAATAGCATCCTGCTCAACAAAATCCTGAAGCAGGACTGGGGCTTTGACGGTGTCGTCATCAGTGACTGGGGAGGCTGCCACGATACCGACGAGGCAGTCAACAACGGACTCGATCTAGAGATGGGCACCTGGACCGACGGGCTCACGATGGGGCGTACCAATGCCTACGATAGCTACCACATGGCCGAGGCCTACAAGCAGGCCATCCTTCAGGGCAAATACACGATGAAGGAACTCGATGAGAAGGTGCGCCGATTGCTACGACTCTTCTACCGCACCACGATGCAGCACGAAAAACCCTTCGGTTTCCTTTGTTCCGACGACCACTATGCCGCAGCACTGAAGATTGCCCAGGAGGGTATCGTACTGCTGAAGAATGAAGGACTTCTGCCCATCAACCCTGCAACGACAAAGCGCATCCTCGTGGTCGGCGAGAACGCTATCAAGATGATGACCGTCGGCGGCGGTTCCTCCTCCCTGAAGGTCCAAAAAGAGATATTACCCCTCGACGCACTCCAAGCTCGTGTCGCAGGCCTGGAGTACGCGAGAGGCTATGTCGGTGACACCATCCAGAGTTTCGACGGCGTTACGGTAGGCCGTTCACTCCGCGACATGCGCTCTGCCGAAGAACTCAGAGCCGAGGCCGTTGAGAAAGCCCGTCTGGCCGATATCGTCATCTTCATCGGCGGATTGAACAAGGCTGGCTTCCAGGATAGCGAGGGGCACGACCGTCAACAGTATGGCCTGCCTTACGGACAAGACGAGCTCATCGAAGCATTGGTGAAGGTGAATCCCCAACTAGTCTACGTCAATGTCTCAGGCAACGCCGTCGCCATGCCCTGGCTCAGCAGGGTAGCCGCCGTTGTGCAGGCATGGTTCGTCGGTTCACAGGCTGGAACAGCCATCGCCAACGTGCTTTTCGGTGATGTCAACCCCTCTGGTAAACTTCCCTTCACTTGGTATGCTTCGCTCGACCAGTGCGGCGCCCACGCTCTCAGCACCTATCCTGGTACCTGGCGCGCAGACCATAAGATCATCGACGAGGAATACAAGGAAGGTATCTTCGTTGGCTATCGCTGGATGGATCGCCAAAAGAAGCAGAGCCCCCTCTTCCCCTTCGGCTATGGCCTAAGCTATACCACCTTCAAACTAGGCAAAGCTACTGCCGACAAGCAGGAATTGACAGCTGATGATAAGATTACCTTCACCCTCCCTGTTACGAACACAGGCTCTGTGGCTGGCGCTGAAACCATCCAACTCTACGTCAGTGACCTCCAGTCATCTGTCGAGCGTCCTGTCAAGGAGCTCAAGGCCTTCCAGAAGGTCTTTCTCCTGCCTGGCGAGACCAAACAGGTATCGCTCACCATCGATTGTTCAGCCCTCAGTTTCTACAACGACCAGACTGGCCAATGGACCGCTGAACCAGGTGAATTCAAGGCCCTCATCGGAACATCATCAAAGAATCTCATAAATGATTATAAGTTTAGATTAAAGTAATTAGTTAGTAGTTGATTCATCATCGGAAAGTTATGTAAGAAAGCCGGACTCTGTGAAGAATCCGGCTTTTTTGTAATTCCTATTGTGCGCGCGCTATCAGCGAGATGGCGAAGCCGCCACCGGGAGCTTCCTTGAGTTTGAGAGTCTGTCCGGCCTTCACCGTCTTCTTGGTGATGGTATAGGCCTGGGGATTGGTCTCGTAGTGGGCATCCTTGGCATCGGCATAGATGGTGCAGTCGTAGGTGCGGCCCTTGTCGAGGAAGTCGAGTTTGACGACAGCCGTATGACCGTTCTCGTCGCACTTACCACCCACGAACCAGTTGTCGGTACCCTTCGCCTTGCGGGCCACGGTGATGTAATCGGCAGGCTCGGCCTCCAGGTATTTCGAGTCGTCCCAGTCGCAGGCCACGTCGCGGATGAACTGGAAGGCATCGTCGAACTTCTCATAATTCTCGGGCAGGTCGGCAGCCATCTGGAGAGGTGAGTACATCGTGAGGTAGAGGGCCAATGAGCCGGCAATGGTAATGCGCGCCCAAGAGGTGTTGTTGCTCCACTCAGAGAGTTTCGTCACGAAGATACCAGGTGTATAGTCCATCGGTCCGCCCTGCAGACGGGTGAAGGGCAGGATGCAGGTGTGGTCGGGGCGGGAGCCACCAAAGGCCTCGTACTCTGTGCCGCGGGCAGACTCGTTGCCAACAAGATTCGGATAAGTGCGACAGAGTCCGGTAGGACGGGTAGCCTCGTGGGCATTGACCATGATGTGGTGCTTGGCAGCCTCCTTGACAACATAGAGGTAGTGATTGTTCATCGACTGTGAGTAATGATGGTCGCCACGGGGGATGATGTCGCCGACGTAGCCGGTCTTCACGGCGTCGTAGCCGTACTTGTTCATCAGATTGAAGGCCGCTTCCATATGGCGCTCGTAATTCTGCGTCGAGGAGGATGTCTCGTGATGCATCAGCAGCTTCACACCCTTGGAATGGGCATAATCATTGAGCATCTGGATGTCGAAGTCGGGATAAGGTGTCACGAAGTCGAAGACATCACGCTTCCACATGTTGGCCCAGTCCTCCCAGCCAACGTTCCAACCCTCGACGAGCACCTCGTCAAGGCCGTTCTTGGCGGCGAAGTCGATGTAGCGTTTCACGTTCTCGTTGTTGGCCTTGTGCGTGCTGTTGGGCTTTACCTTGCCCCAGTCTATCTGGTCAAGATGGATGCTGGGGAAGTCATTGGTGTAGTGCCAGGAGCCGCGACCCACAATCATCTCCCACCATACGCCGCAATATTTCGTCGTGTGAATCCACGAGGTATCCTCAAGCTTGCAAGGTTCGTTGAGGTTGAGGATGAGGTTCGAGGAGAGCATATCACGGGCATCGTCGCTGACCATAACGGTACGCCAAGGGGTCTCGCAAGGTGTCTGCATGGCACCCTTCAGACCGGTGGCATCCGGCGTCAGATGGCTGACAAAAGTAAAAGGTTGCGGGATGGGCCACGGCGACGGTGTGGGATGAGGCGTATAGGCATTGCTGCCGCCACCAAGCTTCGTGGTGAGGGCCTTGGTCTGGACATCAACCAGTTCGAGGTGCATAGTGGCATAGTCGGCGCAGGCAGCCTCGTGGATATTGATATAAAGCCCGTCGTCGCTCTTCATCTGAAGCGAGGTCTGTACACCTGTCTCAGAGAAGACAGCCACGGAGGAGTTGCCCCAGTTGACGGCCTCTTTCATACGGTTGCGAATCTCAGAAAGCTTGCATTCCTGTGTCTCCTGCTCCTGGGTGTCGTAGTCGCCGGGTAGCCACCAGGCAGTATGGTCGCCCGCCATCGCGAACTCACTGCGCTCCTCCTTGATGAGGAAGTAGTTAAGTTCCTGCTGCTGTGGGAACTCATAACGGAAGCCGATGCCATCGTCGTAGACGCGGAAACGGATGAGGATCTCGCGGTGGGTGGAGGGTTGCTGTAGCACAGCAACATACTCGACGTAGTGGTTGCGGATAGTGGCGGTCTCGCCCCATATGGGGCGCCAGGTCTCATCGAAAGAAGAGGTCTCTTCCTTGGCGATGGTGAAGCCGTCCATCAGGTCGGTCTCCTTCAGGCCCTTCGAGGCATGCTTGTCCTTGGCCAGTTCCAGACCGAGGAAGGAGGGCTTGATCACCTCCTTACCCTTATAAGTCATCTCATAGAAAGGACGGCCTGTCTGATTGACAGAGAACTTCAATTCAATGTTGCCATTCGGCGACTTCACGCTGCCGGCATTCACCATCATCGGCAATGCCAACAGCACGGATAACAGTAATCTTTTCATTTTCTTCCACTTTGTATAATTAATGTGCTAATTTCGGCATTCAGGTCATCGGCAGCGAGAAGCTGTTCGATGGTGAGGTGCATACGGTAGCGCCAGTAGTGACGGGGATTGGCAGGGATGTTGATGCGCTCGGCATTCTCGTCCGGCAAACGGAGCTTCTCGTCGATACTCATCCAGTCCTGGAAGGAAATGAGACAGAGCATCGAGGGCGATGTCAGGTGACGGCTCACGATATCCTTGGCCAGCCAACCGGGCAACGGACGGGGTGCAGGGCCGCCACGACGCAACGTCGTGTTGTAGTATGTCTGAGAGCGCTCCTCATCCTCATCCCACCACTGGCGCAAAGTGGCCATATCGTGGGTAGAGATGGTATCGACAGAACGATAGGGATTATGCGACAGTTTGCCAAAACGTGTGGTCGGGTCCTTGGGCATCGACTGAATCTCGAGCGAGAGGATGCGCAGTTCGTTCATAACCCAGGGCACACAATCGGGCACCATACCCAGATCCTCAGCACAGACGAGCATCCGCGTGGCCTGTGTCAGCTTGGGCAGTTTCTTCATGGCCTCTGTGTACCAGAACTGGTTGTTGCGACGATAGAAGTAGTCGTTGTAGAGACGGTTGAAGCAGAACTTCTGCTCCTCCGAGAGCTGTTCGTAAGCCTCCTGATACTGCACGGCGATGCGCGGATGCCAACGGTCATCGCGCTTATGGTCGACAAGGAACAGGCCCTCGTTAAACGCCACGCCATAGGCCTCTATCTCCTCACGGCTCATACCGAGGGCCGGTGAGAACTGTCCCATGAGGCCTGACTTATGCGGCATGGGAATCTCCCAGATACGGAAGAAGCCCAGCACGTGGTCAATGCGGTAGGCATCGAAATACTCCGCCATCTTACGGAAACGGCGCACCCACCACTGACAGCCGTCCTTGAGCATCTCGTCCCAGTTGTAGGTCGGGAACCCCCAGTTCTGACCGTCGGCAGAGAAAGCATCGGGTGGTGCTCCAGCCTGACCGTTCAGGTTGAAGTACTTCGGCTCCACCCAGGCCTCCACGCCGTCACGACTGATGCCGATGGGGATATCACCCTTGAGGATGACACGGTGCTTACGGGCATGGGCGTGAGCCTCACGCATCTGCTGATCGAGGTTGTACTGCACGAAGTACCAGAAATTAAGCTCTTTCTTGCCCTTGAAGGTCGATTTCTGTGTATCCTGAAGCGTAGCTTCCTTGGGCCACGTCGGGAACTCGGCCGTGCCGTAGAGGTCGCGGTAATAGCAGAACGCGGCATAGGGTACGAGCCACTCCCGGTTGTGCTCAAAGAATTTCTTGTAACTGTCACGACGCTGCACAGCCGACCACTCCTGTACAAAAATCTCACGCAAGTAGTCCATTTTGGCAGCAAACATCCGTTCGTAGTCAATCTGTGGCAGCGCATTCAACTCCTGACGCAGCTGCTCGAAAGCCTTGCGCTTGGCCTCGTCCTTGATGGGCGGCAGTTGACGGAAGTCGGTATACTGCGGATGGAGCGCATAGATACTGATGGAATTATAGGGATAGGAATCCTGCCAAGTACGTGTCATGTTCGTATCGTTGATAGGCAGTACCTGCAACACACGCTGCTTGGTCTTGTCGACCCACTCGATCATCATCTTCAGGTCGCCGAAGTCACCCACGCCAAAACTTCCCTCACTACGGAGCGAGAAAATGGGAATAACAGTACCTGCTCCCTTCCATGGATAGACCGGGAAATAGGCCTGTGGCAATTCGTAGACCACCACTTCACCCATCTCAATGGCGGGTAGACAGACAGTACGATTAATGCCATTCTCCCAAAGAGGCGTCACATCAACCTCCTCGTCGAGAACGACAAACTTGAACTCAAACGTCTGGGGCAGTTTGTCAGCATCGAGCGAGAGCGCCCACTCGTTGTTGTCGTGCTCTGCCATTTCCAAGGCACGCTTGGCCTCCCAGTTGCCAAGAGTCTCTCCGCCACCGATAACAGCCAGACGTTCATTGCTACGCAGTTGCGGCGCACGTACCTTCAGTCGGACTGTCTTGGCATAGTTGGAGCTCTCACTCATTTTACGCTGACGAGCCGACACGCACTCCGTAAATGCTGATGAATACATATAACTGTCCTCGGGGATATCGAGCCAATGGTCATAGACGACATAGCGTGTGCCCTTTGCAGCCACAAACTCCAGTCGGTGGGGTTCCACCAGCCACTCGTGGCGCGACTCCTGATCTCCACGATAGACACTATAATAATAATCGACATAGGAGCGGGCCCTGGCCGACTCACTAATTTCACAACTCCAATGGAGGCCGTCAAGGGTCGACAGCTTGTGCTGCTTCGGCGCCTCACCGCCAAGGATATTCAGAACCAGCTCTTCACCAAACGTGGTCTGGTACTCCAGGTTAAATTGTAACTTCATAGTTATCTTGTTTTACTTTTAATGCAAACGGTTGCACACTATTTCTTTTCCTTGATGACAAACACGCAGAGCGAGCCAATCAGGAAACTGACACCCGCCACAATCATCATCGTTGACTGATGGTGACCAACCATCGAAAGGATGGTGCCGCCACAGAGGGCTGCCACAATCTGCGGCACACAGATGGTTCCGTTGAAGAGACCAAGATAGGCTCCCATGTGCCCGTAACCCTGTAAGGCATTCGTCACAAAGGTGAACGGCATGGCAAGCATCGCTGCCCAGCCACAACCAATCAGCAGGAACGGAACGATCTGTAAGTACTTGTCCGGACAGAAAGGTATAAGCAGGAAGCCGATGGCTCCCAACACCAAACTGACACTATAGGCCATCTTCGTATTCGTGAAACGCGGTAACAAAGCAGCCCATGCCACGGAACCCAGGGCCTGAATAGCATAAAGGACACCCGTCCAATTGGCAGCCTCCTGATAGGCATCGGTCGTTGGGTCAATAGTACCCCAGACCGTCTCGGAGACGGCATCCACCACGTAAGTCCACATATAGAGCATACCGGCCCAGCAGAAGAACTGTACCAGACCGACCTTCCAGAAGGTCGACGGCGCATTCTTCAGCAACGTAATCCAGTTGCCAGAATCTTCGGAGTTCTCTAATTTCTCGGAGTCCTCGGACTTCCCATTGTACGCTGCATACTCCTGCGGATTCCATTCCTTCACCTTCATCGTTGTGTAAAGCACACAGAGAATGAGGATGGCGGCTCCGATATAGAACGACCAGATGACGCTGTCGGGCACCACACCCTCGGGAGCGACGTTGCTCAGACCGATGGCCGTAAAGACAAACGGAAAGAGGAAGCCCACCACCGAACCGGCATTGCAGAGGAACGACTGGATACTATAGGCCTTGGCTTTCTGTTTCTCGTTGACCATATCGCCCACAAGCATCTTGAACGGCTGCATCGCCATATTGATCGACGTGTCGAGCAACATCAGGGCAATCAGACCAAAGATCAGGGCAGCGCCGACAGCCATACCGAACGAGCCCGCATTGGGCAACAGGCACATGACGGCCACGGCCACGGCAGCACCTACAAACAGATAGGGAATACGCCGGCCGAAGCGTGTCCAAGTCTTATCGGAGAGCGTACCGACAATCGGTTGCACAAGGATTCCCATCAAAGGCGGGAGAATCCAGAAGAAACTAAGGGAATGAGGGTCAGCCCCCAACGTACGGAAGATACGTGAGATATTGGCCGACTGTAGGGCGTATGCAATCTGTACACCAAAGAATCCGAAACTCAGATTCCATAATTTCCAAAAACTTAAATCTGGCTTTTGCTTCATATTAATCATTATTCACTATTCGTTATTCACTATTTCGTTGTTCCCCTGATGATAAGGCGCGTACGGACAACACGCTTCTCCACCTTTTCGAGCGGACTCAGTCCCTCAACCTTATCAATCAGAATCTCAGCCGCCTCTTCACCGACGAGACGTCCCCGCTGCTCAACTGTGGTCAGCATCGGGTCACAGGCAATCGCCCGTTGACCATTTGTAAAGCCGCAGATACTGATGTCGTCTGGTACTTTTAAGCCAGCACGCTTCACTGTATAGAGAATGCCAATGGCTGTATCGTCATTAACGGCGAAGAAACCATCTGGACGGTGATCAAGAGCCAGAATCTCAGGCGTTAACTGCTCTGCTTCCGCACGATTATCACAGAGACGTACGATTGATTCGTCAATCGCCATCCCATGCTTCAGCAAGGCATCCTTATAACCGTTAAAGCGGTTCTTCGAGATCTCCAGTTGCATCGGTCCTCCATAAAAGGCAATCCGTTGACAACCCGTCTCTATCAGATGAGTAACGGCGTTATAGGCACCCATATAGTCATCGACCACCACTCGGCTCGCATTCACGCCTGTACAGATACGGTCATAGAAGACCAGTGGGATACCTGCATCTATCAACTTCTGGTAATGATCATAGTTGCGCGTATCCTTAGCCTGAGAGACAATCACGCCGC
>Ga0310690_10004483_pt1 | contig 19787 bp, 14 predicted proteins | sample AusTroGonzalo_MG_2_FD_207661 | JGI IMG/M metagenome (GOLD analysis project Ga0310690, IMG submission 207661) | Bovine rumen microbial communities from tropical cattle in Woodstock, Queensland, Australia - Gonzalo_04 (v2) (version 2) | ecosystem: Host-associated > Mammals > Digestive system >...
GTCTTGGCAACCAGGAAAAAATCGCCATCCTCCAGATGTTCCAAAGCCTCTCGTTGTCCGACGACACCCTCGACCCCACCGAGTCGCTGCTCATTACCTCGCTCATCCTGTCCATCGGCATCGAGCTACCTGAAACACAAGGGCTGAACGCCACATTCGTCTCCATTCCTGACCTCAGTTTCGACACGCGCAACGCCGTCCTTTATGTGGAGCCCGCCTTCGACAAAAAGACCAACGCCAGCATCAACCGCGACTACGAGGCCATCTGCAACCTGCTGCGCAAGTCGCAACGCGAGTTCTTCTTCCTGCCCAAGGTCGTCAACGAACTGAAAAGCAAGAAAAAGACCTTTCGCAACGCCCTCAGCTACATCGAGCCTACCCTTTCGGAAGAACAGCTCGACCATATCGACGCACATCTGCCCCAGTTAGATAGTGTGTTTCTTTCCAAGGAGATATTTCTCAACTACCTCAACGCCAACGGATTGAAAATCAGCAAGCCGTCGTTCTTCCTCAAAATCGGTAACATGAAGCCCGGCGTCTACCAGGACTTCCTCATCATCGAAACCGGTAATCATCCCTTGAAGACCTTAGAGCGTTTCATCCAGCTCAACAGCCACATCATGAAGATCAACCCGCCCATCAGCGGTGCCAAGGAAGAGGCCTTCATCAGAAAACTGGCGTTGAAGCCCGCCACGAAACACAAAGACGAGTTGGATTACACGGGATTCCACAAAATCATCCTTGACATTCTACTGAAGTACAACGGCTTACATGAGGTCAGTAGGCTGTTCATCAGTCAGCGCGGCGACATCTTCCTCACCGATTTGAACAACACCGAGGTCAAGATGCCGGCCTTGTGCAAGACCCTTTACATCTTTTACCTGCTTCATGAAGACGGGATGTCGCTGAACTACCTCAACGACCACAAGGAGGAACTTTACAGGATCTACCGCCGCATCTCTACTTACGGCGACGAGGCACTGCTCACCAAGGCCATCGAAAACCTCACCGACTTCATCGGCTCGACCATGAACGCCAACCTCTCGCGCATCCGCAAGGCCTTCCGCGACATCTTGGGCGACGATGCCAACATCTACCTCATCAAAGGCGAAAAAGGTGGACGAAAGATCATCCACCTTGACCGCAGCCTCGTGGTCTTCGAAGACCGCAAGGCATTTGAATAAACGTCAGATTAAGCGTTCATTCCTCCCAACAGGAAGGTAACGTCAGAATTCGGTTCAATCTCGACCGATTCCTTTCCATAGCGCATGACCATCATCTTCTTGCCACCCTTCAGCATCATGTTGCCGTCGGTGACCCAGAGGGCCGTGGCTTCACGCAGACCGACCACTGTCATCTCCTGGTTGACAGCCAGATACTCGTTGATACGGTCTTGGCGCGTCTCGCCGCCGTGCTTGATCATCTTGTCGATCTCGGGGTGCGGGTCGAGGTAATGCGGGTTGATTTGGAACGGCACGAGGTTGAGGCACTTGAACGAAGCGGGTTGCACGATGGGCATGTCGTTGGTGGTGCACAGCGTCGGACAAGCCACGTTGGAGCCAGCGCTCCAGCCCATATAAGGCACGCCGGCGAGGGCACGGTCGCGGATGGCATCCATCAGGCCGTAGCGGTGCATTTCGGCCACCAGATGGAAGGTGTTGCCACCGCCCACCACGATGCAGTCGGCCTCGTTGACGGCTTTCACCTTATCGTCGAAATGATGGACGGAGGTGAAGTTCTCCAAGCCGAATTTGGTGCGGAACACGTTCTTCACCTTGGCTTCGTAGGCATCGTAGCTCTCAGGATACACCATGCCGCCGATGTTGACGCCTGCGAAAGGCACGAAGATGATGCGGCTCTCCTTATTAATATGGTTCTGCAGGCAGAACAGCTCGATTTGGGTCGTGGCCCAAGCCAGATAGTTTTCACCGAAATTTGTAGAATTGCTAATCAGTAATAATCTCATGATGTAAAGTATTGGTTTAACGATGGCGCAAAGATAGCAAAAAAGCGATTGTCTGTACAAAGCGAATCGGAAATCGTCGTCTTTCGCTAAAAATTATCGGTTTGATAATCAAACGATTGCAAAAATCAACAAAAATTTTCCCGTTTTTTTGCTTGCATAAATGAAAAAAGCTGTACTTTTGCAGTGTCAAAACGACTGGACTAGTAGCTCAATTGGATAGAGTCCCTGACTACGGATCAGGCGGTTGTGGGTTCGACTCCCGCCTAGTTCACGAAAGGTTCCGCAACAAGAACCTTTTTTTGGCCCATTCGACTAGCGGTTAGGTCGTAAGTTTCTCACACTTAAAACAGCGGTTCGATTCCGCTATGGGCTACAAAAGAGCTGCAACTCAACGAGTTGCGGCTCTTTTGCTTTATACGCCCTACTCTATCCAAGACCTATAACAAGAAAATCCCAGCCAAAAGCCAGGATTTTCAAGAACCAAAAACCAAAATTTATGAAACCTTTTACTTGCAGCCAATTCTCATGGCTACAGGTTTTTTGATAAGAACCGCTGCAAAAATACTTATTTTCGTTTAATAAACAACAATTATTTGATAAAAATTTACATTTTTTCGAAGAAATGAGGAAATTTGTCAACAAAGGCCGGCCCTAGAATTCTATTTTTTCATTCAATGTCTTGACAGAAAAGGATTTTTTGCTTATATTTGCAATCTGAAACTAAAAATGCAATACTATGGGAAAAGCGATGGACAAACTCACCGAGAAGATTATGACCAACGACGGTCTCAACGAAACTGACGCCAAGGCTAAACTCAACTTGCTCTATATCAAGATGAACCAATCTGGTATCAAGAGTTTCAATGACGAATATATCGACTGGCTGATGACTGAAAAGAAGCTGAACTACAAGGCCATCTTGCAAACACCCGACATCAAGCTGCACGACATTTTCGACAGCGAGTTCAAGCATTAAAGCCTTCGTGCCTCATATCGTAAAGCTCGTCGAGATGCTTCTTGAGCCGACGGGCCATGGGGCGGAATGTGTAATATGTGATTGTGGCCGAAATCGGTGCGCCCACCAAGGGTAGCACCTTTCCTACCCCTTTGGCAAAACCCTCCTTCGTCATGTTGATGCCGATCCACTGTGCAATCTTGATGGCGTATTGCGCCATGATGGTCTCCGATATCTTTATTCCCGCGTTTTTCGACACCTGGCCTACAACCTTGGTCAAGGCCTCGACAGCCAATTTGTTGCCCATCATCGCACCTACAAACAAGGTCATGATGTTCAACGACTCGTCATCCAACTGGTTGTTGATATCGGTGAGCGCAGGCCAACCGTAAAGGTATATCAGCTTCTGCATCAGCGAAAGGATGTGTCCGTAGAACTGAGTGAGGTCGGTGGGAATGGTGCCCGCCATCCACCAGCCACCCGGCAAGCCCATCAGCGCAGAGGTGCCGCACACCATCGTCAGATGATAGCTGATGCATTGGTTGGCCAACTTGTCAATTTCCTTCTTGCTCAACACTTTCAATGGCGTGTCGTCCAAAGCCGTCATCACCTCCATCGGGGTACAAAACTTCGACAGCTCCTTGGTCAGAAACTCGTCGCGGTTTACCTTCACGAATGGCAAGCGCAGGCTGGTTTGCAGCACCTTGTTCCACAAGGTGACGCTTTGCGTGGTCTTTTCGGTTTCGTTAGTATCCATATTTTTCCTTCCATTTCTCGCGTAAGTTCTTCCGCAATTCGCGCTCACGCGGGTTATCTTGTGGCTCATACAAAACCGTGCCAGAAATCTCGGATGGCATAAATTCCTGCTCCACAAAGTTGCCCTGATAGGCATGGGCGTATTTGTAACCATCAGCGTAGCCGAGGTCTTTCATCAATTTGGTCGGGGCGTTGCGGAGATGCAGAGGCACCGACAAATCGCCAGTTTCCCGCACAAGTGCTTGAGCCTTGTCGATGGCAGCCACAGTTGCGTTGCTCTTGGGCGACGAGGCCAGATAGGTCACCGTCTGCGACAAAATGATGCGGCTCTCGGGCCAGCCAATCTTGTTGACCGCATCGAAGCAGGCATTGGCGAGCAGCAAGGCATTGGGGTTGGCGTTGCCGATGTCCTCGGAAGCCAAAATCAGCATACGGCGAGCGATGAACAGCGGATCCTCCCCTGCCTCAATCATTCTTGCAAGATAATACAAGGCCGCGTTGGGGTCGCTGCCGCGCATCGACTTGATGAAAGCTGAGATGATGTCGTAGTGCATCTCACCTTGTTTGTCGTATTTCACGAGGTTGCTCTGGATGCAGTCGGTGGTGAAGTCGTTGGTGATGACGAGTTCCTCAGCTGCCATGTCCTTGTCGTTTAGCGAACTGACGACCAACTCGATGGCGTTCAGTAGCTTGCGGCCATCACCACCGCTGATTTGCATCAAGGCCTCAGGCTCCTTGACAGTGATTTTCTTGCCGAAGTCGTATTCCAATGCCTTCACGGCCTTGTCCAATAGGATTTCGAGGTCTTCCTTCTCCAATGACTTAAGCACATACACCTGACAACGTGATAGCAGAGGCGAGATGACCTCAAAGCTTGGGTTCTCAGTGGTAGCGCCGATGAGAGTGACGAGACCTTTCTCCACGGCACCCAACAACGAGTCCTGCTGCGACTTGCTGAAACGATGGATTTCGTCTATAAATAATATAGGTGCCTCGGGCGCCATGCGTGCCCTGTCGATGACCTCACGCACCTCCTTGACGCCACTGCTGACAGCGCTCAGCTGGAAGAACTGCCGCTTGACCTGCTTGGAGATGATGAAGGCCAAGGTGGTCTTGCCCACGCCGGGGGGGCCCCAGAAGATCATGGAAGGCACGCGGCCCGTCTCAATGGCACGGCGCAGCACGGCGTTCTCGCCGATGATATGCTTCTGGCCGATGTAGTCGTCAAGCGTTGTGGGGCGCAGGCGTTCCGCCAAAGGGATAGTTGATTGCATTATGACTATTTTTCCGCAAAAGTAAATAAAAATAATTATATCTTTGCCTCAAATAATTTAAACGCTATGAAAACCATCAAATCTCTTCTCGTCATCGTCCTGCTTGCCGCCTTTGGTCAATCGCAGGCCTGCACTAATTTCCTGATTACCAAAGGTGCCAGCGTCGACGGCTCCAACTTTATCAGCTACTGTGCCGACTCGCACATCCGCTATGGAGAGCTTTACTTCACCCCTGCCGCCGACTGGCCTGCGGGCAGCATGAGGGTGTGCTACGACCGTGGCACCAACGCCCCACGTGGCAGCGTGCCGCAGCCGCCTCACACCTATCAGGTGGTGGGTTACATCAACGAGAACCAAGTTGCCCTCGGCGAGACTACCTTCGGCGGTCGCGAAGAGCTGATGGACCCCACGGGCATCGTCGATTACGGCAGCCTGATGTTCATCGCCTTGGAGCGCAGCAGGTCGGCACGCGAAACTATACAAATCATGGCTGACCTTGTGGAAGCCTACGGCTACGGCTCCGATGGCGAGTCGTTCAGCATCAGCGACGCCAACGAGGTGTGGTATATGGAAATCATGCCAAAAGGCTACACGCCGAAGGTGACCAAGACCGGTGACACCATCAACGCCGACCGTGGTGCCGTGTGGGTAGCCATCCGCATCCCCGATGGCTATGTGAGCGGTCACGCCAACGCAGCCCGCATCACCTCCTTCCCTTTGCGCGACGGCAAGACCTCCATCACCGACAAGGACTGGAAGAAACTCTATAACAAAGACGTCGAGGTCATCTACAAGCACGACGTCATCGAGGTCGCGCGTCGCCACGGCTACTTCACCGGCAAGGACAAGGACTTCGACTTCAGCGCCGCCTATGCTCCCGTCGATTTCAGCGCCGCCCGCATCTGCGACCTGCGCGTGTGGACCATGTTCAACAAAGTCTGCGACGGCATGGATGAGTATTGGGACTATGTCCTTGGCGAGGACCTCACCCATCGCATGCCGCTGTATGTTAAACCCAACCGCAAAGTCAGCCTCAGCGACATGATGGCCTTCCAGCGCGACCACTTCCAAGGCACCGAACTGGACAAGACCCTCGACCCAGGAGCAGGTCCCTTCGGATCGCCGTTCCGCTTCAACCCTTTGTATTGGGAATACGAAGGCCAACCCTATTTCAACGAGCGCAGCATCGAGGTGGTGCAGACGGGCTTTTCGTTTATCGCACAAAGCCGCAACTGGTTGCCCAACCCCATCGGTGGCATCATCTGGTTTGGTGTCGACGACACTAACTCAACCGTCTACACGCCTTTTTACTGTTCCATCACCGAAGCGCCGATTGAATACCGTTCGGGCAACGGAGACATGCTGACCTACAGCGACAACGCCGCTTTCTGGGTCTTCAACCGCTTGGCGCATTTCAAATACTTGTTCTACAACCGCGTTATCGGCGACATCCAAGCCGTGCAAGACGAGCTGGAGAGTGGCTATCAGGAGCAAGTCAACTATGCCGACAACCAAGCTCTAAGCCTCTACGCCAACGACCCAAAACTGGCTATCACGTACCTCACCGACTTCTCCAACCAAGCTGGGCACAACACCGTGGCCACCTGGAAAGAACTGGATAACTACTTATTGGTCAAGTATTTGGACAGCAACGTCAAGCAAGAGGAGAACGGACATTTCAAGTACAACGGTCACGGCTATTCCGCCCGACCGCAACAGCCCGGTTATCCGGATTCATGGAAAAAAGCGGTGATTGACAAGACAGGAGACAGATTCAGAAGGCCATAAACGCTTTTATTTCGTCCTCTTTCATGTTGCGAAGGCCATAGACGTGGGTCACAACCCCGTTGTCCATGAAAACGATGGTGGGAAACTCGCCATTGATGGCCGTCAACATACGCACCGCATCGGGATATAGCACATTGCGATACTGCGATGACTCCGACTTCTCGTAAAATCGGTCAATACCCTCTTCGCTACCCATAAAGATATAGGTGACATTGTCGGCTGGGAAGTCGTTGAACCGTTGCATCAATGAGAGTTTATGTGCCGAGAGCTGGCAGAACTCACATCCCGTCGAGAAGAAACAGACAATCTGTTTGCCTTCACGAAGATTCAGGCTATCCAAGGGAGACTCGTCGAGCATCTCATCGAAAAGTTCCATTTGAAGGTTCTGTTCCGCTGTATAAGCGCTGGTGTAGTTGTCGGGCGGCGAAACCGCAAATACGCCGATACTTGACCCCATGATGGCCAGGCATAGTATTAACCAGCGGAAAGGCGTATCCCACTCTCCCATCCAATAAAGAGGAAGGAAAAGCAAGATGAGGACGCCATTCTTGACAAGGCTTTGCTTGGGGTCAAACTGCAGGAAGTCGCCGAAGCAGTGGCAGTTGTCGGTGCGGCCCATGTGAAGCGCATACAATAATAATAAGGTATAGCCCACCAGCATAGCCATGCTCCCCCACCAATAGAGCTTATGCAAGGTATTGGAAACCAAGCCAATGCCCAACACCAATTCGATGATGATGGCCACCCGTGCCATTATGAATGAAGTGTTGAGGCTAAAAAAATGGTAGCTATAGACATAAATCTCGAACTGGTCCATATCGACGACCTTGAGGATGGCGGAGGCGATAAAGACAAGTCCAAGGAGGACTTTCATGATGATGGGGACTATGCCAAAGACTTTGTTCATAAAAAGAAAAAGGCACACGCTTGGGCATGTGCCTTTGTTAGTTAGCAGATGTCATCAATAGACTCTGTGGCAATCAATCTCAGAATAGTTGTAGGTAGCCTCATAGTCGCTGCAATTCTTGCCTTCTTCGGTAAGGAACACTTCACCTTCAACAGTGATACCACCTGCTTTCCAAGTGCATTGGCACTTCTTTTGTTTGTTGCATGAGCTTGCGCCGATGACAAGCGTAACGACGGCAATAGCCAATAATAACTTCTTCATTTTTTTGATATTTTAGGTTAGTGATTTATTCTTTAATGTCCTCCGTTATTCCCACCATTGTTGTTATTGTTTCCACCGCCGAAAATGTCGTTCCACCAATGGTGTTCTTCACCTGTCACCTCATATTCAGACACTTCGGTGCAGATGACCTGACCCCAGCCGACGATTTCCTTGGACTTTTCGAAGCACGGGGTGTCGTCCTCGATGGAATAGTAGTCTTCTCCCAAGTCAACGACCTCTTGGTTTTGGATAGTGGTGCACTTGCAGTAGCGCGTCTTCCGGCACGAAGGCAGAACAACGATGGCTAAAGCGAGAATAACGATCAAAAACTTCTTCATTTCAATGGTTTTATATGGCAAAAATACAACTTTTTGCCGTAACGGAGCCAAAACCGAGGAAAAATTTTTGTTTCGCGCCTACTCTCCAACATAAAACTCAGGATGTAACTCCTTGAATTTCCGCTCATACTGACGAATGCGGCTGAGCGAGCGGCGTGTCCAGACGAGACGCAAGGCATTACGTTCCTCTTCAGCGAGGTGCCAGTCGATGTCGGTGGAAGCGTGAAGGCGGTTCGTCAAAGAATACAGCAACAATGCCGCCGATACACTGATATTATAACTCTCAGTAAACCCATACATTGGGATACGCACATGCATATCTGCATTTTCAACAGCATAGTCGGAAAGCCCCAGTTTCTCCGTGCCGAAGACCAAGGCGATTGGCTGGTCCAAGGGCAAAGTGTCGGGCGTGAAGTCATCACGATGGGGACAGGTGGCCACAATCTTGTAGCCTTGCTCGCGGAGTCGTTCGAAAGCCGTCGGCGTGTTGAATTCCTTGTCCTCGTAATACTTCAAGTTGAGCCACTTGGTACTGCCCAGCACCACATCGGGATTCACGTCGTAGTGGTTGGTATTCTCCACGATATGGACATCTTGGATGCCACGCAGGTCGCAGGTGCGCAACACTGCGCTGGCATTATGGGGTTGGAAAATGTCTTCGAGGACGATGGTGATGTGGCGTGTGCGATAGTCGAGCACCTCCTCAAAACGCTGCTTGCGCTCATCGGTGATAAACTGGCTCATAAACTCAAGCATAGCCGCATCCCGAGTAGCATTTTCCTGCATTTCAGCGTCCTGCAACTCACGTCCGTCATACACAATGGATTTCTTCATCGGCTTTATTCATATTAAAAGTCGTGCAAAAATACGAAAAAAGAAAAAATTAGTGAAAAATGGTTGATGGTAAGCCGAAAAAGCGTACTTTTGCACGCAAAATTTTGAATCGTTATGGCAAAGCAAAACATTAAACAAGGAGACGAAAGACTCGAAAACGTTGAAGAAGCATTTAGCAAAACCGAACTTTGGATTGAAAACAACCAGAAGACCTTGTGGATCATCCTCATCGTCCTGTTGGTCATCGCCTTTGGTATCTTTGGCATCACCAAATACAACCAGAAGCGCAACCAGGCAGCCATGAACCAGATCTTCCCGCAGGAAATCAACTTTGAAGAGCAGGCCGCCAAAGCCGTCGACTTCGCCTCATATTATGTGGAAAACGAGAACTACGCCGTCGCTTTGAACGGTGACGAAGAGCATCTCGGTCTCCTCGATATCGTCGACAAATATGGTTCCACCAAGTCGGGCAAGCTGGCTGCCTACTACGCTGGCCTCAGCTACCTGAAGCAAGGCGACTACAACAACGCCATCGAATATCTGAAGAAGTACACCAACGACGACAAGATCCTGGCCCCCACGGCTTTGGGTCTCATCGGCGACTGCTATCTCCAACTCGGTGACCAACAGAATGCCGCTAACTACTATGACAAGGCTGCCAAGAAGAACGCCAACGAGTTCACTTCTCCGGCGTATCTGGTCAAGTTGGGCATGACCTACGAAATCATGGGCAACAACGCCAAGGCTTTGGAGGCATACAAGACCTTGAAGAAGGACTACCCCCAAAGCAACGAAGCCTTCGAGATCAGCAAGAACATTGCCAACCTCGAGCAAAAGATGAAATAATAGTAATAGTTTTGTTTTCATAGTTTAATCCTGGCCTGAGGGTCAGGATTTTTTTTGACAGCCATGGAGAGAAAAATCAGAATCGCCTATTTCGGCACGCCCGAGTTCGGCGCGTCGCAGTTGGAAGCCATCATCAAGGCTGGCTATGAGGTGGCCGTGGTCGTCACCATGCCCGACAAGCCGGCAGGACGCGGACGCAAGATACAGTATTCCGATGTCAAGAAAACTGCATTGGAGTACAACCTGCCCTTGCTCCAGCCCGAGAAGCTCAAAGACCCCATCTTTTTGGAACAGTTGTCCTCTTATCAAGCCGATTTATTCATCGTGGTGGCCTTCAGGATGTTGCCTGCCGTGGTGTGGCAGATGCCCGAGCTGGGCACCTTCAACCTCCATGCCTCACTCCTGCCCCAATACCGCGGTGCAGCGCCCATCAACTTCGCCATCATCAACGGAGAGACCGAGACCGGGCTCACCACCTTCTTCCTCAACGAGGAAATCGACAAGGGTGCAGTCATCATGCGCGAGAAAGTGGCCATCCGTCCCGACGAAACGGCGGGAGAACTCCATGACGAGTTGATGGTCTTGGGCAACCAGGTGATTGTGGAAACCATCAGGAAGATTGAAAACGGCGAAGTCTATGCCTTGCCACAAGAAGAACTAGCCGAGAACAATACTCTCAAACCCGCTCCAAAGATTTCGAAAGAGTTTTGCAACGTGGACTGGAGTCTGGACTGCCAAACAGTATATAACCACATCAGAGGTTTGTCGCCCTACCCTGCCGCACACACCAGCATCCAATCAGAAAACGGCGAGATCATCGAATTAAAGATATTTAGTTCCAAGATTGAAAGTTGCACACCCGAGATGCCCGTAGGCAGCGTCCTCACCGACAACAAAAAATACCTGAAAATCGCCTTGCAAGACGGTTTTATCCACCTGACCCAGGTGCAGCAAGCCGGGAAGAAAGCCATGCCGATTGCCGATTTTTTGAGGGGCACACAGTTGCTTGGGGCATGGAAAACCGTGTAAAATGAAGAAAAAACGCTTTTTTTAAGATTATTTTCAGTTTTTTTCGCAAAAAACTCATTTTTTTTATGGAAAACGCTTGCATTATTCAAAAATACATTATCTTTGTCGGTGAAAAGTTTAACCACTAATTAAAACTGACTATGAATAAAGTAGAATTAATCGCTGCCGTTGCCGAAAAGGCTGGCATGACCAAAGTTGATGCAAGAAAAGCCATCGACGCAATCCTGGATGTTACCAAAGCTGAACTGAAAAAGGACGGCAAAGTCGCCCTCGTTGGTTTTGGCACGATGCTTGTCACCAAGCGCCCCGCTAGACAAGGCCGTAACCCCAGAACGGGCAAGACTATCAAGATCGCCGCTAAGAAGGTCGTGAAGTTCAAAGCCGCTGCTAACATCCTGAAATAAGGATAAACGAACATGAAAAAAGCCGTCAGTTACTGACGGCTTTTTTTGTTTTCCTTCCGTCGCACGAAGCCGTCCTTTTCGAGCTGCAACACACCGTTGTCGACAAGAAACCTAATGGAATCCAACACGTCGGCTTCGTCGAAGTCCGAGCATTGCGCCAGCACCTCTTGCATCGGCTGGGCCGTATCGCTCATCACGCTTTGCACCTTCTCCTCAATCGTATTGTACGGCACCCTATTATCGGCTTTCCTTAAGCACGCATCGCATCGTCCGCAGGTCTTCTTTGTCTTTTCGTTGAAATAGCGTAGCAACTGAACGCTACGGCACTCCTCATCATTGTTCACGAAATCTATGACAGCCTTCACTCGCTCCTCGGCATCTTTCTTTCGGTCATAGTAGTTCTCTTTGGATAGACCAAAGTGCTTGGTGTCGACAAACTCGGAGAGGAACAGGATTTGCGGTTTGTCGTTGCGTTGCGCATACGAAAGGAAGTTGTAGGACTCCAACTTCTTCAGCTGTTCTATCACCTTTTCAGGCTTCGTGCCTATCTTCTTGGCCATCGTCTCCTCGTTGATCTTCACAAAATCGCTCAACACGCCTGGCAGACTGCGAAGCATGTGCTTGACAAGTTCGCTAAATTGGGGGTTGTTCACCTGAAAACCATAGATGTCATCCCGAGAGGCCTTGATCATCACCTTGGAAGGCTCGTCGAAGCTGTCGGAGAGCATGATGAAGCCTTCTTTTTCAAGGATCTTCAGTGTGTGAAACACTTCTATGAGTGAGAATCCGTAACGATTGGCGAAGTCGCTGATGACGAAAGGATAAGAGACGCTCTCCCCTGCCCCAACGGGAATGTTGAAGTAACTCCCCAAGGCATTATATATCAGTTTAATACGGTCCAATTCTGGAAACGACTGAGCGAGATTGTCTTGCAGTTTCTGGATGTCGGCGGGCGAAACGAGGAGGAAAGCCTCGGAGGGTTTCAGGTCGCGACCTGCACGACCTGCCTCTTGGAAATAGGCCTCGATGCTATCAGGCAGGTCCATGTGAATGACAAGGCGCACGTCGGGTTTGTCGATGCCCATACCGAAAGCGTTGGTGGCGGCAATGACCTTCACCTTGCCCTTCATCCACAGGTTTTGTCGGTCGTCGCGTGTCTTGGCGTCCAAGCCAGCATGATAGAATGTTGCAGAGATGCCTACCGAGTTGAGCCAGTCGGCGATGACCTGTGTGCGTTTGCGGTTGCGCACATACACAATGGCACTCCCCTCTTTCATCGCTTCCAACTTACGGCGTAACACGCCATACTTGTCGGCTTCGTGGTACACGTTGTAGGTAACGTTCTTCCGCTCGAAGCTGCTTTGGAAGACGTTCTTCTCCTTGAAGCCGAGACGCAACTGAATGTCGTCGACCACCTTGGCCGTAGCCGTGGCAGTAAGCGCAAGGACTGGCGTCTTGGGCATATAGGGTCGGATGTCAGCAATCTTCAGGTAAGGCGGGCGGAAGTCGTAGCCCCATTGCGAGATGCAGTGCGACTCGTCGACGGCCAGCAGGCAGACCTTCATCCGCTTCAGGGTCTCGATGAACGTGTTGGTTTGAAGACGTTCTGGCGAGACATAGAGAAACTTCAGTCTGCCATACACCGCTTGGTTGTAGGCCAATTCAAGTTCATCGGGATACATGCCCGAGTAGATGGCCGCAGCAGGGATGCCTTTGTCGACGAGATGTGCCACCTGGTCCTTCATCAGTGCGATGAGCGGCGTGATGACGAGGCAAAGGCCTTCCATCGCCATGGCCGGCACCTGAAAGCAGATACTCTTGCCACCGCCTGTGGGCAGCAACGCCAACGTGTCCTTCCCTGCCATCACCGAGTCGACGATGTCTTCTTGGAAAGGACGAAAGCTGGGATAGCCCCAATACTGCTGTAATATGGAACGGGTGGCGGCGGACATGGTTATTGCAGTTTCTCAATCTCGATTTGCCATTGCAGCATCTCGTCCCTGAACTTCGCCGCAGCGAGGAAGTCCATCTCCTTAACGGCCTTCTCCATATTCTTCTTGGCTTGTTGTTGGGCTTTCTGCATCTGCTCCTTAGACATGTGGGCCTGTCTTTCGGCAGCCATCGTCGGGGCCGTGCCTTCCTGTGTATATGTCACCGGTTGTCCGCCCTTCAAGGTGCCCAAAGAATTGTCGATGGCCTTGACGATGGTCTTGGGGACAATGCCGTGCGCTTCGTTGTAGGCCATTTGCTTGGCACGACGGCGCGCGGTCTCGTCGATGGTTTTGCTCATCGAGTCGGTGATGGTGTCGGCATACATGATGACTTTGCTCTCCGCGTTACGTGCGGCACGACCGGCGGTCTGCGTCAAAGAACGCTCCGAACGAAGGAAGCCTTCCTTGTCGGCATCGAGGATAGCTACCAGGCTCACCTCGGGCAGGTCAAGACCCTCACGCAACAAGTTCACGCCCACCAACACGTCGAAGTCACCCAAGCGCAGGCCTTGTAAGATCTCCACACGCTCCATAGTATCCACATCGGAGTGGATGTAACGTGTCTTGATTTTCAGGTTGTTGAGGTAGGTATTCAGTTCCTCGGCCATGCGTTTCGTCAAAGTGGTGACAAGCACACGTTGGTTCTTCTCCACCACCTTGTGGATTTCGTCAATGAGGTCATCGACTTGGTTCAGGCTTGGCCTGACTTCGATGACAGGGTCAAGCAAACCCGTGGGACGAATCACCTGCTCCACATACACGCCCTCGCTCTGTTGCAACTCAAAGTCGGCAGGCGTGGCACTGACGTAAATGGTCTGACCCGTGAGTGACTCGAACTCGTCAAACTGCAAAGGTCTGTTGTCCAATGCAGACGGCAGACGGAAGCCATATTCCACCAAGGTCTGCTTGCGAGAACGGTCGCCACCATGCATGCCACGTATCTGAGGGATGGTGACATGACTCTCGTCGATGATGGTGATGAAGTCGTCAGGAAAATAATCTAGCAAACAGAACGGTCTAGTGCCAGGGCTGCGTCCGTCGAAATAACGAGAATAGTTCTCGATGCCAGAGCAATACCCCAACTCTTTCATCATCTCAATATCGAAGTTGACACGGTCTTCCAGACGTTTGGCTTCCAGTCCCTTCCCTATCTCGCGGAAATACTCGGCCTGCCTGAACATGTCGTCTTGAATCTCCGTAATGGCAGAATTCAATTTGCTTTGCGACGTCACGAAGATGTTGGCGGGGAAAATAGTCAGCTCCGAGAGCTCCTCCATCTTACGTCCCGTCACGGGGTTGAGCATCTCAAGACTGTCGATTTCATCATCCCAAAACACGATGCGGTAGGCAAAGTCGGCATAGGCAGGAAACACATCCATCGTCTCCCCTTTCACTCGAAACTTACCTTGCGTGAACTCAATCTCGTTACGCACATACAAAGCGCCCACCAAGGCCTTGGCCACATCGTCACGACTGATTTTCATGCCCCGTTCCAAATAGATGACATTCTTGCCGAAGTCGTCGGGGTTACCGATACCATAAAGGCATGACACGGAAGAGACCACGATGATGTCGCGCCGACCGGAGAGCAGTGCCGAGGTCGTGGCCAAGCGCATCTTGTCGATGTCGGAGTTAATGGCCAAGTCCTTTTCAATATAGGTGTTGGTTGCCGGAATGAAGGCTTCAGGCTGGTAGTAGTCGTAGTATGAGACGAAATACTCCACCGCGTTCTCCGGAAAGAACTGCTTGAACTCGCCGTAGAGCTGTGCCGCCAACGTCTTGTTATGGCTCAGCACCAAGGCAGGTCGGTTCACCTGTGCCAACACATTGGCTATGGTGAAAGTCTTTCCCGAGCCCGTCACGCCAAGCAGCGTTTGCGCCCGGTCGCCACGATTCAAGCCATCCACCAATTCCTTGATGGCTTCAGGCTGGTCGCCAGTAGGTTGAAACTCAGAAACTAATTTGAAATCCATTACTTCGGCACGTCAAAAGTCTACGATGTGCAAAAGTAACAAAAAACTCTTATCTATGCACATCCAACTTCAAGTTGGCCACACCTTGCGGCGTCAACACCTCAACCATGTATACCGCAGCCGGCAGGTTCCATACATTCAGCTGCACCCTATTGCTATGGTTGCCAGGAATTTCTTGCAGGAACTGACCCGTCAAGGTGAACAGTCTCACTCTGATGATTTCGTCAGCCTCGACATAAGCATAGTTGGAGGTCGGGTTCGGGTAGAGCGCGATCTGGCTCTCTTCGTTCTGGTCGACGTCGAAGAAGCCCGCGTTGATGATGATGGACTGCTCGGTATAGCCGCAGCCATTCCATGCGCGGACCGTCAATGTAGCCATGCCAGGTGTAGTGACCACCAGCTTGCAGATCGTTTCGCCAGTTTCAACGACCCAATCCTCACCGGCACCCGTGATTTCCCATTCATAGTAATCGGCATATTCCACAGGATCGATGGTGTAGGTATAGGTACCCGTCATCAAGTTGGTCACCACGAAGACCGTCTCTTGACCATTGATAGAAGAAATCTCAGCAGGATACGGGTTGACGGTAAGGTTAACTATCACAATCGAGTCGCAGCCGTTCAAGCTCACCAAGTCTTGTTCGAAGATACCCGAGGACGTGTATTCAATGTCATTCATGGTAAAGCTACCGCAAACGGTGGTGTCGATTTGTGTGACATACTTCTCAACGAGCGTCAGGTGCATGGTCACGATCGAGTCGCAGCCCACCGACGAGGTGAAGGTCTGCATGTAATCGCCTTCGACATCGTAGATGATGCCATTCCATTCGTAGAACCTGCAAGACTCAACCTCGATTTCATTGGTCACCGAGTAGTTCATGGTCAGATGCAACGTGACGATGGAGTCGCAGCCCACTGGCGTGACGAACTCTTGCGTGTAGTCGCCAGACTCATCATAGATGGTGCCATTCCAATCATAAGTGTCGCAAGCCGTCTCGCTATATTCGTAAGTAATGGTCTGGAGAGCGGTGTAGTGCAGCGTAACGATACTATCGCAGCCGTATTGAGAGGTCAGGAACTGGACATAGTCGCCAGACTCGGTGTATGACTCACCATTCCATTCGAACGGCGGATACTCGGTTGCACTCCATTCAGTGTACTCGGCCTCATGGATGGTCAAGTGCAAGGTGGCGATGCTGTCGCAGCCCTGTTCGGTAGTGAAGGTCTGCTCATAGTCACCGGATTCGGTGTAGACTTCGTCATTCCAAACGTACTCGTCGCAAGTCTGGGCCTCAAACTCAGTTTCAATGGCCTCGCCGATGGTCAGGTGCAGGGTCACGATACTGTCGCAGCCTTGTTCGCTCAAGAACGTCATGGTGTAGTCGCCCGACTCGTCATAGGTCTCACCGTACCATTCGAACGCGTTGCAGGTAATGGCCGTGGTATCGGTGTAGAGGGCATCGCTGATGGTCAGATGCAGCGTGACGATGGAGTCACAACCCTGTTCATTGGTAAACGTCTGCTCGTAGTCGCCAGAGACAGTGTAAGTCTCATCGTTCCAAGTGAACTCTGTGCAGGATTGAGCCTCCCATTCGGTTTCACTGGCCTCGCTGACGGTCAAGTGCAGCACTACGATGGAGTCGCAGCCTTGCTGCGAGAGTAAGGTCTGGACGTAGTCACCTGATGCATTGTAGGTAATGTCGTTCCAGATATAGCTATCGCAGGCCTGTTCATAGAATTCGCTATGAGCGATACCGCTAACGGTCAGGTGCAGCATAACGATGGAGTCACAGCCATTTATCGAAGTGAACTCTTGGATGTAGTTACCCGTTTCATCGTAGGTGATGTCATTCCAAGTATAGCTTTCGCAAACCTGCTCGTAGAACTCGTCATCCACACAATGGTTGATGGTAAGGTGGAGTGTTACAATGGAGTCACAGCCTTGTACTGCGGTGAACTGTTGCGTGTAGTCACCAGTAGTATCATAGGTAATCTCGTTCCACACGAAGAACTCGCAAGCTTCTTGCCACCACTCGGTTGTCAAAACATCGCTGATAGTGAGGTGCAGAGTGACAACAGAGTCGCAGCCTTGTTCGCTCGAATAGATGCCGGTGTAGTCGCCGCTCACATAGTACGTAGTGTCGCCCCATACGAAGAAGTTACATGCAACTACCGTAGTATCAACGTATATTGCATCGCTGATGGTTAGGTGCAGCGTGACGACGCTGTCGCAACCCTGTTCGTTCGGGAACGTCATCGTGTAGTCACCAGACTCAGTGTAGGTCTCGCCGTACCACTCAAACTCGTTGCAGGCGATAGCGGCAGTGTCGGTGTAGATGGCGTCGCCGATAGTCAGGTGCAAGGTAACGATGCTGTCGCAGCCCTGTTCGCTCGGGAATGTCATCGTGTAGTCACCGCTGACATAGTATGTCGTGTCGTTCCAAGTGTACTCGTTGCAAGCGATGACCGTGGTATCGCTGTAGAATGCATCGTTGATGGTCAGGTGCAGCGTGACGATGGAGTCGCAGCCCTGTTCGCTCGGGAACGTCATCGTGTAGTCGCCGCTGACGGTGTACGTCGAGTCGTTCCAGGTGTACTCGTTGCAGGCGATGACCGTGGTGTCGCTGTAGAATGCATCGTTGATGGTCAGGTGCAAGGTAACGATGCTGTCGCAACCCTGTTCGCTCGGGAACGTCATCGTGTAGTCGCCGCTGACATAGTACGTCGTGTCGTTCCAGGTGTATTCGTTGCAAGCGATGACTGTGGTATCGCTGTAGAATGCATCGTTGATCGTCAAGTGCAAGGTAACGATGCTGTCGCAACCTTGTTCACTCGGGAACGTCATGGTGTAGTCACCGCTGACATAGTAGGTCGTGTCGTTCCAAGTATACTCGTTGCAGGCGATGACCGTGGTGTCGCTGTAGAACGCATCGTTGATGGTCAAGTGCAGGGTGACGATACTATCGCAGCCTTGTTCGCTCAGGAATGTCATGGTGTAGTCGCCGCTGACGGTGTACATCGAGTCGTTCCAAATGTATTCGTTGCAAGCGATGACTGTGGTATCGCTGTAGAATGCATCGTTGATCGTCAAGTGCAAGGTAACGATGCTGTCGCAACCTTGTTCACTCGGGAACGTCATGGTGTAGTCACCGCTGACATAGTACGTCGTGTCGTTCCAGGTGTACTCGTTGCAGGCGATGACCGTGGTGTCGCTGTAGAACGCATCGTTGATCGTCAGGTGCAACGTGACGATGCTGTCGCAACCAGAGATACTCTCGAACACTTGCTCATAGTCGCCGCTGACGTAGTACGTCGTGTCGTTCCATGTGTACTCGTTGCATGCGATGACCGTGGTGTCGCTGTAGAACGCATCGTTGATGGTCAGGTGCAGCGTGGCGATGCTGTCGCAACCCGTCATGCTCTCGAACACCTGCTCGTAGTCGCCGCTGACGTAGTACGTCGTGTCGTTCCAAGTGTACTCGTTGCAGGCGATGACTGTGGTGTCGCTATAGAACGCATCGTTGATCGTCAGGTGCAACGTGACGATGCTGTCGCAACCAGAGATACTCTCGAACACTTGCTCATAGTCGCCGCTGACGTAGTACGTCGTGTCGTTCCATGTGTACTCGTTGCAGGCGATGACCGTGGTGTCGCCGTAGAGTGTCTCGTTGATGGTCAAGTGCAAGGTCACGATTGAGTCGCAACCAGAGATGCTCTCGAACACCTGTTCATAGTCACCACCGACGTAGTAGGTTGTATCGTTCCAAGTAAACTCGTTGCAAGCAATGACCGTGGTGTCGCTATAGAATGCTTCGTTGATCGTCAAGTGCAAGGTCACGATGCTATCGCAGCCCGTCGCGCTCGTGAACACCTGTTCGTAGTCGCCGCCGACATAGTAGGTCGTGTCGTTCCAAGTGTACTCAATGCAGGCGATGACTGCGGTGTCGCTGTAAACCGCATCGTTAATTGTCAAGTGCAGGGTAACGATGCTGTCGCAACCCTGTTCGCTCGGGAACGTCATCGTGTAATCACCGCTAACAGTATAAGTCGTGTCGTTCCAAGTATACTCGTTACAGGCAATGACCGTGGTGTCACCATAGAGCGTCTCATTGATGGTCAAGTGCAAGGTCACAATCGAGTCGCAACCAGTCGCGCTCGTGAACACCTGTTCGTAGTCGCCACCGACGTAGTAGGTCGTGTCATTCCAGGTGTACTCGTTGCAGGCGATGACTGCGGTGTCACCATAGAGCGTCTCGTTGATGGTCAGATGCAGGGTCACGATGCTGTCGCAGCCCGTCATGCTCTCGAACACCTGCTCGTAGTCGCCGCCGACATAGTAGGTCGTGTCGTTCCAGGTGTACTCGTTGCAGGCGATGACTGCGGTGTCGCCGTAAAGCGTCTCGTTGATGGTCAGGTGCAGCGTGACGATGCTGTCGCAGCCCGTCATGCTCTCGAACACCTGCTC
>Ga0310690_10004485_pt1 | contig 19776 bp, 13 predicted proteins | sample AusTroGonzalo_MG_2_FD_207661 | JGI IMG/M metagenome (GOLD analysis project Ga0310690, IMG submission 207661) | Bovine rumen microbial communities from tropical cattle in Woodstock, Queensland, Australia - Gonzalo_04 (v2) (version 2) | ecosystem: Host-associated > Mammals > Digestive system >...
GTTTGGACTTTTTTTACTACCTTTATCTGACTCATAAAAACACACATGAAACACATAACCATCCTTCTTGCAGCATTCCTTACCGTTGCCGTGATGCCCTCAGAGGCACGCAATGCCAAAAAATTCTTCCATCAGACCGTTGAGATTCCGGCCATAGAGCCTAAGGTGATAACCATCGGCACGGAAAAGAGCCAGCTGGTTCTGGCGGTAAAGGAGAACCGCGAACTGCTTTTCCTGCACTATGGCGCCCCCGTGGCAAATCCGGACTCTTTCATGGAGTACCAAAGCGGCCGCAATACCCAGGCCTTCCCTGCCACTGGCGGGACTTTCCTTGGGGACCCGGCGCTCCATGTCAAGTATGCGGACGGCAACCATAATACGGAGCTGCGGTATGTGTCTCACAGCGTATCGGCCCAGGACGGGGCGGTGCAGACCAGCATCGTCCTGAAGGATTATGTGACAGGGCTGCAGGTTACGCTGGTGTACCAGGCCTGGCAGAAGGAAAACGTCATTTGCGCGCACTCGGAGATACTGAACCCCGGGAAAAAGCCCGTGGAACTGCTCTCTTTTGCATCGTCTTCCATGACTCTGGAGGCCGATAAATACCTCCTCACCCACTTCCACGGGGGCTGGGCCTATGAGATGCAGACCTCACGGGAGCCGCTGGAATTTGGGACCAAGGTGATTGAGAGCCGCCGCGGCACACAGGCCACCCAGACTGAGAACCCCTCCTTTATGGTCAGTCTAAACGCCGGGGAATTCTCAGAGGACTCCGGCGAAGTTGTGGCCGGCGCCCTTGCCTGGAGCGGCAACTTCCGCATCAGTTTTGACCGCGATGAAACCGGCCTTGTGAATATCCTGGGCGGGATTTCGCCTTTTGCATCGGCCTATCCGTTAAAGGCCGGGGCAACTTTTGTGACGCCGGAAATGCTTTGGACCTGGTCCTCCGATGGAGCCGGCGGAGCATCGCGCAATATGCACCGTTGGGCACGCAGGCACGGCATTTACGGGGGCGGCACCGTTAACCCTACTCTCCTCAACAGCTGGGAGGGCGCCTATTTCACCTTCACCACCCCCACCCTCACCGGCATGATTGACGACGCTGCCGCCATGGGCCTGGAGATGTTCGTCCTGGACGATGGCTGGTTCGGCACCAAATATCCACGTAATAATGACCGCACCTCCCTTGGAGACTGGAAACTGTGCACGGACAAGATACCGGAGGGAATTGACTATCTGGCGTCTTATGCGCATGGGAAGGGGCTGAAGTTTGGCATCTGGATTGAGCCGGAGATGGTCAGCGGCGTGTCGGAGCTGGCGGAAGCTCACCCGGAGTGGGTGGTCCAGAGCCCCGGCAGGGCTTTGTACGAGTCCCGCTGGCAGTGGGTACTTGACCTTGCCAATCCCGCGGTGCAGGACTTTGTATTCTCCATCTTCGACAACACCATGCAGCTGGCCCCGGGCATCGACTATATCAAGTGGGACTGCAACCGCCCTGTGTATTCCTTTGGCAGCCCTTATCTTGGCGCCGAGCAGGACCGCTTCTACGTTGAGTATGCCCAGGGACTGTATTCCGTGATGCGGAGGATCCGTGAAAAGTATCCGCACGTGCTGGTTCAGTGCTGCTCTTCCGGAGGCGCCCGCGTGGATTACGGTGCAATGAGATACTGCAACGAGTTCTGGACATCGGACAATACGGATGCAATCTCACGCGTACGCATCCAGTACGCCACATCCATGATTTATCCGGCATGCGCGATGGCCTCTCACGTTTCCACGGTGCCCAATCACCAGACAGGCAACGTCACGCCTCTTAAGATGCGCTTTGACATTGCCGCCGCGGGGCGCCTTGGCATGGAACTGCAGCCTAAGAACCTGTCTCCTGAGGAGCGTGCATTCGCAGACCGCTGCATCAAGTCCTACAAGGGGTTCAGGGATGTTGTGTTCAACGGGGACCTGTACAGGCTGTCTTCACCTCTGGACACGGACTACTATGCATTCATGTATGTATCCGAGGATAAGTCCAAGGCGGTAGTGTTTGAATACTGTCTCCGTTACCAGAACCGCGCAACAGGCGGCCATCTTATAAAGCTGGCCGGCCTGGATCCTGAACGTTCATATAAGGTAACAGAACAGAATGTTGACTCTTCCTGCTGGTGGGGTAACGGCAAGGCTTTCCGCGGTGATTTCCTCATGAACGGCGGCTTCAACCCCGTCCTCCAGCAGACCAACGCCAGCGCCGTATTCGTGCTTGAGGCACGCTAAGCCTTAGGATATTTTACAGTGAAGCAGGCGCCGCCAAGGGAGAAGGACTTGCTGTAGGAGATTGTACCGCCGCAGTGCTCGACTATTCTGCGGCAGATGGCAAGGCCAAGGCCGGAGCCGCTGGTCTTGGTGGTGAAATCCGGCGTGAATATCTTGTCCTGATTCTGTTCTGACACACCGGGGCCGTTGTCGTCCACGGCGATATCGTAGAATCCGTCTTCCGAGGAATTGCGGACAGCCACCATTATGTGCTTCTCTCCGCTGTTTTCTTCTATGGCCTGCATGGCGTTGGTGAGAAGGTTCACGACAACGCGTGTCAGCTGCGGCCTGGGGGCGTCCACCATGGCGCCGGAAAGGCCGAAGTAGTCTACGGTAACATCGTCCCTGGAGTCAAACAGGTCAACCTCCTGGCGCACAAGGGCGTCAAGGTCTATGCGCTCCGGCTTCTGGTCGTACATCTTGGCGAAGGTAGAGAACTGGTCTGCGGAATCGGCCAGAAGGTCCACGTGGTAGAGGACGGTCTGGGCAACCTCGTCAAAGCGGTCCTGCCACGCCGGGTTGCCTGAAGACTTCATGCGGATGAGCATCTGGAGCTGGAGCTTGATGGGCGTGAGCGGGTTCTTGAGGTCGTGGGCCACGCGGCGGGCCATATCGGTCCAGGCCTTGTCGCGCTCTGCCTGGGTGAGGCGGCGGGACGATTCTCCCAGATCCCGCACCATGCGGTTGTATGCCTCCACCAGAGGGGTGATTTCATCGTCCCCCTCATAGGACAGGGGCTCCAGGTGGTCCACATCGGTAACTGTCATCTTGCGGCTTAGCTCTGTTATGGGGCGGAACATACCGGTGATGACCTCGTAAGTGACGACTCTGGCTATGAGCAAAAGCAGGAGGAAGATGGTTATGACGGTGGCAATGTGCCATGCAGCCTCCGTCTCAAAGCCCTGGGTAATGTCCGTGAAGGGCGATGAAAGGATTGCCACCATGCGCGAGTTGCTGTTGAACACAGGTGCATACATGGCGTAGAAGCTGCGGCGTCCAACCTTTTCCTTCTGGATGTAGTAGCGGTCGTTCCCGTGGATGATTGCGTGGAAGGCGTTCTGGTCCAGGCGCATGCCAAGGATCATGCGGTCGTACACCTCCTGGGTTGTGCTGAAGGTTTCCTGGCCTGAGGGGTCAAACAGGGAAATGTCACATCGGAGGCTGCTGCCTACGTTATCAACCTCTGTGCGGACTGCAACCGTGCGAAGATCCTCAGGCGATTCCACCTGGCGGAGACGCTCCTGCATCATGCCCTGGAGCGTATTCACGCGGGAAATCATTATGCCCTCACGCTGAGCCTGGTTGCGCTTCTGGACAAACCAGACGCTGAATCCGGCCATGGCCACCAGGGTGAGGAAGAGGGATGTGTACAGAACAAGGCTCAGGCGGTTCTGGTAATACCTTGAGCTGCCGCTGCGCCTGCGCTTAATGGACAGGCCGGACAGCAGGAAGAACGCCACTATCGCAACCATGAACCCGGAGACCACATAGTCCAGTGAGCCCGTCTGCTGGCGGGAGATGATGACTACCTCTTCCTGGGAGACACGGTGGACAAAGTGGCACCAGCCTTCCTGGTAGAAGTGGCCATCGTCAATGCTGGCGAACCTGTCCGAGCAAACGGTGGGATAACCGAAGGTGCCCTTGTACTGGGAGAGGCTGCCGTCCACATACTTGGCCCAGGAATACAGGCGGGGGATGCTTACCCGTCCGGGATCGGCAACGCCCAGGAGCATGAGGTAACCCCTGTCTTCCCGGTTGTGCTTGGACTCAACGGATATCATCATTGACGATGCCCCCACGCCGTTCACATACCACGTAAAGAGACCGGTATAGGCCACGCGGCCGCTGCCCAGCTGGGTGTAGAAGAAGTGGGAATTGTCCGACAGGCGTACCCCGGAGCGCACCCTTTCCTGGAACAGCGGATTGGAGCCCAGGTTGGCGCCGGTCTGGAGGACCGTGATGTCGTAGTCCTGGGAAATCCTTCCCATATAGTTGCCGATGAGGCGTCCGCGGATAACGTCCGTGCTGCCGTCAAGCGAGGCCAGTGCGCCGAACATCTGGTCCGATGCGATTGCCCCCTCCACAGCCCTCAGGCGCATTTCCAGGGCAACGTCCCTGTCCATGGCAAGGCGGTTTGCCCAGACGTCCACGCGGCGCTCTTCCTTGTGGAAGCTGAGGGTGGCCGTGATGGCTACGAAGTAAAGGCCCAGGGCGGCAGAATAGACCGCGCGGCCGGGGATGCCGAAAACATCGTACCTTATTCCAAAAAGGGAATGAACCAGCGGGGACAGCATCTGTACCATGGGAGGAACGGCCAGAGCCAGAGCCACAAAGGACGCATAGACTATGCCGCTGTACCATGTGAGCCTTACCACTTTATACAGCTCCAGGCTTATGTCGGAGTTGATGATGATGCTCCGGAAGGCAAAGTGGAAATACACCAGGATGCCCGTGGTAATGAGCGCCCCGGCGGCCAGGATTACGGCCTTCCACACCGTCCCGACACTTCTGCGGATACTTTTTGTGAGCGTCCACCTGGCAATATAGAAGTCCATTACCAGCAGGACGATAAGTGCGTTTATAATGATAACGGCGCCCAGGGAATACAGCACGGGACCGTCCGCATAAAGCAGCGGGGAGAATATCTGGGACGATGCTCCGGCGCCCTTGCCCTTGAAGTACATCCAGACCAGCAGGGCGGTCTGCGCCACGGCAACGATTGTAAGCCACAGGCCAGTAGGCCTGGCGCTGAGCCATAGCATCAGTCCGGCAATCAGAAGTATGACTACCAGCAGCTGAAGCGCGGTGTTATGGTTCACGGAAACGTCCTCCACGCTCTCCGACACCAGCTTGAACAGCGGAGTTCCGTCCACTGAAACAGGGTTGCCGACGCCCGCGGAAAGGGGTTTTATGGAGTAGCGGTCGTCGATGCGGAGCTTTTTGTTGGCTCCGTTCATGGAGCCGGGAGTGAGGTCGTTTACCAGTTCCAGGCCGGCGATAATCCTGACGTCGCCGATTTCCATGGACTTTTCAAGGTACCACTTGGGGCCGTGGTTGGCAAAGGTCCAGCGCGGGGGGACATCGGCAAGGGGGCTGACGGCGTCCCCGCGGGATTCACCCAGACGGCGGACAATGGCCCGGGAGCGGATGTCGTCGCTGCGGATGGGGAACTGGTTGGCCCAGCTCTGAAGGGTATCCTCCACGTAGCGGTATACCACCATGTCCTGGGGAATGTCCTTGAGGGTAGTCCAGGTGCCGTCCTCGCTGTCCATGGCAATCTGCATGGCCCTGTCCAGAAGCGCCAGCCTGTGCTGCACCCTTTTTCCAAGGGCCGATGCCGCCGATTCCGGGTCCGACGGGACGTATGTGAACAGTGATGCTCCCGTGAGTACTGCGGCCAAAGCCACCAGCACCACGGCAAGCCACTGCCTTATGGTCCTTTTCTTATTCATGGTGATAAGGCTCTCCCTTCATTATTGTACACGCGCGGTAAAGCTGTTCGGCAAATATGGCCCTCACCATCTGGTGGGAAAAGGTCATAGGACTGAGGGATACTTTTCCGTTTGCCCTTGAGTAAACATCCTCCGAAAAGCCGTATGCACCGCCTATTACAAAGACAAGGCTTCCGGCACCGCCGGCGAGCTGTTTCTGGAGCCATGATGCAAATTCTATGGAGCGCATCATTTTACCATGCTCATCAAGGAGTATTACTGTGTCCTGAGGCGTTGTCTGGGCAAGTATAAGCTCTCCTTCCTTGTGTTTGATCTGGTCTTCGCTGAGCGCGGAGGCCTTTTTGAGTTCAGGTATCTCCGTCACGGAAAAGGGCAGATAATGGGATAGCCGGGATGCGTAAAGATCCAGGCCTTCCTTAACCCATGGGACATCTGTTTTCCCAACCGTGAGGAGTTTTACCTTCATATTTGCAAAAGTAGTTATTCGGCGCGAAATTTGCAAGAATGATACCCGGATGAAAAAGACAAGCACATTAATCTGGATAGCTGCGCTGCTTCTGATGGCACCGGCTTCCGCACAGGTGCCGCCCACCCCGGCGGCGCGTACTTTTGCCCAGTCTCCGGATGGGGATTTCGCAGTATTTAATTCTATCACCAAGTATCTTGCGGCTGGGGATGCCACATCCCTGTCAAGCTGGTTCGCGGACAATCTTGACGTTACCGTGATTTCCTCTCAGCGCAACTGCTCCAAGAACCAGGCACGCCAGATTCTCAGGACTTTCTTTTCATCCTACACTCCCCGTTCTTTCGAAGTAACCCACAGAGCCTCGGAAGCTAACAAGAAATATCTTATTGGAGTGTTGAACGCCGGCGGTGAACTGTTCCAGGTCACCATTTACGCCACCTCCTCCTCCGGCGGCACCTACAAAATCCAACAGCTTGCCATCTCCCGCCAGAGTAACGTATACTAGCGTGGCACGCAAAACCCTGTAACGAAATATTACACGTTTAACTAAAAAACACGCCACAGAGGTGCCTGCGGGGCATGTTTAATCGTTTCATAAACGTTTAAAAAGTATATTTGCCAGGACGATTCGGCCGCTGAGGCATCTCAGTTGCAGATTATCCGTTTCAAGTTTTGATGACAAAAATCCATAAATGAAATTTGCAGAAAAACAGGCAAATAGTTATTTTTGTGGGTTCAAACTTGAGAACTATTAACTAAACATACCTTTTTTATGGCAACAACTGCTGATCTGAAGAACGGAATGTACATTATGTTCAACGGCAAACCCTGCGTCGTAGTGTACTTCCAGCACGTAAAACCCGGTAAGGGCCCCGCTTTCGTAAAGACCAAACTCCGCAACCTGGAGAACGGCCGCATCCTGGAAAACACTTTCACCGCCGGCGTCAAGCTGGACACCATTTCCGTGGAGCGTCGTCCCTACCAGTTCCTCTATGATGACGGAGAAGTCTTCAACTTCATGCACGAAGAAACCTACGAGCAGATTACCCTTCCCCACGACGTTGTGGACAATTCAGACCTCATGAAGGAAGGCCAGCACGTGGAAATGATGTTCATGACAGAGCCCGAAGAGCGCTGCCTCACCTGCGAACTTCCCACATATGTAACTCTTGAAGTTACTTACAGTGAGCCCGCAGTGAAGGGTAATACAGCATCAACTTCCGCCCTCAAGGAAGTCACCCTTGAAACCGGAGCAAAGATCATGGTTCCCCTCTTCATTGAGACTGGCGAAATCATCACCGTGAACACAACGGACCGTTCCTACGGACAGAGGGTGAAGTAATCAGATACACTCTCACTACCAAAAATGGCCTCACAAGCGTAAAAACGTTGGTGAGGCCACTTTTTTACCCCGTCTCAAAACCAAAAACGCCCGCCAGCGCGCAAAAGTGTGGGTGAGCGTGTATCTATAATTGTGCAATGGCGCGGGCGACTTGCTCAAGGAGCCACTGGGGGGTGGAGGTGGCGCCGCAGACTCCCACGGTGGAGAGGCCACGGAACCAGGAAGGGTCTATTTCCGAAGGGCCGCCAACAAGGTAGGTGCGGGGATTCACGCTGCGGCAAAGGTCGCTGAGGACCTTGCCGTTGGAGGAAGACTTACCCGAAACAAAGACTATGGCATCGTGCGAGGAGGCAAAGGCCTCAAGGCGTTCATGGCGGCTTGCAACCTGGCTGCAGATGGTGTCATGGACCGTAACCGATGCGCCGGAATCTCGCAGCATCCTGCAGATTTCCTGATACTCCGAAGGGCTCTTTGTTGTCTGTGAAAAAATCTCAATTGGCTGCGAAAGGTCAATTGTACCGTTCTCCAGTGCAGATGTCAGCATGGAAGCATCCTCAACAACCACGGCATCTCCACCCACCTGGCCAAGAAGTCCAAGGACCTCTGCATGACCTACACGTCCGAATATAATCACAGTGCCGTGACGACCGTCCGAATGAAGCCGCGCGTACGCCTCACGGATATGGCCCTGCAGCCGTAACACCACGGGGCAGGTGCAGTCAATCACTTCAAGGGATCCGGCGGAAGCGGCTTCATAGGTTGCCGGCGGTTCTCCGTGGGCGCGGATAAGGACGGATGCACCTTTAGGAACATCGTCAAGAGAGCCGACGGTAACAAGACCTTTATCGGCAAGGCGGGAGAGTTCCGCCTCATTATGGACGATGGCACCCAAAGAGTACAGTTTTTCCCCGGAGGCAAGAAACTCCTCCGCCCGGGAAATAGCCCTGATGACTCCGCCGCAGAAGCCGGAGCCGGGGTCTGTCTCTACTTTCAGCATAGGATTCCGAACCGGCCCTGGATGAGTCCCTGGATCCAGACAAGTTCCTCATGGAGAGTCATTTCCGTATTGTCCAGCACAAAGGCGTCAGGGGCCTGGGTAAGGGGCGAGACCTCTCGGTGTGAGTCTATGTAGTCACGTTCACGCAAGTTGGCAAGGACCTCCTCAAAGGTAGGGTTCTGGCCTTTGGATGCGAGCTCGTCATAACGGCGCTGGGCGCGGACGTTGTCATCGGCCGTCATGAAAATCTTGAGCTCCGCGTTGGGGAAAACGGTGGTGCCGATGTCACGGCCGTCCATTATCACCCGGCCGCCGGCGGAGAATGAGTGAAGCTTGTCGTCCACGAAATTGCGGACAAAGGCTATTGCGCTCACCGGTGAAACGTGGGACGATACCGCCAGGGTGCGGATTTCCGACTCTATGCAGCGGTCCCCAAGCCAGAGCATGGTTGCTCCTTCCTCGCAGGTGAAATGAAGGTCCAGGGTGCCGATTACGGCCTTGAGGCCGGCCTCATCTATGCTGCCGTCCTCCCCTATGAGCCCGCTTTCCATAGCGTACAGGGTTACCCCCCTGTACATTGCTCCGCTGTCAAGATAAAGGAAACCGAAAGCCTTGGCCACAAGCTTGGCAAAAGTGCTTTTTCCGGTGGATGAGCAGCCATCTACTGCTATGATAATGTCTGGAACGGTCATAAGTCAAAAGTTGTGTTTACAAAAATAAAGATTTTTTACGATATTTGCATAAATATATGTACCCACACGCATATGAAAGTTCTTGTTATTGACGATGAGCGTGCCATCCGCTACTCCCTGAAAGAAATCCTGGAGATGGAAGGCTACCAGGTGGAAACCGCCGAAAACGGTCAGGAAGGCCTCCAGAAAGCGGAGAAAGAGAAATACGACGCCATATTCTGTGACATCAAAATGCCCGTCATGGACGGCACGGAGATGCTCACAAAGGTGGTGGAAGAGGGAATCGAGACCCCCGTCATCATGGTATCCGGCCATGCGGACATCACAACCGCCGTGGACTGCATCAAGAGGGGCGCATTCGACTTCATTGAAAAACCTCTGGACCTGAACCGCATCCTCATCACCATCAAGAACGCCACGGACAAGGCCAACCTGGTAACCCAGACCAAGATCCTCAAAAAGAAGATTTATGGCAGGGAGATGATAGGCGAATCCGCCCCTATCGCCCACCTGAAGGACATGATCGGCAAGGTGGCGCCCACCCAGGCAAGCGTCCTCATCACAGGCCCCAACGGTTCCGGTAAGGAACTGGTGGCCCAGAGCATATACCAGATGAGCGACCGTTCCATGATGCCTTTCGTGGAAGTGAACTGCGCAGCCATCCCGTCGGAACTCATAGACAGTGAACTCTTCGGCCACAAGAAAGGCTCCTTCACATCGGCAATCCGTGACCACAAAGGCAAGTTCGAGCAGGCCGACGGCGGCACCATCTTCCTGGACGAGATTGGAGACATGTCCCTCGCCGCCCAGGCAAAGGTACTCCGCGTGCTTCAGGAAAAGAAGCTTACACCCGTGGGCGGGGACAAGGAAGTCACCGTGGACGTACGCGTTGTGGCGGCAACCAACAAGAACCTCCAGGAAGAAATCGCCAGGGGCAACTTCCGCGAAGACCTGTTCCACAGGCTCAGCGTCATAGTCCTTCAGGTGCCCGCCCTGGACCAGCGCAAGGACGATATTCCTCTTCTCATAAACCACTTCTCCAAGGTTATCTGCGAGGAGAGCGGCAAGCCGGTCAGGCCTTTTGACAAGGATGCCGTAGCCCTCCTGCAGCAGCGCTCATGGCCCGGGAATATCCGCGAACTGCGCAACGTAGTGGAGCGCCTCCTCATCCTGGGCGGCAATCCCGTATCGGCACAGGACGTAAAAGACTACGTAATCTGACACTGTTATGGCAAAGAAAGGCTGGAAAATAGTCAGGGGCATCCTCATCGGCATAGCAGCTCTGATACTTGTCCTTATAATCGCTTTTCAGATTCTGCTGAGGCCGTCGGTCCTGACCGGACTGGTGAACAAGTACGCCCCACAGTTCGTGGAGGGGAACGTTGAGTTCAGCGAGATAAGGGCAACCATCGTCAAGAGTTTCCCCTTTGCCGGAATCGAGGCTAAGGACCTTGCAATCACCTACCCCCATGAGCGTTACGCCAGGTTTGACTCCGTCTACACCTCCAACCACCGCTTCAGCCTCATGAAGGCCGGAAACGCCAGGGATACTTCGGGCATCGACACTCTTGCATCGGCAAAGAGACTGTACGCATCCCTGAACTACATGTCGCTCCTGAAAAACCAGATAAACATCCATTCCGTGGAACTGGAGCGCCCAAGGGTTTTCGCCCATTACTTCGACTCCACCGCCGCCAACTGGGATATTTTCCCAACCGGAGACAAGGATGAGCCGGAAGACACAACCGCCAAGGCCGCAGACATAGAGATACATAAGGTAAGCCTCACCGGAAGGCCTTTCATCGTGTTCACGAATCCGGTGGACACCCTGCACCTGATGGCCCGTCTCAAGAGCATCGAGCTTGACGGTAAACTTCGCACTACAGACCTGTGGCGCACCAACGCCACCCTTGACATTGACTCCCTCTTTGTGTCCGGCCGTCTCCCGGCAGATACTCTGGCCCTTGCCCTTTACAACCTTGACCTGGATGCCGCCAGGCGCCGTTTCAAGCTGGACGCCAACGCATCGGCATCGCTCCGTACGGACAGCTACGGCCGCATGAGGGTTCCCATCCACCTGGACGGAGATGTCACCTTCCCGGACCGCAAGGACGACTCCTTTGAAGCGGTTATCCACAGCTTCACCGCCGGACTGTCGTCACTGATGCTCACCGCCCAAGGCAACCTCCTTAACCACAAGGACGGCCTGGACATGGACATAGACGCCGCCATTGAGGACTGCCCCATCGGCGAAATAATGAAGCAGTACCGGGAAAACGTCCCCGCCCTTAAAAAGGTGGACACGGACGCCGTCATTTCCCTCACCGCCCATGCAGAGGGCACATATTCGGAGAACCAGCTGCCCGCCATAAACGCCCACCTCTTTATCCCGGAGTCAAGCGTGGACATCCAGGGCGTGGGCCGCAAAGGCCGCGTGGCGCTTGACACGGACGTCATTACGGACGACATGTCCAGGGTCGATGCCGCCGTGCACAAGCTGTTTGTGGACATTGCAGGCGCCAAACTGGACGCCACCGGCAACGGCTGGGACATCCTGGGAGAGGATCCGTCATTCGCCCTTGACGGAAAGCTCCGCGCAAGGGTGGATTCCCTGACCACCGCCTTTCTGGACGGGATAGACGGAAAGGGTATCATCAAAGGAGACATACATGCAAAGGCAAGCCTCTCGCAGCTTAATCTGGAGAACATCGGCAAGGCCAACATAGACTGCAACCTCAACGCCTCCGACCTCAGGGTGGACATGCCCAGTGACTCCGTCCACGCCTTTGTCCGCAGCGCCGGCATCAACCTTGCCACCGCGGCCAACAAGATAGACCGCAACATAAGCAAGGGCGCCCGCGTACTGGCCCTCAAGGCCGATTTCGACACCCTCAACGTCACCTATGGCAAGGACGTCTTCGCCCGCGGCAGCGGCATCAAGGTGCTGGCCCAGAACTCGGCTGATATCCTCAAGGGCGGCAAAAACGCCTCTGCCCTTATGGGCATCCTCAAGGTGGACCGCATCAGCATGAAGGACCTTGACGGCATTGAAATGGCCCTCCGCGGCAACACGGAAAGGTTCAGGATAATACCTCCGGAGAAAGGCTCCAAGAGCCCCGTCATCAAGCTCACCACGGAGAGCGAAGGCATTGCCACCATCATGGAAGGTAACTCCTTCGTCATGAAGAATATGTCGGCAACCATCTCCGCAAAGCAACACGCCATGGTAAGCAACAAGGAGCGCCGTAACCATATCCTGGACTCCCTCCAGAGGGTGTATCCCGGCACGCCGCGCGATTCCCTCTTCCGCAAGGCCCGCATGGAAAGGATGGCCCGTGAGCTCAAGGACGATTTCGCCAGTGCCGATGTCATGCTGTCCATGTCCAAATCGTCCCAGCAGATGGTTCGCCAGTGGGATTTCGACGGAAACATAGACCTGGAACTGGTCAAGGCCTTCATCAAGGACTTCCCCCTCACCGCGGACGTGACCGACATCAAAGGCACCTTCAACAACGACAAGGTTGACCTGGAAAACATCACCCTCACCGCCGGCCAGTCCGATGTTTCCGCCAATGCCAACGTGTCCGGAATCAGGAGGCTCCTCACCGGGCGCGGTAAGCCTTACCTCCGCGCTAACGCCAACGTCACAAGCAATTACATAGACGCCAACGAACTCATGCGGGCATACGCTCAGTTTGCCCAGAAGCAGGTTTCCGATGAGCCTGTTGACACAACTTCGGAGTCAATAGCCGGGACCAATCTAATCGTCCTGCCTTCCAACCTTGACGTAAACCTGATGCTGGAATCCACCGGCATCAAGTACGACAGCCTCATGGTTAGCTGGGCCGCGGCCGACATCGCCATGCGTGAACGCACCCTCCAGATCACCAACGCCCTGGCCGCGTCCAACATGGGAGATCTTTACGTGGAGGGCTTTTACGCTACCCGCTCCAAGGACGATATCAAGGCGGGATTCGACCTTAACATAGTTGATATTTCGGCAGAGAAGGTGCTTACCCTGCTTCCTGACGTCAAGAAGGAGATGCCCATCATGAACTCCTTCTCCGGAGACCTGGACATGGAGGTTGCCGCCACTACGGAGATTGACACCACCATGAACGTGGTGCTTCCCACGCTGGACGGCATCATGCGGTTCACCGGAACAGAGCTTGCCCTCAAGGACAGCAAGGAGTTCACCAAGATTGCAAAGCTGCTGCTGTTCAAGGATAATTCCAAGGCGGTCATAGACAACATGTCCGTTACCGGCATGGTGCGTAACAACACAGTGGAAGTGTTCCCGTTTGTCCTGGACGTGGACCGCTACCTGCTTGCCGCAAGCGGCATCCAGAACCTGGACGAAAGCTTCAACTACCATATCTCGGTAATACGTTCTCCCCTGATGGTGAAGTTCGGCCTCAATGCCTGGGGCGACGACTTCAACCACATCAAGTACGGGCTTGGCAAGGCGCGTTATACTTCGCCCAACGTGCCGGTGTTTACAAAACAGCTGGATACGGTCCAGTACAATCTGGTTGCCGCAATCCACAATGTGTTTGAGCTGGGTGTGGAGAAAGCCATGGCGGAAAACACCGGCCAGAATTTCATCCAGGAAAGCAAGGACCGCACCGGTTACTACGAGCAGATTGACACTGTTGCCATGGACGATGTCATCATGGCCAAGGTTGAGAGCATGGAAGGCATGACCGGTGACGTTGTTGACCGTGTCGCCGCCCGCCTTGAAATCCTCAAGCAGCAGGTCCTTGAACTTGAAGAACAAGCCGCCCTGAAACCCGATGAGACTGTCATCCAGAGCGAGCCCTCTGTCACCATGAGCGAAGTCGAAGGATCTAAAAAGAAGAAAAAGTGATCGACACCGAACAATACCTCGAAGTCTCAGTCCGTCTGGATCCCTTTTCTGACGAGTCTGCTGAGATTCTGATGGCGGAGCTGTCGGACCTGCCCTACGATTCATTTACCGTGGAAGAGCCTTTTCTGAAGTGCTTCATCCCCATGGCGGAATATCGTCCTTCAGACCTGAAAGTGGTTTTGAGCGGGTACGGTTTTGCATCCGGCTTTACCGCTGCACCCGTTGAGGGCCGCAACTGGAACCGCAACTGGGAACTGTCTTTCCAGCCCATAGTCGTTGACGGCACCGTTACCGTGAAGGCTCCTTTCAATACCGCCGTTCCCCGCACCCGGTATAATATATGGATCGACCCTCAGATGGCATTCGGCACCGGGTACCACCATACCACCTATATGATGATGCAGCGGATGCTTGCTATCTCCATGCGCGGATTATCGGTTGTGGATATGGGCTGCGGAACTGCAATCCTCGGGATTCTTGCCGCCAAGATGGGCGCAAAGAAGGTTTTTGCCGTGGACATCGACGCTGTTGCTGCACGCTCTGCCTGGGGCAATGCCCGCTGGAACAAGGTCGGGACGCGCATCGAAACCGCCTGCGGAGATGCGTCGCTGCTGCAGATGGGCACTTACGACGTTATTCTGGCCAACATCCATCGCAACATAATCCTGGAAGACCTGCCCACATACGTTAGGTCCTTACGGCGCGGAGGCAGGCTGCTTGTTTCCGGCTTTTATGAGGCCGATGTCCCTTCTGTCTCTGACGCCGCCGCTGCCCTTGGGCTCACTTTGAAAGGTTCTTCTTCCCGCGAAGAATGGGCCTGCCTTGAATTTGAAAAGTAGAATATGAAACGACTCCTTTTATCCCTTGCCGTCCTTGCCGGCATTCCCCTTCTGGCCGCCCCCGAAAAGCCGGTCATCCCTTCCGGAAGCGTGTCTGTCATCGATTTTGGCGGAGTTCCGGACGGCGTAACATCCAACACCGACGCCTTCCAGAAGGCGGTCAGCGCCCTGGAAAAGATGGGCGGCGGACACCTCGTGGTACCGGAGGGGGTGTACCTTTGCGGACCCATCGTCCTGAAAGACTGCATGGACCTTCACCTGGAAAGGGGCGCCATCATCCTTTTTTCCCCGGACAAGGCCGAGTTCTTTGACGGGAAATCTGTGCGGCCGGGGATATCGGCCTCAAAAAGGCACGACGTGAGCATCTCCGGCGAAGGAATAATCGACGGAAACGGGAAATGGTGGAGGGCTGTGAAAAGGTCAAAGGTGAGCGACGTCGAATGGAAGGATTACCTTCGTCTTGGGGGAACTGTCACTGAGGACGGGGCATTATGGTATCCTTTCGGCCTGAAGGACTATCCGGATATTGCCCCTGATGCGCGCGCCCAGGAAAAGATGAGGACGCACCTTGTGAGGTTCACGGACTGCACCAGGGTGAGCGTCTCCGGCGTAACCATCCAGAACTCCCCCAAATTCCATCTTGTGCCGCAGCGCTGCAAGGATGTGACTATTTCCGGAGTTACTGTGCGATGCCCCTGGAACGCCCAGAACGGGGACGGGATAGACCTCATGAACTGCACCGGGGTGCTTGTGACTCACTGCTCCGTAGATGTGGGGGACGATGGAATCTGTCTCAAGGCCGGCTCCGGTGAAAAGGGCGTGAAGGACGGGCCGTGCAAGGACATCGTCATTGAGTACAATACAGTTTTTCGCGCACATGGGGGCTTTGTGATAGGGTCCGATTTCTCCGGCGGCGTTGAAAATGTGGTGGTCCGTCATAACACTTTTTGCGGAACCGACACAGGTTTACGCTTCAAAAGCGCTCCGGAAAGGGGCGGGAAGACTGCCGGGGTGCGGATTTCCGACATCCAGATGACCGACATCCGGGACCAGGCTATTGTCTTTGAAACAAGCTATGCAGACCGTCCGGCCGGATACGATGACCGTCAGGCCGCCCAGACACTCAATTACCTGCCAGACTTCACAGATATTGTTATTGAACGAGTTGTCTGCCATGGTGCATCAGTTGCCATACGTGCCAATGGTTCCGCTTCTGCAGTGCATGGTATAACGGTCAGGGATGCGGTCTTTTACAGCAAGAAAGGCCTTGTTGAAGACATTCCCGGCCAGATAACCCTGGAGAACGTCAAACTTCTTACGCAGTAGTTTCAGTTTTTTTGCTATCTTTGCAGCCTCAAAGGGCCTCCGCCGCCCCCGCGGCGCCCGCCCCACCCTGCGGGTGTGTTGGAATTGGTAGACAACCCAGACTTAGGATCTGGTGCCTCACGGCGTATGGGTTCGAGTCCCTTCACCCGCACGCGAAGCTCAGCCATTCGGCTGGGCTTCTTGCGTTTGCGGGCGAAGGGACTCCGGGCGCCCTGCGCCTGTTTTGTGCCATGTGTCATTTCAGGGCTTACACCTGGCACATCGAATGTGCCACACAGAGCGTGTATTGCGTTTTCCGTGTACTAGGTGTCACACTTATAATTACACCTGACACAGAAGCGGCATAAGATGTCGGAGAAAAATCGTATATTTACCCAAACGAATTGTTTAGATGCTTATGCGAAAAGTATTGTTTTCTCTTATTGCCCTCATACTCTCAACATCTGTATCTTTTGCTCAGTATGCCAATCCCGGATACGGTGACGTGACAAAGACAACGGAGTATAAGATTGCCAATACCGCCTACTATGGTGGACTTGTTGTTGCTGGTGTTGGAACTGCCGCTTGGCTTGTCGGCAACGTCATTTGTACAATCGAATTGAACAAGTACACCAATAGTCATACTACTTCAGGGACTGTCGAAGAGATTTATAGCTTGAACCAAGAAGCCAAGCAGCAACCCGAATACAAAAAAGGTGAAGCCCTTGAAATTGGTGGCTATGTCAGCATGCTTGCAGGAGCCGGTATTGCCCTGCTCGGGCGTCACAAAGTCAAGAAATTGAAAAACGCTGCTGGACAAACAGCCGCAGTTCTTGATTACGGGCTAGCCGACAACGGTATTGTCCTTGCTCTGAATTTTTAACATTACTTAACCGGTTTCGGCATCTACAACTGAGTTCTGAATAGGTACCGCACCGGCCTGGCTTCCCGCCAGGCCTTTTTCCGGGTAGGGTTTATCAAGCAGCTAAGTTACTCAATGCAATTCATCGTGATTGAACTTGGGCCACCGGCCGCCGCCATTCATCAGCAGCGCCTGGTCTTCAATCTTAATTTTGGCTGTTTCCTTGCCTAGGGTAATTGTAATGAAATCCCCTTCGCGCTCATAGAAATAAATGGTAGGATACCCGTAGAAGGACATGTTTCCGGCAGCCTTTACTTTCTTAATAGAGTATACACGGTCTCTCCCTTTGGTTATCTCGGAACCGTCTTTTGCAAGAACCGCTGATTCGTAATAGTTTAGTTGATTCTTATCCACAATATGGATAAAATCAACATATATCGGATCTCTTTGTTGCGAAAGCTCCCACAAACCGGTTTCAGGGTCATAGTAGCTTCCGCCCTCACCATAACCAGGGGCGAAGATACCATCAGAAGTAAAAATGTAAGATTTCCCTTCTTCAGACAAATCCATAGACTCGAAATAAGAGGCAGAATACAGGTCCTCGGCGTACCATGAATCCTTAAAAGTGCCTTCCTTGCTGCAGCCAGTCAGAATGGCTGATGCGATTGCTAACGGAAAAAGTAAGTGCTTGATTATCATAATGCTGTTTTTGCAAATATAATCATTATTCTTATCCAAAAAAACTGAGCGGCCAAACACTTTTTACCTCATTTGGGCGAGGTCGTAAAAAATGATTATATTTACACAAAATATTGTATTGGGATGGAGACTGTTCTTTATATACTCATAACGCTGGTTATTGTAACGGTGGTGGCGGTGATTGTTTCACGCAGTATCATTAAATCACGTGTAGCCGTTACCGAATCGTCTTTCAAAGCCCAGGAGGCAAGACTGGAGACGGAACTCAAGCATGCCACGGAGCGTAACCAGGAGCTGGAAATGCGCCATGCAAAGGATTTGGAGGAGCGCGAAAAGAACTACAAGGAGGACATGAATGCCCTTCAGGAGCGCTTCAATGAGACCATCGCAAAGGTCACGGCACAGATGAAGGCGGAAACCGGAGAGATGCTCAAGGCACGCGAGAAGGCTTTCTCCGAGTCCAGCAGCGCCAGCATCGGCCAGCTTGTAACTCCCCTGAAAGAGAACATCGCCCTTTTGAAAAAGGCCATGGAAGACGGCAACAAGGAGCAGGCGGAGCGCAGCGGAGAAATGCGAGAGCAAATCCGCAACCTCATGGAGCACAGCGACGCCGCCCGCAAGAGTGCCGATGAACTTGCCGCCGCCTTCAAGCACTCCGGCAAGGTTCAGGGAGACTGGGGAGAGGCCGTCCTGGATGAGCTCCTAAGCTCCCAGGGCCTCACATGCGGCATTCATTACGACACCCAGGCCGCAATCACGCCCAACCTCCGCCCGGACGTAATTCTCCACCTGGACAACAGGCGCGAGGTTATAATCGACTCAAAGGTTTCCCTGACTGCATACATGAATTACGTCAATGCGGAAACTGATGAAGACAAGAAAAACAGCCTTAAGGAGCATGTGGACAGCATAAAGAGGCACTGGAAGGAACTCTCCGCCAAGGATTATTCCTCCTACGTCAAGGCGCCAAAGGTATCTGCCGGATATGTCATAATGTTCGTGCCAGTATCAGGCGCTTTCTGGACTGCCCTTAACGCAGACCCCGGTCTCTGGCGTGAAGCAGCCAACCACAATGTGTACATCACAGATGAAATGAGCCTCTTCACCGTCCTCAAGATGGTGAAACTCACATGGACACAGATTGCCCAGGTCCAGAACCACGAGAAAGTTTTCAAGCTGGCCGATGAAATGATGGACCGCGTCGGCATGTTCATGGAGACCTACGAAAATGTAGGCAAAGCCCTACAGCAGGCCGCCAAGGCCTATGATGACGGAAACGAAAAGCTCACTCCGGGAGGTCAGAGCATAATAACAACCGCCAAAAAACTGGTGGAACTGGGAGCCAAGAACAAGGGTAAGCACGCCATCAAGGCGCTTCTGGACGTGTCGGAGGTCCCTATTTCTTCACAAGCTGATCAAACTTAGTGAGACGGCCGGTGATATAGTTCTTAACAACCTTCACTTCGCCGGCGTAGGATCCACTGGCCTGAGGATTCTGGTGTACCCGCTGGTTGAGGATGGGCCAGCGCTTGAAGTTGAGCTGCTGGGACTGGTCCAAAAGGGCTGCGGTCTCATCAACGTAGTCGTTCAGGTTCTCAAGGGAAGGTTTTGTCTGATTCCAAATTTCAATAAGGCGCGCATGAGCATTGGCGTCCTGCTTTACTATCCTGTTGACCATATTGCGGACGTTAGAGGCGGCAACTGATCCCTTGTTAGCGTAAATATAATCGGAAAGGTTGTTGATAGGATAGGTGCGGTTGTCGTTCTCGAAGGCGAGGTCGTAGTCCCAGACGGGGCCGGTAAAGAAAGGCCCGTCACTGCCGTCCTTGTACATGTTCACGCTCCAGTAAGTGTCCGTATTGCCGCAGAACTCGCCCACTATGAAATTCTGCAGGAAACTGTCAAGGTCGATATATTTGCGGTAGCCGTTTGTCTCGTCTTTATAGTTGGA
>Ga0310690_10004489_pt1 | contig 19769 bp, 20 predicted proteins | sample AusTroGonzalo_MG_2_FD_207661 | JGI IMG/M metagenome (GOLD analysis project Ga0310690, IMG submission 207661) | Bovine rumen microbial communities from tropical cattle in Woodstock, Queensland, Australia - Gonzalo_04 (v2) (version 2) | ecosystem: Host-associated > Mammals > Digestive system >...
GTCAAGGGCGGTCGCCGCATGAGCTTCTCCGCCGTCATAGTCGACGGCGACAAGGAGGGCAAGGTCGGCGTCGGTTTCGGCAAGGCTAACGAAGTCTCGGACGCAATCCGCAAGGGCGGCGAGGCCGCCCGCAAGGACATGCGCAAGATTACGCTGCGCGGCAAGACCATCCCGCATGACGTCGAGGGCGTCTGCGACGGCGGCAGGGTCATCCTGAAGCCGGCGCCGGACGGCACGGGCCTCATCGTCGGCGGCGGAATGCGCCCCGTCCTCGAGGCGGTCGGCATCCGCGACGCCGTCGGCAAGTCCCTCGGATCGAAGAACCGCCTAAACGTCGTCAAGGCCACTATGAACGCGCTCATGAAGCTCCGTTCGGCTGAGGAAATCGCCGCCGCCAGGGCGTAAGGGAAAGGAAACGACACCATGGAACTCAACAACCTTACCAACACCCCCGGAGCCCGCCATCGCCGTAAACGTGTCGGCCGCGGCTGCGGATCGGGCATGGGCAAGACGTCCACGCGCGGACACAAGGGCCAGGCTGCCCGCAAGGGCCACAAGCAGAAGCTCGGCTTCGAGGGTGGCCAGATGCCGCTCGTCCGCCGTCTTCCGAAGCGCGGGTTCAACAACGCCGCGTTCAATGCGAAGGCGCTCGGCGTCAACCTCGCCGATCTGGAAAAGAAGTTCGAGTCTGGCGCGGAGATTACCGTTGACTCCCTCGCCAAGGCGGGCTTCTCGGACAACAAGCGTCCGAAGGTCAAGATACTCGGCACAGGTGCTCTCACCAAGAAGTTCACGGTGAAGGTTCCCTGCTCGGCTTCCGCGAAGGCGAAGATCGAGGCGGCAGGCGGCACAGTCGCCTGAGTGCGCAAGTCTCATAGCGAGCGAGCAATGAGGCGGACGGAGCAATCCCGTCCGCCTTATTTCTTTTCCCTAATCTGATTTTCTTCGTTGCCCAGACTTGTCTGCTACCACAGGCCCAAAATATGGTATACTATGCACGTATACCCAGAGCCATGCGTGGTTCCGTACGCGGTGTCGATCGGAGTCAGCGCAGATTGGTCCTAACGAAACCTGAAAGGAGATGCGAAGATGGCGAAAGTCATGCTCATCGGAGCCGGTGGAGTTGCCGGAGTCGCGGCCGCAAAGATGGCCCAGAACCCAGATGTGTTCAAAGATATCCTGATTGCCTCGCGGACCAAGGTGCGCTGCGATGCGGTCAAGGCGGACGTCGATCGCCGCGTGGCGGAGGGCAATGGCGCGTGGGCGAAAGCGTCCGAGTCTCCGGCGAGGATCACGACAGCGCAGATAGACGCGATGGATGTGCCGCGACTCACCGCGCTCATCAACGACTACAAACCCGACCTCGTGATGAACATCGCGCTTCCCTATCAGGACCTCGCAATTATGGACGCATGCCTTGCGGCGGGCGTTTCGTACCTTGACACGGCGAACTATGAACCGCCGGACGAGGCGCACTTCGAATACTCTTGGCAGTGGGCGTACCGCGAGCGCTTCGAGAAAGCGGGGCTCACTGCTATTCTCGGCTGCGGATTCGACCCCGGTGTCACGCAGGTATTCTCCGCATACGCCCAGAAACATTATTTTGACACAATCGAGACGCTTGACATCCTCGACTGCAACGGAGGCGACCATGGCTATCCGTTTGCGACCAATTTCAATCCTGAAATCAATATCCGCGAGGTCGCGGCAAAGGGTTCATACTGGGTGGCAGATCCTGCCGACGACAGGCCGGAGGTCTCGGTCGAAAACCGTAAGGCGTTCGACAAGGGTTGGTGGGTCGAGACGGCGCCGATGGCAATCAAGCGCGTCTATAACTTCGACCAGGTGGGCGAAAAGGACATGTATCTCCTCCACCACGAGGAGCTTGAGTCGCTTGGCTGCAATCTGAAGGGCATCAAGCGAATACGTTTCTTCATGACGTTTGGACAGAGCTACCTCACTCACCTTAAGTGCCTGGAGAACGTCGGGATGACGCGTATTGATCCGGTGGACTTCAATGGGCAGAAGATCGTGCCGATCGAGTTCCTGAAGGCGCTTCTTCCAGATCCCGCGTCGCTCGGTCCGCGCACGAAAGGCAAGACGAACATCGGGTGCATCTTCCACGGCATGAAGGACGGCAAGTCGGTAGACTATTACGTGTACAACGTCTGCGACCATCAGGAGTGCTACAAAGAGGTTGGCTCCCAGGCGATCAGTTATACGACAGGCGTGCCGGCGATGATCGGCGCGAAGATGTTCCTAGAGGGCAGGTGGACGCAGAAAGGCGTCCACACCTGCGAGGAGTTCGATCCCGACCCGTTCATGGCGGAGCTCAATCGGCAGGGGCTTCCGTGGCAGGAGAACTTTGATCCAGTTAAAGTCGGCTGAACTTGCCGTCTTCCTGCGCGTGATGGTTTTTGGTATAATATCTCTGAATGGTTTTTGATATAATAGAGAAAATGAGAAAAGTCAAGGTAGACAAAGGCGTAGTGTTTGACGACGGAAAGCTTGTGTTCATCGCGGGCCCGTGCGTCATAGAGTCGCGCGGGATGGCGTTGGATCTCGCGAAGCGACTCTCGGCCCTTGCCAGAAAACTGAAGGTCGGCTACATATTCAAGGCGAGCTTCGACAAGGCCAACAGGACGAGCGTTGATTCGTTTCGCGGTCCGGGTATTGAGAAGGGGCTGGAGATATTGGCGGAGGTGCGCCAGACGTTCGGCGTGCCTGTGCTGACCGACGTGCACGAACCATGGCAGTGCAGGCTGGTTGCCGAAGTATGCGATGTCCTTCAGATACCGGCTTTTCTCGCGCGGCAGACTGATCTCGTGGTCGCTGCCGGAGAGACCGGCGCGGTCGTCAACGTCAAGAAGGGGCAGTTCATGGCTCCCGAAGACATGGCGCAGGTGGTTCGCAAGATTGAATCCACCGGCAACAGGCGCATCGTCCTCTGCGAGCGAGGCGCTTCGTTTGGCTACCACAACCTTGTCGCGGACATGCGGAGCCTTCTTGTGATGCGCGAGCTGGGATATCCCGTCGTGATGGACGCAACGCATTCCGTGCAGCGGCCTGGCGGTCTTGGCACCGGCTCCGGAGGGGATGGCAAGTATGCGCCGGCGCTCGCACGCGCCGCCGTCGCGACTGGTGTGGACGGAGTTTTCATGGAGACGCACGTGAACCCGAAGATTGCCAAGAGCGACGCGGCGAACGCGCTCAAGTTTTCCGAGGTCGAGGCTCTCTGGAAGAAGCTCATAAAGATAAACGAGGTGGTGCGTTCTTGAGGAAACTGGTATGCATGCTGTCGCTTTTTGCGTTGTCCGCGGTTTTCGCTGGCGGCGTGGATCGCATTGCTGCGCGGTTGGCGCGGTTGGAGGCGTTCGACCAGGACAAGGATCGGCTCCAGACGGTGTATACGAACTGTGCTGCGCGGCTGGATCGCCCTGCTGAAGACATGGTCATCCCGTTGGAGAGTCATCCCGACGGCTCGGTGAAGATGGACGCCGCCGCCGAGAGGGCGCAGATTTTCGAGAAGGAGGGACTTGTCTGGTGCGGCGGCGTCATAGTTCGCGAGTACGACATGAACGGTTCCGTGAAGATGGAGCTCTCGGCGGACAACTGCGTAGTCGATCGTGGCACGAAGAGCGGCTGGCTGGAGGGATGTGCGGTCGGGACTTACGGGAACACCAGGCTGGAGGGGCGCGGAATATACGTCTCCTTCAGGGATAAGGATGATTTGTTCTTGAAGATATACTCGGGCGTGGTCGTGACGTCCACGGATATAAAATTCGAAGGAGTGAAGTTATGATGTTGATCGCATCCATTTTGCTTGCCGAGGCCGTGGCTGCCGCTGCGCCAGAAGTGAATGCGCCGGAGACCGCCGCTCCGATGGCGGAGGTCTTCGTAGAGTCGAAGGGTTCCGCAGGCAAGGACGGTGCCGCGTCGCGCCCGGTCAAAGTCACGAGCGACCGCGCGACATACCTTAGAAAGGACGGCGTGATAGCGTTTGAAGGAAACGTGTGCGTAGACGATGTCGAGTTCAAGATGCATGCACGCGAAGTGAACCTTTTCCTAGAGGGGACGAACGAACTGAAACGCGTCGTCGCGATAGGAGACGTGGCGGTGACGAACGGATTCAGGTCTGGAACGTGCGCGATGGCGACTTACAACAAGGCTCTCGCCAAGGTGGTCCTGTATGGCGATGCGAAAAAGGGCGTGATGGCGCGGCTCATCGACGCCGGGAAGCGCAGGAGCGAGGTGGAGGGACGGAAGATCACCTACTGGATAGACACCGAGCAGGTGGAGGTCGAGGGTTCGACGGTCACCGTCGACGCGGGCGGCATGGCCTTGAAGGACGGCGCTAAGAAACTGATGGGCAAATAGGGAGTCTTCGAGGACGATGGCAGAGGAAGAAGACATAGTCAGCAGAGCGATGAGTGAGATGGCGGCGGAGAAGTCCGCCGTCCCCGCGGAGCGTCCTCCCGAAGAACCGGACCTGAAGGCCACCGGCCTAGTGAAGGTGTACGGGGACAGGACCGTCGTGAACGGCATGGACTTCGCGTGCAGGTGCGGAGAGATCGTGGGGCTTTTGGGGCCGAACGGCGCGGGCAAGACGACGACGTTCTACATGGTCGTGGGCCTGGTGCGTCCGAACGAGGGCCGGGTCGTGTTTCGCGGCGAGGACGTGACGGAGCTGCCCGTGTACATGCGGGCCAGGAGAGGCCTCGGATATCTGGCGCAGGAGCCGAGCGTGTTCCGCAAGCTCTCGGTCTGGGACAACGTGATGGCGATACTCGAAACGCTGCCGCTCAACGGAAAGAAGCGCCGCGAGGCGGCGGAGCGGCTGCTTGAGCCATTCGATCTCATGAAGGTCGCGAAGCAGCCGGCGTACACGCTCTCGGGCGGAGAGCGCCGCAAGCTGGAGATCGCCCGTGCGCTTGTGCGCGATCCGGCGATACTGATGCTGGACGAGCCGTTCGCGGGGGTTGATCCGCTGTCCGTTAACGAGATACAGGACATCGTGCGCAGGCTCGCGAAGCGCGGGCTCGGGATAATCATCACCGACCACAACGTGCGCGAGACGCTCTCGGTGGTGGATCGCGCGTACATGGTCTACAACGGCAGACTGCTTAAGGAGGGCACTGCCGCGGAGCTTGTCGTAGACGACGAGGTCCGCGCCAGATACCTAGGAGACGGGTTTAGGATGTGAAAGGCCAAGCGATTGGCGAACACTAGAAGACAAAAAGAAAGGAGACAAAGAGTATGAGCATTGAAATTACGATGAGGCACAGCGATGTCAGAATCGAGGCGCTCAAAGAGTATGCGGAGCTGCGCATGCAGAAGCTGGCGGCGAAGTTCCCCAAGGTGACGACGATCAACCTCGTCATAGACGTGGACGTCAAAAAGCATATGTACATGGCCGAAGTCGTGGCGAACCGCCTCGGAGAGACGGCGGTCGGTGCGAAGGAGTTCTCCGAGAGCGCGAAGAGCGTCATCGACGCGGCGGCGGCACGCGCCGAGCGTCAGCTGCTCAGGATGCGCGTCAAGGCGCGCAAGGGGACTGTTCGCAAGCAGCGCGCGGCGTCTGCTAAGAACTAATGGTCCGCAGGAGACGCGAGGATGGACGATCTTCCCCCGAAAAGCGCCGTAAACGGCGTGCAGGTGACGGCGGCCGACTTCTTGGAAGCCGGGCGTGAGCGCCTGCAGCTGCGGCTCGTCGCGGGGGAGGACAGCCTTCGCCGGGTGATACCGGAGCCCATAGTCAACAGACTCGGACTCGCCTTCACCGGGTTCTTCAAATGCTTCGAGTGGAGGCGCATCCAGGTCGTCGGCAACGCGGAGTGGGCGTACATGAATGCGCTGACTCCGGCAGAGCGCGAAAGACGCGTGGGCGACATAGTGGCGCACAAGGCCTGGCTTTTCGTGTTCACGAACGGACACAAGGCCACGCCCGAAGTGCTGGGCATCGCGAAGAAGTGCAAGGCGGTCGTCATGGAGACGCCTCTGAGGACTTCGACGTTCTCGCGTCACGCGACGTTCATCCTCGAGAATCTGGCCGCGCCGCGCACGACCATATACGGCACGATGATAGAGGTTTGCGGGCTCGGCGTCCTGTTTGAGGGCGATCCTGGGCTTGGCAAGAGCGAGACCGCGCTCGGGCTGCTGAAGAGGGGTTCCGCGCTGATCGCCGACGATCTCACTTGCATCCGCAAGGACGTCGCTACGAACCTCCTTTTCGGGAGCGCCAGCGAGTCGACCGCCGGGTTCATGGAGATCCGGGGCATTGGCATAATGCACGTGCCCCGCGTGTTCGGCGTCAACGCCGTGCGCGGCGAGAAGCGGCTTCAGCTCGTGATCACATTCAAGCGGCTGGACGAGATACGCGGCGACGTGGACAGAATCGGGCAGACGCGCCGAATGCGCAGGATACTCGGGGTCGATGTGCCGAACATCATCATCCCGGTGTCGGAAGGGCGCGATCTCGTCAACCTGGTTGAGACCGCCGCCCAGCAGGAGAAACTTATTTCCACGGGATACAATCCCGTGGCGGAGCTTTCGGGACGCCTTCGCCAAAGAGCGGAGCGTCCGCTAACGGAAAAGCGGAAGGGAAAACGCTAATGGCAGAGAAGATGGTCAGGGAGTTCACGCTCCTGAACAAATACGGAATGCACGTCCGGCCAGCCGGGCTGTTCGCCAAGACGGCGAGCCGCTTCGACGCAGACGTGGAAGTCGAAAGAGACGGCAACTCCGTCTCTGGCAAGTCCATCATGGCCCTCATGACGCTGGAGGCCACGTGCGGAACGGTGCTCAAGGTCACCGCATCCGGACCTCAGGCGAAGGAGGTCTTGGACGAGCTGGAGGCGTTGGTCGCGCGCAAGTTCGACATTCCGGATGAACAGTAGTCCTTCGATGACGATCGCGGGGCTTCCGACGGCGAGGGGTTTCGCCGCCGGCCCTGTGTTCATATACCGCGGCGACGGCGAGATACCCGTCCCGGAGTACGTCATCGAGGAAGGCCGGGAGGGCGACGAACTGCTCAGGTTCAAGCGCGCGGTGTTCGACACGAAGCGCGACCTGGAGGGGCTCATATCCGTCCTCAAGGAGCGGACCGGCAGGGCGGATGTAAGGGTCTTCGAGTGTCACCTCATGCTGCTTGAGGACGCGATGCTCCAGAACGAGACCGCCAAGTACATAATGACGAACCGCATCAACGCCGAGTCGGCCGTCCGTAAGACGGCGAACGGCGCACGTGCGCAGTTCGAGCGGATGAACGACCCGTATTTCCGCGAGCGCGTCCGCGACTTGGACGACATAGAGCGCAGGCTGCTCAAGGCTCTGACGGGGTTCGACCGCAAACCGCACCAGGACCTCAAGACGCCGTCCATAATTGTGGCCGACGACTTGACGCCTTCCGAGACGGTGCAGCTCCCGCGCGAATACGTCCTCGGCTTTGCGATGGACGGCGGCTCCACCACGAGCCATGTCGCGCTTCTTGCGAGGGCGTTGGCGCTCCCTGCCGTGTGCGGGCTCGGCAACATAACCTCCAGGGTGTCTCCGGGCGAGACCGTGCTTCTTGACGGAACGAACGGCGCCGTCACGCTCAATCCAGACTCGGAGACCAAGGCGCAGTTCGAGGCTCTGGTCAGGCGGCAGCGCGAGCTTGCGGAGTCTGTCGCGACAGGCGCGCCTGCGGGAACCCTAAAGGACGGCGGCGATGTGGTTATATGCGCGAACGTCCACCCCGGAGTTCCCGTGGCGAGCGCAAGGGAGTACGGTGCGCGTGGCATAGGACTCTACCGCAGCGAATACCTTTGGCTGAACCGCGAGATGGAGCCGACAGAGGACGAGCAGTTCGAGGCGTACCGCAGCGCCGTCCAGTTCGCGTCCAGGCTCTTCAGCGGCGCGTCAGCGACTATACGTCTTCTCGACATCGGCGGAGACAAGCTTGTGCGCGGCATATCCAGCAAGGAGTCGAATCCCTTCCTCGGCAACCGCTCGATACGATACCTGCTGTCGCACCGCTCCGTCCTGCGCACTCAGCTCCGCGCGGTGCTGCGCGCCTCGGCCTACGGAAAGCTCCGCATAATGTATCCGATGGTCTCCTGCGTCGAAGAGCTTCAGGATGCTGCGACCGAGCTGGAGGGCGTAAAGCGCGACCTCGTGGTGGAGGGCGTTCCTTTCGACGCTGACGTTCCCGTCGGCGCGATGATCGAGGTGCCGAGCGCCGCGCTCAACGCCGACGAGTTCGCCCGCTATGTGAAGTTCTTCTCGATCGGAACCAACGACCTTGTCCAGTACACGATGGCCGCCGACCGCGGCAACGAGGCGGTGGCGCATCTCTACCAGCCTCTTAATCCGGCAGTTGTGAAGCTCGTAAAGATGACGCTTGCCGCCGCAGAGAAGGTCGGCATACCCGTCAGCGTCTGCGGCGAGTCTGCGGCTGATCCCGTCGTCGGCGTCTACTGGGTGGCTCTTGGCGTGAGCGAGCTTTCGATGAGCGCGACGTACATACCAGTCCTGTCCAAGGTCCTCTCGGAGCTGACCAGGGCGGATCTCGACGAATACGCGAAGATACCGGACTCCATGCCGCCTGGCAGCTCGGCGCAGGAGGTGCTTTCCGCCTGTCGTGACTGGATGTCGGCTAAGTTGCCCGGCATCGGCGAGAGCCTTATAGTATGATTGCGTTCCCAGAGACGGTGCTAGAGCGCGTGTGCGCCGCCGTCGGCGAGACGGAGGTCGACAACGCCGCGACTCTCCCTGCGAACGTCGTAGAGGCGACGGGCTTCGCGAAGCGCCGCGTCGCGGCGGACGGCGAATCCCTCTTTGACCTCGTGATGCACGCGGTGCGCCAGATTCCTGCGGACGAACTTGCAGACGCGGGCGGGGTTATAGCCGCGACTTTCTCCCACGAGATGCGTTTCCCGTCGCTTGCGGTGCGCGTTGCATCTGCGCTTGGACTTCCGCCGGCGATTCCGGCGTTTGACCTGCAGATGGCCTGCAGCGCCTATCCTTACGCAGTGTATCTCGCTTCGCGCATGTCGGCGGATTCCGGCAGACGCGTGTTAGTCGTCAATGGAGACCTCCAGTCGCCGCTGTCTGATCAGTCGGACTCCGTCACGGCGCCGCTGTTCTCCGATGCCGCCACGGCCACGCTCGTCCGTTCGTCGGGCCCGTGCGAAAGCCATTTCGCGGCGCTCTCGCGTCATTCCGACGTGCTTGCGTGCCCGGCCTGTGGCCCGATAAAGATGGACGGCTTCGGCGTGTTCTCGTTTGTTGCCACCGAAGTCGCGCCTTTCCTTGCCGACTTCGTGAAGGAAACCGGCGAACCTCCCTTCGACGGCTTCGTGCCGCATCAGGCGAACATGTACATGGTGCGCCGTCTGGCGAGTTCGCTAGGAATGTCGGACATCTTGCTGACGAGCGGCAAGGAGTTCGCCAACCCCGGCTCCTGCTCCATACCGCTGACCCTTGCGACGCGGGCGCGTCCGGGGCGTTACCTCCTTGCGGGATTCGGCGCTGGCCTTTCGGCCGCCGCAGTCACGGTGCGTTTCAGTCGGCCTTGACCTCTTTGGCGCGCGCGTTTATGTAGCCAGCCTCGGCTTCCTTCTTCTCGGGGTACTTGACGGCTATTCCCTTTTCCTCTATTGCCATGCGGATGTTCGTCTGCGCGACTTTCATGGAGTCGAACCGAAGCGTCAGAGTCTTCTTTTCGAGGTCGAAGACTAAGGAGTCCGGATTAACCCCGTCGTAGAACGTCACAGCCTTCTGGATGACCGACTTGTTCTCGTCGGTCATGCCGGGGATTTCGAATGTGTATTCTCGGAAGTCCGCACGGCGGCATCCTGCGGCGAAAAGCGTCATGGCGGCGACGGCGGCGATTGTGTATGGTCTCATGTCTTCACCTCACTTGAAGGTTGTCGGGTCGGAGTCCGGCCCGAATGGCGAAAGGTCGCGGAGCTTCTTTATGACCGGCGGGAGCTTGTCCAGCACATAGTCTATGTCGGCGTCCGTGTTGTATCTGGAAAGCGAGAAGCGCACCGATCCGTGCACTGCAATGAAGGGAACCCCCATCGCGCGGATGACATGGCTCGGGTCGAGCGATCCAGACGCGCATGCAGACCCGGTGGATATGCAGATTCCGATGTCGGAAAGGTGGTACGCGATGGCCTCTCCCTCGATGTATTCGAAGCTGACGTTGAGTGTGTTCGAGAGGCGGTGCGCGCGGTCTCCGTTCACGCGCACGTTGGGGCAATTGGCTAGGATGCCCGCCTCCAGCCTATCGCGGAGTCGCGCAATCCGCTCGTTCTCGGCGTCCATGCCGAGTCTTGCGAGCTCGCACGCCTTGGCGAGTCCGACAATGTACGGAACGTTCTCCGTTCCCGCGCGCCGCCCTGATTCCTGATGTCCACCGAGCATGAACGGCCTTATGCGCGTGCCTTTTCGGACGTAGAATATGCCTATTCCCTTAGGCGCGTGGAACTTGTGCCCGGACATCGAGAGCATGTCGACCGGAACCTTTGAGACGTCCACGGACAATTTGCCTGCGACCTGAACGGCGTCCGTGTGGAATACCGCCCCGTATTCGCGGCATATCTCGGCGACTTCGGCTATGGGGAACACGGTTCCAGTCTCGTTGTTCGCCCACATCATGGATACGATTGCGCCTTTGGTTCCTTTGAGTTCGTCGCGGAGGCGTTCGAGGTCGATTTGCCCTACTGAGTCCACGGGAAGCTCCACCACCTCGTGCCCCATCGCCTTGAGCCGACGGCATGGCTGGAGGACTGCGGGATGCTCGACGGCAGTGGTGATGATCTTTGCCGAAGGGCCGATGCTTTCCGCAGCGCCGCGGATTGCGGAGTTGTCGGATTCCGTCGCGCATGAGGTGAACAACACCTCGTCGGGAGAGCAGTTCAGAAACGCCGCGACCTCTTCACGGGCGCGGGCAACATGGCGCGCCACCTGCCCGCCGAATGCGTGCATCGAGCTTGGGTTGCCGTAGAGCTCGCCGAAGAAGGGGAGCATAGCCTCGACGACTTCGGGCGCGACTTTAGTGGTGGCGTTGTTGTCCAGATATACAGTCTTGTCCATACGATTCATAATATTATATCACATATCGGGCGGTAGATGCGGCTTATCTTTGCGTCGCGCTTGGCTTCGTCGTGCCGCCGTCCGACGAATATGATATAATATGCACATGAAAACAATCATTCCGCTTGCCGTTGCCGCGCTGTCGGCGTCCGTCGCCTCAGCAGCACCCCAGAACTATGCCGCCGACGTCTCGACGCCCGAGAAGCGCGCCGCGCTGACAGAACGCCTCTGGGCGCACGACACGTCCACCGACGTGCGGATATGGCCCGCAGAGCGCCTCAAGCCGGACGCGGAGGCGAAGCCGTTTGCGTTTACGGAAAAAGAACTCGCCCAGAGCAACCTTGTCATCGGCGATGTGCTGAATCCTCAGCTTTCCTTCTTCCCTGCGAATGGTGAGGGGCGCCATCCAGCCGCCATCGTGTTCCCCGGCGGCGGATACCATGTTCTTGGCTGGAACAAGGAGGGAACCGAGATCGCCAACTGGCTGAACTCCCTCGGCTTCTCCGCCTTCGTACTGCTCTACCGCACCGACGACCGCGACGGCGCGCTTGCCGATGCGCAGCGAGCCATGGGGCTTATTCGACGCGATGCCGAGAAGTACGGCGTTGACCCAACTCGCATTGGAGTCATCGGCTTCTCCGCCGGAGCCAACCTCGCCGTGCGCCTTTCGACGAACTGGCGCAAGCGCATGTACGAGCGCGTGGATGAGGCGGACGACCTCTCCTGCCGTCCGGACTTCATGCTGCCGATATATCCATGGGACCTCCGTCTGCGCGTTCGCCAGCGGAAGGGTGGTGCGAAGTCGATGGAAATCGCCGCAGGTTATCCGATAGACGCCGAGACTCCTCCGTCGTTCACCGTCCAGGCGGTTGACGACTTCTGCGAGGTGGAGACTGCCGTCGCGCTGGACTTCGCCCTGCGCAAGGCAGGCGTCCAGTCCGTGGCCCGCATCTACCCTAACGGCGGACACGGCTATGGACTGCGCAGACTCGGCAAGGCGACCGACATCTGGAGCTGTGAGGCGGCCAGTTGGCTCGCGCAGTTTGCGGTTCCCAAGCCAAACCCATGAGTCGATGAAACCGACGGCGATACCCAAGACGAACGCGCTGAGAGCGTTGGACGCCGCAAAGGTCCCGTACGAGGCGCGTTGCTACGACTACATCGAACACGGCGGAACGGCCCAGGCTGCGGATGAATTGGGGCTCGACCACCATGCGACGATCAAGACCCTAATCCTCGAAGACGAGACGAAGAGGCCGTTCGTGTGCCTGATGCACGGCGACTGCGAGATTTCGACAAAGAACCTCGCCCGTGCGCGTGGCTGCAAGACGGTCACCATGTGCGAACCGGCGACGGCGGACAGACATTCCGGCTATCATGTCGGCGGGACGTCTCCGTTCGGAACAAAGAAGCGCATGACTGTCTACGTGCAGAAAACGATCTACGACCATCCCGAAATATACATCAATGCGGGACATCGCGGAATACTTGTCGCAATGAAGCCCGCAGACCTGGACAAAGTCCTTTCCGGTCTTGTCGTACCCGTAGACGTCGCAATCGCACAGTAACGCGCTGCTCCGCGTCAGAAATTCGCGTTTCCGACGGGTTCGGCGACGCCTTTTGGCGTCAGATACACGAGTGGCTGTTCCGCATTTGTGACGTCGAAGGGCTGTCGCGAATACAGGTTGTTGTAGTTCAGGTCTCGCTTTTTTATGACTTTCGCGGAGCCGCCCTTGTACACCACGACGATGGCATTGTCGCCGAACAGCGTCTTCGTGGCGCTGGAGGCCGAGCCAATAGGGAGCTGCTTCGCGCCGTCGGTGCTGCCGTCCCACTTGCGCAGAAGAAGCGCCGGATTGAAGTTCGCCGAAACAAGCACTGGCACGTCGTCCGGCATTTCTTCTGTGACATTAGCCACGACGCACCACTCGAGTTCGCCAAGATTGAAGGTGCCGCCTTTGCCGACGTCTTTGCCAAGTAAAGCCACGTCGGCGCCTTCAATATACGGGGCCCATTTGTCCGTGCCATAATTGGACAGGTCTAGCAGATCGCGGAAATAATCCGCCGCCGTTCTGTATGCCTTGCCTGCAATGTCGTCTGCGTTCGCGCCTTCAGACGCGACAGTGTGCGGCCATATCGCAGGAAGGCCCCTTGCTTCACGATCGACGTTGGCCATGACGATACCTTGAAAGAGCCTGCGTCCTTTTATAGCTTGGGCTGAGGTGTTTGCAGCGTTAATGGCCGACGAGATGGCAGGGAACAATGTTCCCGCCACAATCGCAATGGCGTCTATGTTGCGGAATTCGACCTTGCTGCCCGAGCCTTCGACTTTTATGGCGGTGAGGCCCGTTATGGCCTGGGGAACGTTGGTCGCACTGGCGATTTCCGATTTCAGCTTCGACAGCAATTCCGTAAGGCAGGTGCGAATCTTTTCTGCGTCATTGTCAGATGCCGCTTCAAGGACAATAGAATGCCTGGTCGTGCCGTCGGGCTCCGCTTTGACGTCCATGTCGATGTTTTTCAACCTCTTGACGATTTCGACGCCGTTCGGCAGCACCTCCGAGATGCCGCGCAAATCCCGGTCGGACATGGCCTTGCTGATCAGGTCTCCTATGCCGGACAGACGCAGGCGGACGAAATCCCCAGGCTTTGTCGAAAACCCGTCAAATGCGTTTCCTTTCCCCTCGCCTTTGCGGTAGAGGCGGATTTGCTTTTCCAGAGTTTCGCGCGACAGCGCAACCAGCACCAGCCGCCCGTCGAGCGACGCCAGGTACGGATCGGCGCGAAACTTCTCGGAGACCCAAGCCCTGGCGTCTTCGGAGTCCTTCGGGCCGAAGCGCCACGCCGTTTCGCCGGCGACGGCTTCCTTCGTGAACGAAAAGAGGTCGTCGTCTCCGTTTTCCGCGAGGTTCTCTTGGAACGCGGCAATCGTCTTTTCAACATCAAGGTCAGTGGCAACGGCCAATGACAGACCGCGCAAGTCCGTCTTTGTGCCGGAGAAGTCCAGCGGACCTTCCATTGTAAGTGCAGCCCAGCGGAAATCCGCCTTGCGCAGGCCGCTTTTCTCCAGGAAATCGCGTAGATCCTGTGGCGCATCCGCGAAAAGGTCCTGCTTGTACTTTGCGATATTGTCCTTTGCTTCGGGAATCTTCTCAGGATTGGTGGTCTCCAAAATCGGTGTCAGCAGTCGGTCTGCATACGCATCGACGATCTTGAACGCCTGCTCCTTGTCGAGATTCGCACCGAATGCGAACGCCATGCCTTGCCTCGCCATTGGCGTAAACCCTGCAGGCCGCCTGAAAGAAGCCGACTCTTCTGTTTTCCCGTCGCCGCAACCGCAAAACGCAAGCGTCGCAGCCAATGTGGACACGCCGACCAGCGTCGAGAAACATTTCCTATGCATGTTCATTCTCCTTATCTTCCGAAGTAGTTAATCCCTCTTCGCGAGTCCGACGAGGCAAGCTGCTGGACTTGCTGACACTCGTTGGCAGACCTTCGCAACCGAGGAATCGAGCATTGGCATTGTACCATTTTGACAGACATTACACAAGATGGGTGGTGACACTTTTTTGTGGAGAGGCAAGTGGCAATCCGGCAATTGGAGCGAGGGAGAAATAAGTATCGCCTCTTTTCGCCGTGATACTGCTTGCTCCACCCAACATCGCACCTTGCGTTGTCCCGCGCCAAATATGCGCACCTGCGCGTCCGTGAACTAGTCGCAGACGCCCGTCTTTTTGGCCATAGGATCAAATCTGTTTCCGCTAGAACCGAATGTCTTTGGTCCTAGTACCGAATTTGCTCGGCCCATTGACCAAATCCAAGTTCTCGAATCTTCATTTTGCCGTTGCCTTTCTCAAGTGGTTTGTGGTATCATTTGCGGTGTCCGTTGGGGAGGGGTGGCGCGGAGGCGCGAGACCATCAGGTCACCTGCCCTCGGACTTTTCTTGTTTTCCAGAAGCTTAGCGGCATCGCTCCGCTTCGGTGGTCTATCACAAGGTTCAGAATCCCATCATCGAAAGTTTCAAGCTGGAGCACGCTCGAACCGGAGTATTTGCCGCGCACGACGTTGTCGGGGCTTCTCCACATTACAGGGATGAGTTTGAAGTCGCAGGGACGCAGAGGAATGTTGCGCGGGTCTTTCTCGTTCGCCCCAATATGCTTTTCCGCGTGTTGTCTTACCCATTTGCCCGTCAACGTGAGCGACGTGTTTTCCATGTATTCTCGATCTTCAGTTCGGTGTTCATTACCATCTTGCCTTTCGTCAGAAGGTTGTGGTATACTTTGCCACGTTCGGAGGCAACCCCAGGGAAGTACCAAACTGAGGCACTTGGAAGTAGGTGGGAGTCTTTCCCGCAAGGGAATTGTACGGCCGGATTAGAAAAGCGGTCCACCACCCTCTGACTATTCACCTTTTTCGACAAGGTCATGCTAGCGGATTGCCGTCAAAACTCGGGTCGGACGAGTTGCCGGGCCGCCGAGCGAAATAGAGTCTGGGATTGGGGCGGAACTCTGTTCGTTTTGGGTTCTTCTGCCTCATTTCCGCGCATCGGCGTGGCGGACAAATGCGATAACTGCGCAAAATGGTTTTGGGGCCAAAATCCATTTTGCGCAGTTATAGAAGTGGTCCGATGGCGGAATTCGGTCCGAGTCTCGGTATCCATGCTCTGGTACCCTGGGGGGTACGCGCCCGTTACCTTAAAGGCAAGGGCTTACTACCCCTAGGGGTACGGCTTCCGTCCCCCTAGGGGTACGAGCCTCCCACCCCTAGGGGTATGAGCCTTGTACCCCTGGGGGTACGGGCCTCGTTCCCCTAGGGGTAGTAGACACGGCGTTTCCCGCAAAGAGCCGAATTCTCGGAAACAAGCCGCCGTATAGCCCGCCCAGAAGCCATCCGTTGCCTCAAAATCGCAATTCGCCGGAATCCATATTTGCCCAAAAACGCCGTTATTCAGCAAATACTGCATGATCGCACCGAAAACACCCCTAAATTCGGCCTATTTTTGGTCGGGTCGGCTGAAATGCCGTTTTTGGGGCACTTTGCCGCCATCACGCGCAGCGGCGCGTCCGAAACGCGCACCGCCGCGTCGATTACGCGCACCGGCGCATTTTCGCCGCGCCATGCCGCATCCGTCATTCTATAAGTGCAATAATCGCTAAAAACCATTTTGCGCACTTATCGCATTTCTTACACCACAGTGTCATGTTGGCGGTTGCCGTCAAATCTGGGTCGGGCGAGCTGTCGGGCCGCCGAGCACGCACAGCAGAAAGCCCCTCATCCCTCTGCTTGCAGGATGCAAGTGAGCGACGGCGTGTGCCGTGTTCTCCGTCATTCTCCTGCGGAATGCAAGATAGCCAAATTGCTGTTGGTTGAGGGTGGGCACTTGACATACCTACCCGAAGGTATGTATAATATGCGGCAACTTGTCCATAGAAGGATCAAAACTGGGCTATGCCGCGAAGGGCTAAGATAGAGGCGGAGCGCACGCGCGCAAGGATTCTTGCGAGTGCCATAGACCTTTTCGCCAAAAAGGGCTACGAACGGACGACCTTCAACGACATCGCGGCGCGGCTGAAGATGACGAAGGGCGCAGTGTACTGGCATTTCGAGTCTAAGGAGGCGCTTCTGATTGCGCTCGTGGACGAGATGCTTGAGAAGTTCGAGCGTCAGATCATGGACATAATGCCGCGTAGCGAGCTGACTTTCGAGGCGGTGGCGGATACGATGGTCAAGACCGCACGTTTGGTCGTAGATGACCCCAAGGGCAGGTCGTTCTTCATGCTGATGAAGACGCAGATCCGGTGGGGCGCGGACAGCATGCGCGGTGTGCGCGAGGACCTGCTCACCAACCAGCGCTTCGGCCCTTGGCATGCGTTCAGCCAGGCGGTTGAGAACGACAAGGCCGCCGGGCGCGCAAGAGCCGACGCGAATGCGGAGGAGGCCGCCAACATGTGCATCGCAGCGTGGGACGGCATGGTGCAGGCGAAGATAGACGGATTTCTGCGCACGGACATGTGTCTGACCATTCGGCACGCGTTTGACGCGGTTTGGAACTACATAAAGGCTTAAGTGGATCAAACAAATGAGGAAGGCAACGGAAATGTCTGAGAAAACTGAGAAGCAGGGATCGGCGGTTGGGTCCGTCATCGGAACGATCATCCTTGTGGCGGTGTGCGTCGCTGGCGGATGGATCGCAAGAGACATGTGGCCGAAAAGCGACGACTCGGCCGACAAGGCGGCTGCTGCCGCAGCCGCTGCAGCAGCTGCAGCGCAGCAGACGGTCGCAGTCACGAACGCCGAGATGCGCGTCTACAATCTCCCAGAGCGCTTCGTCGCGCACGCCGAGGCAGTGCAGGAGGTGGACCTGCTTCCTCAGGTGGACGGCTACGTCAAGGAGATCAAGTTCAAGGAGGGCGACGTCGTAGAGGCGGGGCAGCTCCTCTACGTCATCGACGACGAGCGCTACCAGGCCGTGGTGAACCAGCGCAAGGCCGACCTTGAGGCGGCGGAAGCCGAGGCTCGCCGCGCCGAGCGCTATTACGAGCGCATGCAGAAGGCGGACGAGCGCGGCATCACGCAGCTCGAGCGCGACAACGCCGAGGCTGCGGCGGAGAAGGCAAAGGCCTCCGTCCTTCAGGCGAAGGCCAACCTCGTCGTCGCGGAGTACGACCTCAAGAAGACGACCGTCGTCGCTCCGATCTCCGGGCAGATCGGCAAGTCTGCGGCCCACCTCGGCGACTACGTGGCGCCGTCCAAGGGCGCGCTTGCGAAGATCGTGCAGATCGACCCGATTCGCGTGAGCTTCCCGCTGACCGACCGCGCTTACATCGCGTGGCGCCAGTCGCAGCGCAAGGGCACCGACCATGCGTTCCGCATGAGGCTCATACTTCCCGATGGCAGCGAATACGACAAGGCGGGCAAGTGGGACTTCGACGACAACCAGATGTCGCGCGAGACGGCGTCCATCATGATGCGACTCTCCTTCCCGAACCCCGAACGCCTTCTCATCCCGAACAGCTACGTGACGCTGCTCACCGACTACGAGACGCCGCCGAGCTATCCGTCGGTTCCGCAGCAGTGCCTCATCGACCTTCCCGGAGGCAACAGGGGCGTCTGGATAGTCAAAGACGACCTGACAGTCGAGCAGCGCGCCGTCGAAACAAAGGAGTCGTTCGAGGGGTGGACGCCGATAGTCAGCGGTCTTGAGGCGGGCGAGCGCGTAGTCCTCTCGGGCACGGCCAAGCCGCTAGGCCCGGGCATAAAGGTCACGCTCGCCGAGCCGACGTCCAACGACGACATCAACCCCGACCACAAGCCGCCGATCCAGGAGTGATCCGAAGATGAAGCTGTCCCTCAGGAAATCCATTGACGAGATAAAGACGTTCTCGCGGACGTTCGTCGAGAGGCCGCGCTTCGCGATGGTCATCGCGATCGTTCTCTCGATGGCCGGCGGCATGGCCATCTTCAAGCTGCCGGTTTCTCAGTATCCGCGCATCACCCCGCCGTCGATCCAGGTGAACTACACGTACCCCGGCGCGAACGCGAAGGAGGTGCTGAACACCGTCGCGATGCCTATCGAAGACGAGGTGAACGGCGTTGACGACATGCTCTACATGACGGGCAGTTGCGGCGACGACGGATCGTATTCGCTCACTGTCACGTTCGAGGTCGAGACCGACCGCGACATGGACATGGTGAAAGTGCAGAACCGCGTCGCGCAGGCCGAGGCGAAGCTCCCGAGCGAGGTGAAGCAGCTTGGCGGGCGAATCCGCGCGCAGTCCGAGGACCACCTCGGCTTCATAGCCGTCCGATCTCCGAACGGCACGCTGTCGCGCCTCCAGATATCCGACTACATCTATGCGAACATACAGCCGGTTCTCCTGCGCATCCACGGCGTTGGTGATGCGACCGTGTACGGTCCGAAGCTCTCCATGCGCGTGTGGCTCGACCCCGCGCGAATGGCCGCGCAGGGCATGAACACCGAGGAGGTCATAGCCGCTGTATCCAAGCAGAACGTCCAGGCCTCGCTCGGCGCAGTAGGCGCGGCGCCGAAGGGCGACCATGCGGCTCAGACGCTCTCGCTGCTCGCGAAAGGCCGCCTCATGTCGCCGAAGGAGTTCGATGAAATCGTCGTCCGGCGCGACGCGAACGGCGGCGTCGTGCGTCTCAAGGACATCGCCCGCACCGAAATCGGCGAGCAGAACTACATGTTCACCGGGCAGCTCAACGGCGGCAACGCCGTCTCCATCGCGCTCCAGCAGAAGCCTGGCGCGAACGCGATCGCCACGATGAAGGAGATCAGGGCGGCGATGGCGAAGCTCAAGGAGTCGTTTCCGGAAGACCTCGACTGGGTGATTCCCTATGATGCGACGGAATACGTGTCGAGCTGCGTACACGAGATACTGTTGACGCTCTGCATAACGTTCGGGCTCGTCGTGATCGTCTGCTATCTCTTCCTCCAGGATTGGCGCGCGACGCTGATTCCGTGTCTGACGATTCCCGTGTCGCTGTCGTCGACGTTTATCTTGATGGCGGCTCTCGGCTACTCGATCAATATCCTGACCTTGTTCGGACTAGTGCTGGCGATTGGCGTCGTGGTGGACGACTGCATCGTCGTCGTGGAGCGCGTCCAGTTCCTCATCGAGACGCGCGGCCTCAATTCGAAGGAGGCGGCGATCCAGGCGATGAG
>Ga0310690_10004490_pt1 | contig 19768 bp, 10 predicted proteins | sample AusTroGonzalo_MG_2_FD_207661 | JGI IMG/M metagenome (GOLD analysis project Ga0310690, IMG submission 207661) | Bovine rumen microbial communities from tropical cattle in Woodstock, Queensland, Australia - Gonzalo_04 (v2) (version 2) | ecosystem: Host-associated > Mammals > Digestive system >...
CAGTATGAGATCTCTGAAGATCACCCCCTCGATGGCGGGCCAAACTATCCAGTTGGATGTGCCGCGCCCCATATATGGCTCTTTGAAGATAGAGAGCAACCCTAATCTTGCCAAAATCTATCTTGATGGAAAACACATAGGCGAAACGCCGTTGTTTATTAATGAGGTGCTCATAGGTTCCCATAAGCTTCGACTAGAGAAAAAGAATTGCGCTCCAGTGGAGAAGGATATTGACGTCAAAAAAGGCGAGATTTCGGTGGTGCAGGAAAAATTGGATACAGGAAGAAATGTCACCGTGAAAACAGATCGTGCGGGCGATAAGATATATGTGGACGGGAAATATATGGGCGAAACGCCCCGAGAGGTTTCTTTGGGTTTCGGGAGGCACACCATTAATGTGAAGCGTGGAAAAAACACTTTGGCCAAGGAAGTGGAGATTACCATGGACACGAAAAACGACCAGGAAGTCTTCTTTGAGTTTGGCCGACTGATTACGATCACCACCGACCAAAAAGGAGACAAGGTTTATGTTGATGGCGAGGAGGTAGGATTCTCCCCAGTAAATATAGATTTGGATTTTGGCAAGCATATGATATATGCCCGTCGTGGCAGGAAATATGCCGACAAGTCTATCATTGTGACGCACCAAGGGGGTCAAACCGAACACCATTTGGTGCTTCATAATGAGACGGCGACTGACTATCTGAAAAATGGCGTGGGCTTTGCAACCTTGAATGCTGCAGTTGTCCCCACCGATTCCGATGGCATTCTACATCCGCTCTACCAACCTTCCTTCGGAGCCACAATTGGATACGTGAAAAAGGTGGGCTTCTTTATATCTGGGATGAGCAACTTCAATTTAGATGCCTATAACGTCGTATATACATGCAATAGCGATGGTTTGGTGAATGGTGAGTATCCTGGTTACACGGGCGAGTCGTCCAACTTCCGTTTCTCCGTAGTGGGAGGCTTGGTCATTAGTGAAATCAGAGATGGCAGTCCTGGCCCCTTATGTTTCCGCTTTGGCGCAGGGTATGGCATGCGCACAAGATGTCTTGTGACAACAAACGGAACGCTTGTGAAAGTTGCCGACGACTGCTTCTCGGGCGTCGATTTGACTGCAGGTATTCAATTCAACATAAAAGGGTTCACGATTAGTTTTGATGCCGTCACTTCTGAATTCCAAAATTTCGAAATGAAAATCGGATTAGGTTATTGTTGGAAACATAAATAATCGAAAGATGAAGCTATGAAATCAAACGTTTTTATAATATTTGTATTGTTTTGTTGCGTCCTCCCCGCGATGGCACAAGATTTTGAGATTTTGAGCGTTGAGCATTTGCCCAGCGATTTTGCAGCACGGAAGGAGATGAAAAGTGACCCTGAGGGTCGCCAATGCGCCTTGCTGCGTATCGCCACGCAAAACATCGCGCCTGAACAACGCGAGGGCTTCAGCTTTGTAGCTGACAAAGGCGCCTACATCGTTGAGCGGGCCACCCGCGATGGTGAGATATGGCTGTGGGTGTCGCCTAAGCTGAAGCACCTGCGTGTGAAGCACCATGACTGGGGGCAGTTTGAGCTGCACATGCAGGATCACGTCAGTGTAGTGGAGGCGCTGCATGTCTATAAGATAGTGATTAAATATAACCCGCCGACTTCTGTGCCAGAGTCAAAACCTATCGCCAACATGCAGTATCTCGCTTTTCAGATCACACCGCACGATGCCGCTCTGGAGGTTGACGGCAAGTTGTGGAAAGTGGATGGTGAAGGAGGGGCGATGCAGTACGTGAATTATGGTACCTATTCATATTGCGTGAGAGCTTCGGACTATTTCACCAAAGAAGGTGAAGTTATTGTTGATGATCCCAATAACACCGTTGTTGTGAAAGTGGATTTGAAACCCAACTTTGCCCAAGTGACCTTGAAAGTGGATGCTGAGGCCGAGATATGGGTGAACAACAGCCGCAAAGGCGTCAGGACATGGAAAGGACAACTTGGCAGCGGCATCTATAAGGTGGAGTGCAAGCAGGACAACCATGCGACCAGTGAAACAATCTTGGAGATAACTGCAACTAACGATGGAAAGGTGTTCAACTTGCCCGCTCCTAAGCCGATTTACGGCTCACTCAATGTGGAAAGTACACCCAGTTTTGCACGGATTTTTTTGGATGGCAAGGAGATTGGTACTACGCCTAAGTCCATTAACGACATCATTATCGGTAGGCATGAGATTAAACTGAGCAAGGAAGGCTACGCTGACCATGTGGAGACGGTTACTATTGTTGAGGAAGAGAGGAAACAGGTGACGGCAACTCTATCGGATGACAAAAACAGGAAGACGTTTACGGTGAACGGGGTGAGTTTCACCATGAAGTTGGTGGGAGGCGGTACTTTCCAGATGGGAGCACAAAACACCAATTCCAGCCAAGGGAATTATGACAGTGATGCCCGTAATAACGAAAGTCCCGTTCATAGCGTGACTTTGGATGGTTATTATATGGGAGAAACGGAAGTGACCCAGGCTTTGTGGAAAGCGGTGATGGATACTGTGCCTACACATAATGGAGGCTGGACCAATGGATTTGGATATGGAGACGATTACCCAGCATATCGTGTCAGTTGGAATGATGTTCAAGAGTTCATCCTGAAATTGAATCAGATGACGGGCAAAAAATTTCGATTGCCGACGGAAGCCGAATGGGAATATGCCGCAAGAGGCGGCAAGAAGAGCAAAGGCTATAAGTATTCAGGAAGCAACACGCTAAGTGAGGTGGCATGGTATGGTGACAATAGTGGCGGTAAGACCCATCCTGTGAAGGGCAAGCAGCCCAATGAGCTTGGAATTTATGATATGAGCGGGAATGTTTGGGAATGGTGCTCTGATTGGCATGTCAGTGATTACTATGGCAACTCCTCTTCGAAGTCTCCCAAAGGGCCTGATAGCGGTAAGTTTCGTGAACAGCGTGGCGGCGGTTGGAATGTGAAAAAAGAGGACTGTAGGGTTTCGGAGCGAGGTGGCAACGAGCCTGAGGTCAGATATAATAACATCGGTTTCCGTCTCGTCCTAAAGCCTGATCCGGTATCTACTAGCCCATCGCCTTCTGTGAACACTTCGGGCAATAAGACTTCCAGCCCATCAGTAGGAGGTGGTGGAAGAAGCAGAAGAGGTATTGGCAACTTTTTTGATGACCATGAAAATGAGATATGTTTTATTGATTTTTTGAACTTTTCGCTTTCGAGAAACAATGTGGGGAAAGGTGCAGCTTTAGGAGGAAGCTTCGGACAAGTCAAGGATTATAACTTGATAGGATGGTATGGGGATTATAATTTTCGAATGATGTTTCCGGATTGGGATGGTGATGACGGTTATTTGTATATTGGCGCTGGAGGAGGGGCATCGTTGCGCTTTGATGACGGTCCTATTCCTGAGAATATTTTAATGTGGAATGTAGGAATGGATTTGGGCTATTATGAAGGTTTTGCCAAGTATAAGTCAAACGGGCTGGGCTATGTCTTTGACTCTAAACTTCAGTATATGCATGTTGGCGTTAGTAGTTTTGGATTTGGACTGTTTGTCGAAGGTTTTTATGGCATATATGGCTCGTTCAGGAGCTATGGAGTCAACTTCGGAATAAGTTTGCTTTTCTGTTATGACTATTGGCCATCATTATAGTTTAGTTGAAATACTTAACGAGAAACCGCATGAAAAACAGAGTTTTTTTGGCATTTGTATTGTTCTGTTGCACCCTCCCTGCGATGGCGCAGGATTTTGAGATTGTGAGCGTTGAACATCATCCCAACGACTTCGCGCCTCGAAAAGAAATGAAGACCGACCCAGAGGGTCGCCAATGTGCTCTGCTGTGTATCGCTACCCAGAATATTGCTCCAGCTCAAAGAGAGGGCTTCAGTTTCGAACCAGACCAAGGCGCCTACATTGTGGAGCGGGCCACCCGCGATGGCGAGATATGGTTGTGGGTGTCGCCAAAGTTGAAACATTTACGTGTGAAGCACCGCGAATGGGGACAGGTTGTGCTGCACATGCAGGATCATGTTAGCGTTGTAGAGGCGCTGCATGTCTATAAGATAGTGGTCAAATATAACCCGCCGACTCCTCCCGAGAATCCTACCGTCAACAAGCAGTTTCTCGCTTTCCAGATTACGCCAGTTAATGCAGTGCTTGAAGTTAACGGCGATGTGTGGAGCCTTGATGCTTCGGGTGGTGCTTCGCGCTATCTCGATTTCGGTACCTATTCCTACCGAGTGAGAGCTTCAGACTACTTTCCAGAGGAAGGAGAGGTGACAGTGAACGATCCTGAAAACACCCAGATAAAGACCGTGACGCTGAAGCCCGACTTCGCCGAAGTGACCCTCAAGGTGGATGCCGATGCGGAAATATGGGTGAACAATCAGCGGAAGGGCCTGCGCACGTGGACAGGCCAATTAGGCAGCGGCTCCTATAAGATGGAGTGTCGCCAGACGAACCACGAGACTTCGGTGACTAACATGGAAATCACTGCTTCGATGACGGGTCAGACTATTACCCTTCCAGCCCCTAAGCCTATCTATGGCTCCCTGCTGGTGGAGAGCACCCCGAACTTCTGCAAGCTTTTCATCGACGGCGAGGAAGTGGGCACCACTCCAAAGAGCGTGAACGAGATTCTGATAGGCACACATGAGATAAAGATAAGCAAAGAGGGCTACCTCGACCACGTCGAGACTGTTACCATAACCAAGGGTGAAATGGCTACGGTGAATGCCACGCTGAAAGAAGGGAGCAAGGACGAGGAGACCTTCACGGTGAACGGCGTATCGTTTACCATGAAGCTTGTTGAGGGCGGCACTTTTCTGATGGGGGCGCAGAAAACCAACTCAAGTGGGCAGAACTATGACATCGAGGTTGCTGACGACGAAAGTCCTGTACACAACGTGACTCTCAGCAGCTATTACATGGGCGAGACGGAGGTGACGCAGGCCCTATGGAAAGCTGTGATGGGAAGCAATCCAAGCCATTTCAAAGGCGATAACCTGCCAGTGGAGCAAGTGAGCTGGAATGACTGTCAGGAGTTCATCCGAAAGTTGAACCAACAGACGGGGAGGAACTTCCGTCTGCCCACCGAGGCAGAATGGGAGTATGCAGCGAGAGGCAAAACGCAGACGTCGTTATACAATGGAGAGAATATTGACATTAGAGGAAACAATAACTCTCCTAATCTTGACAAATTGGCATGGTATAGTGGCAATTGTGGTAGGGATTACACTAGTTCGGCTGGTTGCGATGTTGCCAATGGGCTTGATATTTCAGATTGGTTGGAGAAACAATACAATGATTCACGGGGAGGAACTCATCCAGTTGGCAAGAAGCAACCGAATGCATATGGTTTGTATGATATGCTGGGTAATGTTAGGGAGTGGTGTAGTGATATGTATGATCACTATGGAAGTGCCTCGCAGATCAATCCCAATCCGCAAAGCACGAGTTACTCCTTCCGCGTGTGGCGCGGTGGTAGTTGGTACAGGTACGTGTGGGAGTGCCGTGTGTCGCGCCGGTTCGCATCACCCCCCGATATGAGTGACGTCACTATCGGGTTCCGCCTCTGTCTTTCCCAGTAAATCTCTCTTGGAAACCTTAAGCAGAGGTGGCTTTGATGATTTTTATCTTTGTTTGGACTAATTTATGCTGCTTAAAGGCTCATTATATAAAACGAATAATTATAAACCTAACAAACCCAATAGCACTATGAAAAGATTACTTTTTACCTTGTTTTTCACCCTCATGTTCGTCTCCGTCAAGGCCCAGCCCTCCGACCAAGAGATAGCCGCCAACAAAAGCAAAATGGAACGCATCAAGGCAGACCCTCGTTTCCTATGCGATTTCGGATATAGTGACACGGTTGAGGTTGCTTTACACAAAGCGGTGGTCAATTTGGCCTCCCAGATTCATACCGAAGTCAATATTGAGACCGTAACTGTAATCGAAATAAAAAACAGCAACGGGGAAATCAATGAAAAACAAACACACACAACTGGTGCTACAACCACAACTAATGTCGTCTTAAAGAAGTGTGAAAGGTTCATTGTAGCTAAGCCCGACCGCAAGAACAACAAATATACCGCTTTTGCCTTTATTGAAAAGAAAGTCGCCGATGAAATCAATGCGGAAATCGAGGAGGCTGAAGAGGCTGCAAAAAAAGCAAGGGAGCAAAAGTTTGTCAATGATGTGAACGCATACTACCGTCAGGGTACCAAGGCCGTGGAGGATTACCGCATTGGTGATGCGTTGAAATACTGGTATTGGGCCTACTTGATGAGCAGCGATAAGGATATCACCATTGGAGGCACCCAGGCGGCACCGCTCATTGAGGGCAAGATTGACAAGCTGTTGGGCAGCATCCAAGTGAACGCCGTGTCGTGCGAGAAGATTCAAATCAACGAGTATCAAGAGAAATACAATGTCATCCTCGACATCAAATACAAAGACTCCCTTTCGAAGTATCATAAAGTCACCAATCTCGACTACATCTATAATGACGGTTATGGTTGGCTCAATGTGCCTATTCGTGCCAACGATGGCGTGGGCACGCTTGAACTGCATAGCGATTTGGACGAAGTGGACTTCCAATGTGTTTACCGCTATGGGGAAAACGAAACCCCTGAGGATATCCGTGGCATACTGAAAGCGAAAGAAGCGAAAGGGTTTGCCTCTGCTATGAAGAAGGTTAGTATCACCAAAAAAGCCAAGCATACGAAAGATGTGGTGGTTAGTACTGGTGAGATGGACATTCCAGTTGCTCCGTCAAAGAAAGTTTCGGCATCTGTCGCCGAAGAAGACCGCGATTACATGGAGATGCAACGTCGCATGGAACGTATAGAGAAGGCTATCCGTGAAAAGAACTACATCTCTGTGCAACAGTTCTTTACTACCGATGGATATGATTGCTTTGAAAAACTCGTCAAGACGGGGAAAGGCAGTATCGTCGGCATACCGCAATATACATTCATTCCATATGAAGATATCACTATCTGCCGTTGCATCACTATGCAGTTCCGATTCAGAAACAACAAGGAGTTTATCGAAAAAGTCTCATTCCGCTTCAATGCCGACAATCTGGTGGAGTCGCTTGCTTTCCAGTTGTCAGAAGTGGCTGAAGGCGACATCATGAACAACGGCACATGGGAACGCGCTTCTCGCCTTGCCTTGTTGACGTTTCTTGAGGACTATCAGACCGCTTACGCGTTAAAACGCGAGCATTATCTCGATACCATTTTTTCCGACAAGGCTTTGATTATCATTGGATATAAGGTAGAGTCAAGGGTGTTGTCTGATGGCGTGAGGTTGAGGGAAAGTGTTCGCTATGATACTCTCCAGAAACCGCAGTACATAGAGAGACTGAAAAGGCAGTTCAATACGAAGGAATACATCAACCTTAATTTCACTGAGACTGATTTCCGTCGTGCAACGGATGGAGAGGAAGTATATGGCATCCGTGTTCGTCAGGAGTATTTTTCCAGCGACTATGGTGATGTGGGTTGGCTTTTCCTCTATGTTGACCTTCGCCACGAATTGCCTATCATCCATGTTCGTGCTTGGCAAAACGACAAGACACCTCTTAATGAGTTGATTGATAGGAGTGATTTTTATTGAACTGTACTGGGAAAAAAGCATTGCTAAATTTTCTTGTTTTTTCGTTAAAGCATCCGATAATTCCGATTAGTTTTCCTAACTTTGAGGTCTGTTATTCAAACAACATAACCAGATGAAAAAAAGATTGCTCATATATTGCATTTTGTTGTTTATGGGCATGGCAGCCCAAGCCCAAGATTTTGAGATTGTGAGCGTTGAACATCTGCCCAACGATTTTGCAGCACGAAAGGAGATGAAAAATGATCCTGAGGGTCGCCAATGTGCATTGCTGCGTATCGCCACGCAGAACATTACGCCTGAACAACGAGAGAGGTTTAGCTTCAAACCTGACCAAGGTGCTTACATCGTAGAACGGGCCACACGTGACGGTGAGATATGGTTGTGGGTGTCGCCCAAGTTGAAACACTTGCGCCTGAAGCATCGTGATTGGGGACAGGTCGAGCTGCACATGGATAACTCCGTCAGCGATGTGGAGGCTCTTCATGTCTATAAAATAGTCCTTCGAGGCACACTTGTGTCTCCACCGCCACCATTATTGGAACAACAATACCTTGTTTTCCAAATAACTCCAGTCAATGCGATGCTTGAAGTGGATGGCCAACTATGGAGTGTGGATGCAGATGGTATCGCAATGAAGTATGTTGATTTTGGCACTTACAATTATCGTGTGATGGCCTCTGACTATTTCACCGAGACGGGCAAAGTGACGGTGGACGATCCCGAAAACACAATGATTGTCCCCGTGACATTGAAGCCCAATTTTGCCGAAATTACACTTACTGTGGATGCCGATGCTGAAATTTGGGTGAACAACAAGAAAAAAGGCACACGCACATGGACGGGTCTCTTGGGCAATGGCATCTATAAGATAGAGTGTAAGCAAGCCAACCACGAAACCAGCATGGTATCGAAAGAAATTACTCCTGCCATGAACGGACAGACTATCACTTTGCCTGCACCTACACCCATCTATAGCTCGCTTAATATTGAGAGTACACCCAATTTGGCTACGATTTATATCGATGACAAGGAAGTTGGAAAAACGCCGAAAAGCATTCCGCAGATTACTGTTGGGTCGCATGAGATTAAACTATCAAAAGATGGTTATGCTGATTATAAAGAAATTGTCACGATACGAAATAATGAGAACAACATATTGAAGATTGTAATGAACGATGACATTGATGTGAGTTTTATTTGTAATGCGCCTATATCAATTCTTAAAATAGACAGTCAAGTTGTTGGCAGTGCCACTGGTACCTATACGTTGAGAAAAGGCAAACACAGCATTAAGGTCATGGCGAATGGATATCAAGAATATGCAACTATTATTGATGTGGATGCCAAGAACAAAACCTATACTATTGAAATGCAAAATGTCTTGCGTTCAGTGAAATTCATTTGCAATGTATCTGACGCATTGCTGATTATAGATTCTGAGGTTATGGGTTCTGCATCTGGTACCTATGAATTGTCAGATGGTAATCACGGCATAAGAGTGAAAGCAGATGGTTATGAAGATTATTTGGGTAATATTACCATCTTGGAAACCCATTTGGTTTTCAATATAGATATGCAAAAGAGATAAGTTATAGAATTTGCTTCTAATGCTTCTCCAGTGAGTACGTCAAGTATTAGCGGAAAAATCACCGACAACAACAAGGTCGTCCTTTAGGGCGCGACCGTTGTTGCTACGCACACCCCCTCGGGTTCACAGTATTATGCTGTGGTCGATGCCAATGGTAACTACTGTTTGCTCAATATCCGTTCCGGTGGTCCTTACATGATTGAATACCGCATGGTCGGTTTCCAGACGATCAAGCAGGAAGGAGTCGTCGCCCGTTTAGGAGAGAATAAAGTTTTAAATGCCCAAATGAGGAAATAGGAAATGAGTTTTGTGCTGGTTAAAGGTATATGATAAACAACAATTGAAGATGAAGAAATTATTCCTGATATGCGTTTTTTTTGGTGGCCAGCCTGATGACTTCGGCGCAAGACTTTGAGATTGTCAGCGTTGAGTCGCTGCCAAATGATTTTGCTGCGCGAAATGAAATGAAGGTTGACCCTGAGGGTCGCCAATGCGCTTTGCTACGTATCGCTACGCAGAACATTGCGCCTGAACAACGAGAGAGGTTTAGTTTCAAACCTGACGGTCGAGCTGCACATGATTAACTCTGTCAGCGATGTGGAGGCTCTTCATGTCTATAAAATAGTCCTTCGAGGCACACTTGTGTCTCCACCGCCGCCATCATTGGTGGAACAACAATACCTTGTCTTCCAGATAACTCCAGCCAATACCATGCTTGAAGTGAATGGGGATTTATGGGAAGTAGGGGTCAACGGTGTGGCAAAAAACTTCGTTAACTTTGGCACTTACAGTTATCGCGTACAAGCCTCGAATTACTATTCCGAAACAAATATCGTTACTGTGGACGACCCCGACAATGCCGAGGCAGTAATAGTAAATTTAAAGCCTGATTTTGTGGAATTGACCATACAAGTGGGTGCTGATGCCGAGATTTGGATAAACGACGAGAAGAAGGGAATGCGCACCTGGAAAGGCCCGTTGGGGAAAGGCACATACAAAATTGAATGCAAGCAAGCTAACCATGAAACTTCGGTCGTTTCGAAAGAAATCACAGCTGACATGAATGGTCAGACCATCAACCTTGTGGCTCCCAAGCCTATTTATGGCTCGCTCAACATAGAAAGCACACCCGACTTCGCCACGATTTATATTGATGTTAAGAAAATGGGAAAAACGCCGAAAAGCATTCCTCAGATTATTATTGGGGAGCATGAGTTGAAACTCATTATGGATAGTTGTGCCGACTATACGGAGACAATTACCGTTGCCAAGGGAGAACGCGAGCAGGTGATAGCGACATTGTCTAGCTGGCCAAATGAAGAGGGAGAGCATGGCATCAACGATATGGATATCAGCCAACTGAGCCTCGGGTTCCTGCTACAAGTTCAACGTCAAGAAGATGGCCTATGAATCCGACAAGATCACCTATCTCATGAATCCAGACTCGCTGGTTGAAAGTGAAGATGGTCAAGTTTGCTTCGACATCATCATCGCCATTCCCGAGAAATACTTCGAGAAGCGTACTGTGATGAATGTAAATCCTTATTTGGCCTGCAACGGTGGTCAAATCAACATCGCCCCTATCACCATTGTCGGTGAAAAGGTTAAAGGCGAGGGCGACTTCCGCGTCAACTACAAGGTAGGCGGCGAGTTCACCAAGCACTACTGTATACCTTATTAATCTGAAATGGAAAATTCTTCAGGTTCTGCCTGGCTCTTTCTCGGTAAAACTCATCGAAACTTTGCAATTTTATGAGTAACAAAATAATACAATTTGCAGTGAGTCAAATAAAATTATATTTATAACTTTGCTTGTTGAATTTATAGAGATTGGTCAATCTATTGAAGTAATTCCTGCATGTAAGCGGCATCTGGGATCGTCCACTGATACGCTTTATCCCTCCTCAGCCAAGTCATCTGCCGCTTGGCATACTGCCGCGTATGAATCTTGATTTGCTCCACGGCCTCGGCAAGAGTGCATTGTCCGTCGAAATAGGCAAACAATTCCTTGTAACCCACCGTGTTCAAAGCGTTCAGATGCCGTTTGGGATAAAGTGAACGCGCTTCTTCCAAAAGTCCTTGTTCCATCATCAAATCTACACGGCGGTCGATGCGCTCGATAAGAGCCTGACGTTCCCAAAGCAAAGCGTATTTCTTGATTTCAAAGTCGCGTTGGACGGCATTGCCGCTGCGGAATGAAGTGAAAGTCTTGCCTGTCTGGTAGCAGACCTCTAATGCTCTTTGCAACCTTCGTGGGTTCTGCTGGTCAACGAGGGCGAAATATTCTGGGTCGAGGCACTGAACTTCGTCCTGCAAGGCTTTTAGGCCGCCATTTTGCAATAGTTTTTCAACTTTTTGGCGGATTTCTGGCTCTATATCGGGCATGGCGTCAATGCCGTTGCATACTGCATCGATGAACAAACCTGAACCGCCGGTGAGAATCACGTTGTCGTGGGTCTTGAAAATCTCGTCTAAAAGTTGCATGGCATCGCGCTCATAGTCAGCGACATCGTATTTGTCCTCGATGCTGATATGGTGCACAAAATAATGCTTGACTTGGGCTAATTCTTCCTCAGTCGGAGCCGCAGTGCCAATGCTCATTTCCTTATAAAACTGTCGGCTATCGGCAGAAAGGATTACGGTATTCAAAGCTTTGGCCAACTCAATGGAGAATGCCGTTTTACCCGATGCGGTTGGACCTGCTATGACTATCAAAGTTTTCATGGTAGAACTACTATGTCGCTTTGCGTCATTGCGAGGAGGCACGACGAAGCAATCCAGGGATTAACGGCAACTCTGGACTGCTTCGTTCCTCGCAGTGACGTAAAACGTGTCATAAGCTTTATAGTTTATTCGGAACTGGACCATTGTTGGCAACCACAATAGGCTCACTGATTTCTTTCACTACGCTGAGACCCAGTTTTTTGCCTTCTTCTTTCATGAAAGCGTAAGCCTCGGCGAAATTGTTGCCGATGACACCGTCCAGAATAGCTTCGCGAATGGCATTCTTAATGATGCCGACCTCGCGACCCTCGGGAATGCCGAAAGTCTCCATGATGGCGTTGCCGTCGATGGGCGGCTGCCAGTTGCGCAGGTGGTCCTTGGCCTCGATTTCCTTCAGCTTTTCCTGTACAATCTCAAAATTGTGGTGGTATTTCTTGATTTTTTCCTCGTTCTTCGAAGTGATGTCGGCATGGCAGAGCAGCATCAGGTCGTCGATGTCGTCGCCAGCATCAAACAAAAGTCGTCTTACCGCGCTGTCAGTGACCACATCTTCGGCCAACACAATGGGGCGAAGGTGGAGCAACACCAACTTTTGTACATATTTCATCTTTTCGTTCAAGGGCAGCTTCATGGCAGCGAAAATCTTCGGCACCATCTTGGAGCCTTTGAATTCGTGCCCGTGGAAGGTCCAGCCGGTACCGTCTTCCCAACGTTTGGTCTGAGGCTTGGCGATATCGTGTAGCAGTGCCGCCCAACGCAGCCAAAGGTCGTTGCTTTTTTCGGCCACTTGGTCGAGGACTTGCAAAGTGTGCAAAAAGTTGTCCTTGTGGCCTCGGCCTTGCACGATTTCCACGCCTTTCAGTTGGCAGAGTTGCGGGAAGATGAGTTTTAGCAAACCGCTCTCATCCAACAACTTGAACCCAATGGAAGGCCGTGGCGAAAGGATGATTTTGTTCAGCTCCTCTGTGACGCGCTCCATCGAGACAATCTTGATTCTTTCCGCGTTGCGCTTGATGCTTTCAAACGACTCAGGCTCGATGTAAAACTTGAGTTGCGAGGCAAATCGGATGGCGCGCATCATGCGGAGCGGGTCGTCGGAATAGGTGATGTCGGGGTCGAGGGGCGTGCGTAGCAGAAGTTCTTCCATGTCGGCCATGCCGTTGTAACGGTCGATGAGGGTGCCAAAATCTTCCTCGTTGAGGCTGATGGCCATCGCGTTGATGGTGAAGTCGCGGCGGCTGATGTCGTCCTCAAGGGTGCCATCCTCTACCACGGGCTTGCGGCTATTGCGGTCGTAGGATTCCTTTCGTGCGCCCACAAACTCCACTTCCATACCTTTGTAGTTAATCATCGCCGTGCCAAAAGCGCCGTAATATTTGGCATCCTTGTGGCCAGGCAGGTGAGAGGCGACTTTTTTGGCAAGAGTAATGCCGCTTCCGACGGTCACCACATCGATGTCGTTTGACGGACGGCGCAGCAAAATGTCACGCACATAGCCACCGATGACATAGCTCTTGTAGCCTAACTCTTTGCTGGAATAGGCAATAACCTTAAATATCGGATTGTCAAGATGTTTCTTGAAGTCGTAGTTCATGATACGGAGGCTTCTTCGATGACTTTTCGTCCGTTCGGGATGATGTTGGCAACGGTTTCTTCGCCTTTTTCGTCAAGGTCGATGCTGATGAGGTCGCCGATGTGGAGGTCGGCGGAGATGATGGCCTCGGCCAACACGTCTTCCACATAGTTTTGGACGGCGCGTTTCAGCGGGCGGGCGCCATATTGCTCGTCCCAACCCTTTTCGGAGATGAAGTCCATGGCCTTCTCGGTGAGTTCAATCTTGTAGCCCATCTCTTCAACGCGCTTCACCACTTGACGAATCTCGATTTCGATAATCTTGTGGATGTCCTTCTTTTCCAATGAGTTGAACATGACCACATCATCCACGCGGTTGAGAAATTCGGGTGCGAAGGTGCGTTTCAAAGCGTTGTCGATGACGCTCTTCGAATACTCGTTTTTGCTGTCGAGTTTGGCTTGTGTGCCAAAGCCTACGCCCTGACCGAAGTCCTTCAATTGGCGTGAGCCGATGTTGGAGGTCATGATGATGATGGTGTTCTTGAAATCAACCTTTCGGCCTAGACTATCAGTAAGTTGGCCGTCATCCAAGACTTGCAACAACAAATTGAATACATCTGGGTGAGCTTTCTCAATTTCGTCAAGTAACACGATGGAGTAGGGCTTGCGACGCACTTTTTCAGTGAGTTGGCCGCCTTCTTCGTAACCCACATAGCCAGGAGGCGCTCCCACGAGGCGCGACACGGCAAATTTCTCCATGTATTCGCTCATGTCGATGCGGATGAGGGCATCTTCGCTGTCGAAGAGGAACTTGGCCAACACCTTGGCTAGGTATGTCTTACCAACACCAGTGGGACCAAGGAAGATGAATGAGCCGATGGGTCTGTTCGGGTCTTTCAGTCCGGCGCGGTTGCGGCGGATGGCTTTGGTCACTTTCTTGATGGCCTCGTCCTGACCGATGACGGTACCCGCCAACTCGGTTTCCATGCTCATCAGGCGGTCGCTTTCGTTCTTGGCGATGCGCTGCACGGGCACACCGGTCATCATGGCCACGACTTCGGCCACGTTTTGCTCGGTCACGGTCTCGCGATGGCTGACGGTGCGTTCTTCCCATTCTTGCTTGACGGCTTCGAGGCGACCAAGAATTTTGACTTCCTCGTTGCGGTACATACCCGCTTCCTCAAATTTCTGCTCGCCAACGGCGGCTTTCTTGTCCTTGCGAACCTCTTCCAAGCGTTTTTCCAACTCGATGATTTCGGCTGGCACGTCAATATTTTTGATGTGGACGCGCGCACCGGCTTCGTCCAAGGCATCGATGGCCTTGTCGGGCAGGTGACGGTCTGTCAGGTAGCGGTCGGTGAGCTTCACACACGCTTCGATGGCCTCGGGTGTGTAGCGCACCAAATGGTGGTCTTCGTATCTTTCCTTGATGTTGTTCAGAATCTCGATGGTCTCCTCGGGCGTGGTCGGCTCGACGATAATCTTTTGGAAACGGCGCTCCAAAGCTCCGTCTTTTTCGATGTACTGGCGGTACTCGTCAAGGGTAGTGGAGCCGATGCACTGCAACTCGCCACGCGCCAAGGCGGGCTTGAACATGTTGCTGGCATCCAACGAGCCGTTGGCATTGCCCGCGCCGACCAAAGTATGGATTTCATCGACAAAGAGGATGATGTCGCGGTTGTTTTCCAACTCGTTGAGGATGGCTTTGATACGTTCCTCGAACTGGCCACGGTATTTGGTGCCGGCCACGATGGAGCCGATGTCGAGCATGACGACGCGCTTATTAAATAAGGTGCGCGGCACGCGATGTTGCACGATGCGGATGGCCAAACCCTCGGCGATGGCGGATTTGCCCACGCCAGGCTCGCCAATCAGAATTGGGTTGTTTTTCTTGCGACGGCTCAAGATTTGGGCGATGCGTTCCAGTTCGCGTTCGCGGCCCACGATGGGGTCGAGACGGTTTTCCTCAGCGGCCTTGGTGAGGTCGCGGCCAAAGTTGTCCAAAACAGGTGTCTTGCTCTTCACATTTTGGCTTTTCTTGGGCTTTTCCTGCTGTGGCTTGATGTCGCTGAGCAGGTCGCCATCGTCTTCCTCGTCGAAATCATCTTCGGCCAAACTGGCTTCGGTGCTTTCGTTGGGCAGTTCGTTGCCCATTGTTTGGTTGTAGCGAATCAGTTCTTGCTTGAAGTTGTCATAGTCAATGCCTTCAAATTCAAGGTTTTGTGAGATGATATTGTTTTTCTCATGCAAGATGGCGAGCATAAGGTGTTCCGAGCGCACTATTTCCGAACGGAACTCCTTGGCGATGATATAAGTGAACTTCAACACGCGCTCGGCCTGTTTGGTAAGTGGCAAGGCAAGGTTGCTGCTGGGGTTGGGATTGCTCGTCCTGACCGAAGCCTCCAACTTTTTCGTGAAAATCTCAATGTTGAGGTTCAGGTTCTCCAACATTTTGATGGCGCTGCTGCCACCTTCCTGCAACATACCCAAAAAAAGGTGCTCCAATCCGACGTATGCATTGCCCAAACGCTTCGCTTCTTGGTGGCTGAGTGACAAAATGGCACGAACCCGAGGGGAGAATTTTGCGTCCATATTCTTCTAAAATATTGATATTCAATGTTTATAATAAAATCCCAAATTTCTTCGCTTCATTCCAGATTAGGGTGCAAAGGTACAAACAAAAACCGCGCCGCGCCACCTTTTTACATCTTTTCAAGATTATTGTGAACTATTTTCGAAAGTCAATAGAAAATTGTCACTTATTCCATAAATTTTTGCCTAAAAATTGTCACTTATTCCATAATTTTTACATGAAAAACGACCATTTATTCTATTTTTTTAGACATAAAAACGACCATTTATTCCATAGTTTGATGGTTGAATGCAAGATGATGTCGTAAACCTTTATGGAGTTTTTTCCGTGTTTCGTCAAACCTATCTAAAAATTCCTTATCTTTGCACCCTTATTATTAAAGCGAAAAACTAAACCCGAAAATGGACGAAAATAATAACAATACTCCTGAAAATCAGGAAGAAAACATTCCCGAAAACACTGGAGAAAAAATCATCAAGGTCAACCTTGAGAACCAAATGAAGTCGGCTTACATCGACTATTCGATGTCTGTCATTATTTCCCGTGCCTTGCCTGATGTGCGCGACGGTCTCAAACCTGTGCATCGTCGTGTGCTTTACGGCATGAAAGAACTGGGTGTCTCGTCGAGAAGCGGCTATAAGAAGTCGGCTCGTATCGTGGGTGAGGTGCTAGGTAAGTACCACCCGCACGGCGACTCTTCCGTTTACGACGCCATGGTGCGTATGGCTCAGCCTTGGTCGTTGCGCTATCCTTTGGTCGATGGTCAAGGTAACTTCGGCTCCGTTGACGGTGACAGCCCAGCTGCCATGCGTTACACCGAGGCACGCCTTCAGAAGATCGCTGAAGAAATGCTTGACGACTTGGACAAGGACACCGTCGATTTCCAGAACAACTTTGACGACTCTTTGCAGGAGCCTACCGTGCTGCCCACGCAGATTCCTACCTTGCTGGTGAATGGTACCAACGGTATCGCTGTGGGTATGGCCACCAACATGGCTCCCCACAACCTCAGCGAATGTGTGGACGGCATTATCGCCTATATCGACAATCGCGAAATCACTACTCAGGAACTGATGCAACACATCAAGGCTCCCGATTTCCCGACAGCTGGTGTCATTTATGGATACGAAGGTGTTCGCGATGCCTTTGAGACGGGTAGGGGACGCATCGTTCTGCGTGGTGAAACCCACTTTGAGGAACACAATGGCCACGAGCGTATCATTGCCACCTCGATACCTTATCAGGTCAATAAGGCCGAAATGATCAAGAAGACTGCCGATCTCGTTAACGAGAAGAAGCTGGAAGGTCTCGCTGATATCCGTGATGAGTCAGACCGTAAAGGTATTCGCGTGGTGTATGAACTGAAACGTGATGCCAACCCCGATGTAGTTCTGAATAAGCTGTTTATGATGACGCCGTTGCAAAGCTCGTTCAATGTGAACAACGTGGCTTTGGTGAATGGTCGTCCCTATACTTTGACCCTAAAGCAGTTGATTGAGCATTTTGTGGCTCACCGCCATGAAATCATTCTGCGCCGCACGCGCTTCGAGCTGAAGAAGGCCGAAGACCGCGCTCATATCTTGGAAGGTTTGGCTCGCGCCATCGACATCGTTGACGAAATCATCGCCACCATCCGCGCTTGTAAGGGTGGCACACCCGAAGCCAAGCAAGCCATCATGGACAGGTTCGGTTTCGACGACCCGCAAGCCAGCGCCATTGTGGCCTACCGCCTCGGTCAGTTGGCTGGTCTTGAGATCAAGAAGATCATGGACGAGTTGGATGAAATCCGCGAACGCATCAAGCATTTCCACGAAATTCTACAAAATGAGGAATTGCAGTTCCAGATCATCAAGGACGAACTGTTGGTCATCAAAGAAAAATATGGCGATGCTCGTCGTACTCAGATTGTGCCCGCTGCTGGTGAGTTCCGCATGGAAGACATCATTGCCGATGATGCCGTGGTCATTACCATCTCGCATCTCGGTTACATCAAGCGCACCCCGTTGACCGAATACCGTGTGCAAAGTCGTGGCGGCAAAGGCTCGAAAGGCTCTGCCACTCGCGATACTGACTTCATCGAGCACATCTTCACGGCCACCAATCATAACCACCTGCTCTTCTTCACAGAACAAGGCAAGTGTTACAAGCTGCGCGCTTTCGAAATCCCGGAGGAAGGCAAGAATAGCAAGGGTCGCGCCATCCAAAACCTGTTGCCGCTTGACAAGGACAACAAGGTGATGGCTTACCTCAACGTGAAGAGCATGACCGACGAGGATTACCTTGAAAACAACTACATCATCCTCTGCACCAAGAAGGGTATCATCAAGAAGACCTATTTGGCTGCTTATAAGAACATCCGTCAAAATGGCATCATTGCCATCAACATTCGCGAGGACGACCAGCTACTGGAGGCTTGCCTCACCAGTGGCAACGACGAGGTGCTGATGGCTGTTCGTTCGGGCAAGGCCGTCCGCTTCAACGAGCAGACCGTTCGTCCGATGGGCCGTACCGCTACTGGCGTGAAAGCCATTACTTTAGGCTCGCCTGACGATGAGGTCATCGGCATGGTTTGCATCGAGAATCCTGAACAAACCGTTTTGGTGGTTTCCGAAAAGGGCTTCGGCAAACGCTCCGATATCGACGACTACCGCATCACCAACCGTGGCGCGAAGGGTGTCAAGACCTTGAACATCACCGAAAAGACTGGCGACCTCATCGCCATCAAGGCAGTCACCGACGATGAAGACTTGATGATTATCAACAGGTCGGGTATCGTTATCCGTATGGCGGTCAGTAAGTTGCGTGTGATGGGCCGTGCCACCCAAGGTGTGAAACTCATCGATTTGCGCGGCACTGACGAAATCGCTGCCGTCACCAAGGTGGAGCATGAGGACGAATCAGAAGAAGAAACGTCAGAGGTTTCTGAGCCTGTTGAAGGGCCGACCCCAGCATCAACCGAGGCCGTTGAGCCTGTTGAAATCGAAGATTCAACGGAGGTAAACCCGACCGAAGAAAACGACGAAACCACTTTGGAACAATAATTGTATGAACTAGAAACAACTAAAGAAATTGTCAAACTTTAATAAACTGAAAAAAATGAAAAAAGTAATGATTTTGCTGGCCGTCCTACTCACCGCCAACGTGATGATGGCCCAAAAGAAAGACAGAACCGACGCATTCATGTACAACAAGAATGGCCAATATGAAAAGGCCATGGCTTCCATTGAGAAGTGCGTCAATCACGAACAGTTTTATGGTATGAAGCCCAATGACCAAGCCACGGCTTGGCTGTATCGTGCCACCATTTACCAAAACGTTCTGCAATCGGGCGACGAAGACCTCAAGGCCAAGGCTCCCGATGCTTTGGAGATTGTTTACGAGTCGCTGATGAAGTGCATGGAAAACAAGGAGTTTTTCAATGAAAACCGTTCGGAAATCATTACTCGCGTGAATGCCGTGATGAATTCCTATTACAACGCTGGTGCCACTGCTTTCGATGCGGGTAACTATGATGCTGCTGTTCCGCAGTTGAAAAAGGCCTACGACATCGCCAGCGCTTTGGGCAGCCCTGATGCCAACGAAATGCTGAAATATGCTGCTTTCGCTTGCATAAAGGCTAAGGATTACGACAAGGCTATCGAATATTACA
>Ga0310690_10004492_pt1 | contig 19765 bp, 14 predicted proteins | sample AusTroGonzalo_MG_2_FD_207661 | JGI IMG/M metagenome (GOLD analysis project Ga0310690, IMG submission 207661) | Bovine rumen microbial communities from tropical cattle in Woodstock, Queensland, Australia - Gonzalo_04 (v2) (version 2) | ecosystem: Host-associated > Mammals > Digestive system >...
ACAACATGCAAGCCCCCGATGTCTATGAGTTGGCCGACGAGATGGGATTCCTCATCATGGACGAAGGAAGCGATGAGTGGGAATACCCCAAACGTAAATGGCTGAAGGGATGGAATCAAGGCACACCAGGCTACGACGGCACCTACGACTTCTTCGAAGAGTGGATCGACCGCGACATCGCCGATATGGTACGTCGCGACCGCAACCACCCCAGCATCTTCCTGTGGAGTGTCGGCAATGAGGTCGACTACCCCAACGACCCCTACTCCCACCCCATTCTCGATGGCGAGAATGCAGGCATCAGCCAACCTATGTATGGAGGCTATAAGAAAGACGCCCCACGTGCCGAGCGCATCGGTACCATCGCCAAACGACTGGCCGCCATCATCCGCAGTCTCGACCCCTCACGACCAGTGACGGGAGCAATGGCAGGAGTAGTGATGAGCAATCAAACCGAATACCCCGAAGCTGTCGATATATGTGGTTATAACTACACAGAAAATCGGTATATAGAAGACCACAAGAACTATCCGAAACGCATCATCTATGGTAGCGAAACAAGCACAAATCTCGCAGCATGGAAAGCCGTTCGCGACAACGACCACATCTTCGGACATTTCGTATGGACCGGCTACGAATATCTCGGCGAATCAGGCGCCTGGCCCTCACGTGGATTAGGTACAGGCCTCATCGACTTTGCAGGATTCCTCAAGCCACGCGGCCACTTCTTCGCCTCCCTCTGGCGCACCGATCCTGTAGCCTATATCGGCACACAAGCCATCCGAGGAGGTAACAACCAATGGGGAGGCAACAATCGGGGCAACCGGAGAGGGGCTACTAACCTCTCCATCGACGCATGGGACAACTGGAACTATCAAGACGGTCAGACCGTCCGCGTGCTCTGCTACACCAACCAACCCTACGCCCACCTACTCCTCAACGGTCAAGAAGTAGGCGAACGCAAAGAGCGAGACGACAACACCGGCATCATCTATTGGGATATCCCCTACCAGCCAGGCACCCTCCGCGTCGAAGGACTCGACAACAACGGCACCCCCACCACCCACTACGACATCCAAACACATGGTGAAGCAAAGACCATCTCTGCATTAGAACTGGTCAATGGTAAATGGTCAATGGTAAATGGAAAGAGGGGGTCCTCCCTTACTCATTTACTTATCGACATCGTCGACTCCCAAGGCATCCGTGTCCTCAACTATCGTCAAGATGTGAAGTGTGAAGTCCTCAGTGGTGGAAAGCTTCTGGGATTGGAGAATGCCAACAACAGCGACATGTCAGCACCGAAGCAACCACACAAGAACGCCAATCGAGGTCGCCTCCTCGCCTACATCCAGCACGACACCCCCACCCAGCCCGTCCGTGTACGCATCACAGCCCAAGGACTCGACCCCATCGAAGTGACTGTCTCTTCTTCATCTCTAATTCATCTCTAGTTCATCTCTAGTTTATAATTAGAGATATAGTAGAGATGTACATGAGATTTATATGAACAAAGATGGAGCAAAGTATGGGGACCCATTCATACTGGCCGTTCATTCACTATTTTGGGCAGAAAAGGATAAGAATTTCATCATAAATATGAAAAACGGCGAATTTAACATTATTTATGGTGCGAAGGTGCTGTTTTGTCAATTTAATTTACTAACTTTGCAGTCAAAATAACGTGTAGCGTGTAGCAGTTAGAAGCCCCCTCCCTGCTCCCCCAAGGGGGAGTGATGGGTTTAAGTATAGTTTAACGGTTAGTATAAAGCGTGCAAAAGAACATGGAAACAAGTATGTTTGAGAGAATGCAATCGTTGCCTCTCTTGCAGGGTCTGAGCCTGCAGGACTTCAACGACTTGATAATAAACCTGAAGCTGGACTTCCAGCAATGGGATGAGGGTGATGTGATTGTGAGTCAGGGTGAACGCTCGGGCAATCTTATCTATATTATGGACGGTGCGTTCGAAGTGGAGCTTCACGACGAAAACACTCCCATGATCTTCACGGAGGTGTATGATGCCGGAACGACTCCTTACCTGATTGAGCCTTACAACCTGTTCAGTGTGAGACGTACATATGAACGCACCTACTCGTTCAGGACGAAGGGTGCTACGTTCACCATTTCACGCGACTTTTTTGTTCAGCGCATGCTGCACAACACTATTGTGCGCAGCAACTTCATCAATTACCTGTGTAACGGTCTGCGCAAGAGCAACAGTCTACGTGGGGCCATCCCTACGAAGGGTGTGGAAGCGAAGATGAAGGCTGCTCTCGCAAGCTTCTGCATGACACCGAACGGTGTGAAGATTGTGAGGATGAGGATGAACGACTTTGCTACCCTGATTGACGAAACTCGTCTGAATGTGTCGATTGTGTTGAATCGATGGGATGACGATCATCTCATCAAGTTGAAACGATATGGGTTCACAATTCATGAATTTGAAAAGCTATGATACCCCCTTTGGGGCCATCCCCTTCGACAAAATACAGTTGGAGGACTACGAACCTGCAATGCGCAGGGGGATGGAGATTGAGAATGAGGAGATAGCGAGGATTGCCAACAACCCCGACGCTCCGACCTTCGAGAACACGATCGAGGCAATGGAACGGGCAGGCAGGCTGTTGGGTGAGGTGACCGAGGTGTTCTTCAATCTCATTTCGGCCGAGACAAACGACGAGATGGACGAACTGGCCGACAAGATGTCGCCCATCCTGTCGGATCATGCAAACGACATCATGTTCAATCCGAAATTGGCACAAAGGGTGAAAGAGGTGTGGGAGAAGAGGCCTCTCCCCCCGCCCTCCCCAAAAAGGGAGGGAGCCAATGGTCAATGGTCAATGGTCAATGGTTTAACGGTGGAGCAGGAGGAATTGCTAAGAGACACTTATTTAGGGTTTGTGCGCAGTGGTGCTTACCTTCCGAAGGAGAAACAACAGCGGTTGAAGCAGATTGGGAATGAGATGAGTAAGTTGGACTTGCAGTTTTCGCAGAACAAACTGAAGGAAATCAATGCATTTGCTCTTCATATCACAGACGAAGCTGATTTGGCTGGTTTGCCTGACAGCGCCATCGAAGCGGCACGTATTGCTGCAAAAGAAGCCTCACCCCAGCCCTCCCCTGAAGGGAAGGGAGATAAGAGAGGGTCCTGGGTCATCACCCTGCACAGTCCGAGCATGTCGTCTTTTATGACTTACAGCAGCCGACGTGAACTGCGCAAACAGGTATGGATGGCTTACAACACCATCTGTACGCACAACAACAAGCATAACAACATGAAGACGGTGAAGCGCATCGTGGACTTGTGTCGCGAAGAGGCGCAGATTATGGGATATGACAACTATGCCGACTATGTGTTGGAGGAGCGAATGGCGAAGAACCAGAAGAACGTGTACGACCTGCTACACCAACTCATCGAGGCATACAAACCAACTGCCCTGAAGGAGTTGGAAGCTATCAGAGAGATGGCTCGTGAACTGGAGGGCGACGACTTTGAACTGATGCCATGGGATATGGCTTACTATTCGAACAAACTGCAAGAGAAGTTATACAATATCAACTCGGAGATGTTGCGTCCGTATCTGGAACTGAGCAAGGTGAAAGAAGGAGTGTTCGGACTGGCTACCCGTCTGTATGATATCACGTTCAGACAGAATCGCGAGATCCCTGTCTATCATCCTGATGTGGATGTGTTTGAGGTGTACGACCGTGACGGCTCGTTCCTCGCCCTACTCTATTGCGACTTCTATCCTCGCAAGAGTAAGAAGTCGGGCGCTTGGATGACGACCTTCAGAGGACAGTATATCGATGAAAAGGGTGTGAATCATCGTCCACATGTGTCGTTGGTGATGAACTTCACAAAACCGACCGACACGAAACCGGCTCTACTGACTTTAGGAGAAGTGGAGACATTCCTGCATGAGTTCGGACATGCGCTCCACGAGATGTTCTCGAACTGTCAGTATGAGGAGCTGAGCGGCACGAACGTGTATTGGGACTTCGTGGAGCTGCCTTCGCAGTTCATGGAGAATTTCGCTATTGAGAAGGACTTCCTCTCCACGTTTGCCCGTCACTATGAGACCAGTGAGCCGCTCCCCGATGAGTTGATTCAGCGCATCGTGGACAGCCGCAATTTCTGTGTGGCGATGGGATGTCTGAGACAGGTGAGTTTCTGTCTGCTCGATATGGCCTATTACACACTTAACCATGAGTTGGACAGTGATATCGAGACCTTCGAACGTGAAGCGTGGAAAGAAGCGATCATCACCCCTACGGTACCAGGAACCTGCATGTCGGTACAGTTCTCGCATATCATGGCAGGGGGCTACGCAGCCGGCTACTACAGCTATAAATGGGCTGAGGTGCTCGATGCAGATGCCTTCTCGGTGTTCAAGCAACACGGACTGTTCGACCCTGCAACCGCAGAGAGCTTCCGCGAGAATATCCTGTCGAGAGGTGCAACTGAACATCCTATGACGCTTTACAAACGATTCCGCGGTCAGGAGCCAACCATCGATGCGTTGCTCGAACGAAACGGAATAAAGAAAAGGGTTAGCGGTTAGCGCGCTCATGGAAAATGTTAAATGGAAAATGTTAAATGAAACGAATAGGAACGATATTGATGATGTGCTTGCTGCTGATGGCTTGCAGCACTGACGACGATATAAACGAGATATTCATGGGTAACCGTTTCAAGATTACTGGACTGACTTATAACGGACAGAAGACGGTGAAGGACGTGAAGGAGTTTTATGAGGTGAACGATACTTACTGGATTGCATTCTCCCAATCGACATTCACGGGTGTGTTGCAACCAGGAATGAAGATTGAGGGCACATGGAATGCGAATGGAAGCAACAGAGCATTGTCTATCGACATTACCTCACCAAGAAATGCAGAGGGAGCGTCGGACATCTGTAGCAAAGTATTCAGCATCCTGAAGAACGCCACATCGTACAGCGGTGACAAAAACGTCATACAAATCAAGCGAGACAACAGTTCATTTATAGAACTGAGTTCGGAGAAATAAGATGGCCCCCTCCAACTCCCCCAAGGGGGAGGGAAATGAAGAGAAGTAAAAAAAACATATAAGAAAATGACAGAAGAAAAACAACATCAGCTTGATCAGCGCTATCTGAGGATGGCAAAGATTTGGGCAGAAAACAGTTACTGTAAGCGCCGCCAGGTAGGTGCTTTGGTCGTAAAGAACCAGATGATTATCAGCGATGGATTCAACGGAACCCCATCGGGTTTTGAGAATGTGTGCGAGGAGAACGATGTGACAAAACCATACGTACTTCACGCAGAGGCAAATGCTATCACTAAACTGGCTCGCTCACACAACTCGAGCAACGATGCTACGCTGTATGTCACCGCATCACCATGTCTGGAATGCTCGAAACTCATCATCCAGTCGGGCATCAAGCGGGTGATATATGGAGAGCAATATCGTCTGAGTGACGGTATCGACCTTCTGAAGCGTGCAGGGATTGAAGTAGAACAAATGGATGTATAAAAAGATTTATGGATTCACCACGTCATTCAAGATTTGCGCCGATACTGATAGCCGTCAGCATCATTGTGGGTATCATCATCGGAACATTCTTTGCAAACAGGTTTTCGGGTAATCGACTGAACATCATCAACACATCGTCGAACAAAATCAACGATCTGTTACATATCATCGACGACCAGTATGTGGATACAGTCAATATTGCCGACATCGTGGAGCAAGCGATGCCTCGCATCTTAGCAGAACTTGACCCCCACTGCTCGTATATCTCTGCTGAGGCAGCTAAGACGGCAAACGACGACCTCGACGGTAGCTTCTGCGGTATCGGTGTGCAGTTCACCATCAAACATGATACTGTGTATATCACCAGCATCATCAGCGGAGGACCGGCTGAGAAGGTTGGACTGATGGCTGGCGACCGCATCGTCAGTGTGAACGATGAACCATACGTTGGTAAAGTGGTTACGAACGAAGAAACGCTGCATCGCCTCAAGGGTGAGGAAGGCTCGACGGTGAAGGTGGGTGTGATGCGTCGTAGCGAGCAGAAAACGCTGTCGTTCACCATCACACGAGGTGAGATTCCGATTAAGAGTATTGATGCCACTTACATGCTGACAGACCAATTGGGTTATGTACGCATCAACAAATTCGGTAAGACCACCTATCCTGAACTGCTGATTTCGTTAGCAGAACTCGAGCAACAAAACTTCAAAGGGTTGGTTATTGACCTCAGAGGTAATACCGGAGGATATCTCGACTGTGCTATCCAACTGGTCAACGAATTCCTGCCATCCAATAAATTGATTGTGTATACAGAAGGACGAAAAGCGAAACGTGAGGACTACAAGAGTGACGGGCGTGGCTCATATCAGAAGTTACCACTCATCGTACTGACGGACGAAGGGACTGCCAGTGCAGCCGAAATATTCTCTGGAGCCATACAGGACAACGACCGAGGCATCATTGTAGGACGTCGTTCGTTTGGTAAGGGATTGGTGCAAAAACCTGTTGTCTTCTCTGACGGCAGCCTTATTCATCTCACCATCTCACGTTACTACACTCCTTCGGGGCGTTGCATCCAGAAACCATACGTCAATGGTGAAGATAAAGAATATGAATACGATATTGCAAACCGATACCTACACGGAGAGTTCTTCAGCGAAGACAGTATCCGCCAGACAGGCGATATGTATACCACAAGTATTGGACGTAAAGTATATGGTGGTGGTGGAATCATGCCCGACTACTTCGTAGCAGAGGACACAACCCTTTTCACAACGTATTATCAAGAAGTGGTACAGAAAGGACTTGTATCGCAGTTCTGCTTCGAATATACTGACAACAATCGTGCACGGTATGCGAACTGCCACACAGGCGATGAGGTGCTGAAACAATTGCGGAAGGATCGTGTGATTCAACAATTCATCAACTACTGCGACTCGAAGGGAGTGAAACGTCGCAACAACATGATTATCAAGTCGCAGCAACTGATTGAGAACGTCATTCATGGTGTGATCCTCTACAACCTGCTCGACATGTCGGAGTACTTGAAATTCATCAATAAAGACGATGTAACGATTCTGAAAGCCATCCAACTCTATAACGATGGTCTTACTACTCCTACCCTACCTGCGAATGAACAAACAACAGATAAGAAGACAGCTTGCGCAGCTCCGCAACCAACTCTCAGAGTCTGGCTCTCTGCCTAATCAAGCAGCAGAAGTGATAGAACGGCTCGAGCGTCACCCGCTGTTCCAACAGGCGGAGCGGGTGTTGCTGTTTCATTCCTTACCTGACGAAGTGGATACTCACGCTCTCATCGAGCGCTACAAAGATAAGAAAACGATTATTCTGCCGACCGTAGTGGGAGAAGAATTGGAACTGCATCGCTATGACCCCTCATCCACTACTCACGAAGGTGCGTTCCATATTCAGGAATCGTCAGGTCCCATCGTACCCGAAACGGAATACGATACCATCAATCTGGCTGTCATTCCCGGAGTGGCATTCGACCCAAAAGGGAACAGGATAGGAAGAGGCAAAGGGTACTACGACCGATTGTTACCCAAACTGACCTGTCACACCATCGGTATCTGCTATCCTTATCAATTCATCGACGAAGTGCCGCACGAACCGCACGACATCCCCATAGACGAAGTAATCTATTAGATATGACTTATATAAAAATAAATCCTTCCGACAATGTGGCAGTAGCGATTGAGCCGCTATCGAAAGGCGAACAAGTAGTGATTGACGGACAAACTATCTGCCTCACAAGCGATGTGCCTGCCGGTCATAAGTTCCTCCTCACTGACCTCGCTCAAGGGGAGAATGTAGTGAAGTACGGCTACCCTATCGGCCATCTCACTGAAGACCACCATGCAGGCGATTGCATCAATCACACGCATATAAAGACCAACCTCAGTGGTCTGCTCAACTATACTTACGAACCAATCCCGATTGCTGTCGATGAGTTTGCTTCATATCCTCAGGAACACTTCATGGGCTATCGCAGAAAGAACGGTGAGGTGGGCATTCGTAATGAACTCTGGATTGTTCCAACGGTAGGTTGCGTGAATGGAGTCTGTCAGCAATTGCGCGATCAGATGCGGAACGAAGTGTCCGATGTACGTATCGTAGCCTTTCCACACAACTATGGGTGTAGCCAATTGAGCGGCGATCATGAGAACACACGTAAGGTGCTGCGCGACTTGGTGTTGCATCCCAATGCAGGTGCTGTGCTGGTTGTAGGGTTAGGTTGCGAGAACAATCAACCCGACAAGTTCGAAGCACTTTTGGGTGATTATGATAAAGAACGAATTCGTTTCATGGTAACTCAGCAAGTTCAGGGTGACGAAATCGAGGAAGGTATGCGAATCCTGCGTGAATTGCACACCATTATGCACAACGATGTGCTGACAGAGATTCCATTGAGTGAACTGCGAGTCGGACTGAAATGTGGTGGTAGCGATGGATTCTCAGGCATCACAGCCAATCCCCTGTTAGGGGTCTTCAGCGACTATATCGTCAGTCAGGGAGGTACAACCGTGTTGACAGAAGTGCCGGAGATGTTTGGTGCAGAAACCATCTTGATGAATCGCTGTGCCAATCGTGAACTGTTCGACCAAACGGTGAAACTCATCAACGACTTCAAAGACTATTTCCTCAGTCATGGCGAACCAGTCGGCGAGAATCCCAGTCCAGGTAACAAAGCAGGTGGTATCAGCACTTTGGAGGAGAAAGCATTAGGCTGCACACAGAAGTGCGGGAAGAGTGCTGTACGTGGAGTGATGGACTATGGTGAGCGATTGACCAGTAAGGGTCTCAACCTACTGAGTGCTCCAGGCAACGACCTCGTAGCCAGTACAGCTTTAGCTGCTGCAGGATGTCACATCGTGCTCTTCACCACAGGACGTGGTACTCCATTCGGTACCTTTGTTCCCACCATGAAGATCAGTACCAACTCAGGACTGGCTACCAACAAACCCACATGGATAGACTTCAATGCAGGCACGCTGGTCGAAGGTCAGACGATGCAAGCAATGTTCGAACAATTCCGTCAGAAGGTCATCGCTATCGCATCGGGCGAACCGACTTGGAACGAAAAGAAAGACTATCAAGAAATAGCCATCTTCAAGACTGGCGTCACGTTATAATAGGCTTTTAGGCCGAATAGGACAAATAAGCCGAATAGGACAAATAAGTTAAATATGTCACGATATCCTCAGTTGGAAAGCTTCTGCCAAGCTCACAACTATCAGCACTTTGAGTTGAAGACCATCATGTTCGACATGGATGGTGTACTGTTCAACTCCATGCCCAATCATGCACGTGCCTGGCATCGAGCGATGGCGTTCTATGGACTGGACCTCCCTGAAGATGAAGCCTACATGCACGAAGGACGTACTGGATTTGGTACCATTAACATCGTCACCCAACGTCAGTTTGGACGTAGTGCCGATCAAGCAGAGTGTGACAAAATCTACCAAAAGAAAAGCGAGTTCTTCAACGAGTACCCAATCGCCGAACGGATGATTGGAGCATACGAGACGGTGAAGGCCGTGAAAGAAGCGGGAGTCACTCCTACCATCGTAACAGGTTCGGGAACAGCCAGTCTGTTAGGACGTATCGAACAGAACTACCCCTCACTCTTTCACCACGAATGGATGGTAGCGGCAAAGGATGTCAAGTTCGGAAAACCCAACCCAGAACCCTACCTTATGGGGATGCAGAAAGCAGGAGGATTGAAACCCTATCAAACCATGGTCGTCGAAAATGCCCCTCTGGGTGTACAGGCTGGCGTTGCAGCCGGTTGTTTCGTCATCGCAGTCAACACGGGTCCCCTACCCGACTCTGTCCTGCTCGACCAAGGAGCACACCTCCTCTTCCACTCCATGACGGAACTCAGCGAACACATCGCCGACATCATCTACGAAGCAAATCATCTATGAAAAAATTATAAAATGTAAAAATGTAAAAATTATAAAATGAGCCTATGATATCCACAGACCTTACACGCGAACAATTCATCGCATTGGCCGATTACTTCGAATTCGTGCCTTATGATGTGACAAGAAACGAACTGTACAATGCAGAGGCACTCTATTCGGGTTACAATCCCAAACAGCCAGAAACCGTAGCCGATTGCTATGACACTCGTGTGTACGAATACTACATGAAGACAGGCAAGCATGCTTTCAGTGCCAAAGAATCGCTGGCACGCAGTCTTCACGATTTTGGCATCAACCGCAGCCTTAGTGCCTTCCTCGAAGGTTACGACCTGAAACGCATCGTAGGCATCATGGGCGGACACGGACTGCTACGTACTGACCCCATGTACCGTGAGATAGTGCTGGTCAGCAAGCGTCTCACCGAAGAGAATTTCCTCATGATTAGCGGAGGAGGTCCTGGAGCGATGGAAGCCACCCATCTCGGAGCATGGCTGGCAGGCTACTCAGCAGCTGATGTTGAGGCAGTGCTCCATCGACTCAGTGTTGCTCCAACATTCCGCGATGAAGGGTGGTTATCAAGTGCGTTTGCCGTCATACGCGACTATCCACAAACACGTTATCGCAGTCTGGGAATCCCTACGTGGCTCTACGGACACGAACCCTCTACCCCGTTTGCAACCCACATCGCCAAATATTTCGAGAACGCCATCCGTGAGGACAACATCCTCACACTCGCATTTGGTGGCATCATCTACTCACCAGGCAGCGCAGGCACCATGCAGGAAATCTTCCAGGATGCCGTACAAAACCACTACCTCTCTTATGGAATCGCCAGTCCAATGATTTTCCTCGGCACCCAATTCTGGAACTACGACATGCCCATCTATCCACTTTTGAAACATCTCGTCAAGAAAGGGAAATACAAGAACCTGCTACTCACACTCACCGATAGCAACGAAGAAATTATTCAAACACTACTCGACTTCAGAAACAATCGAACAAACGAATAATTATGAATGATGGATTAAAAGACATTCGACTCTTGGCCATCGATGCCGATGATACGCTGTGGGAGAATCAGGTGAACTTCGATGCGGCGCAGCACCTCTACTGCAAGCTCCTCAAACCATGGGCTGACGAGCAGACCATACGAGAGAGTCTATACAAGGTAGAGTGTCGCAATATGCCGCAAACAGGATATGGGACAAAAGCCTTCACACTATCTTTGATAGAGAATGCAATAGAGATAACCGACCACAAGATTCCCGCAGAGAAGATACACGATATACTGAAAATCGGGTATGCCATCATGAACCAGCCGGTAAAATTACTCCCAGGAGTGCTGGAAACGATGGAACAACTCTTCAAAAGCCAGAAGTACTACCTTGTGTGTTTCACCAAGGGCGATGCCAAAGAACAAGAGGACAAATTTTTTAACTCAGGAATAAGCGAACTGTTCAGTAATATCATCGTAACGTCCGACAAGCAGGAATGGGAATTCCGACGACTATGCGTGTATTATGATGTCAAAACCGAACAGATTATGTCAATCGGCAACTCCTTCAAGTCCGACATCCACCCCATCATCAGCCTTGGAGGTTGGGGTATGCATATCCCATACAAGCGTGTATGGCAATACGATCATATCGAGGAGTATAAACACGATCATGTCATCCAAGTCAAGCAATTCTCCGACATTCTCCTCCATTTACCATTGTGACACAAATGCTCATATAATCTTATTGTTTTCCGCTCTTTAGTCATAAAAACAACAGAAATTATATTAATTTCTAATTCTGTATTGTGTTATTTTAAATTAATTCTTAACTTTGCACTCTCATATTTGAATAAATTATGTTACAAGAAGTCATATTAGGAATTAGTGTTGGTGGATGGATTACCGTCCTGACGATGATAGGTCTTTTCATCGCGTTGGTCTACTCGCGTATTCCAACTGAAGTAGCCTTCCTTGGTGCATTAACCGTATTACTTGTTTTAGGCATCGTGACCGAAGAAGAAGGAATGGCAGGCTTCGGTAGTGAACCGGTTGTTGTTCATGCTGCATTTGCGGTGATTATCGCCGGACTAATGCAAACAGGAGTGCTTTATTGGCTTACCCAGAACGTGTTCGGCGAAGCTCGATCGTATGGTAAGGCCATTGTTAAACTGATGGTTCCGACGAGCATCCTCGCAGCCTTTCTCAATTCATCCAATGTAGTAGCCCTATTTATCGATGCCGTCAAAATATGGTCAGTTAAGCTGAACATCTCCCCCTCGAAACTGCTGATGCCACTCAGCTATGCAGCCACGTTGGGAGGTATGTGCACATTGTTAGGCAATTCGTCAAACCTGGTAGTAGCAGGTCTCTACTATGGAAAAACAGGGGATACACTCAACCTCTTTGCCCCACTCCTTCCAGGTGCTGTACTCACTATCGTAGGTGTCCTTATCGTAATATTATTACAACACTTCATACCCGAACGAAAATCCGCAGAAATTTCGTTTGAGGCGACCAGCGACTATACTGTCGAATTACTTGTGCCCACAGACAATCCGCACGTGTTACAAACGGTGGAGGAAGCAGGCCTTCTTAAGCCAAAGGGCGGATCGCTCTTGGAGATTGTACGTTTCGACCGCGAAATCATCATGCCTGTTCCAAAGGACGAATGGATTCTTGGAGGTGACCGTCTTGTCTATGCAGGCCAAATCAACGACCTCCTGGATTTGAAGCGCACTCATGGACTGGCAGCTGCCAACCATCATGTGTGGAGCATCAACGACATCGACACCAAGCGCCGCATGCGCACAGCATACGTCACCTTTGGCAGTGAACTCATCGGTCAGTCCATGGAACACAGCGACTTCGAAAGCCGCAACAATGTAGCACTGGTGGCAGTAGCTCGTCAGGGACACCGCGTTGACGGACTGCCTCGTGAAATCAAACTGCAAGCAGGCGACACCCTGCTCTTGGAATGTCCGCCAAAGAGTGATACCCAGTTGGAAGACAGCAACCGCCGTTCGCTGAAGTTCTTCGACAGCCACTTCGTACCCCAGCTCGGCAAGAAGACCATCACGTCAGCCGTTATCCTGATACTGATGTTCCTGGTATCATCGTTCCACATCCTGCCCCTCATGGCTACAACTATGCTTGCAGCAGGTGCATTGATGCTACTGGGTTGCTGTCGTATGACAGAAGTCACCAAGTATATTGAGTGGGATGTCTTGCTCGTCATTGGTTCCACGGTCGTCTTCTCCGTAGCCTTCACAAAGACTGGTGCCGCTGACTTAGTGGCTAACAGCATACTCGATCTTTGCGGTGCTAATCCTTTTGTCATTTTGGCCGTGATGTGTCTCATGGCATCACTTGTCAGCGAGTTCATCAGCGATGTTGGTGCAGCAGCCGTATTCTTCCCTATTATGTATCAGCAGGCCATGGTTTTGGGGTGTGACCCTATGCCTTTCGTGATGTCGCTCATGCTGAGTGTTACACTTAGCTTTGCTACACCCATCGGTAGCACTACCCACATGCTCGTCTTCGGTCCAGGCTCGTTTAGTTTCACCGACTTTGCTCGCTTAGGTTTTGTCATGCACATCGTCCTACTGCCTCTGTTGCTGTTCCTCATCTATGTTTTATATCCATTCTATTAATTAAACCCATCAATTTCCGATATGAATATCAAACTCATTCTTTCCGTCATTCTTACAACCATCAGCTGCACCCAGCTTGCAGCTCAGGGATTTCGTAGAGAACCTATGCCCGAAGGCTCCTACTCCCCTGTGACAAACATCAATCGTGGTGGCTATCCACGAGTGTTCAACGACAATAGTGTCATGTTTCGCGTCAATGCTCCACAGGCACAGCAAGTACAAATTGATCTTGGAGGTACAAAATACGACATGCAAAAGTCTGAAGGCGGCGCATGGGCAGTGACTACCCGTCCTCAAGTACCTGGCTTCCATTATTATTCACTCATTGTCGATGGAGTCTCCGTAGCCGACCCAGCCAGCCAGACCTTCTATGGTTGTAGCCGCTGGTCCAGTGCCATTGAGATAAAAGAGAACGGAATGGTTGACTTTGAGGTACAAGATGTACCCCATGGCGAAGTACGTACCATATATTACTATTCTAAAGTCGACGAATCGTGGCGTCCACTCATGGTTTATACCCCAGCAGGATATAACGAGAACCGTCAGAAAGACTATCCCGTAGTTTACATTCAACATGGAGGTGGAGAGGATCATCGTGGCTGGATGGAACAAGGCCGTACCGCCCAGATTATGGACAACCTTATTGCAGCAGGTAAGGCCGTACCCATGATTGTCGTCAGCTCCAACAGCAATGTCCAGTCGCGCAATGGCGGTATGGGTGGTGGCTACAGTTGGCAAGGCATGCAGACCTTCCGTAGTGAGATGATTGACAACATCATCCCCTTCGTCGAGAAAACCTATCGAGTTCGTAAGGATCGCAAGAGCCGTGCCATGTGCGGACTCTCCATGGGAGGCGGTCAGTCCTTCTATATCGGACTGCGCGACCCAGAGGTGTTCGCTAATGTTGGCGTATTCTCTACGGGTATGTTTGGAGGTATTTCAGGCGCATCCAATTTTGACCTCGAGACCGAAGTGCCAGGAATGTTGAGCAATGTGAAGAACTTCAATCGTCAGTTCGATGTATTCTTCCTTAGTTGTGGAGAGCAAGATCCTCGCATCCAGTACACTCGCACTATTGTACAGAAGATGCGCGATGGAGGTGTCAATGTCCGCTTCAATTCCTATCCAGGCGACCATGAGTGGCAGGTGTGGCGAAAATCGCTCCATGAGTTTGCCCAGTATCTATTCAAGTAATATAAGGACAATTTATTTTACTTAAACATCCAAAAAGTGACAGAAGGTGATAAAAAATGTTAGGGAAATATGGTTGTATAGGAATTTATTCCTATCTTTGCAACTTCGAACGTAAAAATTAGAACATATTTAAGAAATGATGAAACGATTGATTAACATTACGATGATTGCAGCATCCGTACTGGTATGGTGGGGATGCAACGGAAATAAAGCACCTATAGAGCATGTTCCGTATGTAAAGATGGAGGTCGTGAAGAACGAGAACAGGGTGAACAACCTGACATTTCCTGGTAAAACTAAGTCAGCTGACGACATCAATGTGTCATTCCGTGTAAGCGGACCTATCTTGAAGGTCTACGTGAAGGCGGGCGACCACGTAAAGAAAGGTCAGCTATTAGCTGCGATGGATCCAAGAGACTACCAGACTCAGTTGAATGCAACTCAGGCAGAATATGCGAGCATCAAGGCAGATGCAGAGCGCATTATCGCCATGTATAACGAGGAAAGCACAACGGCGAGCAACTATGACAAGGCTCGTTACGGATTGGAACAAATCACACAAAAACTGAATAATCACCGCAACCAACTGGCGGACACGAAGCTATATTCTCCTATCGACGGATACGTGCAAGAGGTGATGCACGAGGGCGGAGAAACGGTATCGGCAGGTATGCCTATCGTCTCAATGTTCGGTAGCGGCACCTTAGAAGTGGAAATCAATGTGCCTGCATACGACTATGCGAACCGAGACCGCATGAACACAATGTATTGTAAATTTGACTTGTTACCCGAAGAGACCTTCCCACTGAAGTTACACAGCATCAGTGCAGAGGCTAATTCGAACCAACTATACACCGTTCGCCTGCGTTTCACAGGTCAGTACGACCGCTCGAAAATCACTCCAGGCATGACAACGATGGTGTATGTGAGCTACGACAACGAGGCATCGGACATGAGAGTGTTTATTCCATCGAGTGCCATCGTGGAGGATAAGGGACAGACACATGTGTTTGTATATGACTCGAAGAGCGAGACGGTGAAAAGCCGTAACATCTCGGTGGAGCGTCTGCATCGCAACGGTATGGCAGAAGTGAGCAGCGGACTGGAGGATGGTGAGACCATCGTGACAGCTGGTGTACACCACATTACCGACGGAATGAAGGCTAAACCAATGCCAAAGAGTTCGGAATCAAACGTAGGAGGGCTGTTGTAAAGTTGAAAGTTGATAGTTTATAGTTGAAAGTTATGGATTACGGAAAATGGGCATTAAATAACACCAAGTTGGTCAGCTTCATGATTGTGGTGCTGATTGCAGGCGGCTTCCTAAGCTATCTGAAGATGCCGAAACTGGAAGATCCTGCTATCAAAGTACGACAGGCAATGATTGTGACAACCTACCCAGGTGCTTCCGCACATCAGGTGGAGTTGGAGGTGACAGACCAATTGGAGAAAGCCATCCGCGAAGTGGCATCAGTGGATAATGTGCAGAGTCAATCGATGAACGACCTGAGCATCATCACAGTAGAACTGCTGACCACAACGAAGGACATAGAGCAACAATGGGACATGTTGCGCCGTAAGGTGACAAACATACAAAGCAAATTGCCTGCCGAAGCAAGTGTACCAATCGTGAGAGACGATTTCGGCGATGTGTACGGTATGTTCTACGCCCTCACAGGCGATGGACTGGAGGACAACGAGCTGGGTGACTATGCCGAACTGATGAAGCGCGAACTGATTGACATCGATGGTGTGTGCCGTGTGGACATCTATGGCAAGCGCAGTCAGTGTATCAATATAGAACTCCATCAAGACAAGATGGCCAATTTGGGTGTAATGCCGATGGAGGTGATTTCCACCCTGAACGGTCAGAATAAGACCGTTTATGCCGGCTATTACGACAATGGTAACAACCGCATTCGTGTGAGCGTGAGCGACCGCTTCAACACTCCAGAGGATATCGGCAATATGTTGATTCAGGGTCACGACGACAAGCAATTGCGCATCAGAGACATCGCACAGGTGTTACCTGCCTACGAGACTCCGACTCGCAACGCCTTGAAGTATGACGGCGAACGTGCCATCGGTATCTCGGTAGCCTGTCTGTCGGAAAAAGACGTGACAAAGATTGGCGAAATCGTCGAAGAGAAACTCTCAAAAATCGAACACCGTCTGCCTGCAGGTGTGGAATACCATAAAGTGTTCTTCCAACCTGAGCGTGTATCGAACGCCCTCAATACGTTCCTCATCAACCTGCTCGAATCAGTGCTAATTGTCGTTGTAGTGCTTATCTTCACGATGGGTATGAAGAGCGGATTGATCATCGGTATGAGTCTGGTGACCATCGTGTTCGGCTCGTTCCTTGTGCTGAGCGGATTCGACGGCACTCTGCAGCGTGTAAGTCTGGCATCATTCATCTTAGCAATGGGTATGTTGGTGGATAATGCTATCGTGATTGTGGACGGAATCCTGATTGACAAAAAGAAAGGAAAGCCACATGTGGAAGCTCTGACGAGCATCGGACGGAAGACGGCGATGCCGCTCTTGGGTGCAACCCTCATCGCCATCCTTGCCTTCCTGCCAATCTTCATGAGTCCCGACACGGCAGGTATCTATGTACGCGACCTCTTCATCGTGATTGCGGTGTCGCTGCTGCTCAGTTGGCTGCTGGCACTCACTCATGTGCCGATTATGTGTAAGCGACTGCTGTTCACCAAGAAGGCTGTCCGTGCATCCATACAAGCCGCTAACAACCAGACAGAAGAAGAGGAAGATCTATACAAAGGAAAGGCGTATGCAATACTCGAAGGCATTCTGCGCTTCGGGCTGAACCATCGCATCACGTTCGTGATTGGTGCGATTGCCTTGTTCCTCATTAGTGCATTCTGCTATAAGTTCCTCGACCAGGCGTTCTTCCCAGACATGGAGTACGACCAGCTCTACATGGAATATAAGCTGCCTGAAGGTAACAACTCAACGCAAGTGGAGCAAGACCTTAAGGAAATCTGCGATTACTTGAAAACCCGCAAGGAAATCAAGCATATCACCACCTCGATTGGTGGTACACCCAGTCGTTATAATCTGGTGAGAAGCATCGCAACCCCATCGTTGGCATACGGAGAACTCATCATCGACTTCACATCGCCTTCGACCCTTGTAGATAATATCGACGATATCCAAGCCGAACTCTGCAAGCGCTATCCGCAGGCATACATCAAACTGAAACGCTACAACCTGATGTATAAGAAGTACCCCATCGAGGCCATGTTTACAGGTCCCGATCCAGAAGTGCTGCATCAGTTGACCGACTCAGCAATGGCGGCTGTACGTCGTAGCGATATGGTATACCTGCCTACCACCGACTGGGAACCACGCAGTCCGAAACTCACGATTGAGTATAACCAGTCGGCAGCCCGCAACAGCGGCTTGTCGCGTAGTGAAGTTGGTACATCAGTCCTCGCCTATACAGGTGGTATTCCTATCGCAACTTTCTTCGAGGGTATCAATCCCAAGAAGGTATATGTGAAGTGTGTGGACGAAGATGGCGAAAACATCGATAACCTGAAGAATGTGGAGGTGTTTGGTTTGTTGCCCAATATCTCTCGTGTAGCGAACAAGGAATACCTGATGAAAGTGCTGACAGGTAGCATCAGCAAAGATAATGTCATCGAAGACCTCACGGGAACCACCCAGCTGCGACAGATTGCCTCAGAGATTAATGTAGAATGGGAAGACCCTATCGTGATGCGCTATAACGGTCAGCGTGCCCAGCGTTTGCAATGCAGTCCGCGTCCAGGCGTAGGTACCGAAGAAGCACGCGCTTCCTTAGAGAAAGAACTGGCGAAGATACAGTTGCCTGAAGGCTACGAAATGTCTTGGCAGGGCGAGAAGAAAGCAAGTGACGATTCCATGAAGTACCTGTTTGCCAACTTCCCATTAGCGATTATCCTGATGATCGGTATCCTCATTCTGCTGTTCAAGGACTACAAGAAACCTACCATCATCTTCTGCTGCATCCCACTCATCCTCACAGGTGTCATTCCGTCAGTGCTCATCTCTGGCAAGTCGTTCGGATTCGTCGCCATAGTGGGTGTGTTAGGACTCATCGGTATGATGATCAAGAACGGTATTGTGCTGATGGACGAAATCAACTTGGAAATCAGTAGCGGCATGAACCCGTACGAAGCACTTATCAACAGTTCGAAGAGTCGTCTGCGTCCTGTGATGATGGCATCCCTGACCACCATCCTTGGTATGATTCCGCTTGTGCCCGATGCGATGTTCGGTTCGCTCTCAGTCACCATCATGGGTGGTCTGTTCATGGGAACCCTCATCACCCTCCTCTTCATCCCTGTACTCTATTCATTATTCTTTAAAGTAAAAGCATGAAACGAAACATCATATATACCATCCTGATGACGATTGCCCCTACCCTATGTGTGGCGCAGTCGGAAGTGCTGACACTCGAAGCTTGTCAGCAGATGGCTCTTCAAAATAATGTTGAAATCGCAAAATCGCAGACTCAGGTCGAACAGTTGGGATACGACATCAAGTCTTATAAGTCGAACTACTATCCACGCCTCAACCTCATGGTCTTCGATATGTACTCCACAGCTCACGGCGATTTCACCATCTCTGGCGGACATCTGCCCATCTATACCTTGAATCCAGCAACAGGGTCATACGTTCCCAATGTCACCCCCAATGCTGACGGAAGCTATACACTCAACCAGTATGCCGACTTCCCCGATCAGAAAATGGAATACAAAGTGAAGAACATCTTCATGGGTGGCCTGATGCTCACCCAACCCATCTATATGGGCGGTAAGATTACGACAGCTTACAACATGTCGCTCATCGGACGCGATATGGCCGAACTGAACGTGTCGCTCACCAAAGACGAGATACTCGTCAAGACAGGCGAGGCCTACTTCCTGGCTGTCAAGGCGAAAGAAATGA
>Ga0310690_10004493_pt1 | contig 19763 bp, 17 predicted proteins | sample AusTroGonzalo_MG_2_FD_207661 | JGI IMG/M metagenome (GOLD analysis project Ga0310690, IMG submission 207661) | Bovine rumen microbial communities from tropical cattle in Woodstock, Queensland, Australia - Gonzalo_04 (v2) (version 2) | ecosystem: Host-associated > Mammals > Digestive system >...
GTGTGGAATGTTCAGAACGCGATAGATTAGCGGATCGCGGAATAGCATGTTTGGATGAGCCATGTCAATCTTCGCACGAAGAACCAGTGTTCCTGGCTCGCATTTTCCACTGTTCATATACTCAAACAGTTTCAGATTTTCCTCTACAGGACGATCACGATAGGGACTGTTCGTTCCAGGACTGGTGGTAGTTCCCTTCTGCTGGGCAATAATCTCAGAGCTCTGCTCGTCTACATAGGCACGTCCCTGCTGGATCAGCCATACTGCGAAGTCCCACAACTCCTGAAAATAGTCGCTGGCGTAGTATATATTAGCCCACTGGAAGCCTAGCCACTTGATATCATGCTCAATGCTTTCGATGTATTCTGTATCTTCCTTGATGGGGTTGGTGTCATCGAAACGGAGGTTACACTGACCACCGTATTTCTTGGCCAACCCAAAGTCGATAGCGATGGCTTTGGCGTGTCCGATATGCAGATAACCATTTGGCTCAGGTGGGAAACGGGTCTGCATCCTGCCTCCGTTCTTGCCCTCTGCCAAGTCGTTGATCACCTTCTGCTCAATGAAGCTGACAGACTTCTTCTCCTCGCTTTCGTTTGCTATTTTTTCTTCCATTTTTATATTGTCTTTTTATTTGTGGCTGCAAAATTACAAATTTTTCCTGAGAATCCTGCAAAAATGCCCCACTATTAACTATTTTATACCCCTCTCGTTCAGCGCCTTACTATATCTTGCTGCATTTTTCAGGTGCTCTGAATATGTCTTTGCAAAGTTATGGGTACCCGAAAAGTCTTCTTTTGCACACATATATAGATAGTCGTGATCTACTCTGTTCAGTACGGCATCGATTCCTGCAATCGATGCGACCTTGATAGGACCTGGAGGCAAACCTGTGTTCTTGTAAGTGTTGTAGGGACTATTATAAAACAACATATCGTGATATATACGACGCAGGGCGAAATCCTGCAGGGCAAACTTGATCGTCGGATCTGCCTGAAGTGGCATGCCTACTTTCAAACGATTCAGATACATACCCGCAATCATTGGCTTTTCAGCATTGTTTGCCGTTTCCTCGTCAATGATGCTGGCTACAGTACAGATTTCGTTGGGGGTAAGTCCAAGTGCCTGAGCCTTTGTTAATCGCTCTTCGTTCCAGAAGTGCTTGTGCTCTTTCTGCATACGTTCCATCAGGTGGTCTATGCTGGTGTTCCAATATACTTCATAGGTATTGGGCACAAACAAGCAGACTATTGTAGCAGTATCATATCCCCAACGCTTGCAGAAAGCAGTGTCTTTTAAACAAATAGCCAGAGCCGTACTATCTATCATCAGCTTTTTCGATAAGGCTCCCGCCAAACGATCCGTTGTACGACTCTCGGGAATTGTAAGTTTTACGGGCTCCTGGTGTCCGTTCTTCAGATGGCGGAACACTGTGATGGCGCTCTCACCGGGCACTATGGCATATCGTCCGCTCCGAATGTTCTCTGCATAACTGCTATGGCGTGCCATCGTTGTAAAGGCCATGATGGTATGCTCGGATGCGATGTCGTTTAATTTGGCACTTACGGAGTCGATGTCGTCGTTATCGTCAATGTAGATATACTCAATCTTGTCTGATAGTGACAGACTGCTCATAAAGAAGTAGTAGCCCAACCAAACGATACCAAGTAGGCACAGGGCAATTGGTATCAGATAATACTTTCTTTGAATCTTCTTCATTTTCATCATTTCTTCTAAAATTGGTGCAAAGTTACAAAATTCTCTTAATTCTTCACGATTAATATTAATAATTTTGTACCTTTGCATGAAAATCATAGTTATGAAACTAAAGTTTGCCATTCAGTATGGCACCAAGTGGGGCGAAAACCTCTATGTGTGCATCACGTACAGAAGTCAGGATGGAACAGAAAGGGAAAATCGCCTGATGATGCTCACTACCGATGGGTGGCAGTGGGAACTTGAGACGTCAGCCCTTGAGTCTCGCCAACACCCCATAACCTCTTTCTCTTATTATTATCAGGTAGAGGATGCTGATGGCAACATTCTTCGTAGGGAGTGGACCGCAATCCCGCGAACTTATTATTTTGATTCAACAAAAAACTATGTGCTGGCTGATTTGTGGCGTGAGGTGCCCCTCCAGTATCACCTCTATAGTAAGGCCTATCAGACTACCTCCCATCTGTTTCTTGACGAAGAGGTAAAGGCGCTTCGAGTGCCACTTTATCGCAAAACAATTATCTTCCGTGTCTCGGCTCCTCAGCTTCTAGAAGGGCAGTCGTTGGCTATCATTGGCAATCATCCCGCTTTGGGCGACTGGAATCCTGCACGCTACCTGAAAATGGAGTATGTAGGGCGCTGTGAATGGCTATTATCTGTAAACGTCGACGCAGTATTGCTGCCTATCGAATACAAATATGTAATTATTGATGATGCCACCCATACTTTGATGACGTGGGAGGAGGGTGATAACCGTACTACAGATGGGTTGATGCCTTCTGAGCAGAACGCCGTTCCTGATGGTACTGTTCTGGTAGTTTATGGTCAGATCTTAAGGGTCAAAGAGCATACATGGCGAGTTGCTGGGGTTGTGATTCCTGTATTTTCGCTTCGTAGTAGCCGTTCATATGGCGTTGGAGACTTTGGCGATTTGCGTCATTTTGTCGATTGGGTTGTGAAGACGGGCATGAAGGTTATACAGTTATTGCCAGTCAACGATTCCACTGTGTCGCATGGATGGAACGATTCCTGCCCATACAACATCGTCTCAGCCTTTGCACTCCATCCGCATTATATTGACTTAGAGGCTCTTGGAACCTTGAAAAACAAGAGCAAAATGATAGCCTTCCATCGCCAACGTCAGGAACTTAACAACCTAAGCTGTAGTGATTATGAGGCTGTAGATTGTGTAAAGACGGCTTATGTCAAGGAGATATTTGCTGAACGAGGTCAACAGACCCTCGACTCAAAAGACTTTAAGGCGTGGTTTACTGATAATAAAGACTGGCTTGAACCCTATGCTAAGTGGACGTCTGATGATGTTAATATAATTTACTATCTCCAGTATCACCTTCACATTCAACTGAAGGCAGCCTCAGACTATGCTAGAGAGCAAGGCATTTTCATCAAAGGTGATGTGCCTATTGGGGTGAATCGCGAAAGTGTGGAAACTGCTACTCATCCTGAGTTATTCCACATGAATACGCAGACGGGTGCGCCTCCTGATGCCTTTTCGCGGAACGGGCAGAACTGGGGCTTCCCTACTTATAACTGGAGTGGAAGCTCGATTGTCAGTTGGTTCCGAAAGCGCTTACGTTGGATGGAACAGTATTTCGACGCCATCCGAATAGACCATGTATTGGGCTTCTTCCGCGTTTGGGAGATTCCCGGTGATGCAGTCTATGGGCTCTTGGGGCATTTTTCTCCAGCATTACCAATGACTGTGAGCGAAATCGAGTATTTCGGCCTTCCGTTCCATAAGGAACTCTATACCCGTCCGTTTATTAACGATCGTGTATTGAATCGCCTTTTTGGTATGCATGCTCCTTATGTTAAGGAGACCTTTTTGGTGAGCCGTAGTTATGGGCTCTATGACTTGAAGGCCGACTATAACAACCAAAAGAAAGTGCAGGAAGTTTTCGAGGGGAAATGCGATGAAAACAGTCTTTGGATTCGCGATGGCCTTTACCGCCTTATCAGCGGAGTGCTCTTCCTCGAAGATCCAGAACAGCCAGAGATGTATCATCCTCGTATAGGAGCGTTCCACGAACCAGTATTCGATGCTCTGACGGCAGAAGAGAAAGATGCCTTCATGCGTCTCTATAATAATTACTTCTATCAGCGCCATAATTTTTTCTGGGGCAATCTGGCTATAAAACACCTAACTCAGGTGTTTGGCGACACTCGTATGCTCTGTTGTGCAGAGGATCTGGGTATGTTGCCCGATTGTGTGGCGCCTGTGCTCGACAGCCTTCGTATTCTGTCGCTCGAGATTCAGTCGATGCCTAAGGAGAGTGGATTTGAGTTCGCTCATCTCGATGCAAATCCTTATCCAAGTGTGGCTACTTTCTCAACCCACGACATGTCTCCTTTGCGCCTCTGGTGGGAGGAGAGCCCTGAGCGCACCCAGCGTTATTATGTTACCATGCTTCAGAAACAAGGGCGAGCGCCTGAGCATCTGCCTGCCCATATGGCGGAGGAAATCATTGCGCGCCATCTCTATTGTCCGTCAATGCTCTGTGTGCTATCTTTGCAGGACTGGCTTGCGATGGATACAGAACTCCGTTCAAAGAGTCCGCGCGAAGAACGTATCAATGTGCCTAGTGATGCCTGTCATCGTTGGAGATATCGCATGCATCTCACTATTGACGATCTGCTGAAGGCTGATAAGTATAATAATAAGGTACATACCATGATAACAAGAAGTAAAAGGTAAAAAAGATAGGAAATGTATTCTACATATATATTTGATTTAGACGGGACGCTGCTCGATACGCTTGGCGATTTGGCTGCGTCTGTGAATTATGCGCTCCGCATGCATGGCATGCCTGAACATACAATCGACGATGTGCGTCATTTTGTTGGTAATGGTGTGCGTCTTCTCATGGAGCGTGCTATCCCTGATGGGGAACAGAACCCTGATTTCGAGGCTACATTTGCTACCTTCCGACAGCATTATATGGAACACTCGCTCGATACCACCCGTCCATACGAGGGCATTTCTGACGCTTTGAAAGCACTCAAGGCTCAGGGCTGTCGCTTGGCTGTGGTGAGTAATAAGATGATGGCTGCCACTCAGGAGCTCTGTCAGCATTTCTTTCCTGATACCATCGAAGTGGCGATAGGTGAAAACGAGGCTGCTGGCATCCGCAAGAAACCTGCGCCAGACACTGTGTATGCTGCCTTGAGGATGCTAAACGTGGAACGGAAAGGCGCTGTGTATGTGGGTGATAGCGATGTGGATATTGAGACGGCAAAGAATAGCGGCTTGCCTTGTATCAGTGTGCTTTGGGGGTTCCGTGACAAAGATTTCCTGATACGACACGGAGCGAAGACTTTCATCTCCGCTCCGTCAGAATTGTTATAGCTGAGGGCCTATAGGCTCTGCAGCCTTGCAATATATTTCCCTAAGATGTCGAACTCGAGGTTGACAACGGAGCCAACCTTGATGTCGCAGAAGTTGGTGTGTTCAAAGGTGTAGGGGATAATCGCTACCTGAAATGTGTTTGAAGTAGGATTGCAAACCGTGAGTGATACGCCATTCACTGTGACTGAGCCCTTATCCACGGTAAAGTAACCCTTCTTTGCCATTTCGCGGTTCTCTGGATATTCGAATGTGAAGTATATGCTTCCGTCGGCATCGTCTGTGGCGATACACTTGGCCGTCTGGTCTACGTGACCCTGTACGATGTGACCGTCCAATCGTCCGTTCATGAGCATCGAACGCTCCACGTTCACCTTATCGCCTATTTTCAGTAATCCCAGATTGGTTCTGTCGAGCGTCTCCTTCATGGCTGTCACCACATATGTGCCGTTCTCAATTTTTACGACTGTGAGGCACACGCCATTATGCGCCACACTCTGGTCGATTTTCAGTTCGTCGACAAACGAACACTTCAGAGTGAAATCTATATTCTCGCGATCCTTATTGATTGCTATAACAGTAGCAAACTCTTCGATAATTCCAGAAAACATAATGTCTAATTTTCAATGATGAACAAAAAAGCGGGTTCGTGCCGATGATTTGGTGAAAACTCCTGTTTCACACGATGTGGGTGCTCCCTGCTGTTGTAATCCACCGGCATTGCTGCTCTCCTCGTGGAGGATTATTGTGGCCCGCCATTGGCAAGGGAAACGATCCCGATGATTTAATTAATGTAGAGTATCCCGATCTATGCGGCACGACCCGTATTCTGAGTGCAAAGTTACTAAAAAAAACCGAATAACCTAATATCTTGCGGATTTTTTTTCTATCTTTGCACCATAAAAAATATAGTTATGAATAAGACGATATGTATTCTTGCAGGAGCGAGACCGAATTTTGTAAAAGTTTCGCCTTTGGTGCGTGCCATTGGCCGTCGTAGTGATGCTAAGTGTTTGCTGGTATATGCGGGATGTGAGGACGATTCCACGCTGGAACCCTCGCTCTTTGACGATCTTCAGATAGAACGCCCTCAGTTTTTCCTGGGTGTCTCGTCTACAAGTCTTAACGAGATAACCAGTCAGGTGATGGCTGCTTTCGATAAGTTTCTCGACGAGCATCCTGTCGATGTGGTCATAGTCGTCGACGATCTGGCCTCTACGATGGCTGCCGCTATCGTCACCAAGAAACGTGCCATCCGCCTGGCTCACCTCGTTGCTGGTACGCGTTCCTTTAATATTAATATGCCTAAAGAGATTAATCGTTTGGTGATTGATGCACTGAGCGACTATCTCTTTACCGCAGGAGTGAAGAGTACGGGTATTGCCACTCGTGAGCAGAGCGATGCTTCTCAAACTTATATGGTAGGTAACATTCTGATGGATACGCTCCGATTTAACTACGATCGTCTGAAGCGCCCCGCCTCGCTGCCAGCCTCGGTACAGGAGGGCGACTACTTGGTTTTCACCCTTAATCGCAAGGCTCTCTTGGCTGATACCGACAATCTGCAGAAGATGCTACAGGCGATGGTTGAGGCTGCTGGAGATATCCCCATTATTGCGCCCTTGCGTGGGTTGGCTCGTGATAAGGTCAGCGAACTGAATCCTGATATTCTAATTATTCCGCCTTTGAGCTATCTTGAGTTCGGATGGCTCACCGCTCATGCTAAAGGTATCATCACCGACTCTGGCAACGTGGCTGAAGAGGCAACGTTTAACAGTGTACCTTGTATCACTCTCAATGACTATACTGAGCATCAAGAGACCGTTTCTGTGGGTTCCAACGTCCTCGTGGGCGAAGATCCTGTAAAGCTTTCCGCGTCTGTCGCTCAGATGGTGCGTGGCGAATGGAAACGCTCTGCGCTACCAGAACGTTGGGACGGGCGCACTGCCGACCGCATTCTTCAAATCCTTCTGTCATAAAAAATCCCCTCCTGACTCAGGAGGGGAGCTTGTTTTAATAATTCTCGGCCTTGACCTGGAAGTAGGCCTGCGGATGGTTGCAAACGGGGCACATCTCGGGCGCCTTCTTGCCAATTACTATGTGTCCGCAGTTAGAACACTGCCAGATAACGTCGCCGTCTTTTGAGAATACGCGTTCCTTCTTCACGTTGTCGAGCAGCTTGCGATAGCGAGCCTCATGCTCCTTCTCAATCTTTGCCACGCCCTCAAACTTGATGGCAATCTCTTCAAAACCCTCCTCGTGAGCTTCCTTGGCCATGCGGTCGTACATGTCAGTCCATTCGTAGTTCTCACCAGCAGCAGCTGCCTCCAGATTCTCCTCGGTGCCCTTAATGCCACCGCCCTCTAAGTATTTGAACCACAACTTGGCGTGCTCCTTTTCGTTGTTGGCAGTCTCCTCAAAGATGGCTGCTATCTGTACGAAACCGTCCTTCTTAGCCTTTGATGCCCAGTAGGTATACTTGTTACGTGCCATACTCTCGCCTGCAAATGCTTCCAGCAGGTTCTTCTCTGTCTTTGTTCCTTTCAAATCTTTCATAAATGTACTTTGTTTTAGTTTTGTGCAAAATTGCATTGTCACGTTGCAAAGATAAGCAAAATCCTCCACTCTGCCAAATAATTCAACCAAGTAAATTCTTAAAAAACAATAATGGCAGCACAAAGGGACTTTCCTCGGAGTAAAGTCCTGCTTTCATTTGTCGAAACCCCTGCTTTCCTCCAGGCAGAATCTTTTTATCCGTTGCAGTGTTGCAACGCTGCAGCACTGCAACACTGCAACGGATTTTTGGGGAATAAGACGAAAAAATTTTGATTTCGTTTGGCGATTTCGGATATTTTTCGTAAATTTGCAACCAATATATACAATATTATAAACCTAAAACATAAGAACGTATGAAAAGACTGATCTTGATGCTGATGATGGCGATAGCTTTCTCGGTAAACTCCGATGCCCAGGGATGGTTGGGTAAACTCAAGGACAAGGCTGTGGATGCAGCGAAGAACGCTGTGGAGCGAAATGTAGAGAGAAAGGCCGATAAGGAGGCTGATAATGCTTCTGACAAAGTGCTTAACGGTAAGAAGCAAGGCAAGAAAGGGAAGAGCTCAAAGTCTGACAATGATAGTAATGAAGAGGTTGATGATAGCCCTAATGCCGTAGGTCAGAACCAAAAGAGTGACTTCGTCCGTGGTAGCGTGATTCTTTTTGAGGATGACTTCGCAAACGAGCAGATGGGTGAGTTCCCATCCAAGTGGGATATCAGCGACGGTAGTCTGGAGGTGGCGTCTGTCAACGGCAAGAAGTATGCGCATAGCAATGCTTCAGGAGGTACTATATTCTCTCCTCTGATGGAGAACATGAGGTCTTATCTGCCTGATGTCTTTACCCTCGAATGGGAAGAGTTTATGTGCAAGCCTGGTGATATAGACCAGATGGCATGGCATATCTATTTCTATCAGGGTGACGACGAGCTTGGCAATATCTATAAGATGTTCCGTCCTGGTAGTCCGGATGTTTACGGAAACTATTCGTTTAAGAAGGGTGGCGGCGCTTCAGGCAATGTGACTGGCGATTTGAAATGGGAAGATATGGAAGAATGTGTTAAGCTGGGACAGTGGAACCATTTCGCTATTTCGTTCAACAAGCGTGCTTTCAAATACTATATCAATGGACAACGTGTCATCAATCTGCCTAATGTAGCTGCTCCCAGTCGTTTCGAATTCCATGTCCAGGATGGATACCCATATCGTGGCGTAGGTCATGTAATTCTCGCCAAGGGTGCTGTAGAGCTCTATCAGCGTCAGACCACAGATCTCAGCGCCGTTGAGAAGGCTATTGCAGAGACTGGAAAGTTTGTGACGAATAACATTCTCTTCGAGACAGGCAAAGCTACGCTGAAGCCAGAGTCGATGGAAGAGATTCAGAAAGTGGCTGACTATATGAAGAAGAACCCTACGGCTCGTTTTGAGGTGCAGGGTCATACGGACAATCAAGGTAGTGACAAAATTAACGATCCGCTCTCGCAACAGCGTGCAGAAGCTGTGGTTAAGGCGTTAGAGGGATTAGGCTGCGATGGTTTCAATCTGCGTGCTGTGGGTAAGGGTAGTCATGAGCCTGTAGCTGACAACAAGACTGACGAAGGTCGTGCCAAGAACCGTCGCGTGGAGTTTATCAAGAAATAAGAGTAATATTATTAAAGTAAAAATCCCCTCTTAAAAAATATGAGGGGATTTTTTTATATGGAGATTTCTCCTCTGAGACTCTGACTCATGAATTTGCGAACCATCTCGGGATCGTCAGGATAGTGGCTTTGTAGGAACATGAGTTTGGTGACTGCGCCCTCTACCGTAGAGTCGCGCCCGCTGATAACGCCTGCCTCCTGAAGATGCCATCCACAATCGTAGCGACTCATCTCTACGGCTCCCTGCATGCACTGACTAATGTTTACAATCACCTTGCCGTTGCGTGTGCCCTCTCTCAGGGCCTTGAGTAACCATGTTTTCTGAGGCGCATTTCCTGAACCAAATGTACGCATCACAATGGCCTTTAGGTTGGGCGTATGGATGATATGGCGTATCAAATCTTCGCGGATACCTGGGAAAAGCGAAAAGATGATCACGTTGTTATCTAAGCGGAAATGGGGCACCATTGGTTTTGAGAAATCGGGTTTCAGTATACGGTCACGATGGTAAGTAATGTTGACACCGGCTTCTACCAGATGAGGGTAGTTGAACGACTCGAAAGCGTTAAACTCTTCAGCGCTCTGCTTGGTGGTACGATTGCCTCGAAGCAGATGACCGCCGAAATAGATACCCACCTCGGGCACCATAGCATGACCCTCTTCGTCCTTGGCTGCTGCTATTTCTACAGCAGTGATGAGGTTTTCTTTGCCATCAGTACGAAGCTGATCTATGGGGAGTTGCGAACCTGTGATGACAACGGGTTTTGTCAGATTTTCTAGCATGTAGGAGAGGGCCGACGCGGTGTAGGCCATCGTGTCTGTACCGTGAAGCACCACAAAACCATCATACAAATCGTAGTGGTCAGCAATGCAGTGACTCAGGTCGGTCCACATGGCTGGCGACATATCACTCGAGTCGATGGGAGGATCGAATTGGTATGTATCTATCTGTATATCAAACTGTTTTAGTTCAGGTACGTTTAGTAACAGATGCTCAAAGTCGAAAGGCTCAAGGGCACCGGTCTGCGGATTTCGGTTCATGCCGATAGTACCTCCAGTATAAATGAGTAGTATTCTGCTGCGCATAGAAAACGTTTACGTTTTGTTTTTTGTGCAAAGTTAGTGTTTTTCTGCGAATAATTTAGTATCTTTGCACAAATTTTTAAAGAACCGATAAAACAAACTATCAAATTATGAAGCAATTCAACGACGATAACTTTGTTCTTGAGACCCAGGTGGCTCAGGACTTGTATCACAACCATGCGGCTAAGATGCCTATTATCGACTACCATTGCCATCTGATTCCGGAAATGGTGGCCAAGGATCATAAGTTTAAGAGTATCACTGAGTTGTGGCTTGGTGGCGACCATTATAAGTGGCGTGCTATGCGTACCAACGGTATAGAAGAGAAATATTGCACGGGCAAGGATACTACTGATTGGGAGAAGTTCGAGAAGTGGGCCGAGACGGTGCCTTACACTTTCCGCAATCCGCTGTATCACTGGACACATCTGGAGCTGAAAACCGCCTTCGGCATTACCAAACAGCTCTCTCCGAAGACTGCTCGCGAGATTTTCGACGAGTGTAACGAGAAACTTCAGAAGCCAGAGTTCTCTGCCCGCGGACTAATGAAGCACTACAACGTGGAGTGTGTCTGCACCACTGACGATCCAATCGACGATTTGCATAACCATATAGAGTATGCCAAGCAGAAGGCTGCTGACGATCCTGTTATGCTGCCTGCATGGCGTCCCGACAAAGCCATGAACATCGAGAAGCCTGAGTTCTCGAAATATATTGAGCAGCTGAGTGAGGTTTCGGGTGTGACCATCACCAAGTTTACTGATATGATAGACGCTCTTCAGAAGCGTCATGACTTCTTTGCAGAGCAGGGCTCCAAGTTGTCTGATCATGGTATTGAGGAGTTCTACGACGAAGAGTACACCGATTCACAGATTGAAACCATCTTCGAGAAAGCCATGCGTGGCTTACAGCTCTCTCAACTTGAGATTCGTCAGTTCAAGAACTGCTTCCTTACGGTGATGGCTGAGATGGACGCAGACGCAGGATGGACACAGCAGTTCCACTATGGTGCCATTCGCGACAACAATACTGCGATGTTCAACCAACTTGGTCCTGATACAGGCTTCGACTCTATTGGAGAGTTCAATACCGCCAAGGCTATGTCGAACTTCCTGAATAGACTGAACTCGAAGGGTAAACTTACGCGTACCATATTATATACGTTGAATCCTTGTGCCAACGAGGTGATTGCTACCATGCTGGGTAATTTCCAGGGTGGTGAACCAGGCAAGATCCAGTTTGGTTCTGGCTGGTGGTTCAACGATCAGATGGATGGTATGGTTCGTCAGATGAACGCCCTCTCTGTATTGGGATTGCTGAGCCGCTTCGTTGGTATGCTCACCGACAGTCGCTCGTTCTTAAGCTATCCACGTCATGAGTACTTCCGTCGCATACTCTGTAATATGCTTGGTAATGATGTGGAGAAAGGCCTGTTGCCTTGTGATATGGATATTTTAAGTCGTATGGTAGAGGATATTTCGTACAACAACGCAAGACGTTACTTCAAGTTCTACTAATAAAAATAACCGCAGATTTCTTTGAATCTGCGGTTTTTTTATTAATTTTGCACCCAATATGAGATACAACGCAGGATATAATCGTGAGGGCGACTACGAACACTATACCGTGTCGGAGCCGATGCCGCTGTTGGAGTGGCTGTTGAAGAACGTACCACAGACGAAGACCAAAATCAAGGCTACGTTGCAGGGTAGGGGAATCAAGGTGAATGGTAAGACTGTGAGCCAGTTCGACTTTCAGTTGGAGCCTGGCATGAAGGTGGCAGTGAGCAAGACCAAGCGCAATCAGCAAGGATTCAAGAGCCGCTATGTGAAGATAGTCTACGAAGACAAGTGGCTGATTGTAGTAGAGAAGGCTGTCGGAATCCTCTCGATGGCAGCTGGTCACTCTTCGCTCAACGTGAAGTCAGTGCTCGACGATTATTTCAAGAAGTCGCGTCAAAAGTGTACGGCCCATGTAGTGCATCGTCTGGATCGTGATACCAGCGGACTTATGGTTTATGCCAAGGACATGGAGACAGAACAGATTTTGGAGCACAACTGGCACGATATTGTCTATGATCGCCGTTATGTGGCTGTCTGTTCTGGTGAGATGGAGAAGGATGAGGGAACTGTTGAAAACTGGTTGAAAGACAATAAAGCCTACATCACCTATTCTTCGCCTGTAGATAATGGTGGTAAGTTGGCTATCACGCATTTCCATGTATTAGATCGTACTACTGAGCATTCGTTGGTTGAGTTCAAACTCGAAACGGGGCGTAAGAACCAAATACGTGTTCACTCTGCTGACATGGGGCATCCTGTGTGTGGCGATCCCAAATACGGCAATGGCGACGATCCAATCCATCGTCTTTGCCTGCATGCTTGGTTGCTATGTTTCCATCATCCTGTAACAGGTGAGCCCATGGAATTTGAAACTCCAGTTCCTACGGATTTTAAGAAACTATTCAAATAATGGATAATATAGGATATTATATCTTTGTGCTTGTGGCACTGATTGTCGCTTTCCTCGTGGTGAAGAAAGTCGCATCGTGTCTCATCAAGTCTGCTGTTCTGATAGTGCTAGTAGTGGCTTTGGCCGCCATTTACTGGCTCTACTTTATGAAATAGAGATTTCTTCAGCAAATATCTGGTCGAATATCTCGCGGAGTTTCTTGGGTTGTTCAATCATATTCTGCAACTCTGCAAGTTTTTTTGCGTTGGGCGAGTTCGGAATCCATAGCTTCATATAGCCATCTTTCGAGTATTTCTCGTTCATGTGGTCCATGAAGCGCTTCCAATGTCCTTCCTTGTCGAGTTCTGGATAGTTAGCCATGCCAAACTGAATGGTGCGACGGATAACTATCTGAGGATCAATGTCACGATCGGCCTCGGCTACAATCTTTCCATAGATGCTACGAGGAGCCCGACTGGCAGAAGCGCGATGATCCTCTACAGCCTCTTTCATAATTTTTATCTGTTCGGGTGAGAACCATTTTTTTAGGCGGGCGTCACGCTCAAGAATCTTTCCTCCTATGATATGATGGCTGGCTCGATGACCGCTCATACCTAGGTCGTGATAGGCTGCAATAGTGTAGGCCATATCGATGTCGGCTCCGGTAATCTTCACTAGTTCAAGTGAACTTCGGATGACGCGAGTAACATGTTCCATGTTGTGGGCACGGTCAAAAGCAGCGTATTGCGGAAGTATCTGCGTCTCGATAAACTCAACTAATTCCAAGTTTGGGGTATTGTTAATCATAAAAAGTCTTTATTTTTGTTTGCAAATTTACGAAAAACTATGTACTTTTGCAAATAAAAATAGAAAAAATGATGTCTGAAGAAAGAATTATTAAGACAGATTCTGTTAAGGCGTGGCTTTTGGCAGCACGTCCGAAAACCCTTACGGGTGCCGCTGTTCCTGTAATGATAGGGGTGGCTTTAGCTTGGGTTGATGCCAAACTGTATGATGGTGAGGCATTCAACTGGGTGGCTGCTTTGCTTTGCCTGTTATTCTCATTTTCCATGCAGATTGATGCAAATTTTATCAATGATTTCTTCGATTTTGTAAATGGTACTGACGATGTTGAGACGCGCCTGGGACCTCGCAGAGCTTGTGCTCAGGGATGGGTGAGACTCGATTCTATGAAAAAAGCCATAGCCCTGACCACTTGTACAGGTTGTATGATAGGTCTGCCTCTAGCTTGGTTTGGTGGCATGGAGATGATTCTAGTGGGGGCACTCTGTGTGGTGTTTGCCTTCCTTTATACCACTTTCTTCTCATATCAGGGTTTGGGCGACCTGCTGGTGCTTTTGTTCTTTGGTATTGTGCCCGTTTGCTGCAGCTATTATGTGCAACTTCACACCATTACGTGGCAGGTATTCCTGGCTTCATTGGCATGTGGACTTGTAATCGATGCTTTGCTGATAGTGAACAACTTCCGCGATAGGGACAACGATTCCCTGGCTGGCAAGAACACCATCATTGTTAAACTCGGAGCTCAGGTTGGTCTTCAGCTCTATTTGGCTGTAGGTGTTGGCGCCCTGATTCTAGGAGGTACATTTTTGATGAATGGTCATCTGCTGGCTTTTCTCCTGCCATTCATCTATTTCGTGCTTCACATCTTCACGTTTTTGAAGATCAAGCGCATCTATCAAGGAAAAGCGCTGAATCTCTGTTTAGGAGAAACAGCGCGTAATATCTTCATCTATGGGCTCTGTGTGAGCGCAGGTTTGTTGCTTAGTTGAAGAACGGCCAAGATACGCCAAAGTGGAGTACTGAACCATTCACGGGATAGTGTGGGGTGAGGAATTTCATGTGGTTACCTGCTCCATTGAGTACGTTGGTCATTACAAGAAAGAAACGTACACCCTTCAATGACATGTTAGCATAGACATCCATGAATGGATAACCACCCATTTCCACGCGACTGTCTTCGTTCTGCTGAATGGCAAACTGATTGAGTCCTGGACAGAAATCGGGGGCGTTATACTTGGTGAAGTATGTTACGTCAGTTCCTAACTCAACACCCAATACCTTAGCTATGCGGAATTTTAAGTAGAGGTTAGAGAAGAAGTTCCAAGTGGGCAATGGAAGCACCTCTGACTTATTACTGTTCTGATAGGTAATTACGTTTTCCCAATTCAGAGGTCCCAAACGGAAGTTCTGGTGCAACTGAGCTATCAAGACGTTGATGTTGCTTGATTCCTGATAAGTGCGGGCTGTCATGTTTGTGCGTCCGCTGCTGGTTGCATCGTAGCTCATACCAAAATAGGTGTAGTTCTTGATGTTGTCCATTGCCACACGGATCTGGGTGCTAGTTTTGGAATAAGAGAAAATGCCCTCAATGCGGGTGCGCGTCTCCCGTTTCATATCATCCTCTAAATCCCACCAGAAGTGTTTGGAATGATATTTCGACACAAAGAAAGCTGGCCCCACTTTATGCATATAAGCTTTAGCTGCCAGTTGAACGGAATCACCAAATAGAGGGAAGTTGAGGTCGGCATTGAAGTCGAGTTTCAAGTCACCGCTATTAGGACCTCCAACCCAAGCTTCTGCTTCAGCGCTGAAATGTAGAATCTTGCCTTGGGTTTTGCTGAATACACCACCCACGCTGAGATCGTTTTCCGTCCATTTTCTTATCCTGGATATCTTGGTTCCCTCTACGAGGTCTGGCATCTGGTAAGTGCACATGTCGTAGCTGATAAAACCTTTCAGTCCTGCCTTTACGTATTTGTTGAAGCCTTCAAGCAGAGCAATGCCAAAGGTGTTCTTGATTTGCGTGAATTTTGTCTGGTCGTATATGGTATCGTTGCCATACTTTGTGCCTTGGTCGTAGTAACGCCTCAGATAGTAGTCCTCAGGAGTGTAATACGACTGGTATATATGATCGTGTTTGTTCAGCTCAAAGGTGTGGATAAAGCTGGTTACAGGCACGTATTCACGCTTCATCGTGGCATTGATGGAGTCTTGAATGGCTTGCAAACGATTCAGACTGTCAATCGCAGCCTGACCGTTTACCTGAATGCGGGTACTATCGGTGGCGACCATATTGAGTGAGTCTTTCTGGGGCTCCTTGCCCATGACGATGGCACCGTCGGGGCGACCAGTAGGCGCTTTGATTTCCTTTCGCTTACTATCACGACTAGGGGGCGTGCTGTTGCCGTCTTGTTTGTTTAGTTCATCCTCTTCATGCTGTTTCCTCGACTCCTCAGCAAATTTACGAGCCTTGATTTCCTCGTCAGTCATCTTTACCATGCGATAGAAACCAACGTTGTAGCGATGACTCAGATAGAGGTGCTGATGGTTATTACGGTTCCAGTTGGATGAGAGCACGGTGGGAATTTCGTTTTCTGCATAGTTGTCTTGGAACGACTCAGGATGGGTGACATATTCGTCATTGGCGATACCGCCATTCTCTGCCGTTTTTTGATGGGCGGCATTGAAGAAGAAATGCATCTGGTAACGATCACCTCTATAAGAGGAAAATAACGTGCCATTGAAGTGGGAAACGCTCTGATTGCTGTAATAGCCGCGTGCGTAGGCATAGTCGAGATCGAAACCAAAATTCAGACGTTTGTTTGCATTAACAGAGAATTTTGCATCGATATGGTCTTCACCATTCTGTTTGTTTCCACAATTATCGTAAAGCACACTAGTGTATGGCGACAATGTGTTGAAGAACAGGAAGGCTTCAGGCTCCTTTGCCACGAAGCTATAGGGCTGGGTGAAGAAGAAGTTGTTAAACTCGGGTCTGTCAACGAAGATACGACTCTCGCGGGCAGAATAGTTATTACCTATGGTGTTGTAGTCGCCATAGAAACCTGTATTCAGCGTGGTGTTAGGAAATAAGTGTGGCAGGGTGTCTGGCTCAGTGGGAATAATGTCGCCAAGTCGACGATCGATGTTCCACACATAGAATCCCTTAGGAATCTCCTTGTGCTGCTTGGTCGTGTCGTTGTTGTGCTTGTTGAAATTGTTATTCTCGCTGCGCTGGGTGATGGTGCCGTTCTCGTCTATCTGATTATAGGTACGAGTATTTTGCGCACTGACCTCTGTCAGTACCAGCATCAGCAATAGTAGCGTAGATAATGTTTTCCTCATATATTACTTGATCATGCGTAGTGAGGACTCGGCTATCTTGAAACACATTGAGATGAGAATGATATAGGTGCCAATAGTCCTGTCTTTGGTGAGATAGTATATCACACCAACAACTGCTCCAATCATGAAGATGATGTTGAGCAGGTTACGAATCTTATCCTTGTTCATTGATTATTTTTCGTTCAGGAGTGTTTCAAACTTCTTAAAAATGAAATCTTTTCGATCGATAGTCTTGCGACGGAACTTACCAGAGATAGGGTAGAGCTTTGTGTGCTTCTTGTTCACTGCATATTGGTCGGTAATCCATTCCTCGGCCTTGTAGTGAATAGGCTTACGATCTGTATCATAGTCGTAAGAGATACGGGTTATCTTTACGTCAGCCTGACCATTGCTGCAATTAACGAGAATCTGGAAGTTAAACTGGGTCTGATCTATAGCCAAGGCGGTGTTCTTGAATACCAGCCACTCGTGGTAGGCAGCTCCCAGCTCATGCTTCTCTTCGTTCTTAACTGCTACAATGCTGTTGGCAATCTGATTGGGCTCCTTGGTCATCTTCTCCATCTGTTTGAGCAGAATCTGGTAAATCTGGTTGGCGTTCTTTCCTGGAACTTGAATGGTAGTTGTGAAGCATACAACACCGTCAACTTCTGGTACAGCGTTCTTTACCAGATACTTAGCGTCAGGATTCTCCTTTTCAACAGGTTCCTGCTCTATTCTCTCCCAAGTATTGTCCTGAGCCGTTGCCAACATGGGCATCAGCATCATGAGGGCTATCAAAACCTTTTTCATCTTTACTTAATTTACAATAGATGGGTGCAAAAATACATAAAAAGAATGATATAATAAAGGAAAGGCCTTTACTTTTTTACTTTTTTACCTTTTGAACCTTTTACTTCATCTCCAGTTCTTTCTGTAAACGGATGATTTCATCGCGATATTGGGCGGCCTGCAGGAACTCGAGGTTCTTGGCGGCCTCTTTCATCAGACGAGTTGTCTCGGCAATACTCTTCTCCAATTGCTGGCGCGTCATGCGCTCCACAATCGGGTCTGCTGCCATCATACCAGTAATTGCACCATCAGCCGCCATGCCAGAAGCGCGTTTCAATTCCTTTACATCTGCACGGTCATCTTTCTGCAGGGCGTTGAATGTTAGGTTCTTCACAATCTGTTTCGGAGTGATGTGGTTCACCTCGTTATAATGCATCTGCTTCTCACGTCTGCGACGGGTCTCATCTATTGTGAGTTGCATCGATGTTGTGATGGTATCAGCATACATGATTACTTTACCATTCACATTACGGGCGGCTCGTCCTGCAGTCTGGGTTAGACTGCGATGGCTACGCAGGAAACCTTCCTTGTCAGCATCGAGGATAGCCACCAACGATACCTCTGGCAAGTCGAGTCCTTCACGCAAAAGGTTGACACCGACAAGTACGTCGTAAACTCCTTGGCGGAGGTCACTTAGTATTTTCACGCGATCCAATGTAGCCACATCGCTATGAATATAGGCGGTGTTGACGCCATGATTCAATAAGAATTCGCTCATTTCCTCAGCCATGCGTTTGGTCAAGGTCGTAACTAATACGCGTTCGCCTCTATTTCTACGGGTTACAATCTCGTCGAGCAAATCGTCTATCTGGTGTTCGCTGGGGCGTACTTCTATCTCGGGATCAAGCAATCCTGTAGGACGGATAACCTGTTCGACCACAATGCCTTCTGCCTCATCCAACTCGTAGTCGGCAGGGGTTGCGCTCACGTAGATTACCTGATTCACTTCCGCCTGAAACTCCTCAAACTTCAAGGGACGATTGTCGAAAGCCGCGGGTAGACGGAAACCATATTCCACCAAGTTCTGCTTGCGGCTTCTGTCGCCACCATACATGGCATTAATCTGAGGCACAGATACGTGGCTCTCATCGATGAACAGCAGATAATCGTCAGGGAAAAAATCGAGTAGGCAATAAGGACGTTCACCAGCCTGACGCCCATCGAAATAACGGCTGTAGTTCTCAATGCCTGAGCAATGCCCTAGTTCCTTGATCATCTCCATATCATACTCCACACGCTCTTTGATGCGTTGCGCCTTGATGCCATCACCCATCTCCTCAAAGAATGCCACCTGTTTCACTAGATCGTCCTGAATCTGGCGGATGGCAATGTCTGTTTGTTCCTTGGATGTCATGAACAGGTTGGCGGGATATAGTTTGTATTCCTCGAAGCTGGCCAGACGATCGAAGGTCACGGCATCCATCTCTTCGAGGGCGTCAATCTCGTCGTCCCAGAAGGTAACGCGGAGAACCACCTCGCTGTAGGCCATTGCAATATCTACCGTGTCGCCCTTCACACGGAAGTTCCCTCGTTGCAGGTCAAGGTCGTTTCTGATATAGAGGGACTGTACTAATTTTCTTAACAATACGTTGCGGTCTATCTTCTGTCCTACGTGAAGCTCTATCACGTTCTCCTGTAAGGCAACAGGACTCCCCATACCATAGATACATGAGACAGATGATACGACGATGACATCGTTTCTCCCAGAAAGCAGGTTTGATACGGCCGAGAGACGCAAACGGTCTATCTCGTCGTTGATGGCCAGGTCTTTCTCAATATAAGTGTCTGTCGTAGGAAGATAAGCCTCTGGTTGGTAATAGTCATAATAGCTGACATAATACTCGACGGCGTTTTCCGGGAAGAAGCCTTTCATCTCTTCGTAAAGCTGGGCGGCAAGTGTCTTGTTGTGACTTAGAATCAGAGTAGGACGGTTGCGGTTGGTAATGACGTTAGCCATCGTAAACGTCTTACCGGAAC
>Ga0310690_10004495_pt1 | contig 19754 bp, 17 predicted proteins | sample AusTroGonzalo_MG_2_FD_207661 | JGI IMG/M metagenome (GOLD analysis project Ga0310690, IMG submission 207661) | Bovine rumen microbial communities from tropical cattle in Woodstock, Queensland, Australia - Gonzalo_04 (v2) (version 2) | ecosystem: Host-associated > Mammals > Digestive system >...
TCCCCTGGGAACTGCGCTGCAGTGCCGATTCGGCCCTGAACGTTACCATGGACAAGGTGAACGAGCGGCACATCGCCGTGCTGGACGACTGCATCAAGGGCAGTTTCTCTTATGCCGGCCTCACCCGGGAGTATATGCTGTACCTGCCCAAGGACGAGAAGGGTAACGTGATTCCCAACGTACCCCTGATGGTTTGGCAGATTGGCGGCGGCGAGTACGACAAGGATTTGATGACAGCTGCCACGGCCAACCGTTGCCTGGTATCACTGGCCAAGGAAGGCGTTCCCTGCGCGGCTCTGATGTTCGCCATCGCCAACCCCAACTATTCCTACAGCGCATCGCTGGACCCGGAACGGATTAAGCTCGTGGACCGCAACAATGCCCTCCAGATGGCCTTTATCGACCAGCTTATCGCCGAAGGCAAGGTGGACGGAAGCCGCCTTTTCTGCGCCGGAGCCTCCAGCGGCGGCGGCTGCACCATGCGCTTTATGATGCAGTTCCCGGACCGTTTCAAGGCTGCCATCCCTTGCTGTCCGATGGATCCCATCGTGCCCATCCACCAGGTGCAGGAAAAGTATGAGGGACAATTTGCCGATGATTTGGAGAAGGCCTTCCAGGACAAAGTGTACAAATGGAACGGCAGCGATATGGAACTTGCTCCCATCGACACCAAAACCTTTGTGAACCTGCCGATGTACTTCGTGCATGCTTCTTCCGACAATACCTGCAAGATTGCCAGTTCCTATTCCTACATCGAAGCCCGCAAACGTCTGGGCGCCACGGCCGACAAATTGCTGGTTTATTCGGATGAAGACCTCGCCGCCTATGGCATCCCGCCCATGGTCGCCCACTTCTCCTGGGTTCCGCTGCTGGACGACTATTCCGAAGGCAGCGTGATGCAGTGGATGATTTCGCAGTTTTAACTGCTGATTCACAAGCATTTAAATGAATACCCTGCTGTACTTTGACAGCAGGGTATTATCGTAAGTAACTGTTAATCAGGATTATTACCACATTAGTAAATGACCGGTTCCTACTCCGGTATCCACTGTCCATTTCCATTTCAGGTCTTGGGAGAAGCAGTGGAGCTCGCTACCGGCGGTAAAGCTGGCATCGCAGATATAGATGTCTCCGTTTTCCAGATTTACTTGAATACCGTAGGGATAGCCGATGCGGGAAAGGTCTGAATTGGCGAAGTGCGTGGTGCTCACCACTGCGGCGTTGACGGTGCTTATTTTGTACAGGCACAGGTCGTAACCGCCGTTCATTTCGGCATCATTGCCGAAGGCGAAAAGGTAGTCGCCCGCAACGACCATTTTATCAGCATGGACACCGCTTATGGTCTTGCAGGTACCGCTGGTGGTAACGGCCGATAGGCTCATGGGGGCGCTTACGCTTTGGAGCCAGTTTCCGTCGGCATCCTGCGACCAGCTGGATTCACCGTAGGTGTTCACCCATAACTTGTCACCTGCGGCAAAGAGGCCGTTCAAGTTGGTCTCCGGCAGTTCCAGCTGTTTCTCCACTTGGAAGGATGCAAGATTAACGACGGTAATGCGATTGTCGTGCATCCAGTTGTAACCACCGCTGTTGGCTACATACAATTTGCCGCCGGAGATAGCAATACCTTCCGGCTGGTAACCAACGGTGATTTCATCGGTAGCGAAAGAAGTGCGGTTAACACGATAGACTTTTCCTTCCACCGGGTCTCCACCGTACACGGCTGCACCGTAGGAAGAAACATAGACATTATCTTTGTCCATGCAGATATGACGCGGACTGTCCATAGGAAGGATCCTATAGAGTTTGCAGGAAGGAAGGTCCAGCACGGAAACCTGATTGGATGCATTCATGAGTACCCAGAGCCTTCCATCCACTATTGCCATATCGTTACCAGTGTTACCCAGTCCCTGAGTAGCCTCGGGATTGGCCTGGCTGAAGACATCGGCATAATATTTCTTGGTTTTGAAATCGAGCAGGTCCAACGTGGACGCTCCGGGGAAAGCCCCTTCATTGAGAATGAGCAGCTTGGAACTGCCATTCTGTTCACCTACTTCGACTTCGATGCCCGTGAAATCCAGAATTTCAGAGGCGTTTTCTTTGGTACAACCCGTCACTATCGCGACGAGGACCACGCTGAAAACCAGCAGTGATAATTTTTTCATATTTAAAAGAACTTATACCGCAAAGGTACAAATTCTAGAAGGAATAGTCAATAGATGCCAGCAAATGGAAGCCGGGCATGGGATATTGCTGGACAATTTGGTACTGTTCGTTGAAGAGATTCTTAAGCTGCAGGCCCAGTTTCAGACGCTCTCCCTGCCAGGCCAGCTTGGCATCCCAGGTGGTCCAGGGGGCAATCCGGAATTCCGGCCGGTTGCTGGTAGAGGTAAACCGCTCTCCCGTAAGGAACCCCTGTACTTCCAGGCGGAAACCGTTCCAGGCACCGAAGAACTGAAAGCTGGCGCTGTGGAGGGGAATGTAGGGGATTTGTCCGCCGGTTTCCGTATCGTGGGCCCACTGGTAGGAATAGCGGGCCGTGAGTCCCGCTTCCCATCGGCCTGCCTCATAAGTGGCCGATGCGGCAATCTCGTCCCCGAAGATGCGAACGCCGCCTATGTTGTACATGCTCCAGCGGAAAAGGCTGCCGTTGGGGACGGCTACCAGTTTGTTCTGTACCCAGTTGAAATAGAGTTCTTCCCGGGCGGTGAAATACCACGGGCCGATAACCTGCTTCCAGCTCCAGCGCGCAGCGGTCTGCCATACGGTTTCCGGTTCCAGCCGACGGGTGGTCACATTCGTGTAATAGAGGTCGTTGAAGGTGGGTAGTCTGCAGGAACGCTTAACCAGGCCGCCGAACTCCCATTCGGGCGCCGGATGCCAGTCCAATAGGAAGGCGGGGGAGAGGAAACTGTATCGGCCCGCCCCCACGGAATACTGGTACTGCAAAGACAGGCTGGCCCGCCAGGGATCCTTCAAGAGAGCGGCCGACAGAGCCGAGTAAAGTGTTTTGCGCTTGGCTGGAACCTGTGCCTGCAGGCTTTCCAACTGTCCATCCACGGCGCCGCCCAGGTGGAGCCAGTCCGTGACGGAAAAGTCCAGTGCCCCGGAAGCATATACGCTCTGCTGCAGATAGTTCCAGTTGGCCGATACGGAAGGATCCTGCTCGGAAACATCAATATAGTTCAGAACATCCCTTGCGTATTTGGCTCGAAGAAGCAACTGAAGCCGATCAGAAAGGACCTGTTCTCCGCCCATTTGGACGGAAAGGCTCCGGTCTTCCTGCCGGTCCAGCGAGAGGGGATAGCCGAGGGCCTGTTTATAGACAGGGCCGGGAATGCCCCGATGGGAATCGTACCAGTTCACGGAAGCCTCGTATCGGCCGCCTTCCCGCAGGTAAAAAAGCTGTGCCAAAGCCCGAAAGGCCGAAAGATCCCCGTTTCCCCGGATCATCAAAGTGTCATATTGCCAGTCCTTTACATGGAAAGGGTATCGGCCGTTGGCCGTACTGCCGGAAACCAGAACCCGGGAGCGCAAATGGGAGCTCCAGCCCTGCTCCCAGGAGGCTTCCGGAGCAACGGTCCCGAAGGCGCCTCCGTGCAGGTGCAGTTTAATCCTCCTGTCGGCCGATGGCACGGCGCTGGTGAGATGAAGAGAACTGGCACTGCCGTATTCCCGTGCCGTCTGCAGCAGTTGAGAGCGTTGCCCCTCGTAGAGTTCCACGCTTTCCAGACTGCTGGTAGGAATCCGCCCCAGGTCCACCTGCATGTTCTGGGCGTTGTCAATGGGCACGCCGTCCAGGAAAATGGCCGTGTGGGCGCTTCCCAGGCTTCTTACATTCACCGTCTTAAGGCCTCCCACTCCGCCGTAATCCCGCAGTTGAATACCGCTGAAATCCCTGATGGCATCGGCCAGGTTCACGCTCCGCTGCAGTTTTTCTCCGGACGTTGCATCCGTGGGAGGAGAGACAACTCGCTTGGCACTGACGGCCGAGGCGGCCAGCGTGTCGGGCTGCTGAAGCAGCAGCATTACTGAAAGAAAGAGCAGCATCTTTTGCCGTTTAGATGCAGAATCACTAACTTTGGGTGCACAAAATTACTAAAAGATGCCCGCCTTCCCAAAAAGACTCCTCCTTTTTTTGCTGACGACATGTCTTATTGCTTGCGGTCAGCGTCCCGTGGAGAAAGGAACGCAGATGGAGTATGCCCAGTGGTTCGGCATCACGGAAGAGGGGAGTGTAGTGGTATTTTCACCGGCCGGTGCCGCTCCGGATACCCTGAAGGGCCCTTTCGACCGGTTCATCTGCATGTCTTCTTCCTATGTGGGCTATCTGGAGGCTATCGGGGCCGATGAGGCCGTAACGGGCGTGTCCGGGCTGGATTATCTGGGAAATGAGGCTGTCCGGGCGCGTGCCGTGGAGGTGGGCTACGATGCTGCCCTAAACTACGAAGCCATCCTGCAAACCCGTCCAGACCTCTTTTTGACTTACGCTGTCTCCGCCGCAGAGCCGCCGTATCTGGCCAAACTTAAAGATCTGGGCATCCGCTGTGTAATCCTCAGCGAGCATCTGGAAAATCACCCGCTGGCCCGGGCCGAATACGTGAAACTCTTCGGTGCTCTTACTGGTCACCGGCAGGAGGCGGATTCCGTTTTCTCAGCTGTAAGGGACCGCTACCTGTCGCTGGTGCAGCAGCCATCGGCCCGGAAAAAGGTGCTTATCAATATCCCTTATGCCGATATTTGGTACATCCCTGGGGCCGATAATTATATGGCTCAGCTTATCCGGGATGCCGGCGGGGATTTGCTGGGGTCGGAGCCCGGAAAGACGGAGTCCGGTACCATTGGCCTGGAGCAGGCCTATGCTTTTTCACGGGAGGCCGATCTATGGCTGAACCCAGGTTGGTGCCGCACCCGGGAACAACTGCGGAGCGTTCATCCGCTCTTTGCCAGCTTCCCTGTTTTGGAGAAGCCGGTCTGGAATAACACCCTGCAGATTACAGAAGGCGGCGGCAACCGCTTCTGGGAAACCGGTCCCGTGCATCCGGACTGGATTCTGGAGGACCTGGTGCACATCTTTACAGCCGTTCCATCGGCCCCTATGCACTACTTCTTCCCCTTGGAGTAATTTTGATAAAATGCTTATATTTGCAGCGTTATGCAAAAAAAGATACAAACAGTTCTTCTTCTCCTGGCTTTGGCGGCCCCGCTGGGGCTGCGGGCGCAGGAACAGAGCGGAACCAACATCCCGGATGAGGTCTTTTACCTGATGCCCTCGTTCAGCGACGGTTATGTCTTCCTTCGGGGACAGATTCCGGCGCAGGGGAAGATGAATATCTGTGCGGTGGACAATACGCTCCGTTATCTGGACGAGAATGGAACAGAACTAGCAGCGGCCGGTACAGAAAACATTGTGCGGGTTCAGTTCGATACAGTCTGTTTCCTTCAGAGCCGGGGAGTCTTCTATCGGATGTATCCGCTCACCAGCGAATTGGGTATAGCCCTCAAGCGGGAAGTAAAGATTATTAGGGACGTCAAGCAAGGAGCCTTCGGGATGTCTTCCCAGACCAGTTCCATCCAGGAATACGGTTCGTTATACACCGAGGGAGGGGTCTATTCCCTGAATGAGAACAAGACCTATCCCTATACTGTATCTGAGACCCTTTTCCTGTATAGGGGAGACACTGTCTATATCCTTACAAAAAACAACCTGAAAAAGCTGTTTCCGGAAAAGAAAACGGAAATAGAGGCCTGGTTCAAGGCCGGCAACTCCCTTCCCCAAACCCCCGCCGACGCCCTTGCCCTTATCGCTTCCTGGGCCGATTAAAACAATTTCCCGGTAGAGAATTTGGCCTTCAAGCCCTGTAACTCGTCGGAGGTGGCGGGGCGGTTGAGGGCAGCCTTGCGCTCTTGCTGGAACTGGGCTTTGAGGCGGGAGAACTGGCGTTTGGTGTCCAGGGTGAAGTCTCCGCCTTCTATCCAGGCAAAGTAGGAAGGTTCCGAATTCCATACTTCCCGGGCCGTCTTACCCTTGTGCTTGCCGAAGCTGATGACAGCCTCCCCGGCATCGTTGAGGTACAACCTCCCGGCATAGTCCACCGTGCGGGGACGACCTGCAACACTGGCCAGAAAACTCACGTCGTTCTTAAGCTTGTCCGGATACATATCCAGCTGACCCTTAAGCACTTCCATAGTGGCTATCGTATCGGCTTCGGCCGTGTGGGCATTCTCGAAATCCTCTCCGCCACAGTAGAAACGATAGGCGGCTTTGAGGTTCCGCGGCTCCATAAAGTGATAGATGTTTTGCACGTCCACCATCAGTTTGGCGTGGAGGTCTATGTCGATATCCTTATGGCAGTACAGGCGGACGCGTTCAATCTCTTCGGCCAGCATGGGCAGGTCGAACTTGGCCGAATTGAAGCCCGCCAAGTCTGCGTCCGAGAGCCAGGAAACCACCTCGTCCACACAGTCACAGAAACGCGGGCAGCCGGCCAGATCCTCGTCCTTAAGCCCGTTAACGGCCGATGCCTGCGGCGCAATGGGGTACTGCCGCCCGGCCACATAGTCCCACGGCTTGAACCGCCAGGTTTTAATACGGGTTTCCCCACCCGGCACCGCCTTCACAAAACTAAGTTCACAAATGCAGTCCGTGCCAATATTCAGCCCCGTACTCTCTATATCAAAAAACAGCAGTGGTCGTTGAAGATTCAGTTCCATATATGGTTTAAAGCAATCAAAGGGGTGGAGCCCCGTTAGGGGCGATAGTAAGTCCCTCCCCCGAGGGGAGGGATTTAGGGAGGGGGTAACGTGAGTGAAACGGATCCAGGAGCCGTCAGGCTACTGGATCATTATTGGCATGAGTATGCCACATACTTTTTCCGTTGCAGCTTCTTCCTCGGCGGGGAGAATCAACGCGGCGCGGCGGGCGTCTGCAAACTTGATAACCAGGCCGTTGCAGCCCATATTGGCTAGGATTTCCGTAAGGAAAGTGGACTTGAAGCCGATGGACAGTTCATCTCCCTGGTAGTTGCAGGAAACCTTTTCATAAGCGGCCAGCGCGAAACCCAGATCCTGGGCCGACACCTCCAGCTGGCCCTCCTTGAGGGTGAACTTGATATGGTTGGAGGCCTTGTTGGCGCACACTGCTACACGCTTTACGGTGTTCAGCAGCAGCTGACGGTCTATCTGCAGGATATTGGAGTTGGCGGTAGGGATGACATCCCGGTATTTGGGATATTTGCCCACCACAAGCCGGCAGATCATCGTGGTGCCGCCAAAACTGAACTGGGCGGTGGTGTTGTCGAAGGAGATTTCCACATTCTCCACATCCTTGCCGATGATGGAACGCAGCACGCCGGCCGGTTTCTTGTGCAGGATGAAGGAGGCTTTTTCCGGGGCCTTTACATCGGCCGTGGTGTAGCAGATGAGCTTGTGGGAATCCGAGGCAACCAAGGTGGTGCTTTCCGGTGCCATATCGAAGAAGATACCATTCATGGCCGGGCGGATTTCATCATCGGCTGTGGCATAAATAGTGCTCTGGATGCCTTCCACGAGGGATTCGGCGGGGAATTCCACCTTCAGGGCGTCTTCTCCGGTGCTCTTGATTTCCGGATAGTCATCGGCCGGGAAATAGGGGAGTACGGAGTTACCGCTGGCCCAGCTGCACTCGAACGAACTGTCCGTGGTGGTTTTGATGGAAAGCGGCTGGTCCGGCAGTTCCTTCAGCAGGTCCGTCATGTGGCGGGCGGGTACGGCGATGGCACCGCCTTCCTCCGCTCCGTCCACCTCGATGGTTGTGCGCAGGGTGAGTTCCGAATCTGAAGCCGTAATTTCCAGTTTATTGTCCTTGAGGACAAACAGGAAGTTCTCCAGAATGGGAAGCGGAGACTTGGAAGGAATGGCCTTGGAAACATCCAGGAGGGCTTTCAGGAGATTGGTGCTGGAAATGTTCAGTTTCATATTGTGTCTGTTTTTATTGACTATGTATGTTAGCAGACAAATATAATCATTTTCTCCGAAAATGCCTAATATTTCAGCGGTGTCTTAAAGCCAGTTCCTTTTCCAGGTCCGGGAGGGAGAGATTCATGCTTTCCAAGAGGACCAGGAGGTGGTATACCAGGTCTCCGGCTTCGTAGAGGAATCGGTCCCGATTGCCGTCCACGGCCTCAATCACCGCCTCTCCGGCCTCTTCCACCACTTTCTTGCCGATAGCCTTGGGCCCCTTGATGAAGAGTTTGGAAGTGTAGGAACCTTCCGGCAGTTGGGCGTGGCGGTCTTTGATGAGGGCCGATAAGCTCCGCACGAAACCCTCGTCTTCCTCCGTGTCGAAGCAGGCTGTAGTGCCCCGGTGGCAGGTGGGGCCGTCGGGCCGGGCCTGGATCAGGAGCGTATCCCCGTCACAATCGACCCACATCTTAACGATATGCAGGAAATTGCCGCTGGTTTCTCCCTTGGTCCAGAGACATTTACGCCCTCGGGACCAAAAGGTTACAACGCCATCGGCCTGGCTCTTTTCAAATGCCTCCTGGTTCATGTATCCCAGCATGAGTACCTTAAGGGTAGTGGCATCCTGCACTATCACCGGCAGCAGTCCGTCGCCGGTCTTTTCCAAATTGAAATCACTGAATTTCATACTTTTATTCTGCTTCGGGCACCAAAATGCCCATTTTCGTGTCTGAACGCTTGTTTTATTGCGACTTGGACACCTAAACGCCCTTTCGGTGTCCGGACTGTCGTTAATTTGTGCTTTGGACACCAAAATACCGTTTTGGTGTCCGGGCTAAAGCCGGACGGGCAGGCCGGCGGAACGTAGTGCCTGTTTTAAAAGCGGGATGGGAATCTCTCCGTAGTGAAAGATGCTCGCGGCCAGGGCGGCATCGGCCCTGCCCAGGGTGAGCACGTCCACTATGTCCTGTACGGAACCGGCACCGCCGGAAGCGATGACCGGAATGGAGAGCATCGAACATAGTTTTGCGTACACCTCGCAGGCATAGCCGGCCTTGGTGCCGTCGTGGTCCATGGAGGTGAAGAGGATTTCCCCGGCACCGCGCCTCTGCGCCTCCATAGCCCAGCCGAAGAGTTCCCTGTCCGTGAAATGGGAACCGCCGTGCGTGGTGCAGATCCATTGTCCCTCAACGCATTTGGCGTCAATGGCCACTACAACAAACTGGCTGCCGTATTTCCCTGCCAACTGCTCAATGAGAGCGGGATTGGCCAGGGCGGCGCTGTTCACCGAGACCTTATCGGCCCCGGCATCCAGCAGGCGTGCCGCGTCTTCCAACGAGCCGATGCCGCCTCCCACCGTGAAGGGAATGTCAATTTCCCGGGCTATGCGCTCCACCAGGGCGACGAAAGTCCGCCGGCCTTCCCGGGTGGCGCTGATGTCCAGGTACACCAGTTCATCGGCCCCGTCCCGGGCGTACCGGGCACCCATCTGAACGGCGTCGCCCACCTCGCGGAGTCCCTCGAAGTTGATGCCTTTCACCACCTGACCGTCCTTTACATCCAGGCAGGGAATTATGCGTTTTGCAACCATAACTGAATGTCTTTCAACGTTATTCTATTCTCGTAAATAGCCTTTCCCACAATGGCTTTCTTAAGGCCGGCGGCTTCCAGCGCCCGCAGGTCCTCCAGGGATGAAACCCCGCCGGAGACGGTGAAGACAATGCCGGGCCAGGCCGATTGCAAACGCGTATATAGGCCGATGGAAGGCCCCTGCAGCATTCCGTCGCGGGAAATGTCCGTGACAATGCATTCACGTAGCCCCAACGGAAAGAAACGCTCCACCAATTCATCGATGGTAAGCTGGGCCTCCTCCAGCCAGCCTTTCACGGCAATCCTGCCATCCCGTACATCGGCCCCCAGAATTATTCGGGCACCGTACTGATCCAGCCACTGCTCAAAGAGTTCTGGTCTCAAGGCAGCTACACTGCCGGCGATGGCATGGGAGGCCCCGGCCGAAAAAACGCTCTCCAGGGCCTCTGCGGTTCCAATGCCGCCACCCCATTCCAACTCGCAGGAAACAGCCCCGGCAATGGCTTCCAGCGTTGTCAGGTTGCAGGGCTTACCTGCCTTGGCACCATCCAGATCCACCAGGTGGATGCGCTCCACGCCTGCATCGGCATAACTCCGCGCCACGTCCACAGGAGAGCCATCATAGGTCTTCTGTTGCCCGTAGTCTCCCCGGGTCAGGCGCACGCAGCGCCCGCCGATTAAATCGATAGCCGGTACAATCTTGATCATAGCGCCAGGAAGTTTTTAAGGATGGCGGCACCTACCTCTCCGCTCTTTTCCGGATGGAACTGCGTGCCGTAGAAATTCTCCCAGCGCAGTGCGGCACTGAACAGCGTCTCTCCGTGCCGGCAGGTGGCAATGGTATCCGGACAAAGCTCCGGATAATAGGAGTGCACAAAATACACAAAACTCCCGCCCACAAGGTCCTTGAACAGCTTGCTTTCCAGATTCCCGATACTGTTCCACCCCATGTGCGGCACTTTAGCTTGTTCTTTGGTGGGAATTGACTTCTGCGAAGCATCGGCATTAGTTTTGTGGCTGTTTCCGGCAGTAGATAACTTCTGCGGAGCATCGGCCTTCTTTTTAGCGTAGCAGAAGTTATCTACTGTCGGAAATCTTTTAACAAACGTGTCAAAGATTCCCAGCCCCTCCGTGGGGCCTTCCTCCGAACTCCGGCAAAGCACTTGCAACCCTACGCAGATGCCCAGTACCGGCACCCGAAGGCTCCTTATCACCTCGCACAGCCCGCGTTTCCGGAGGTTTTCCATGGCTTCTGCCGCATTGCCCACGCCGGGCAGAATCACTTTGGAGGCCGATAAAATGCGTTCCGGCGAGGCTGTTAGTTCAAATTCCGCCCCCAGCCGGGTGAGGGCGTTTCCCACCGAACGGATGTTCCCGGCGTCGTAGTCAATGAGAGCTATCATAGCAGTCCTTTACTGGAAGGTAAATCGTAACTGAACACATTGCGGCGTACTGCCTGCTTCACCGAACGGGCGAAAGCCTTGAAGATGCCCTCGGCCAGATGGTGGTTGTTCTCGCCCCGCGCCTGCACGTAAAGATTGGCCTGCATGGCGTTGGAGAGTGATTTGAAGAAGTGGTGGAACATCTCCGTGGGTACGTCGCCCACATATTCGCGCGTGAACTGAACGTCCCACACCAGCTCGCTCCGGCCGCCGAAATCCAGCAGCACCAGGGCGCGGCTCTCGTCCATCGGCAGGGCAAAACCGTAGCGCTCGATACCCCGTTTGTCGCCCAGGGCCTGGCGAAGGGCCTCTCCCAGGGCAATACCTACGTCCTCCATGGTGTGGTGCTCGTCCACCTCCAGGTCTCCCTTGCAGCGAATTTCCAGTGCCAGGCCCCCGTGTGTCACCAGTTGGCCCAGCATGTGATCCAGGAATTTGAGGCCCGTATCTATGGCCGATGCTCCCTTCCCGTCTAGGTCCACCCGCACATAAACGTCCGTTTCGGCGGTTTTCCGGGCAATGACGGCGCTGCGTTCGCTGCTGCGGATAGTCTCGGCTATTTCCGCCCAGCTCAATTCTCCCACCAGAAGCGCCCGGGCGCCCAGGTTCTCGGCCAACTGGCGGTCCGTTTCCCGGTCTCCGATAACCCAGGACGAGGCCAGGTCGTAGGAACCATCCAGATACTTCCCGAACATACCCACGCCGGGCTTGCGCTTGGGAGAATTGTCCTCCGGGAAAGACGGATCTATGAGGATGTCGTCAAAGACAACACCCTCACCTTCAAGCGTTTTCAATAGCAGACGCTGGGCGGGCCAGAAAGTCTCTTCGGGAAAGGCCGATGTACCCAGACCGTCCTGGTTGGAGGCCATAACCAGTTCATATCCCAGCCCGGTGAGGGCTTTGAGGCCGGAAATGGCCCCGGGGACGAATTCCACTTTTTCCAGGGCATCTATCTGCTCGTCAAAAGGTTCTTTGAGCAGGGTGCCGTCGCGGTCGATAAAAATGACTTTATTCATAGCGGGACAGGGATTGCAGCAAGTTGTCGTTTTCGCGAGGTGTACCAATGGTGAGGCGGAGACAGCCCGCGCAGAGCGGCTGGCGGGAACGGTTCCGGACTATGATACCGTCGGAGAGCAGGTGTTGGTAAAGCCCGTCCGGGTCGTCCACCTGCACCAGCAGGAAATTGGCGTCACTGGGCCAGACTTTCCGTACGAAAGAAAAAGAAGACAAGGCTCCGGACAGAAGGCTGCGCTGAGACACAGTCTCTTCCACCTTGTCCTGCACCGGAGTTTCCAGGGCCCGGAAGGCAGCTTCCTGGGCTGCTTGGCTGATGTTGTAGGGGTATTTCACCCGGTTCATCAAATCCGTGATATAGGCATCGGCAAAAGCCAGACCCAGCCTGAGGCCGGCCATTCCGTATGCCTTGGAAAGGGTCTGTAGCACCACTAGGTTGGGATATTCCAGCACTTTCTCACGCAGGCTGCCCTTGGCGCTGAAATCGGCATACGCCTCGTCCAGCACAACAATGCCAGGGAAACGCTGCACCAGCTCCAGCAGTTGGACGGGTTCAAAAGCGTTGCCGGAAGGGTTGTTGGGGCTGCAGAGGAAGAGCAGTTTGGTATGTTCGTCGGCGGCGGAGAAGAGGGCTTCCACCGGGAGGGAAAAATCAGGTCCCAGCAGAACGCCCCGCACGGCAACATCGTTGATGTCGGCCGCTACGGCGTACATGCCATAGCTGGGCACTATGGCTACGGCATTGTCCTGCCCGGGAGTGCAGAAGATACGGAACATCAGGTCGATGGCCTCGTCGCTGCCGTTCCCCAGGAAAATGTTTTCCACAGGCAGTCCTTTCAAGTCCGATATCCGCTGTTTCAAGGCTTTTTGCCGGGGATCCGGGTAGCGGTTGTAGCCGATGCCGGGGTAGGGACTTTCGTTGGCGTCCAGGAAAATGTCTGGTGTACCCTGGCATTCGTCCCGCGCCGTGGAATAGGGGGACAGGGTGCGGATGTTGGGCCGCACGAGTGCTTCTATACGGTTCATAATCTCACTTTTACTGCGTTGGCGTGGGCCTGGAGCCCTTCGGCTTCGGCCATGGTAATAATAGTCTTGGACAGGCCGCTGAGGCCTTTCCGGGTAATCTCCTGCAAGGTCATTTTGCGGTAGAAACTGTCCAGATTCACCCCGCTGAAGGAGCGGGCCCAGCCGCAGGTGGGCAGGGTGTGGTTGGTGCCGGAAGCGTAGTCGCCAGCGCTTTCCGGGGTGTAAGGGCCGATGAACACGCTGCCGGCGGCGGTTATTCCATCGGCCAGCTTCCAGGCGTCTTGCGTTGCAAGGATCAAGTGTTCGGGAGCGTAGGTATTGGCAAAGGCCAGGCGATCTTTCAGGGAGTCAAATACAAAGGCGCGGCTTTTTTCCAGAGCCTGAAGGGCGATGGCGCTCCGGGACAGGAGGGCGGTCTGGCGCTCCACTTCCTCCAGGATACGCCGGCAGGTATCGGCCGATTCGCACACCAGCATCACCTGGCTGTCGGGGCCGTGTTCAGCCTGGGAAAGAAGGTCGGCGGCGGCGAAAGCGGGAGGCGTGGAGGCATCGGCCATGACCATCACCTCCGAAGGACCGGCGGGCATGTCGATGGCCACCGTTCCGGCGCTCAGAAGCTGCTTGGCGGTGGTTACATACTGATTACCCGGGCCGAAGATTTTGTCCACCCTGGGGACGCTCCCCGTACCGTAGGCCATGGCGGCGATGGCCTGGGCGCCTCCCAGCTTGAAAATGCGTTTTACACCGCAATAAGATGCAGCATACAGCACTTCCGCACACACTTTCCCGTCTTTTCCGGCGGGGGTGCAGAGAATCACTTCCCGGCACCCGGCGATGGCAGCGGGAACGGCCAGCATCAGCACCGTGGAAAAGAGGGGAGCGCTGCCGCCGGGGATGTACAAACCCACGCGGCCGATGGGAACGGGCCGCTGCAGGCAGCGGACACCCGGGGCGGTGAGCACGCAGATTTCCCGGGGTTGCTGGGCTTCATGGAAGGCCTGGATGGCGCTTTCCGCATTGGCGATGGCTTCCTTCACGGCGGAACTCACGGCTTCGCCGGCGGCACGGATTTCCTCCTGCGTTACCTCGATGGCATCCAGCGGCCTGGCTTCAATTTCCAGGGACAATTCCCGCAGGGCTTCGTCACCTTTTTCCTTTACACGCGCCAAGATGGCCTGCACCCTTTCCCGCACCAGCGGATTATCCGCGGCGGGACGGCGGGAAAGGGCCTCCCAACGCTCCCTGGGCGGGTTGATTTCTATACGGATCATAGTTTATGGAATAATCTTGTCGATGTTAAGTACCAGGATACCTTCGGCCCCGATGGCTTTGAGTTGCTTTACTTTGTCCCAGAGATTGTCCTCTTCCACCACCGAGTGCATGGAGCACCAGCCTTCGGCGGCAAGGGGCATGATGGTGGGGCTGCGCATGGCGGGAATAATACGGATGGCTTCATCCACGGCGTCTCTGGGGATGTTCATCAGGAGATATTTCTTGCGGCGGCTCACCATGGCCGAATCTATGCGGAACAGCATTTCCTGCAGGACGGCCTCCCCCTCAGGGGAGAGTTTGCCGCTGGAGATGAGCACGGCTTCCGAGAAGAATACCTTCTCCACTTCCTGCAGGCCGTTGGCTACCAGCGTTCCGCCGGAGGAGACTATGTCGAAGATGGCATCTGCAATGCCGGCTGCCGGGGCCACTTCCACCGATCCGGTGATTACCTGCACCTTGGCATCGATGCCTTTTTCCTGCAGCCAGTTGCCCAGGATGCGGGGATAGGAGGTGGCGATGCGCTTGCCCCGGAACCATTCCGGTCCGTCGTAGCCGGAACCTTTGGGAACGGCCAGGGAAAGACGGCAGGTACTGAATCCCAGCTTCTTTACCAGTTGCACCGACAAACCCCGCTCCACCACTTCGTTCAGCCCCACGATCCCCAGGGCGGCCGTGCCGTCGGAAACTACCTGCGGAATGTCGTCATCCCTCAGGTACAGGAGCTCCAGCGGGAAATTGGGTGCTTCCAGCAGGAATTTCCTGTGAGAGTCGTCCAGATCTATGCCGATTTCCCGGAGCAGGGCGGTGCTTTCGTCGCTCAAGCGACCTTTTGATTGAATTGCCAGTCGTAACATAAAAAACTTATTCCTTTAAAAAACTTCATCCCTATTATCAACCTTTCCCCTTAAGTCCCACAGGCCCTCGCCCCCTTTTGCCCAACGTTACCCTCTCCCTAAATCCCTCTCCTCGGGAGAGGGACTTGCTGACGCCCTTCGGGCTTTAGAAGAGGTGGTTTCGCAACATGCGCAACTTGAATACTTAAAAATCGATTCTTCACTTCGTTCAGAATGACAGTCGGGGGGGTATTAAAAAAACAGGCCTGCCGTTTTCCGGTAAGCCTGGTTAATGCCTATGTGTGTGCATACGAGTTACCTACCGGACCTGGGGGAACGGTGGTGATGATGGTATGCGCTCATTCTTGTCATCTGCTGCAAAGATATTAAGAAAAATTAAGAATCCAAATAAAAATAGAGAAAAGCTTCGTCTAAAATTCGTCTAAAACCTGTGACAAAAACCGCCGCTGGCATAGCTTTTGAGAAAAAGGGTCCGGGTTTTATGTGAAACAAATTAAACGTGTATTATATGAAAAAAGGTTTTTTAACTGTTTTGCTGTCTGTTTTGGCAGGCGGGCTCACTGCCTATGCAGTGGTCCGGGCCTCGGAACCTAAATCTGCTTCCGTCGTCCGTGACAGCGAAGGGAATGCTGTGGAGTACAGGACTGTCAATTTGGCAGAAAGTGACTATCCGGACTTTACCTATGCGGCCGAAAGCGCCGTGGAAGCCGTGGTCTATGTGGAAGTTACGGTCCAGAGCCGTTCTCAGTACCAGAATATCGATCCATTCTTCCGCTTCTTCTTCGGCGATGAATACGGCAGCCCCCGTTCCCGGGAGCAGAAGGGCAGCGGCAGCGGCGTTATCATCCGTCAGGATGGTTATATCGTCACCAACAACCATGTGGTACAGGACGCCTCCAAGATTTCCGTAACGCTGAACAACAACGAGCAGTACGAGGCTACCGTGGTGGGCACCGATGCTGCTACGGACGTAGCTATCATCAAGATAGATGCCGACGGGCTCCCCACCATTCCGCTTGGCGACAGTGACCAGCTTCGCCTGGGTGAATGGGTGCTGGCCATCGGCTCGCCGCTGGGTGAACAGCTCCGTTCCACCATCACCGCCGGTATTGTGAGCGCCAAGGGCCGTTCCATGCCCGACGGCAGCGGTGAGTTCAAGATTGAATCCTTTATCCAAACCGATGCGGCCGTGAATCCCGGCAACTCCGGCGGCGCCCTGGTGAACAAGAAGGGTGAACTGGTGGGTATCAACACCGCCATCGTCTCCCAGACGGGTTCCTATACAGGTTACTCTTTCGCCGTCCCCGTGAACATCGTCAAGCGTGTGGCGGCCGACCTCATCGACTACGGTTCCGTGAAGCGTGCCCTGCTGGGTATCACCATGGTCACGGTGGATAAAAAGTTTGCCGATGAAATGAAACTTTCTTCTGTAAGCGGCGTATATATTAACGAGGTTTTGAAGGGAAGTGCTGCAGAGGAAGCCGGCCTTGCCAAGAACGATGTCATCATCGCCATCGACGGCCAGCCGGTCAAGGATGCATCTTCCGTGCAGGCCAAAGTGAACGACTATCACCCCGGCGACAAAGCCACCATCCGATATATCCGCGACGGCAAGGAAAAGACTACCCAGGTCACTTTCCATGCAGCTGCCACCCAGAACGGAGAGAAGGACATTGACGGTTCCGTCCTCTTCTACGGTGCCCGGCTCAAGGAAGCGGACAGCGAGACCCTCAAGGCACTCGGACTCCGCTCCGGTGTGGAAATTGTCTCGGCCGGTGAAGGCAAGATGGCCCAGGCGGGCGCCCCTGCAGGCGGTATCATCGTTTACGTGAACGACGAGCTGGTTTCAAAACCCGAAGATGTAATTGCGAAGGCGAAGAAAGCCAACCGCGCCGTGTATGTGGAAGGCGTGGACCGTAACGGAAAGGCGTTTTACTTCGGCTTCGGCAAGTAAGGGACTGCCGCAGGCTTTAGCATAGGATTACGGTCGGTTCCTTGCGGACGGACCGTAATTTTATTATATAGATGAGACAGTTAAAGATTACTAAATCCATCACCAACCGCGAGAGCGCGTCATTGGACAAGTATCTGCAGGAAATCGGCCGTGAAGAGCTGGTGACCCCGGACGAGGAAGTGGAACTGGCCCAGCGCATCCGCAAGGGTGACCAGGCTGCTTTGGAGAAACTTACCCGTGCCAACTTGCGTTTTGTGGTTTCAGTGGCCAAGCAGTATCAGAATCAGGGCCTCAGCCTTCCGGACCTCATCAACGAGGGCAACCTGGGCCTGATCAAGGCGGCCGAAAAGTTCGATGAAACCCGTGGCTTCAAATTCATTTCCTATGCGGTTTGGTGGATCCGTCAGAGCATCCTCCAGGCCCTGGCCGAGCAGAGCCGCATTGTGCGCCTGCCCTTGAACCAGGTGGGTTCCCTGAACAAGATCAACAAGGCTCTTTCCAAGTTCGAGCAGGAAAACGAGCGCCAGCCTTCCAATGAGGAGCTGTCGGAAATGATAGATGTCCCCAAAGACAAGATTTCGGATACCCTCCGCGTGAGCGGCCGTCACGTTTCCGTGGATGCTCCGTTCGTGGAAGGGGAGGACAACAGTCTGCTGGACGTTCTTCCCAATGACGATTCCCCCAGCGCCGACAAAGGCCTGGTAAACGAATCCCTGAATACGGAAATCGAGCGTGCCCTGAGCACCCTCACGGACCGGGAACGGGAGATTATCAAGAGTTTCTTCGGCATTGGCTGCCAGGAAATGACTCTGGAGGAAATAGGCGAACGTTTCGGCCTCACCCGTGAGCGCGTGCGCCAGATTAAGGAAAAGGCCATCCGCCGGCTCAAGAGCCCGTCCCGCAGCAAACTGCTTAAAGGTTATTTGGGATGAGTCCGGAAGCCTTTATTCAGCAGAAGGCCGCACTGGCCATTCAAGCATTATATGGAACTGAAGTGGCGGAAACGTCACTTCAGGTTTCTGTTACCCGCAAGGAGTTCGAGGGAGACTATACCCTGGTCACGTTCCCGCTTCTCAAAATCACCCGTCAGGCTCCGGATGTCACCGGCAATGCCATCGGACAGTGGCTGGTAGCGAACGTGCCGGAGATATCGGCCTTCAACAGCGTGAAGGGCTTCCTGAACCTGAGCTTCTCGCCCATGTACTGGAACGAGTCCCTCTCCGCCGTAGCGACTGATGAAAACTTCGGCCAGCTCCCTTCCACCGGGAAGCGCATCATGGTGGAGTTTTCCAGCCCCAATACCAACAAGCCGCTCCATCTGGGCCATATCCGCAACAACCTGCTGGGAGACAGCGTGTCCCGTATCCTCAAGGCCTGCGGAAACGAGGTTATCAAAGCCACGCTGGTGAACGACCGCGGCGTGCACATCTGCAAAAGCATGTATGCCTGGGAGAAGTTATTTGACGGCAAGACCCCGGAAAGTACCGGCATCAAGGGAGACCATCTGGTGGGCGATTGCTATGTGGCTTACGCCAAATTGGAGAAGGAGCACCCGGAGGTGAACGACGAGGTGCACAGGATGCTGGTGAAGTGGGAGGAAGGAGATCCCCATGTACGGGAACTCTGGACCATGATGAACGGCTGGGTTTTCAAGGGCTTTGACGAGACTTACAAGGCCCTGGGCATCAGTTTCGACAAGGTGGACCATGAGTCCGACACCTATCTTCTGGGCAAGGAACTGGTGCAGGAAGGCCTTGGCAAGGGCGTTTTCGAGACCGAACCGGACGGTTCCGTGTGGTGTGACCTCACCTCCGACGGCCTGGACCGAAAGCTGGTACTCCGCGGCGATGGCACTTCCGTCTATATCACCCAGGACCTGGGTACTGCCGAGCGCCGCTTCGCCCAGTATCAACTGGATTCCCATGTGTACGTGGTGGGCAATGAGCAGGATTATCACTTCCAGGTGCTCAAGCTCATCCTGGGCAAGCTGGGCTTTGACTGGGCACAGCGCATCTACCATCTGTCCTATGGCATGGTGGAGCTCCCGGAAGGCAAGATGAAGTCCCGCGAAGGCACCGTAGTGGATGCCGACGACCTTATCCAGAGTATGTATGAGGAAGCCAAAAAGACTTCCGAGGAAAGCGGAAAGCTGGCCGATATCTCCAACGAGGAGAAGGAACGGCTGTACCATATGATTGGCCTGGGCGCTTTGAAATATTTCATTATCAAGGTGGATCCCAAGAAGACGATGCTCTTCAACCCCAAGGAATCCATCGATTTCAATGGCAACACCGGTCCTTTCATCCAGTACACCCATGCCCGCATCTGCAGCATACTCCGTAAAGCTACCGTCGCTTATGGTGCCGGTGATATCAAGGCCGATGCACAGCCTTCCGCCAAGGAAATCCGTCTGGTGAAGCTGCTGGGCCTGTATCCCGGCAAGGTGGCCGAAGCCGGCGCTTCCCTGAGCCCCGCCATCGTTGCAAACTATGCCTACGAACTGGCCAAGGAGTTCAACCAGTACTATCACGACACGCCCATCCTCAGGGAAGAGGATCAGTCCGTGCTGAAGTACCGGCTGGAACTCATCGATGTCCTGGCCCGTACGCTGCGGTCCGCCATGGGTTTGCTGGGCATCCAGCTTCCGGATAGAATGTAGTTGCT
>Ga0310690_10004496_pt1 | contig 19748 bp, 14 predicted proteins | sample AusTroGonzalo_MG_2_FD_207661 | JGI IMG/M metagenome (GOLD analysis project Ga0310690, IMG submission 207661) | Bovine rumen microbial communities from tropical cattle in Woodstock, Queensland, Australia - Gonzalo_04 (v2) (version 2) | ecosystem: Host-associated > Mammals > Digestive system >...
TGGCTCACCTGAAGCCCAGATAGCCTTGTTCTCATACCGTATTTCCCATTTGACGGAACATCTTAAGGAGAACCGTAAGGATTATAGCACTGAAAGGGCACTGACCCAGCTGGTAGGTAAGCGTCGCAGACTGCTCAACTACCTCAAGGAGAGAGACATCGAGCGCTACCGCGCCATAGTAAAAGCTCTCGGTCTGCGTAAGTAAGGCTAGGTAATGAAAAAGAGGGGTTGACTCAGTGAGCCAACCCCTCTTTTTTTATTACCTTTGCCGCCACAAAACATTAAATATGAACGAACTTTATACAAACCTGCCTTACAAAGTGGCAGATATCAAGCTGGCTGATTTCGGCCGTAAGGAGATTGAGATGGCCGAGAAGGAGATGCCGGGTCTGATGGCTCTCCGTGACAAGTACCGTGATTCAAAACCCCTCAAGGGTGCCCGCATAATGGGCTCTCTGCATATGACCATTCAGACAGCAGTCCTGATTGAGACACTTCACGAGCTTGGCGCCGATATCCGCTGGTGCTCATGCAACATATACTCCACACAGGATCACGCAGCTGCAGCCATTGCCGCTGCCGGCAGTGCCGCAGTCTTTGCCTGGAAGGGTGAGACCGCACAGGAATACTGGTGGTGCACGCTTCAGGCCATGAACTTCCCCGAGGGAGGTCCCAACATGATAGTCGATGACGGCGGTGACGCCACCCTGATGATACACCTCGGCGTAAAGGGTGAGAAAGACCCCAAGGCTTTGGATTATAAGGCTGAATCGGCCGATGAAACAGAACTTCTTAAAGCTCTTAAGGAGGTTGCAAAGGTCAAGGGCGGCAACTACTGGCAGAACATGGCCAAAAACATCAGGGGTGTAAGCGAGGAGACCACCACCGGTGTACACCGCCTGTACCGCATGCAGCAGAACGGTGAGTTACTGTTCCCCGCATTCAACGTGAATGACTCGGTTACCAAGAGCAAGTTCGACAACCTATACGGCTGCCGCGAGTCATTGGCCGACGGTATCAAGCGTGCCACAGACGTGATGATAGCCGGTAAGGTATGTGTCGTGGCCGGTTACGGTGAGGTAGGAAAGGGCTGCGCCCAGAGCATGCGCTCATACGGTGCCCGCGTACTTATTACGGAGATAGATCCCATCTGCGCTCTGCAGGCAGCAATGGAGGGTTATGAGGTAGTGACCATGGATGAAGCCGCTCCGTTAGGCAACATCTTTGTAACTACGACCGGTAATATCGATATTATCACCACAGAACATATGAAAGTCATGCCCGATCAGGCCATCGTATGCAACATCGGCCACTTTGACAGCGAGATCCAGGTTGACAAGCTCAAGAAGATACCGGGCATCAAGTGCCAGAACGTAAAGCCGCAGGTAGACCGTTACTTCTTCCCCGACGGTCACAGCATAATCCTTTTGGCCGATGGCCGACTGGTTAACCTGGGTTGCGCAACAGGACATCCCAGTTTTGTGATGAGTAACAGTTTCACCAACCAGACACTGGCTCAGATAGAGTTGTTCAACAAACGGTATCCGGTTGACGTATATCGCCTGCCCAAGCATCTTGACGAGGAGGTGGCACGCCTGCACCTTGAGCGCATCGGCGTTCATCTGTCAAAGCTCACTCAGGCACAGGCTGACTACATTGGTGTTCCCGTGGAGGGTCCGTATAAGGCTGAACACTACAGATATTAATTTAGAATTGAAAATTGAGAATTGAGAATTGATGGAACGAAAGACTATCGTGGTGTATGGAGCTTCGAGTGCGGAGGCTGAGAAGGTTTTCGTCGATGCCGCGTATGAACTGGGCGGACTGATAGCAAAGGCCGGCAAGAGGCTTGTATCAGGTGCGGGCAGTACCGGACTGATGGCGGCTGTCGAGAACGGTGCGCTTGATGCCGGCGGCGTTTCCATCGGCATAATTCCTCAGTTCATGGTCGATAACGGATGGCTTCACCAGGGACTTACCGAAACCATAATCACCCCCTCCATGCACGAGCGCAAGAACCGCATGGCCCAGATGGCCGATGCAGTGATTGCCCTTCCCGGCGGAACGGGAACCTTTGAGGAACTGTTTGAGATTATCACCTGGAAAATGCTCGGTTTGTTTGTCAAACCTATAATCATACTTAATACGGACCATTACTACGATCCTCTCCTTGATATGCTTGACCGTACGGCCCAACGTCATTTCATGAACCCGGTGTTCAGGAAGCTGTGGGCTGTGGCAGAAACTCCTGAAGAAGCAATAACGCTTGTGGATACGCTTTCTGACTGGAATGATACGACCAGCAAAATCAATACAAACAAATAATGTCCTTTCTTCCGATAATCGATTTAGTGAACACTTACAATCTCAATGATTGGTTCCTGTCAGTAATGATACTGACCTTGCTGCTTATGCTTGTTATCATGGGTCCTCACAGGCATGCTTTTGCCTATTCGGTCTCTACAATGTTCAGATTCAAGAACCCCGACGGTGACGTAAGCTATCCTTTGCTGTCAACGCTGGAGTATGTGATACTATTTATCCTATCCTGCCTTGGCGTGGGTATAGCTGTCGGTATCTACTCCCACGACATGATGGAAGAGGGCTTTTCACAAGTGATCTTCCTGTTGTGGTACTGCTCACTTATGGTGGTGTTTTTCCTGATAAAGCTTTTTCTTTACACCGTCGTAAACAGGATTCTCTACGAAAAGCAGATTATACCCCTGAAACCCAGCAGGTGGAATTGCTTTTTCGTAATGTCTTTTTCGGTAGCTTCTCTGTTCATACTGTTTTTCTCATTTTTGGTTCTGTTCCTGAATATACCGCTTGTAGCACTGCTCGTTTTTGCATATTTGATGCGTGCTTTGGTAATAACCGGTAGAATTTTCAAGATAAATACCACCTTATTTAAGAGCAGACGCTCTAATTTAGGATTTATTTTGTACCTTTGTGCGTTCGAAATTGTACCCATTCTCGTGGAGTTCATTTTTTCGAGCGTTTTATTTGGTCTAATTTAAACCGTACATACTTTGAAAGTTAAGAAGGTTCTCATTTCACAGCCGCAGCCCACAACGGGCAAGTCTCCCTATTTTGACCTGGCTGAGAAGTATGGTGTTGAGTTTGTATTCAAACCCTTTATCCGCGTTGACCCGCTTAGTGCCAAAGAGTTCAGACAGCAGCACGTCAATATCCTTGACCATACCGCTGTAGTATTCACGTCACGTCATGCTGTAGATCATTTCTTCCAGCTGTGCGCCGAGATGAGAGTCAACATCCCGGAGGACATGAAGTATTTCTGCATCACTGAGACAGTATCTCTCTACATCCAGAAGTATGTCCAGTACCGTAAGCGCAAGGTCTTCTTCGGCAATACAGGAAAGGTTGACAGCCTGATGGCTCCCATCCTCAAGCATAAGACCGAGAAGTATTTCATCCCGATGTCAAACGTTCACACCGGTGAGCTCAAGGAGTTGCTTGATGCCAACAAGATTGCCCATACCGAGGCTGTCATGTACCGCACCGTCAGCAATGAGTTTGCAGCAGGTGAGCTTGACGATTATGATATGCTGGTATTCTTCAGCCCGGCCGGTATCGAGTCTCTCAAGCAGAATGCTCCTGACTTTGTTCAGGGTGACAAGATTATCGGTTGTTTCGGCGGCACCACCGCCAAGGCCATCCGCGATGCAGGTCTGCGTCTTGATATTGAGGCCCCGGTTCCCGGAATCACCTCTATGTCAGCCGCTATTGACGCCTGGTTCGCAGCCAATCAGAAAAAGTAATACTTTATCCATACTGACGGGTTCCTCTCATAAGGCACTGTGCCTGATGCGGAACCCGTCTTTTTTTTATGACATCGGGAGCAAATACATTTACCAAACAGGAACGTCTGTGCAGCAGTAAGCTGATAGACAGGCTTTTTACTGAAGGAAACCGACAGATATCGGTCTTTCCTGTACGTTTGGTATGGCTCTTGTCCGATGATATAGATGGAGTGCAGGTTCTCATAAGCGCACCCAAACGCAACTTCCATCACGCCGTTGACCGAAACCGCGTAAAACGGCAGGTGCGCGAGTTTTACCGCACACACTCCTCTTCTCTCAAGGAGACGGTAGCTTTGAAAGGAAAAGGTTTGGCCTTGGCATTCCTTTTCAACGACAGCCGGTTATGGGACTCCGATAAGCTTGACCAACGTCTTTCGCAGGCGATGGAAAAACTGGTTGAAACGCTGTCTCAATTATGAGAGATTTGTTGAATATCTTTACCAAATCGTTGGGGTGGTTGCTGATGCTTCCCATACGATTTTACCGCAAGTTCATATCACCCCTTACACCGCCTTCATGCAGGTTTACTCCCACCTGCTCAGAGTATGCCATAGAGGCTATTACCAAGCATGGTCCGTTCAAAGGAACATGGCTGGCAATCAGGCGTGTTCTGCGCTGCCGGCCAGGGGGTGGTTCGGGGTATGATCCGGTTCCTTAAATTGAAAATTGAAAATTGAGAATTGAAAATCAGGGATATACATACTCATGTCTTGCCTGAGGAGCCGGGAACGGCGGTGGTTTGCATTGGTTGCGGACCGATTCCTGAGGGGGTGTTGGAGCAGGGTCATGTCTTTAGTGCGGGACTCCATCCGTGGGATGTTACTGATGATTTTGAAAATCAATTGGTTGTGTTGGAAAAACTTCTTGCGAATCCCCAGGTTGTGGCGGTTGGCGAGTGCGGCTTCGACGCCCTAAGGGGACCTTCGCACGAGTTACAGGAGCAGGCGTTCGTCCGTCAGGTGAAAATTTCGGAGCGATACGGTAAGCCGATGATACTTCATGTTGTAAGAGATTTTGACAGTGTAATCCGCCTGCGCAAACAGCTCAAGCCCACCCAAAACTGGCTCATCCACGGCTTCCGCGGAGGCCCCGAGCAAATGAACCAGCTCTACGCTCAGGGCATCCTGGTCTCGTTCGGTCTCAAACACAATCCCGAATCACTGAGAACAGTCCCATCCGACCGCCTCTTTTTGGAGACAGATGGTGCTGGCCCCATCAATCAGGTCATTTCAGATGCAGCAACCCTCCGTGCTGCAACTTTAGAAGCCATCTCCTCCCTGATTTCCACCAACGTCACCAACTTCCTGTCCTAAAAATTGGCCATACCTGCGTAAAAACCGCGTTGTGAGGCGTTTACATGCAAGTATGGCACCCAAAATGCCCAAAAACGCTGTTTTTGCTGCCATACTTGCGCAAAATCGTCCCTACAAGCATTCTATCTGCAAGTATGGCCAGAAGTACGTCTGTTTCTTTTTGCAGGAGCAGGACATCCGTTTTTGGGACTATAAGGAGGAGTTCGACGTTTAGGGTCCGGAAATGTCCGAAGTAGCCTCGGAACGTTGGTCCTAAAAACGGATGTCCTGCGGAGTTAAAAGGAAGCATGCGTATTGCGACTTTAATTAAAGAGTTGTATATTTGCGCGCTTTTTGAAAGAAATCTAAGAACATCAATATGACTAATTTTGTTGAAGAACTGACCTGGAGAGGCATGATCCACCAGATGATGCCCGGTACCGATGAACTCCTGAGCAAGGAGCAGGTCACCGCTTATGTGGGCTTTGACCCCACCGCCGATTCACTCCATATCGGACATCTGTGCAGTATCATGATACTCCGCCACTTCCAGCGTTGCGGTCACAAGCCTCTGGCACTCATCGGAGGAGCCACGGGAATGATAGGTGACCCGAGTGGAAAATCACAGGAGCGCAACCTTCTGAACGAGGAGACTCTGAAGCACAATGTAGAGTGCATCCGCAAGCAGTTGGGCAAGTTCCTGGACTTTGACAGTGACGCTCCCAACAAGGCTGAACTTGTAAATAATTATGACTGGCTGAAGGATGTAACTTTCCTTGATTTTTCACGTGACATAGGCAAGCACATCACCGTCAATTACATGATGGCAAAAGACTCTGTAAAGAAACGTCTCAACGGCGAGGCCCGTGACGGACTTTCATTCACCGAGTTCACCTACCAGTTGCTTCAGGGTTATGATTTCCTCTATCTGAACGAGCACAAGAACTGCAAGCTCCAGATGGGTGGTGCCGATCAGTGGGGTAACATCACCACGGGTGCCGAGCTGATACGCCGCATCAACGGTACCGAGTGCTTTGCCCTGACCTGCCCGCTCATTACCAAGTCAGACGGTACCAAGTTCGGTAAGACCGAAGGTGGCAACGTATGGCTCAACCCTGAGTATACTTCACCCTACAAGTTCTACCAGTTCTGGCTCAATGTCAGCGATGAGGACGCCAAGCGCTACATCAAGATATTCACCAACATCGGGAAGGAGGAGTGCGAGGCTCTGATTGCCGAGCATGATGCAGCACCTCATCTGCGTCTTGTTCAGAAGCGTCTTGCCAAGGACGTGACCTGCATGGTACACAGCGAGGCTGACTACAAGGCTGCCGCTGAGGCATCGGATATACTTTTCGGCAATACCGCAAGTGCCGATGACCTCAAGAACATCGACGAGTCAATGCTGCTGTCGGTGTTTGACGGTGTTCCGCAGTTCCGTTTCAGCCGCGACCTGCTCAAGCAGGATGTCAAAGCATCGGACTTCCTGACAGATGTTTGTCCGGTATTCTTCAGCAAGAGCGAGGCCCGCAAGATGATGCAGGGCGGAGGCGTAAGCATCAACAAGGAGAAGACCTATGACCACTCACGCGTCTTCACCGAGGCTGACCTTGTTGACGGACGTTACATCGTCCTCCAGAGAGGCAAGAAAAACTACTATCTGCTGATAGCCGAATAAGGGAAAAACCCTATATTTGCACGCCCTTTGCAACACCAAAAAGGGCATAAGGCGATTGTCGTATGGTGTAATGGTAGCACAACAGGTTTTGGTTCTGTTTGTCCTGGTTCGAATCCGGGTACGACAGCTTTTTTAGGCAAAAATCCACACAGTTGGAACAAATCTTAACGTCTATGGCACGTTTCGGGTATGCAAAGCCGGAAACGTGCCATATCTTTGTGGCGTAAGTTTTCATGCACATATTTGGTTAGTAATTGACTTTCGTGATGTCCCGACTCTGGTCTGAGAAGATGTGGATAGGGACTTGAAAAAAGGGGCCGCTCAGTTGCGGTCTCTTTTTTTTAGCTCTTTTTTTAAAAAAATTCGCACGAAAGGTGCTTTGAAAGACAAAAAAGAGTTAACTTTGGCCGCTAACTGAATTTTTAAATAATAAATAATAACCAAATAGGCTTATGAAAAAACGCTATCTTTTCCCCGCCGACTATATGGCAGATCCGTCTGTACACGTATTCAACGGCAGGGTTTACATCTATCCTTCACATGATTGGGAGTGCGAGAATGTCGAGAATGACAACGGCGACCAGTACGTCATGAAGGATTATCACGTCCTTTCTACAGACGACATCATGAACGGCGAGGTCGTTGACCACGGTAAGGTCATCGGTCTGGAAGATATTCCATGGGCTGGCCGTCAGCTTTGGGACTGCGATGTTCAGGAGTATGAGATCGAGGTTCCCACCAATGCTGAGGAGCAGGCTCAGGGCATGGGTTTCAGCAAGAAGGTAAAACGCTATATCATGTACTTCCCGATGAAGGACCGCAACGATGTGTTCCATTGGGGTACAGCAATCGCACAGCGTCCCGAGGGTCCGTTCATTCCCAATCCTGCACCCGTAGCAGGCAGCTACAGCATCGATATGTGCGCATTCCGCGATGATGCTGACGGTGAGGTTTACGTTTACTTCGGCGGTCTGTGGGGCGGACAGCTTCAGCGTTACAAAGACAATATCCATCTTGAGACTCCGTATCTTCCCGAGGGTAAGGAGGATGCACTTCCCAGCCGCTGCGTGCGCCTGACCAAGGACGGTCTCAACTTTGCAGAGGCTCCGCGTCCCATCCTCGTAGTTGACGAGAAGGGCAATCCTCTCAAGGCCGATGATCCCCATCGTTTCTTCGAGGCCTCATGGATGCACAAATACAAAGGCAAATATTATTTCTCATATTCAACCGGCGACAGCCATCTGCTGTGCTATGCAACCGGTGACAACCCCTACGGCCCCTTCACCTATCAGGGCGTGATCCTCACTCCTGTCGTGGGCTGGACAACTCATCATTCCATCATTGAATATAAGGGCAAGTGGTATCTGTTCCATCATGACAGCGTGCCTTCAGGCGGCAAGTCATGGCTCCGCAGCCTCAAGGTCTGTGAGATAGAATATGATGCTCAGGGCCACATCAAGACCATTGAAGGAATGGACTGATCTCTGAATTTTAATAATGTACTATAAATAAAAAATCAGCTAAATGAAAAAATCCAATTTTCTGGCGAACCGTTCAGGATTCATGGGATTGATTCTCTTCTTGGCAACGGCATTCGGCGTATCTTCGTGTAAGCCGGATTTCGACCTCGACAAGAGATTTCCCGAATGGCTCGGCACAAGTATCTTCGAGACTCTGAACGAGGGTTTTGAAGGGGATAGCGGTAAGGTTTACAAGTTTACCTACTTTGTAAGGCTCATCCAGGATCTGGATCAGGAGAAAATCCTGGCCAAGACAGGTAGTAAGACCCTTTTCGTTGCCGATGATGAAGCCTTTGACAAGCGCTTCTTCGGTCCCAACTGCCCCTTCAAGAAGGCAGACGGCACCCCCGTTTCAAGTTATGATGAACTGAGTGTGGCTCAAAAGACAATGATTCTTAAGGGTGCCATGCTCAACAACGTTTATCAGGTGGCTATGCTCTCAAGCAGTGAGGGTCCCACCATCGGAGACTGCATGCGCAGGCTCACGTCATCATCAATTTATGACACAGTGCCTGTACTCCTTCCCAAGGACATGCCTAAGTACTCCGAGTTGTGGAAGACAGCCAAGACAAGAGAGGCCGGTATCCCCATCATGCAGGATGGTACCGTAAGACCTATGGTTCTGTTCGTAAACAAGTTCCTCACCTCAAGAAAGATGACGGACGATGATTACGATTTCCTTTTCAACCAGGGTCGTTATGACAAGACCGGTACCAAGCCCGCCCGTAACCCGGCCGACGCTTCTGTAAACGGTGTCAGAATCGAGTTCCAGAACAAGAAGTGCTTCAACGGATTTATCCATGTAATGGCCGATGTCATCTACCTGCTCCCCAACATGGCAGAGTATCTTGAGACATCAGACAAGGCTACCATCTACAGCTCAATCGTAGATCGTTTCAGCGCTCCCTTCTATCCTTCAGAGGAGCACAAGAATGAGATCAAGCGTCTTCTTTCTGAGGGCATAATCAAGAGCGACGCTCTCGCCAATGCCATGCTCGGAACTAAGGACTCTGTCTATACTAAGATGTATCTTTCAAAGCGTTCACAGGGTGACAAGAAGAACAACAAACTTCCTTCAGGTCTGTTCACATCAGACAGAAAGAACACTCTTCCCGATGACGAGCTGCTTCGCTTCGATCCGGGATGGAACGGTTTCTTCTCACAGACATCAAGCACCACTGCAACCAACGTTGCCTTGCAGCAGAACATGAGTGTCATGATGGTTCCGACCGATGCTACACTCAAGAGCTGGTGGCTGACAGGTGCCGGTAAGGCTCTGCGTGAGATGTATCACGATCCCGATCTGTGGCCCGGAACCAACCTCTCTTATGAAGAGGTGGCTCGCGATATGAGCTTCATTCCCCGTAACGTTATCGTGAAGTTGGTCAACAACAACATGCTTAACTCACTTACAGGTTCTGTTCCCAGCAAGTTCGGAAACGTGCTGAACGATGCCAACGATCCTATGTTCGATCGTCCTGACTCAGCAGCCAACACGATAGAATCAGTAGTAATGTGCTGTAACGGTGCTATCTACTTCACCACAACGGTTTACGCTCCTACAGCTTACCGTTCGGTATCCTATCCCGCATTGGTTAACCCCAAACTTAAGATCATCGATGCAGCCATTCAGGATGAGGTGCTGTCATTCAGCGCTTACCTGAACTCAATGGTTGCAACATACAGCTTCTTTACACCTCTTGTAAAAGATACTGCCGATGCCAACCTCAACGGTAAACTCATATGGATTGACCCCGTATCATTCGGTGCCAAGAAGTACAAGAGTGCAGGCAATACACAGGGTCAGTATCTGAAGGCTATGGTATTCAGCTACAACGCCGGTTCGGCCAACGCATTCAAGGTTGAGGCTCAGCTCTACAACTACAATGACTCAACCAACAAGCTGATGGGTTCTGTAGGATCTGTAATCACAGACGCTGACGTTATCCGCGACCGTCTTGAGGATATGCTTGACTACCATATTATATTAGACAATGTGGAGGGTGACTCCGACGGCCAGAACGTTCCTTGGGATGAGAACGGCTATGCATACTTCAAGACCAAGGGCCGTGGTATGGTTCGTTTCAAGATGGGTATCAATCCTTCTTCTGTCGATCCTCTTGATGAGGCTGCATACAACAACATGCTCTCAACTCTTGAGGTTGCCGGTGGCTGGCAGATCGAGACCGGTGAGAAGATCAACGTTGTAGATCGTATCGACCTCTCAAGAAAGAGCTCATCAAACGGTAACGGTCGTACATATATCATTGACAGACCTCTTGCTACTTCAAGAATGAGTGTCTATGATATACTCTCCGACAGTATCACCTATCCTGAGTTCAAGGCTTTCTTCAAGCTTATGGAGAGTGCAACAGGTTCAGACAACAAGCCTCTGTTCGCATCAACAACCAACAAGCATGAGGTTAGCGGTAGAATGGCTGTAACCACATTCAACACATATCATTACACAATATATGTGCCCACCAACCAGGCTATTCAGGATCTGCTTGATGCAGGTGTAATCCGCAAGCCTCAGGACATTGCTGCCATCTCAACCAAGTACAGCAATATCCTCAGTGCTCTGAAGGCCGCTCACGGTCCCAAGGCTGACTCTATATATAAGGATACTCTGATGGCTCTGTCCATGAGACTCCGTAACGCAGCCCCGGGTTCAATTCCTAATTCAAAGGATAGCGCCTTCAAACTGGCCAACTACACAGACAGCCTCAAGGATCAGCTCAAGAACTTTATCAAGTATCATATCCAGGATAACTCAGTTTATTGCAACGCAGAGTTCAAGGCTGGTTATGACGAGGAGGGTAATACGGCAACCGTCGCCAACTATGAGACCGCTTACATGAACAAGAACCAGCAGTTCGTCAAGTTGGAGGTTAAGGGTGGTGCCGATATCACCGTCAAGGATGCCAACGGCAATGTCCGTCATGTGGTCAAGGGCGCAAGCACCGGTGTTGGAGGCAAGCCTCTGTTCAACATCATGTGCCGCGAGTATGAGTACGATAAGACAAGTGTCACAGACGTTGCTTCAACGCAGATCGAGACATCATCTTATGTTGTTATCCATCAGATAGACGGTGCTTTGTGCAACGGTGATGTCAAATTCTAATCAGCAAACAAAATGACAATGAAATACAATAACAGATTATTGAGAATGGCTTTTGCCTTTGCAATGGCCACTCTGCCCAGTTTGCTTTTTGCTCAGAAGGCCGGCGACATCATCAGTGGTGTCATTGAGGATAACGAAGGCCCGATGATGATGGTGAACGTGACTGAAAGGGATGCTGCCGACCGTATCGTGGCTCATGCCATTACCGATATCAACGGTGAATTCTCATTCCGTCTTCAGAATCCCAAGGATAGGATTCAGATTACTTATGTAGGTTATGAGACAGTGGATATCCCCATTGACAAGACCTATTTCGAGATTCATATGAAGGATCAGCAGGATCTTCCTCAGGTAGATATCGTGGCCGAGAAGGTCATGGAAGGATCAGGTCTTCCTATTCCTTTGCGTGAGGTTTCATCAGCTGTGGCTACCATCAACATGGAAGAGTTCGAGGGTCTGGGTATAACCACCGTCGATGAGGCTCTTCAGGGACGTGTTCCCGGTCTTGACATCGTGTTCAACTCTGGTGACCTTGGCTCACGTTCAACAATGCACCTGCGTGGTGTGACCACCATGACCGGTGACTCCAACCCGTTGATCGTTGTCGATGGTAACATCTGGGAGGTTGACAGCAACCTTAAGAACAACTTCGACTATCAGAATGATTCAAACGACTCTGAGAAGGTATCTGAGTTGCTTAACATCAATCCTGAAGATATCGCTACCATCCAGATCCTCCGTGATGCTGCCGCAACAGCAGTTTGGGGTTCACGTGGTGCTAACGGTGTTATGGAAATCAAGACCAAGCGTGGTTCTCGCGGTAAGACCCGTGTCAACTACTCATATCGTCTTAACGTTACATGGCAGCCCGAGGGTTACAAACTCCTGAACGGTGACCAGTACACCATGTTCATGAAGGAGTCATTCTTCAACCCGAAACTGAGTGATGCCGCTGCTGATATCATCGAGCTTAACTATGATGACAAGTTCTCAGAGTATGAGATGTATAACGACAACACCGATTGGGTTGCTGCCGTTAAGCAGATCGGTCTGCAGCATTCACACAACGTATCTGTATCAGGTGGTGGTGACAAGGCAAACTTCCGTATGTCAGCCGGTTTTGATGACCAGACCAACTCAGTCATCGGTCAGCACATGAACCGTTTCACAACACGTATTGCTTTTGACTACTTCATATCAGAGCGTATCAAGGTTGTCACCAACTTCTCAATGACCTATAGCAAGAACAAGGAGAATTCTGCCGCTATCGGTACCGCTATGAAGATGATGCCTAACCTGGCCATCTACTATGAGGATGCCGATGGTAATCCCACAGGTGAGTTCTATCACATGCTCCAGACCGCATCTGACGAGCTGCCCAAGAACACCAACCCTGTAGCCGAGGCAGCCGAGAAGAAGCAGTACAGAACATCTCTGAACGTTCAGCCTGAGTTCCAGCTCACATATAACCTGCTGGGTCTTGAGAATGATGAGACCAAGCTGACTTATGATGCACGTATCACATTCGGTGTTACCAACAGCGGTAATGACAAGTATAATCCGTCAAGCCTGTCACGTACAGGTTGGTCCGATGATAACGCCAACCGTGTATCAGCCGGCTCCAACAAGAGCTCTTCAATAGGTACAACACACACTTTGACATTCATACCTCACATCAAGAACCGTAACCACTCATTCATGGCTATGGTAAGGTATCAGCTCAACACAAGCAACAACAAGAGCCAGAATGCAAGTGTGACAGGTCTGCCTTCAGGTCCGTTTGAGTCAACCGGTCTTCCCGGTAAGATCATCAGCGACCAGGAGGGTAGCACCGGAACAGGAGCAGGTCAGAGCCGTAACCTGAACGCTACATTCTCATCACACTACTCATATCAGAGTAAGTATTCAATTGACTTCACAGCCCGTGCCGATGGTAGCACCCGTTTCGGTGATGCCAAGCGTTGGGGTGTATTCCCTGCCGTATCAGGTCGTTGGAACATTATCGATGAGGGCTTCATGGAGAGCATCCGTCGTTCAAATGTCCTGACCATGCTGTCAGCTCGTGCCAGCTGGGGTCTTCAGGGTAACGCTCCCGGTGAGGACGGTCTGTACTACAGTAAGTATTCAAGCGGTAGCGCTTATCTCGGTGAGTCATCAATCAAGCCGGATAACATCCGTCTGAGCAACATGCAGTGGGAGGAGACAACATCATTGAACGTCGGTTTCAACTTTGGTTTCTTCCGCGACAAGCTGAGTGTTGACATTGACCTCTACTCACGTCTCACAGAGAAGATGCTTAACCGTGGTTACTCAATTCCTTCTTCATCAGGTTTCAACTCTCTGCAGTATGTTAACGAGGGATCAATGAAGAATGAAGGTTGGGAGTTGAGCGTATCAGCTAACCGCGTCATTGAGGCTGACTTCCTTGGTCAGAAGTTCTATGTAGGCGGTAACATCAACTTTGCTGATAACACCAACCAGATTCTTGAGATGAACCCCACCATGCTTGAGAAGATGAACAGTGACTTTGACTACAAGAACGGTAGTTACCTGTCATTCGTTGCTCTCAAGAACGCATTCGGTTCAATCTACGGATTCAAGTATAAAGGTGTATATCAGTACAGTGACTGGAGCGAGGTTGAGGTTCCCGGCGTAAGCGGTCCTAACGCTCCTGTCGTTAAGGATGCTGACGGCAATGTCATCCTGAACCAGAAGGGTAAGACCAAGGCCGTCAAGTATGCTTACGGAACAACCAATGAGTATGAGTTTGTGGGTGGTGACGCCATCTATGAAGATATCAACAATGATGGTAACATCAACGAGCTTGATATCGTATATCTGGGTAGCTCACTTCCTAAGTTGAACGGTGGATTCGGTATCAACATGTCTTGGGGCCGTCTCTCATGGAACAACCAGTTCAACTTCCGTTGGGGTAACCGTATCGTGAACATGTCACGTATGAACGCTGAGTGTATGTACAACACCGATAACACATCGGCCGCCATCAACTGGCGCTGGCGTGTTGAGGGTGATGAGACCATCATGCCGCGTGCCCTCCACAATTACGGTTATAACTATCTTGGATCTGACCGCTACGTTGAGGACGGTTCATTCCTGCGTTGGAACTACACCGCTCTTAACTACAGCCTCGATCCCAAGATCACAAAGAGACTCCACGTAAGTAATGTCTCTTTCAACTTTAACCTCAACAATGTAATGCGTTGGACCAAGTATACCGGTATGGACCCGGAGGTTGGTACCGGTGGTGCCGGCAATGTTGCTAAGGACCAGTCACAGACCCCGCGTTCAAAGCAGTTTACATTCGGTGTTTCAGTTCAGTTCTAATTCATAAAGGAGATAAATTATGAAAAAGATAAAATCATACTTAATGGTGGCATTGATGGGTCTGTCAGTCTCATCATGTGAGGATTTCCTCACGCTTATGCCGTTGAACCAGGTTGTGCTCGAGAACTTCTGGACTGATATGTCTGATGTTGAGAGTGTGCTTATGAGCGCATATTCGGCTCTTGAGTCAGAGGACTGCGTAGTCAGAATGTCAATCTGGGGTGAGATGCGTTCCGATAACATCATCGGAAACCAGAGCAACAACTCTAATGACCAGTCTGCCAGTCAGGATGATATTCTTCAGATAACTAAGGATAATATCCTGCAGACCAATAAATATGCAGATTACAAGTGTTTCTATGACGTGATCAACCGCGCCAACACTGTTCTGTATTTTGCCCCCCAGGTAGCTGAGAAGGATCCTAACTATACAGGTGCTCTTCTGCAGGCCAATGAGGCCGAGGCTGTCGCTCTGCGCTGCCTTGCTTACTGGTATCTGATCCGTGCCTATAAGGATGTTCCTTATACCACACAGCCTTCAATTGATGATACCCATGACTTCTTCATCGGTCAGACTCCGTTTGCCGAGGTCCTGGATTCACTCATCTTTGAACTGGAGCGTGTAAAGAACTGGGCAAACAACAGTTTCGTTTCAGAGACCGCAAATACCGGACGTATCACCCGTGCCGCCATACACGCTATGCTGGCTGATATGTACCTCTGGAAAGGCGATTATGACAAGTGTATAGAGCACTGCGAGTGGGTAACCGCACGTAAGCTCGAGGAGTACCAGAAGTTGGAGAGAAAGAACAGTAAGAGCAATACCGTTGAGCTTATCAATGGTTATCCTCTTATCACTGAGACTCCTACTACCACAAAGGCAGGTAACGCCTATAACGAGATATTCGGTAAGGGCAACTCCTTTGAGACTATTTTTGAGCTCCCGTATGATCAGAAAACAAACAACCCGTTCGTAGAGCGCTATTACAACAGTAAGAGCTCCAAGACCGGTAAGCTCAAGGCTCTGCCTGAGATCGGTAACGGATTCGGTCAGGGTAACGGTAACAACGTATTCATCCAGAATACCGATGGACGTTACTATCAGAACATTCAGGATGGCGGTAGCAGTGACTACGGTATCGTAAAGTATGTGCTTGAGAAGGTTGAGTATGACCTCAAGAGCGGTATGGTAACCGGAACGTTGGTAGTCACCAAGCGTGAGAATACCCAGCCCAGCTGGATCATCTACCGTTACACAGATGTAATGCTGATGGAGGCCGAGGCCAAGGTTATGAAAGCCGCTGCTTTGAACGCTGAGGCAGAGAGTGCCGAGATGCAGGCTCTGTTCCAGGAGGCCTTTAACCTTGTCGATGCCGTCAACCAGCGTGCCATCTGCAAGAAGCGTTATCAGGATGCAGCCAAGGAGCTCAAGTTTACAGATTATAACTCAAGCGTACAGACTATGGAGGACCTCGTTCTTGATGAGCGTCGCCGTGAGCTGATGTTTGAGGGTAAGCGTTGGTTTGACCTTGTACGCATGGCTTTGCGTGAAGGCAACACCAAGCGTCTCTTTGACAAGATTCAGAAGAAATATGATGCAGCTACCGTAAGTGCTGTACGTATTAAGATGACAGAACTTGATGCCCTTTTCTTCCCCATCAGCAGGGATGAAATCAAGATCAACGACAAGCTTAAACAGAATCCTGTTTACGTTGAGGACGAATTCATAGAAAAGGCTCAGTAAGAACAATAAAAAAACTGTTGATGTCTCATTTCAGGAACATAACAAGACCTATCGTTAAGATGATGCTGGCAGTAATGTCAGTACTGACGGTCGTGTCCTGCTTTGAGGAGCAGCATCCCGGCACCTATTACATCTCTTCAGGGCAGTCTGTAGCAGACTTCCTTGAGGAGGATCCTGCCGGCAGGTTCAATGATTTCATCTATGTGCTCAAGAAATCCCAGGTATGGGGTGAGCTTGACACCTACGGAACATTCACCTGTTTTGCTCCCGTCAATGATGCATTCGATTCCTTCCTTGAGGATAAGGGATTGCAGAGCATCGAGGACCTGACTAAGGCTCAGTGCGACACCATTGCATGGAATCACCTTATCAGAAAGGTTTTCTATATGTCTGATATGACGGCCGGCGCTCTTCCGCACGTAAATCTGCTCAACCGTTTCCTGACGGTGGATTATGTGCTTGAGAAGAACGACGAAGGCATTCAGATTGCCATTCCGACCATCAACAGGGATACCCGTATAATCCATAAGGATGACTCCGTTGAGAACGGCGTGGTACAGGTTGTTGACAATATCATCAGAGTTTCGGGTGATTTCGTTTACGATATCGTAAGAAATGACTCCAACACACAGATATTTGCAGCAGCACTGACCCTCGTCGCTTTGGAGGATACACTCAAGAAGTGGCACGATGAAACCTATACCATCGATTACGACTCAGCATACGTAGGCATAAAATGTCAGGGTGGTGGTTCGGACTATACAGTCTTCTACCTGCCTGAGCATAACTACGGTTTCACTATGCTGATTGAACCCGATGAGGTTTATCGTAGCTACGGCATCAACAATCTCCAGGACCTTATCGAATTTGCCAATGACGTCTATCATCAGTCTTACAGTGCTGAGTATGATGCATACGGCGATAAGTATGATACCGTCTGGTCAGACCAGCGCAATCCGTTGCGCCGTTTCGTCGAGTACCATATCCTGCCTTTCAGCATACCTTCAATCTACAGTTTCAACTGCCGTGAAGATATACTGAAAGCCAAGTGCCGTACTGAGTTGCTTGATGCTGAGGATTATTTTGAAACCTCTCTGCCGCACTCACTCATTCGCGTATCGCGTATCATGGAGACCGGTAAATACAACGGCGTTTATATCAACCGCCGCGGTGTAGGTCCCGACGGTGAGGGTGAGTTCGGACTTCCGTTCGTGCGCGGTGTCAAGGTCTATGGTGTGAATGACGGTGCAGATTATGAAGGCTGCAACGGTTACATGCACTACATCGATGATATCCTGGTTTATTCAAAGGATGTCAGGGAGAATGTGCTCAACCGTCGTATGCGAGTTGACTGCTGCACTCTTTCACCTGATTTCCTTACATCCGGAGCAAGACAGAAGCAGACCTCAAACAACTATGAGGGCGTAGGTTTCAAGCAGCCGGCCAACTTCCACTCTTACAACTCTGACAATGCAATGTGGGTACGCAGTGCTTTTGTTGCCAACATCAGCTATCAGGGTGACGGTCTGGATCTGCAGGGCAACTATGACATCATGCTTAAGCTCCCGCCAATACCTTATGACGGTAACTGGGAGTTGCGTCTGTCATACCGCGGATCAGCAGGATGCGGAGTGGTTCAGAACTATGTCGGTGATGACCCTGTCAACCTGAAACCTTGCGGAATTCCCACAGACCTTCGTCTGTCAGCCGAGGCCAATCCCAATATCCGTTGGAAGAAAGATGATACTTTCAAGGATTCTGACGGAGTTATTGACGAGGCAGCCATTGACGCTTATGACAAGGCTATGCGCAACCGTGGTTACATGAAAGGTCCTGACTCTCACTACACGTCAGATCGTGCAGAGCTGTTCAGAGACTACAACCTGATTGCACGCAGGATAATCACTACTGACTATTTCTACGCAGACCGTGATTATTACCTCCGTATGAAGCTGGTTTCAGACAACCTTAAGGCAGAGATGAATTTTGATTATATGGAATGGTGTCCCAAATCTGTATATGACTTGAATGAAGACAAACACTAAATAGATTATTAATTAAAAACCGATATGAAAAAGTATTTCAATTCACTAATGAAATCCGTTTTGGTAGTTTCGGCAGTACTTGTTCTGGCATCATGTAATGATACCTGGGATGATCACTACAGCTACAAGACGGATGGCAACTCTTCGGTCATGACTCTTGCCGAGACGATTAGCAGTCTTCCCGGAACCTCCAAGTTCGTGGATGCGCTTAAGACTACGTACATGTACAACGAAGACAAACAGCTTCCTATGACTTATTGGGAACTGCTTGACGGTGACCAGTTCTTCACGGTATGGGTTCCCGATGAGAGCCAGATTCCTCAGGCCATATGGGATATGGCCCAGGTAAGCGTCGAGGAGAGGGATCACAAGAAAGTAGGCAAGGAGTTCCTCATGAACCACATTGCACGTTTCCGTCATCCTGTTGGTTCAAAGACCAAGGAGAAGGTGATAATGATGAGCGACAAGTCATACCGTTCATATTCCGACAATTTCGGCGGAATACATTACAAGGCTGGCGCAAACACCACCAACATCCGCTGCTCAAACGGTATCATCCATATCTTGGACGGATATGTTGATTATCGTCCCAGCATTTATGAATTCATTACAACCAATGAGTCCTACAGGGATGTAGTCGGTAAGTGGTTTGAATCCTATACCGAGGAGGTCATCGATCCCAAGAAGAGTGTCGCTGCAGGTGTCAACGCCGACGGTGAGATGGAATACGTGGATTCTGTCATGATCAAGACCAGTATCCTTATGACCAAATATGGTCTGGTAAATGAGGAGGACAGTAACTACGCTGTAGTATTCCCCACTCCCGCGCTTTGGGCTCAGAAGTATGAGGCAATCAAGCCCTATTTCGAGTATGGCACAATAGAGGCAAAGCGTGACTCACTCCAGGATTTCTATACACAGTCTGCAATGCTTACCGATATGTTCTTCAACATGAACATTCAGAAGGGTGACTCAGTTGTTTCAACCCTGTTCAGCAAGGCAGAGCGTAAGACTGAGAAGATTCCTTATCATGTATATCAGAAGCCTAACGCTCCCGGTGGACTCTTTGCTGCACGTATCGACTCTGTCAACTGCAGTAACGGTGTCGTTTATATCAGGAACACATGGCCGTATCAGGACAACCTGACCTATCTGCGCCCCATCAAGGTTGAGGCCGAG
>Ga0310690_10004498_pt1 | contig 19727 bp, 16 predicted proteins | sample AusTroGonzalo_MG_2_FD_207661 | JGI IMG/M metagenome (GOLD analysis project Ga0310690, IMG submission 207661) | Bovine rumen microbial communities from tropical cattle in Woodstock, Queensland, Australia - Gonzalo_04 (v2) (version 2) | ecosystem: Host-associated > Mammals > Digestive system >...
CCGGATCATCAGGATTCCCGTGGATCCGTGAAGTTCTTTTTTTTCCAGCAGCAATGTCATCAGCCTGTCCGTCAGTTCGGGGCCGCCGCCTTTAACCAGGCAGTCCTTCCAGATCGTGCAGTTGCACTTGCTCTCCGTGCAGTTAAAGGCTCTGGGACTTTCCTGTACGCCGCCCTTGCCGCACAGGGGGCAGACGACGCCTTCCAACGGCTTGGCGGCGGTCCTGGTCTTGCCCTTTCCTTTTCCCCGCTCTTCCTGCGGAAAGGTCACGGCTGCCGAACTGTTCCGCGCATAGTCTACCAGAAAAGAGCTCATCCGGGCAATCCCGTCCATGAAGCGTTCCGGATCCTGCTTCCCGTCTGTGATGTCGTGAAGTGCCAGTTCCCATCGTCCGGTCAGTTCCGGACTGCTCAGCTCGTTCGGCACCACGTCGATCAGCTTCACGCCCTTGTCCGTCGCCAGCAGGGTCTTTCCCCGGCGCTGGGCGTATCCGACGTGCAGCAGCCGCTCGATGATCGCCGCCCGTGTGGCAGGGGTACCGATCCCGCTGCCCTTCATCTGCCGGACCAGTTCCTCGTCATCCAGTTCCTTGCCTGCGGTTTCCATCGCCGCCAGCAGGCTTGCGTCCGTGTGCGGAGTCGGCGGCTTGGTCACGTCTTCCCGGATTGCGGACCCTTTCACCTGGCGCGTATCGCCTTCCTGCAGTGGCGGAAGCGGGCTCTCGCTTTCATCATCTGCCTTTGTCTTTTTCTTCGCCTTGGGCGGTTTTTCCATCGGCGGCACGTCGTGCCAGCCGTTGTTTACGATCACCCGGCCCGTCGTCCGGAAGCTGTGCTCCCCGACCTGCGTGATGATCTTTGTCGCGTCGTAGTCACAGGCGGGATAAAAAGCAGCCAGCATCCGCCGTGCCACCATGTCGAACAGTTTCTGCTCGTCCTCGCTGAATTTGGAGGGATCCGCCTTCCGGGCTGTGGGGATAATCGCGTGGTGATCGGTCACCTTCGTCTGGTCGACCGTGCGCTTGGTAACCCGCAGCTTTCCCTCCGGTAAAGCGCCTCCGACATATTTCTGATAGCTTTCCGGCAGCAGCTTCATGGTCTGCACGACCCGGGGAATCATGTCCGGCGGCAGATAACGGCTGTCGGTCCGCGGATAGGTCAGTGCTTTGTGCTTCTCATACAGGCTCTGGGCCGTTTTCAGCGTCTTGTCCGCGGTAAAACCCAGCATCCGGTTGGCGTCCCGCTGCAGGCTGGTCAGGTCGTAGAGCTGGGGCGGCAGTTCGTATTTCCGCACCGTCTCTGCCTGTTTGACAGTACCGGTTTGATCTTTAATCTCCGCCGCGATTTTCTCCGCGTCCGCTTTTTGTTTCAGATGGGTGTCCGGCTCCAGCTTGTCTGAGAAATAGGCTCCTTTATAGTCGCCGAAGTCCGCCGTCAGGGTACAGAAACCCTCCGGCTTGAAGTTCTCGATCTCTTTCCTGCGCTTTACCAGGATCGCCAGCGTCGGCGTCTGCACCCGGCCGATCGACAGCAACGCGTCATACTTCAGTGTGAAAGCCCGGCTGGCGTTCATGCCGACCAGCCAGTCCGCCTTGCTGCGGCACCGGGCGCTCTCGTACAGGCCGTCGTAGTCCGCGCCCGGACGGATAGCCTGAAAGCCTTCCCGGATTGCTTCGTCTGTCATGGACGAGATCCACAGCCGCTGAAAGGGCTTTTTGCAGCCGGCTTTTTCATAGATATACCGGAAAATCAGTTCGCCTTCCCGCCCGGCATCTGTTGCACAGATCAACGAATCGGTCTCCTTGTCGTTGATCAGCTTTTTGACTTTGCTGTACTGTGTCCTGGTTGTGGATATCACCTTCAGCGGAATGGTCTCGGGAAGGATCGGCAGTGTTTCAAAGGACCATTTTTTATACTTTTCATCCAGTTCGTCCGGCTCCATCAGGGTCACCAGATGCCCGACCGCCCAGGTCACGATATACTGATCCCCGATCATGCAGCCGTCGCCGTTTCCCCGGCATCCGAGCACCCGGGCAATATCCCGCCCCACGCTCGGCTTCTCCGCCACCACCACAATCTTTCCCATATTCAAACATTCCTCCGAAGGTCCAGGGGTTCCGCACGCCCGGAAAGCAGGCCTATGTGCCCGTTTTCAGTAAGCATAGGCTCCAGTGGAGCCTATGTTGGAGGCGACAGCCCAGAGCACTCGGAAAGCCCCCTTATTCAATCCCATATACCCTGCAGGCATTCGCAGTTGTATACGCTGCCACTTCTTCCGGCGCTTCTCCCCGCAGTTCTGCCATCTTCAGCCCCACAAAACGCACATTCGCCGGTTCATTTCTTCTTCCGCGAACCGGTTCCGGTGCTATATACGGGCTGTCCGTTTCGATCAGCAGCCGGTCCTTCGGAACCAGCTTCACTGCTTCCTGAAGCCGCGGCGCCTTTTTGAACGTCAGCGGCCCCGCAAAGGAAATATAATACCCGAGCTTCAGGTATTCCTTCGCAATCTCCGCGCTCCCGGAAAAGCAGTGGATGATCCCGCCGGTCAGCCGGCTTTTCATGCTCTTCATAATCTCCAGCATTTCCTGGTGCGCATCCCGGATATGATAAGCCACCGGCGCTTTCAGCTTCCATGCCAGTTCCATCTGCCGGATGCAGACCTCCCGCTGAACCTCCCGCGGGCTGTGATCATAGTAAAAATCCAGGCCGATCTCCCCGATCGCCCTGATCTTTCCGCTCCTGTACCATTCTGCCGTCTCTTCGATGTCTTCCTCCCGGAAACCGCTTGCTTCATGGGGATGGATTCCGCCGACGGCAATAGCACCCCGGTGCGCCGTCGCATAGGCGATGGCGCGCCGGGATGTTTCCATGTCCGAACCGATGACCGCGTACCGGGTGATCCCGTTCTCCCGCATCCGCGCGAGCACGTCCTCCCGGTCCGCGTCAAAGGCTTCCTCATCTATGTGGCAATGACTGTCAAACCATTCGATCATCCGATAATGGCACCGTCCTCCACACCTTCGCCAACACTGACCAGCCGCAGGTTACCGCTGTCGTCCATGGCGGACAGAATCATGCCCTGGCTCTCGATCCCGGCCAGCTTCGCAGTCTTCAGGTTGGTAATCACGGCAACCTGGGTGCCCACCAGCGTTTCCGGCTCATAGTATTTCTGGATACCGCTGACCACGGTCCGCTCGCCGTCCTTTCCCAGCCCCAGCCGGAATTTCAGCAGCTTGCTGCTCTTCTCAACCTTCTCACAGGCCAGTACCCGCGCGACCTGAATCTTGCACTTGAAGAAATCGTCAATCGCGATCTCGGCGGGATATTCGGGTTCCTCGTGCTTCTTTTCAGCCTTCTGTTCCTTCTTCTGCTGTTTTTCCTCCGCCTTGGCTTCTTTCTGTTCTTCCTTTCCGCCGCATAGGGCTTCCAGTTCCTTGTTCACGTCGATGCGGGGGAAGAGGGCTTCGCCCTTCATCACCTTGGTGCCCGCGGGCAGCAGGCCGAAGGTTTTCAGGCTGTCCCAGCTCTTCAGATTCTCGTCTCTCACGCCCAGCTGTTCGAAGATCCGGGCCGGCGTCGAAGGCATAAAGGGCCCGATCAGCACTGCCGCGAAGCGTACACACTCCGCCAGCGTCAGCATCACGTTGGCCAGCCGGTCCTTCTTTTCCGGATCCTTGCCCAGAATCCAGGGCTGGGTCAGATCAATGTACTTGTTGCATTCGCCGATTACTTTCCAGATCTCGGCCAGCGCCTGGGAGAACTGCAGCTTGTCCATCTGCTCCTCCACCAGCTGCGGCAGCGCGGCGCAGTGTTCCTGCAGGGGTTTATCGGCGTCTTCATCCACGGCATCCGTCCAGGCGGGCAGCACCCCGTCAAAGTACTTCTCGATCATCGCGACCGTCCGGCTCACCAGGTTGCCCAGGTCGTTCGCCAGATCCGCATTCATCCGGGTCAGGAAGGATTCGTTGGTATAGTTGCCGTCCGCGCCGAAGGGCATCTCCCTCATCAGGTAATAGCGCAGCGGATCCACGCCGTAGCGGGCGACGATCGGTCCGGGATAAACCACGTTGCCCTTGGATTTGCTCATCTTGTCATTGCCGAACAGCAGCCACCCGTGGCCGAACACCTGCTTCGGCAGCGGCAGTCCCAGCGCGTGCAGCATGATCGGCCAGTAGATCGTATGGAACCGCACAATTTCCTTGCCCACCAGATGGATGTCCGCCGGCCAGAATTTCCGGAACAGTTCATCGTGATCCGTGCCGTAGCCCAGCGCGGTAATGTAGTTGCTCAGCGCGTCGATCCAGACATACACGGTGTGTTTCTCGTCAAAGTCCACCGGAACGCCCCATTTGACGCTGGTGCGGCTCACACAAAGGTCCTGCAGGCCCGGCCGCAGGAAGTTGGTCAGCATCTCGTTGGCGCGCTTGGCCGGCTGAATGAAGTCCGGATGACTCTCGATGTAGTCGATCAGCCAGTCCTGGTATTTGCTCATCTTGAAGAAATAGCTTTCTTCCGTCATCGGCTGGCACACCCGTCCGCAGTCCGGGCATACCTTGGCCCCGTCCTTGTCCACCAGTTGGGTAGGCGTCCAGAAGCTTTCGCAGTCCGTGCAGTACATGCCTTCGTATTCGGCCTTGTAAATATCCCCCTGCTCATAGAACTGCCGGAAGATCTTCTGAACGATCTTCATGTGCCGCTCCTCTGTCGTGCGGATGAAGTCGTCGTACTCGATGTCCATGAGCTTCCAGAGTTCTTTCGTCTCCGCCACGATCTTGTCCACATACTCGATCGGCGTAACGCCTTCCGACGTGGCCTTCTTTTCGATCTTCTGGCCGTGTTCGTCCGTTCCGGTCAGGAAATAGGTATCGTAGCCCTGCAGCTTTTTGAACCGGGTCATCGTATCAGCGGCGACAGTCGTATATGTGTGGCCGACTGTCATATTCCCGGACGGATAATAAATCGGTGTAGTGATGTAAAAGGTCTTTTTGCTCTCGCTCATGGTTCATTTCCTCCCTGATTATGTGAAAAGGGTTTAAGTAACGCAACCCGAAGGGGTATAAGGAGGCGATCGGAAAGTCCCCTTATACAAAAGGGCTGTTGCGACGCAACAGCCCTGAATCCTTTGCCCGATATTACTGGGCTTCAGCCGCGGTCTCAACGGGATATACGGAGACCTGCTTGCGGTCCTTGCCCAGGCGCTCGAACCGAACGATACCGGTGGTCTTGGCGAACAGGGTATCATCCTTGCCGATGCCTACGTTATGGCCGGGATGGATGCGGGTGCCGCGCTGCCGCACGAGAATGTTGCCGGCCAGAGCCATCTGACCGTCTGCGCGCTTCGGTCCCAGGCGCTTGGACTCGCTGTCGCGGCCGTTGCGCGTGGAGCCCATACCTTTTTTATGGGCGAACATCTGAAGATTAAGCTTCATCATGGTTGTTTCCTCCGTTCTTTGCTCCATTCTTTGATACAAAGTGTCACGTTCTGCGGATACGCTGCTGTCAGGTCTTCCAGTCCCTGCCGGAGCGCTTTCATCAGGATCTGGGCCTTTTCGTTTTCCGCTTCCGTTCTTTCCGGAAGTTCAAAGGCCAGAATTCCTTTTTTCTCGTTCTGCTCGGTGATTCTGGGAATCACGCCGCACACGCTTTCCAACGCGTTCACGCACGTACAGGTGAGGATCGAGACCGCCGCACAGATGATGTCGTGACCCGCCTCAGCCCAGCCGCTGTGCCCTTCGGCCCGGCAGCCGGTCAAATCCTCCCCGTCCCGGTACAGGACTGCGGTGATCATTATGCGTTGATCGCGGTGATCTCCACCTTGGTGTAGGGCTGACGATGGCCGATCTTCCGCTTGGAATCCTTCTTGCTCTTGTACTTGTAAACGATGATTTTCTCACCCTTTACCTGGGCCAGCACCTTGCCTTCAACCTTGGCGCCTTCGAGGATGGGATTGCCGACCTTGACTTCGCCTTCTCCGCCGACCATCAGCACGTCGAAGGAAATCTTGGAATCAGCTTCCTGGTTGACTTTGTCGATGTAGATCACATCACCCTGGGAAACACGGTATTGTCTGCCGCCCGCTGCAATAATGGCATACATGGGACAGCACCTCCTGATTACAATCTCGCCGGGATTCTGAGGTTGCGCCGAAGCACATTTGGACAGACCTCTCCCGAGCGGCTACCCGAATAAGATATCACTTTGGCTCATGGCCTGTCAAGCATTTTTTTGCCACAATAACTACTGCCACGGAACATAGAACCGCCTGATCAGCGCCAGCTGACCGTCCTCATCAAACACAGCTTTGACATTCCGAATATCAAATCCGGGATCATCAGGGTTGTTCATGATTTTCAGAAACGCTGTCTTATTATGCACCGTTGGATTGAGCAGTCCGATTCCTGTTGCCGGATCAATCTCATCCAGGAAAAGAAGATGATCAGCGACCGGCACGGAAACCGTCGCAAGTTCCGTCCATGTATTGTCGTTGACATCCATAATCCAGTAATTCAAATCGACGGATTCGAAGAGGTAAACCTCGTCATCAGCGCCTTCATTCAGAACGATATATCCGTCGACTTCTGAGATGGTACGGATATCCACCTCCCGTCCCTGTGTGTATATCGCATCTCCGATCTTCAGCGCCATAATTTCCTCCGGGGCGTATCTTTCCGGTACGAGGATAGTGACGGAAGCTGTGTTGCGACCTGAATCATAGCCAGTAATCTTCGCGTCCGCAGCAATGGATACAAGATGATCCGGATTTACTTCCGCCGCCAGGGCTGTCACAACGGTATGCTCTTCTGTCGCGGCAGTTGCTGTTATGCCTGTCATGCCTGTTAATATCAAAGCTGCAAGAATCAATGCGATCATTTTTTTCATCGTAGTTCCCGTCCTTTCTGATAAACGAATACTCTTATCCACCCGTCCTTGCAACCGTATAATAATATAAACCGCCGTCAGCGCGTGCAGAAAGCATTAAAGCAGGATAGCCTTCCGGCATCCGGTTCGTTGTCCTCGTGATCAGAATCGCATCCGGATCCGCTTTCCGCAGTCCTGTGGAGAGAACATTTCTCTGGCCGTATTTCGGGACAGGCTGCGGCAGGATAAAAACTCTGCGACCGGTAAAACTGTATTCTTCCGGTTCCTGCAGTACTGTCTGTGGGTCACTTTTCGCCGCAAGCAGTATCACTTGTCCGTCCGTTATCTCCTCATACCGTGCGCAGGGAACTCCGCAGGCGCTCAGCACGGCCCGATTCCGCTGCAGTTCCGCTTCATCAGGGGAAACCCAGTACAGCCTCGCTTCAGGTTCAAGATCCTGCAGCAGCGCAATCAGGGAGGCATTTGCCGCTTCTTCCCCCGCGGCGCCGCAGGACGGAACGGTCCAGTTCCGGTAGCCCCGCTTTGCCTTTTCGGGCAGCGCTCTCAGAGCGGACAACTGGTCTGTCGTCAGCATTCTCCGGGTCATTAATTCTCTCCCTGCCGGATCTGTTTCCTGAATGTACCGGATCCCGTATCGCAGGAGAAACAGAAAGCGTTCAGGATAGAAAAGGGATGTCAGCATCCGGTGCGTCGGCTTCCGGGGTGACAGGCTGCGCTGGAATGACCTGGTATGCGGCCTGGCCATGATTCCGTTGTCCTCCAGAACCAGGTGTTCCTCTTCCCGGTTTTCGGGAAGCAGTCGGCTGTAGATCGCGGTATGCTTTTCCCGTACGGCATATACCGGAAAATCATCCGCCATCACCGTTGCGAAAAAAGTACCCTCTGTCGGCAGGAACCTGCCTGCGGCATCCTCGTGATCGTCAGAAAAAGCCCAGATTTGAGCGCATTGCAGATATCTTCGTCCCTCCCGGCTGCGAATTCTTTCCTGCATCCGGTCATATTCCGTCAGAAGTCCTCCGGACCGCTCGCCGGTTTTCACCTCAATCATGGCCAGCGGAAGCCCATTGACAAACAGCGTAATGTCCGGTCTGAAACTGCCTGCTCCGCTTCCGCAGGCCACTTCTGACGCACTCTGGAAAAGATTGTTCTCCGGATGCTCATAGTCAATCAGCCGGATTCCGTTCCATCCGTTGCGAATCGTCCCGTAAAACCGCTTTCCGAGATCATCGGCGTCCAGCTGTGACCGAAGCTCCTCCATCAGCCTGTCAAATTGCTCCGGAGAAATACGGATACCGTTGATTTGCTCTGCGGTTTCCCGCAATGAATCCGTAAGAATGTTCGTCTTTCGGTCCCGCAAATGAAGCGGTGCTCCGGTCAGATAACGATATCCGAGGCGAGAGAGATGCAGCAAAGCAGGAACCTTGATCCGCAGGTCTTCCGGTCTCATTTTTTCTTTGACTTGAATTCGTCCGCCATTTCGAAAACACCGACCTGGTCAGAAGTTCCGAAAGCCAGGATGTCAGCCTGTTCGCGCCCGTTGGGATCCGTTTTGACCACCTGGTTCATCTGGCATCCCATGAAAGCGATCGCCGCACTCTGGCCGCCGTCCATATTCACCGCGATGCTGCAGCCTCTGTCAAGCATCAGCTGAGCGAGATACGCCATCTGGACGCCCTTGGAACGTTTCACACGGCCCTCGCACATCACAACGATATAATGCCCGTCTTCCGCCACACCGATCGCCAACCGGGGGTTGTAGGAAGTATTGCACAGTTTCTCAGCATATTCCGTCAGTTTGCCGTCCTTCACAAGACAAGGACCGAAGGAATAGACCTGGAGCGCGTCTTCGTCCACATACTGCTGTGCGCTTTTCTCCTTGTTGGGCAGGCTTTCGCCATGCCCGTCGCGGTACAGGGCCAGTGTTTCATAGGTCGGCATGCTTCCCCACTTGTATTCCAGCTTGTGGGGGTCATCGAAAATGACTTCGCCGTTCCGGACCTCAATGCCGGTGGGATAGGAAGCTTTGATCCGGTAGATATAATAGTCCGTAGTCGTACCGAAAACGACCTTGTTGTCCCGGGCGATGTTGCGCATGAAGTCCTTTGCGCTCTTCTTCTTTTCAGGATCCCTGAACACGGTTGTGGGCAGTTCGCCTGCCGCCGTATCGCACCAGATATTGGCTGTAAAGCAGTAGAAAGGATGCTTCTTGTCCGGTTCCTCGTATGTCCGCACAATCACCACCCGCAATGTCCCATTCACATACATCCAGTGACCGTTCTCATCATCTGCGAAGACATACTCACCATTGTCCAGGAACCCCTGGGCATTCAGTTCCGTGTCCGCCCATTCCGGAGCCGTCACATCCTTGAATCGGGTCATCGGAACGGTTTCGTTCTTCCTGTCGGACGCCCGGGACTCTTCCTCCGCCGGTTCTGCTGCCGTTTCTTCCGCAGGCTCTTTTTCAGCTTCTTCTGCGGTTTCTTCTTCAACAGTTTCCTCTGTTTCGGTTCCTTCCTCGGTTTCACCGATGAGCTCGGTTTCCTCTTCAGCCGTCTCCTCTGTTTCGGTTTTTTCCGTTCCTTCGTCAGACGCAGCTTCAGCCTCTTCGATCGTTTCCTCCTCCGTCAGTTCTTCTTCTGTTTCATCCGCGGCCTCTGTTCCAGCAGTCTCTTCGGCTTCCGCCTCTATGCCGCTCCCGGCGTTTTCTGTTTCGTCCTCCGATTCGGCTTCTGTTTCAGCTTTTGCCGTCTTTCCCGTCAGATCCGCGCCATCGATGTTTTCCAGAAAATCGTTCTTCGCCTCATCCGGTCCCACCTCGGTGCTGTGCAGGCCGAAATGATCGTAGGGATACTTCTTCGCCCCGGTCTTTTCAACCGTAAATTCTTCAAATTTATCCCCTTTGCCGGCGCCCATGCCTTTCTGGCTGACATGCAGCGCAAACGCTTCCGCCGCAAGTTGCGCGCCGGTTTTCCCGCCGAAGGCTGTCAGCGGCTGCTCCCAGTCCAGGACGGTCTGGTCGGCTTCCTCTCCGTACAAATGAATATAAAGTTTTTTCACCTGCCAGGGGCCGTATTTGTCTGCGGATTCCTTGTATTCGGACGGATCCGCGGCCTTTGAATAGCACTGAATCGCCGCGTCAGCGATCATCTTGTGCTGGGGATGTCCATACTCTCCGTTGATATCCTGCGTCACCACGATCTCGGGACGGAACCGGCGGTACTGTTCCGTGACCCAGCCCCAGACCGTTTTCTGACCGCCGTTAATCAGCTTATAGGCGTCCTTCAGTTTCCCGGATTTGGCATAGCGGTCGCTGAAATTTCCGAAAACAGGATAATTCCGGACACCCATATGCCACAGGCCGTTCAGGGCTTCACTCCGGCGTGTCGGGTTGCTGGGGGTAAGATAAACCACCTCAACCTGCTTTTCCCGTTCCGAACCGTAGGTCGGAATGGCGCCGCCGGTGAACAGCAGTTCATCATCCGGATGGGCGATCAGGAACAGCAGATCCGCCTTTTCAACAGGGGGCTGCCAGCGCTGAACCCATTCCGGAACCTCGCCTTCCCCAAAGGCATAGATTTCATTGAAACCCAGGATATTTTTCTTCCCTGCCGTGGAAAGAATCCGGATCTTGTTCAGTCCGTCCAGCTCATAAAAGGCGTGATGGTAAAGCGAATCGCCTTCAGCCACCGTGACCCAGTCCTCTCCGCTTTTTTTCTGGATCACATAACTTTCAGGCAGGTTCCGAAAGCACAGGTACAGTCCGTAGATCGGTTTGTCTGAAGAAAGGGTTACCCACGGTTCATTCCGTTTGCTGCTCTCCCAGAAAGTGGTATACTTCCCGTCCGTGATGCTCTTGACCTTTCCGGCCTTGTCCACCACTTTCACCGTGCAGTCGGCCGTCAGGTCTTCCGCTTCTTCCTCCGCCCAGGCAGGGACTGCCAGTAACAGCAGTGCTGTCAGCAAAAGGAGAAACGCCATTTTCAATCTGTTCATCGTCTGTCTGTTCCTTACCACTTACTTCAGTACCCCCGCAAACGATTCCGCATCAAACCGTTCCGGCAGTCCAAGCCACTCAGCACACGTGGCGCCGATGTCCGCATAGGTCTTTCTCGTGCCCAGATCCTTTCCCTCTGTCATCCCCGGCGTCCAGGCAAGGATCGGGATATACTCCCGGCTATGGTCCGTGGACTGAAGGTAAGTCGGATCACAGCCATGGTCGGCGGTAATGATCATCAGATCTCCGTCGTGAAGCAGCTCCAGCATTTCCGGAAGGCGCTGGTCAAATGCTTCCAGCGCGCCTGCAAACCCTTTCGGATCGTTCCGGTGGCCGTAGACAGAATCCGTATCCACCAGGTTCGTGAAGCACAGGCCGTCAAAATTCATCTTCATGAACCGGATCAGGGAATCCATGCAGGCCGGGTTTCCGGCGGCATGGTCGCTCAGCGTCAGTCCCTGATGCGCGAAGATATCCTCAATTTTGCCGACACCGATGCTCTCCAGGCCGGCTTCCTTCACCGCGTCCAGCAGCGTCCGCCCGCAGGGCGGCAGGGAAAAGTCACGCCGGTTGCCCGTTCGGACAAAATGTCCCGGTTCGCCCACGAATGGTCTTGCAATCACCCGGCCCACGCCAAGTTCTCCCTGCAGCATGTCCCGGGCGATCTCGCAAAACTCCCAGAGCTGTTCCGGCGGAAAAAGGTCTTCATGGCAGGCAATCTGAAATACGCTGTCCCCGCTGGTATACACGATCGGTGTATCGTCCCTCAGTTCCAGTTCGCCCAGTTCGTCAAGGATTGCCGTGCCGGAGGCCGGTTTGTTGCCGATGACCTTGTAGCCGATGGCTTCTTCAAATGCTTCGATAAAGGAATCCGGAAAGCCGTCCGGAAAGGTCGGGAAAGCCTGCTCTACCCGCACGCCGGCAATCTCCCAGTGGCCGGAGGTTGTGTCCTTGCCTTTGCTGAGTTCGATCGCCCGCCCCCAGGCGCCTTTCACCGGTCCGTCCCAGCGGTATCCGGTTCCCGGAATTCTGCCCAGTCCCAAAGAAGCCATCGTCGGCAGTTTCGGGTTGCAGGCGGCGATCACATGTCCCAGGGTATTGGTTCCGGCATCTCCGTATTCGGCGGCATCCGGCAGCGCACCCGCGCCTACGGCATCCAGTACAGTCAGAAATACACGGCTCATCTTTCTTCCTCCTTTTCGATCCAGGGTTCTTCCGTAAAGTCCGGGTCTGCTTCCGGCATTTTATCGCAGACCATCAGATATGCGTCCTCATTGTTGTCTTCGTAGTACCGCTTCCGTTTCCCGACGGAGATGAATCCGAGGCTTTTGTACAGATTCTGAGCTCGTTGATTGCTCACCCGGACCTCCAGCGTCGCATAGGACGCGCCGAGGTTAGAAAGAAGCTGAAGCAGTTCCTCCGTCATTTTTCGCCCGATTCCCCGGCCTCTGGCGTTCTCCGCCACCGCAATATTGGTGATATGGCTTTCATCCAGGATGATCCAGGCGCCGGCATACCCGATCACCCGTCCGTCCTCTTCCGCTACCAGATACCGGGCTGCGACGTTCCGGGTCAGTTCCTGCCGGAAACTTTCCCGGCTCCAGGGCCGGGCAAAGGTCGCTTCCTCCAGAGCGGCTACTTCATCGAGATCCTTCAGCCGCATCCGGCGGATCATCGTCTCACTCACGGGCCATAGCCTCCAGCAGTTTTTTGTTTTTCTGCGCGTTCGGAGGCCGCAGATAGGTTGCCTGCAGGGTCAGATAGTCTGTTTCCGTTCCCTTTTTCAGCGCGACCATGCCCGCCGCGGACGGACGCAGATAACTGAGATGGATTGCAGCGAAATCGGCCTTCTCCGCGAACAGCTCCCGGATTTTTTCCCGATGGACCGGCACGCCGTCCCCGATAAACAGAAATCGCTCTCCCAGCGGCCTGACAGTTTCCAGGAAGTCTTCCAGTTTCATCGGCGCGTCATCCGTAAGCCGTTCCCCGGCCCGGAAAGCAGCTCCGTAAACCTGGCCTGCGCGCGCGTCCTGAATCGGACAAACGATCCCCTCAAAGTTTCCGACTGAAGCGCTTAACGCTTCCAGTGCGTCCACAGGGATGCAGGGCAGGCCCGCGCCGTGCGCCAGTCCCTTGGCGGTCGCGACTCCGATGCGCACCCCGGTAAAGCTTCCCGGTCCGGTCACCGCGGCAATTGCGTCCAGTTCCGAAAGGCTCGTGCCGGCTGCGCACAAAGCAGCCTCGACCATCGGCATCAGACTGGCGGAATGGGTATTCCGGTTCTGGGCCGTGAATTCACTGTACACCCGTTCTTCATCCATCACGGCAGCGCCGCACACCGGTCCGGAAGTATCAATCACAAGTATTCTCATCATTTCAGGTCCCGTTCGGAATCAATTCACGGAAAGCGCCCCGGCTTTCCGGTGTGATCCGGCGGATTGTTTCTCCTTCTGCTTCCAGGCGGATCAGCAGACAGTCTTCCGGTGCCGCTTCCGGACACCGGCCCGGCCATTCCACCAGGGCGATTCCGTCCCCGCCCAGGTATTCGTCCATTCCGAGTTCGTACAGTTCGTCCTCACTTTCAAGCCTGTACCAGTCAAAATGATACAGCGGGCATCTGCCGCTCTCATACACATTCAGGATGGTAAAACTCGGGCTCGTCACCGTTTCCGTCACGCCCAGCCCTCGGGCTATTCCACGGGCCAGTTCGCTCTTGCCGGCGCCCAGTTCACCCTCCAGCAGCACAACATCACCCGGTTTCAGCTGCCCGGCAAGCTTTTCCCCAAACCGCCGGGTTTCCGCCGCACTCCGCGTTACAGCCATTCTGTTCCCCATCTTCTCATAAGCCTGTAAGTCCGGTAATTCCTGCATTTGAAATACTGAATTCTTAGTTCTGAATTCTTAATTCAACTCTATCCTCGCTGCCCCCACCGGCCGGATATTCAGCACATAGCATGCTTTCTCCCCGAACGCACGGTTCATCACATCCACGAAGTCCTCCACCATCTCTGTCGGCACAAAGTTCAGTGTCGTCCCGGCAAATCCGCCGCCGTGAATCCGCCATGCCCCTTTCCCGCTGAGCAGGCCGCCTGCCAGGCACAGGGCAAGGCTCAGGCTCTGGTCGTCATTGCTGGCGAACACATTCTGCAGATACATATAACTGGAGCGTCCGCTGTCGATGATTAAATGCAGGAAATCATCAATCCGGTCTTCCTTCAGCGCGGCGACCTGTTCAGGTACCCGGTCGTTCTCCGTCACAAAGTGGAACGCACGCATGATGGCGCGGTCGCTGACGGTGGAGCGCAGGACGTCCAGCTTGGCTTCAAGGTCATTGACGGTTATGCCGCGGAGCTTCTTTTTCCCAAAGCAGGCGGCTACCTGCTTCATCTCCGCCGGGATCGCCGCGTACTGATCCGTCAGGTTGGCATGGGATCCGCCGGTCGCTACGACCACCAGGGCATATCCGCGCCTGGCAAAATCGTAGGTAATCGGTTCCACTTCCGGTTTGTCCGTATCCCTGAAATCCACCGTCACCAGTCCGCCGGCCGCGCTGGCCATCTGATCCAGCAGCCCGGACGGTTTGCCGAAATATTTGTTTTCAGCCATTTGGCTGATCTGTGCCCGCAGCACATAAGGCATATCAAACTGGTTGAAAAGGCTGTCAAAAACGCCTGTCAGCATCACTTCCAGCGCCGCGCTGCTGCTCAGTCCGCTGCCGCCCGCAACCGTAGAGGTCACGACAGCGTCAAAGCCGCCGATCCGGTAGCCGTTCTGCTGCATACCGGCCGCCACGCCTCGGATCAGCGCTTTAGTAGTTCCCTCTTCCTCCGGATGAACGGCAAGGTCTGACAGATCCATTTCAATCGGGTCATATCCTTCGCTGTGGAAGCATACTGTCATGTCCTCCCGGGAACTGACAGCACATAACGCGTCCAGGTTCACGGCAGCCGCCAGGACCCGGCCGTTATTATGATCTGTATGATTGCCGCCGATCTCTGTCCGTCCCGGTGCGCTAACCAGCTGAAGATCCGGTTTTTCACCGAACAGTTCCTGATGCCGGCGGATCAGCGCTTCATATCTGGCCTTCTGTTGCTTCAGCATGCCTTCGCCTGCTCCGTAAAGCCACGTCAGCTGCTGTCCGGTCTTCTCCGTCTCCAGGTTACGGATCATCTTTTCCGTGTGGTTCATACCGTTCCCTCCTCCGATCTCAGTCAATATATTTCTGCCAGATCGCGATCATCTCCGACAGGCCTTTTTCTTCCACCGTGCGGCAGAACTCTGTCCAGTTTACATCCGTCAGTTCCGTATCTCCTGTTACGAAACAGGCCATTGCCTTTTCCGCGTATCCGGACAAATCCTCCTGGATCTCCGCAATTCTTTTCTCATCTTCGGCAGTCAGGTTGACATGCGGAAAAGGAGTGACGCAGTATGCCCTGAGGGCTGAAAGCTGCTCAATGTTTTTTCGGGTCGCCTCATCCGCGTAGCGCAACTGAAAATCGGCATCCATCAGCCCGGGAGCCACGCCGCCTTCGCTGATTGTATTCTCCGGCAGGATCACTTCTCCCGCGGTCTTTGTGTCGGCATTCCATTCCCAGTATCCGCCTTCCCCGATCACATAGTCTTCGCCCTCTTTCCCGTAATGGGCCAGACGGCTGATTTCCTCCGTGTAGAGCAGGTTCACCCAGGAAACCAGCTTTTCCGGCTCACGGCAGCCGGATGTAATGGCAAAGGTTCCGCGGATGATATCACCGAGCAGATCCCTGTAGACCTGTTTCCCGTTCCACTCCATCGGCTCCAGCAGTGAATACTGTCCCAGGGCCGCCACCGGCACAACGGTCAGCGGTGAACTGGAGAGCAGCATACCGTACGGAATGGATTTCTTTTCGTCCGTAATCTGACGCATGCTTTCCGAAGTGGTGAAACCGTTTGCGTCCAGCAGACCTTCCTCCCGCAGTGTGTGCAGCCAGGTCAGAAACGCCCGGTTTTCATCCGAAGTAAGCGAAGAGGTGACAACGCCGTCCTTTGCGGTCACATAATAATCATTGTCAATGATTCCAAAAGCGTGCCCCAGGAAGCGGAGCTCCCACATGCCGACAAAAGTCAGCGGAACCTCATCCTGCTGGTAATTCCCGTTGGGATCCTTTTCTTTGAACGCACGCAGCACTTCGGTCAGTTCTTCGGCCGTCTTCGGAACCTCCAGATTGAGTTTCTTCAGCCAAGTCGTGTTGATCCACATGGCGTCGTTATTCTGCAGATTGTTGAAAGCCGGAAGGACCGGGATGGATCCGTCCGGAAGTGTGATCGCCTTTTTCCATTCCGGATTGTCTTCCAGCAGTTTCCACAGATCCGGAGCATACTTCTCCAGATAAGGAGCCAGATCGATGATCCGTCCTGCTTCGTACAGATCACGCGTCTCAGCGCCGGTCATTTCAGCCTTGAACAGAACATCCGGCAGGTTTTCACCCCGCATCATCTCCTTCTTCCGCTCCGTCCATTTATCCTGGTCCGTATGCTGGGAAAACTGGAAACTGATTCCGGTCAGATCCTGCATCCTGCTGAAGAAAAGATTGGTTTCCCAGTTTCTGCCGGTAAACTCTCCGTCATACCCCTCCATGGTGTAATCCGGCGCTTTCTGCGTTGTCTCCGCCAAAGCCGTCGAAAACAGCATCATTATAGCCAGAAGTACTGTGATTCCTTTGCGCATGAAGGTTCCTCCCCGTATATATTGGCCGAAGGTCCAGGGGGTCATAGTGCCCGAATGTTGAAATACATGCTTCAAATGAAACATAGCATCAATTAAATTATACCTTTTTCCGGCTGCTTTGACCAGTCTTCTTTTTCTCTTTCTCATAAAAGAGAGCGGGCAAAATGCCCGCTGCCCTGAACGTTATGTTTTTCAATCATTTTGACCAAAGGTCTAATATCATTTTCTTCTCTTAAGGAACCCGGGAACGCCATGGTTATCGGTCTCCATCGTTTGATTCTGGGGAATCGGCTGGAAACTGCCGGTCTGCCCTGTCACCTGTCCGTTGCTGTTAAACAGCGGCTGATAATTCTGGGGCTGTACCGCGCCAAAAGTCGGATTGCCCTGGCCCAGATCGTTCTGGGCAGGGAAAGGACGGGTCGGCTGTACCGGTTGCTGCGGCGCTGTCTGCTGATAGCTGAAACCGGTCTGGAAGGATCCGGTATTCACCATGCCGGGGACGCCCATGCTGGGACGGCTGCTGCTCATGAAGGTCGGCACCTCACCGGTATGACCGGTGGAGAACGGACTGCTGGCGGCGGGAGCCGGCGTGTCAAACACACTTTGGGATCCCTGTGTCTCCGTCTTGGCAAAGCTGGTGCCGAAGGAGCCGAACAGGCGCTCATGCTCGATCTCACGAGGCTTTCTCGCCGGCTCCTTGTTCGGGAAAGGCGTCTTTTCGAAGCCGGTCGCAATCACCGTAATCCGCACTTCGTCGCCCATCGTTTCGTCGATCCCGGCGCCGAAGATGATGTTGGCGTCCGGATCTGCCGCTTCCATGACCAGGTTGGCAGCTTCATTGATATCCACGATCGAAATATCCTCGCCGCCGGTCACGTTGATCAGCACGGCGCGCGCACCGTCGATGTTGGTCTCCAGCAGCGGAGAGGCAATCGCGTTCTTGGCGGCTTCGACCAGTTTGTTCTCTCCTTTGCCGGTACCGATACCCATGTGAGCCATACCGCCGGATTCCATCACGGTCTTCACGTCCGCGAAGTCCAGATTGATCATGGCCGGGACAGCGATCAGATCGCTGATTCCCTGGATGCCCTGACGAAGCACATCATCCGCGATCCTGAAAGCCTCCAGCATCGTTGTGCCTTTATTCACCACCTGCAGCAGACGGTCGTTCGGAATCACAACCAGGGTATCCACGTGCTGTTTCAGCTCCGCAATACCGGCTTCGGCATTCTTCATCCGTTGTTTACCTTCGAAATTGAACGGCTTGGTAACAACCGCGATCGTCAGCGTGCCCAGGTCCCGCGCGATCTCAGCGACCACAGGCGCTGCGCCGGTGCCGGTACCGCCGCCCATGCCGGCGGTGATGAATACGAGATCCGCCCCTTTCAGGGAAGAAGCAATCTCTTCCCTGCTCTCTTCCGCGGCGCGCCGTCCCACCTCGGGAATCGCACCTGCACCCAGGCCTTTTGTCAGTTTTTCACCGATCTGGATTTTCACCTGGGCATTGGACTGCCCGAGCGCCTGGCGGTCCGTGTTCACAGAGATGAATTCAACCCCGCGAATTCCGGCATCCACCATCCGGTTGACGGCATTGTTGCCGCCGCCGCCGCACCCTACGACCTTAATCGTTGCAAAGGTGTTCTGTTCTTCATTCTGGAATTCGATCATGCTCTTAACCTCCCAACAAGCTGCGGAAAAAATCCTTGATCCGGTTTCCTGCGCCGGACGCGGGCTGACGCTGCTGCTCGATCGTGTCGATGATCAGATCCATCAGTCCCAGGGCGCTTGAGAAACAATGGCTGTTCAGTTTGGTGGTCCGGCGGGGCGTTTCCTGTACAGGCCTGCCCAGCCTGCCTGAAAGATACTCCTTGCCGCCCCGGTTAAAGCTTAATCCGCCGCCGGTCAGGAATACGCTGGACCAGCTTCCGAGGCCTCCGAAATCGTCATCCACTGATTCCTTAATCTTCGCGCAGATTTCATCCAGTTCACGGCAGATGATCGGCTTGACCTGTTCTCTCGTGAACGCGGTTCCTTTCTGTCCGTCCGCGCCCGGAACCTCATAGGTTTCACCGGAAGTTTCAATCCCATATACGAATTTGCGTTTAATGTCTTCTGCAGCGCTCAGGGAAATATCCAGTTCTTCCGCCAGGGCAACGGCAATGTCGCCGCCGCCGACATCCAGCACCTTGTGATAGATGATCGCGTCGCCTTCCACGCCGATGATTTCAGTGTTCAGGTATCCCATGTCAATCAGCACGGAAGTGTGGTCACGTTCCTGCTCGTTCAGGTAAAGCATTGCCTCGCCGGCGGAAGTGGAATAGAAGCCTGTCACCACGATCCCGAGATCCGCCATCCGGTTGGTCACATCGTCGATAAAGAAACGGTTGCCGACACAGAAACTGATAAATGCGGTCATTTCCCGGCCTTTCATGCCGACGGGTTCAAGCGTCTTTTTCCCGCTGTCGACCATGAACCATGCGGGACTGGAATGCACGACAACGCCGGGAACATTGGCCAGGTTTTCGGCTGCCCTGCTGAAGGCAGTTTTTACGTCGGATGAAGTAACGCGCGGATCCGTTCCCTTCAGCGGAATGGTCACCTTTGTGGCATAGACATGGGTGAAGGCTCCGGGGACGCCGACATTGATCTCCTTGATCTTGCTGCCGGATTGCTCCTCCGCGTCCGCAAGGGATCGGCGGATGGCCTCATCCAGCATACCGGGGTTATTCCATCCTTCCGGCAGATAGCCGTCATATTTGGTGACGCCGGCAGCGGTGATGTCACAGCGCTGACTGCCGCTGTTTTCGGCAACAAGCGTAACAATTTTACTGGTCCCGAAATCAATGGCTGCAACCGTTGTTTTCATAGGTTTCTCATGCCCCCTGTTTTCCGGTTCCGTTGATGGTTCCTGACCGGTTCCTTCCAATATATAGCATACCGCATGTTATTATAGACCGATTCACCGGTAATTGCAAGTGTTTATGCATATTTTATTACATTTTTCATCCGTTTTTGTAACAATTTTATTTATGGCGTGTAGATTGGTGTTTCCGGCTTGGAAACGTTGATGGTTCCGCCGGCTTTCTGCATCCTGCGTAATTCGTCGCGCACCAGCAGCATGCTGCGAAGTTTCGCGTGAAGTTCTTCCTTA
>Ga0310690_10004499_pt1 | contig 19723 bp, 16 predicted proteins | sample AusTroGonzalo_MG_2_FD_207661 | JGI IMG/M metagenome (GOLD analysis project Ga0310690, IMG submission 207661) | Bovine rumen microbial communities from tropical cattle in Woodstock, Queensland, Australia - Gonzalo_04 (v2) (version 2) | ecosystem: Host-associated > Mammals > Digestive system >...
GTGACCGTACGTTTCGTGCGGGTGTCATTAGTCAATAGTCAATAAGGAAAGCAACTGGTTCACCACCTCCCGTACGAAATACTTTGCATTACACTTGCCTGGTGTCGTGTTTTTCACTATCTTTGCGGCATACAAAACACAAAATACGCCATGAACACCCGAACTCGCTTTTATAAAGCATTGAGAATCAAACCATTACCACCTCCCTCAGATTCCCATCCTGAGTTAGTATCTTATTATAAGCCAGCAGCATACCAGGTCCTGCCGCGCAAGCTTCGTGCTTCCGTTGGCGGGTTTTTTTGTGCCCTGTTGTTGGGGCTGATGACCTCCTCAGCAAATGCCGTCAAATCCCTGAATTATTCGGCTGGGACAACATAAAACGCAAGTCTTTGTGTAAATAGTAATTGCTTTGAATTATGCCCGAACAATCAAAATCTAGTATTAGACTATCAAAAGCAGCCAAAGTTTTTAATGTTGGCAAAGATACTCTTGTGGAGTTCCTGGCAAAAAAAGGGTATCAAATAGACCCTTCGCCCAACACAAAACTGTCTGAAGAGATGTTTGCGTTGTTAGTTGAAGAATACGGACCTATCGAAGAAAGCTCAAATAGTGAAAACAGCCATGCTTCTACGTCTGGTACGGGCAATGGATCTCAAACAGAAGAATATAGAAAACCTTTCAAGCGGGCTGCTTATTCAGAGGTCAAAGAAGATTCCTTTCAATCATGGTCTGATGATGAAATAATAGAATTCCTTAAAGATTATTGGGAATGTGTCGACTTCGTTTTTGATTGTAAGGTCAGTGATAAGCCTTACAGAACAGAAAGACCAGAAAACTACAAGGGGTCTATTATAAATCTCACCTTAAATGGAGAAATAGTACGTTACCCAAACAGTAACTACCCTATATTTTATAATATCCCTGTCAAAACAAAAGCAAATATCCCTAGTGGAAAGTGCCGTTTGAGATTTGAATTGGAAACTAGAGAGTGGCGTGAAAGAACTGGCAATATGTTTATGTTACGTCCTATTCCAAGGTCTTTTGCAGAATTAAACCCTGAGAAGGTAAGGGATTTTCAACAAAGAAAGGCTGAATCAGGGAAAAGTGAACATACTTACAAAGAAAAGGAACTATTTGAATTATGGGGCGTTTCTGATTGTAATTTCATTGGTTATTATCGATATGATGCTGAAAGTGGTTATTCTATCGTTGATGATATTAGGAAGCCGAATTTTGCTAAAATACCTTACTACCCAAATGATTTATCAAAAACCCCTATTTCGTTGCATTACTATGGGGAAATAAACGGTATTGAGCAAAACAACTATTATCTTTTCAATTGGAAGTTAGCTGGGAATAATCCAGCTAATCCTTATGAAATCTATATTGATTTCCAATTCCAGCCTCAGCCAATCCGCCCACGTTGGTTTATAGAGCAATTGTTTAATGACAGATACAACGATAAATCAAAGAACTTTGAATCGTCGGCCAATTTCCTTGATACTTTAAGTAAACAGCTCAGCGCTAAAGAATCAACTTTCATCTATGAATTACTTCAAAACGCTAATGATTACCCCGTTGAAGGCGTTCCTGTAGATGTTGAGTTCCATATAACAGACAGGTATCTTCTATTTATGCACTCCGGGGATTACTTCAACGTTAGGAATATCTCTGGAATTTGTGGTATAAACGAGAAAGAGAAAACTGCTAATATCAAAACAATAGGTTATAAGGGCATCGGCTTTAAGACCGTTTTCTTAAACAATCATTTTGTTTACATTAAAACAGGTGACTATTCATTTAGATTTGAAGACCAGTCCCATCTTCCAATCGTCAAACGCACGATAAAACGACTTGAAGCACCTTGGCCGATTCTTCCAATATGGACTGAGGATTCCGAGTTGCCTAACGAAGTAAAGTCTATCTTTAATGCTGCTAACAAAAAATATAGGGTAAAAATCGCGCTCAAACCAGATGACCCAGCAATCCTCCACTCAGGAAGAAAGAATTATGAAGAGCTGTTTAAGGATGTTTTTGAGGATTCTAATCTAATTCTTTTCATACCAAATATCCGCTCAGTAAAGGTCTTCATTGATGGTGAACTTGTTCGCGACTGCTTTATTGATGAATCCAAGTGGCTCGTCTCCGACTACGAACACCCAATCGATGAAGATTTTCAAGCACTGGTCAATAAAGATATTGATACAGGTAAGAGCCGTATCCCTGAAAAATACAAGGATTTTGAGCAAACAAAGGTCTCTTTTGCTTGTAAAAGAGAAGGTCGGAAGTTGATTCCTATTGACAACACCACTCTTTACTGTTACCTACCCACTAGTGCATCATGGGGACTCCCATTTTTGATGAATACCGACATGATTCCCAAAGGAGATCGTGACGATATTGAAAGAGAGGTTTATCTTAAAGATGAGGATGAAACTAACTTTAACTTAGAACTTGCATACATTGCTGGTGAAAAGTTCTTTTATTGGATAAAAGACCTGTTGGAAAGCGGCGAATATGATTACGACACAATCTTCGCTTTAATTCCTGATTTCGACGAATGTATTAAGTCGCATGATAAATACGATGACTTTATCACCAAGTTTAAAGATGGCTTTGAAAAGAATCTGAATGAAAAAGAACTGGTCCCGGTATTAGACAATGATGAAACCAAGTTAATCCGAGTTTCAAAGGTCATCCTTGATAGAACTGGTATTTCTGAAACAGGTTTCTTTGCTGATTCAGAAATCCTATCATTTGCAAATAATGGTAAAGAAAGGACGTCCAATCCTGATGAGTTTTTCCCTCATCCCATGCTCCGAGGACAGCAACATTTCAAAGCCTTTATTGAGAAATACCATGACGAGGATATGGAATTTGGCTTGGAACAAATTCTAATAATGTGTTCCAATGGTGATTTTATGAAATGGCTTTCTGTCCAATCCAACAACAATAAATACTTGGATTATCTATTATCCCGAGATTATCTATCCGATTTTATCGAAAAAGGGAAACCTATATTCATTGGAAATAATGAGAAACTTTACGATGCGGCTGATATGTATTATGATATTGATAAGCATCTTGGCGATTTGTCTTGCTTCTCAAAAGACTACCTGCTTCGCATTTCTTTAGCTACTCGTGATTACTTCAAAGACAATGAAGAATGGGTGTCTCAAACAGAAGAAGCCTTCAAGGTTTTCTATCCAAGTGAATTTGTTTCAGATGTAATTGATGATTATAAAATGAAATCTCTTCTTAGAGAGAAGAGTAGTTCCATCGCTTTTTTCCATTTTCTGGCTATTAATAATATCGTAAACCCTGAACTGGTTGATTTGCCTTTTATTAATTGCAATGGTGAAATCATTGAAGACTTTGATCGTCTGGTCTTTTTTGAGTCAGAACGAGGCTCGGAAGTAAAGAATGATGAATGGCTTGATGATGATTGGATGGAGTTCATTTCAAATGATTATATCACCAATGACAATGAAATCTGTTCAGATTATTTGAAATCCCAATTAAAAGTATTGGAGTATTCAGACAAGGTAATTGTTGACAGAATAATTAAGGATCCAGATAAGACAGCATTGATCAATAGTTGTCTTGATGAGATAGAAACAGCAGCTCCGTTTATTGATTTCGTTACGAAGAATGCAAATGAATTTGAAGCTGGTTCTCTATCTGCATTCGATGTAATTGCTGTAAGTAAAGACGGAGAGGAAGTGTATGGTAAAGTTGATGGTAATACATTCTTTTCTTCAATTCTCTATGATGAATTGGAACAAAAAGAATGGGTTTCTGATGGCTGGATGTATTCGCTTTCAAACGCATACTTTGTTGGGAAAAGCAATGAAGAAACAAAAAGCATGAGGTCCGTCTTCGCTAAGGCATTTGGTGTAAGAGAAATTCAAAAGGTAGCTTTCGTTGATGATATTCTATTGCAAAACAAAGATGAGCTAAAGGAAAATTTGGCCAATGCTGATAGTAACATTGATTTCTGGCGTTGGATAAAGCAAAATTGTAAAGATAAAGTAGGCTCATTAAGAGAGTTGCCAGTTATTGCAACAAATGCAGAAAATGAGGAGAGAGACTATGTCTTGTCAAGCAACTCCATCTATATATCTGACGGTTTGCTGCCTGAGGGCCAATATATAGAATCAATCGTAAAGAAGTATTACGATGATTCGTTGTTTGTAATACCAAGATATGCCGAAAACAACACTGTAGCAGTAAAAAAATCCTGGAGATTGTTTTTTGAAGAGCTTGGTGTGTTATCCGATCAAACAGAATTGGTATTTGACCAGATTATACCAAATCTGTCAGAAATTGAAGATCTTGGAGTCCCCAGTATGTTGGCTAAAGCAAGAGACTACTTCAAAGAACGTGGAATCACTATTTCCGACCTTACCTCTTTGAGACTCGAGAAACAAGATGGTGAATATGATGAAGTTCGAAATTGCTTGTTTATCAGTACAAAGAAAGGGGAGGAGCCTTTTAAAGACATAAAGCTGAAAAACGAATGTGTCATTTCCCAATATGACGCTGAAACAAGAGCGTTGCTTCTTGAAATTGCCGCTGAAGCCAATGCAACCGTTATAGAGAATCTTGAAGATTGGCGTTCGGAAAAGATTGCCCAATACTTAAAGATGCAAGCTGCCGCTGAAATAACAGATGAAATTCATTTCAGATTTGTAAAAGAGCTTCTTGATATTGATGAGAAAGAGAAAGGGAATCTTTCTGAAGACATTCGTAAGATTAAATTATTGGCAAAAGATGGTTTATATTACAATCAAGAAGCATTAACCTTAGGTAAAGAATACCGTCCTCTTTGTGACTTTGAGTCGAATGGCATCACCGATAACCAACTCACATATCTAAATGCTGGCTACGCTTCACTTGATTGCGAAAACCTTGGCAAAAAGATTAGGAGTACATTTGGTGGAGTACATCGTCGTTTTACAGAGAAAGACATAGATTTGTTGTCAAATTATACTTTTGCCGATTTCTTCTGGCGTACTTTTTTGACTCATAAGGATGCTCCCACGGCAACTGTTAAGTCAATGATTGAAGATGGAAAATTCGAAGATAAACCTTGTGTTCCAACTCCAAGTGGTAAAGTTGACTGTGCCGAAAACTTATATAGTCGTAAGGAACTAAAGGACTATATGAAGCTGGTCGCTGATTGGAGCGTTTGTTATCCTTTTGATGATTATCCAGAAGAGACTTACGAAATCCTCGAATTGCTTAGCTTCAAACAATCTCTATCATTTGAAGATAGTCTCTATGCTTTGATGAATACCGAAGATCAATTAAAGCGCTACTTCCTGTTAAAATGGATGTCAGAGGAATTTGACGAAAATGATGAAAAGCAAAAGGAGTTGATTTCTAACTATCGTGAAGAAGAGAAATCAAAATGGAGAAATAGGCATAAAAAGAAATGCCCTATAAAAGAATTATATGCCTTAGATATTGACGATAAAGCGAATGCCAAGTATCTGGAGCAGTACTTTAAGCTTCATCCAAGAGTAATTCTAGATGATTATTTCGTCAAAGCATCCTTGGAGACATACTACAAGGAATGCAAAATGATGCAGATTCCTGTTATCAAATGGGACGAAATGATTCTTGACCCAGCTTTGTCCGAACGCAATGATACTACACTGAAAGACAAATTGAGAAACTACCTGTTGCTTGTTGCAGCTATCGAACACCCTGAGAATTGGTCCGAGTATTTCAACAGCTTATGCGAAAAATTCAATGAGTTGGATTTCAAGAGATGTCTTTCAATATCTTTAACTTACAGCAAAGACGCTGACATTTCTCAAAAAGCAAGAAAATTCTATTATGACACTAACAACCATCTGTTCTATTATGTCGGAGAATGGCACGATAGATTAGTGTTTGTGGATTTCATTGATGAGCTAAGGGATGTAATTCAAAGTGATATTGACAAGGATATGTTCCGTCAGATATTTGAACCCAAATCAAGCATTGAAGAGTTGGAGGAATTCACCAATCAATACATCGTAGACTTGGCTGATGATGATAACTTCAGGAACATCCTTTTGAACCAACTTGGTGTTAGCCTTTCATTATCTGAAGAATATGAAGAGGATGAGGAAGAACCCGAACTGCGTGTGATTCCGAATACCTATAGAAATACAACTCCTACAGAATCTTCGATGCCAGAAGTCGATGAATCCGAATTTGAGGTTGATTATGATCATGATGAAGAGCCAGAAGAGGAGGAGAATGATGATTATGAAGAGCAAACTGATGAAACAACACCTAATGAAACAGAGGGCAAGGTTAAATTTGAAAAACCAAAACTAGGTTTGCCTACTGGTATTATTATTAAAAAGCCAAGCAATGACGACTTTGTTGATGTAGAACAAGAAAACGAAGATGACGATGAAGATGACGAACCAACGTTTGTTAAACACGTAGAAACCCCAAACAAAGACAACACCGAGAAATCATCTTCCGATCAACCTGCTGTTTCTAGACAAAGAAAACCACGAGGAGCATATAGAGGCAAATGGGAACCCGCTCAACAAGACTCTCCTGCTGTACGCAGTAGGAGGAATTATTCTGGCTATTCTCCAGACAAATTCAAGACCAGGCAATTTAATGTTGGTGCTCAAGAACCCCTGACGTTATCTCGGAGAGAAGTTAGCAATGAAGAAGTCCAATACCTTTCTAATCTTTTCGGCAGGGCAATGAATGTGGATACGATCAAGGACGAAAACTATATCGTTCGCATGCGTTTTTACAATAGCTTGAAAGAAAGCGGAATGGAAATGGATATGGACGAGAAGGACTATATTGAGAATGGCTCGTCGCAAGTTGTCACAAAAACTGGAAAATACGTGCATAGATGTAGTGCAAGAAGTGGCATCATCTATATTTCTCCCACTGTTTGGAATAGGTTGAGGGAAGGACGATGGATTATTTGTTTCTATTCCGGAAAGATGGCAGACCAGTTTGTGTATGTAAAAACACCTGAAGAATTGATGGAAATCATCAACCAAGATGCGCTTGTCATTCAAGTTACAGGCAACAACAAACAAGAAATAGTTGACAAAATATATGAGGATGGTTTCTGTGATATGGATGGTAACATTTACACTTTGATTAGAACTATCAAAGTCGATGGTGAAATCACGCCTTTCGATGAAAACATTACAGATTACTATTCTAATGATGATGACTTAGATACAGATGCACTATGAGCCTAAAGACAGATAATTACGTTAGATTCTTTAATGACCAAATTGGTGAAATCCAAAAAGATTACAACAAGACCAAAGCTATACCTATGAAGCAACTCTTCAGAGAAGAAAAGCTTGTGTTAGCTTTAGTTGATAGTGTAAATCCATCAAATGGTCATATCGTCATAAAGGTGAAAAAAAGGTTCGCACCACGTTTGAAGGTGATGAAGAACTTCACTTTGGTTTCAAAAAAAGCCAATGAATTGTTAGGCCCTGTCAATAACTGGGGCATGTCTTTCGACGAATTTAATCGAACCCCGGACTATCATGTCGGTTTATCCGATATATTTCCGATGTATTTTCTGAAAAGAAACGATTCAGAATACGACTATATCGGTTGTTCATCTGTCACGTTACAGATGTTTTCTATGATCGAAAGCTCGTTAAGTCAAGGTAAGACAATTAGAGCTTTATTGTTTGACCCATTTCCTCCAACGGAGTATTTTTCTAACCTTGCACACTTTACTAAACTAAATTCCGAAGACCCATATCTATCATTAGAGCCTAAAATATCCTATGAAGATTGGCATCCCGAAGAATTGGCCTTTAATCCTGAAAAACCTCTTGGAATAGTAGATAGTATTTATGGTGCATTGACAACTGAAGGGTGTTGCATTATGCAAGGCCCTCCTGGTACTGGAAAGAGCTTCACGATTGCCCATGTTGTAACTAGATACATGGAACAGGGGAAAAATGTTTGTGTGACCACTATGGCCAACAAAGGTCTTATTGAGCTGGCCAAACAACCGCCATTGAAAGCTTATTTGGAACAAGGCCGAGTTTATAAAACGCGGCTTGGTGCAGATGAAGCCAAGCAAGTACCTGGTCTGCAAGCAGCTGATAAAACTCTTATTGCCCCAGGTGGGTCGTTAGTTCTTGCCACCAACTACATCTTGTCTGGCCTATACAATCCCAAAAGAGACCCTTCGTTGGCAAGGCCATCTTTTGATCTCATAGTGATCGAGGAAGCGTCTCAGGCATTCCTGTCGACAATAGTTGCTTTCAAACAACTAGGTCGGGATTGTCTTATCGTCGGCGACCCTGTTCAGCTTCCTCCAATTGTTGTGGGTTCAGAAAAAGTGGAGTATAAGCTTTGGAAAGTACAGCAACAATGCGATGGCTTAACGGCTTTTGCTCTTGGTACAGACATTAAGAGTTTCCGTATTGTGACAACCTTCCGCCTTACACCTCGCAGTGCAAGTCAGACATCACTGTTTTACGGTAAATCTTTCCGTTCCGTGCAAAGGGAGAAAGTCGATTTCTCAAAAATCGATAGCCCATTTTTCCCCGAGGAAGGTGGCTCAATTGTAACATATTCTCAATCTGGAACTGATTCGGTATGTTCCAGTACAGCGTTACAGATTATGCATCATGTGGTTGGGTTAATTGCAGATTCATATCCTGAAAGTGAAGTCGCTATAATTACTCCTTTCAAAGACACAGTAAAACTCCTTCAGAAAGAGTTTTATATTGATTCGCAGCAATTAGATATTACTGTGGAAACCATTGATAGAATCCAGGGCATGACCGTTGACTATGCAATCGTTTATTTCCCTATGAATAACATTGGTTTCGCTTTGTCTGAGAATCGATTCAATGTCGCTACTAGTCGTTCAAAGAGTACAACTCTCATTATTTCAGACCTTGATTTTAATGCACTTTCTTCTGTGCCTCGTAAGTCGCTGACATATATCAGAAATTGCAATGTGATAGATTCAAAAAATGGTTGCGTAACAAGGCATGAATACGACTACTATCCTGAATCGACCACTTCAATCCTCAAAGAATCAGCGGGGGAGGAACGGACTGAAGCTGCTGTTATAAAAGAAGACAAACCAATGGTAATATCAAATGAGGTTGCGTCCGTCAAAGTTTTAGGTAAAATAGACACATCAAAGTTTGAACGAAAAAAAGTGGAGATTGTTGAGGATAAGGAGAACTACTATATTATTGACACAAATGTTTTTGTAAACTGTCCTGACATCATTTCAAAAATTGATAAACGATACACTGTTGTTTTGGCTGCAAAAGTTGTTGATGAGCTTGATAAACTCAAAATCACACTCTCTGCTTCAGACCAGAAAAATGTTCAGGCCGCCTTGCGTTCCATCAATAAACAAATGACCCAAAGGGACATCAGGATGGAGCTTGCAGATGTATCCTTGCTTCCGCGTGATTTTGATAGACGCTCGCCTGACAATATGATTCTAACCGTTGCTCTAAAGTATAAGGGTGATAATAATAATCCAATTCTTTTGACATCGGATAATGGCCTTATGGTTAAAGCGATGGGACTGAAAATAACCAGCATCTCATTGAAAGATTATCTTCACGAGTTAAAGCGTTATTGATTGTTTTGTTGCGCATGCAAAGTCAATATCTCTACATAGAAAACATAATAACAAACAATGTTACACAGCACATATTACCATAAAGAAACCAACGAAGATCCAAAGACATCATCTGTTTTTGAGAACCTAATGTTACTACCTGACAATGTGTTTTGGTATATCCTAAAACAATCATGTTTTAGTAGTAACACTTTGCTAAGCAATTCCGGCAAGCTTTTGTCTGTGCAGTTTTGGCCTCATTGGGATAGTAAAGGAACTGACAACGCTCATTTCGTGGAACCAGATGTGTTCCTTAGATTTGAAGAGTTTGATGTCATTATTGAAGCAAAATATGGTGATGTTGGTGGTCAAGGAGAAAGACAGTGGCAAAATGAGATTATCGCTTATCACAACGAATTTGAACACAAAAAACCGTTTGCTTTTATTGCTATTGGAGGCAATTATTCTGCAACCGAAGAAACCATAAAGGTAGGAAAAGAACTAGTGTCAATTCATAAATGCAATTGGCTCTCGATATTGATATCGATTAATAAGTACAAAAACGAACTTGAAAAGATTTCTGTTCCAGACATGGCTAATTCAGCCACAATGCGCCTGCTGGATAACATTATCCTCGCCTTTAATATAAATGGCGTTTATAATATAGAGTGGTTTAACACGATGGCGCTACCAACCACCATCATTAATCCATCTTCACTTGACAACATAAGTACAATCTATAAATGGTAATACTATGAGCAAAGAAATTGACAACATTTTCATTGATGTCAGAAACTCCTTCAGATTATTGAATAGATATCAAAAAAGGATGCTTCAAATAATTTCATACATCAGAGAGCAAACCCCTTTCAATGACATGTGGGGAAGTAAAGATTGGTACTCCGCTGAGATTGGAAAGCGCAGAGATAGTCCAGATTCCGAATATGCAAAACTCAATGTGCGCAAAGACATGTGGGGTTGGGATTTTTTGTATGGGTACATTTTTGAATACTACTTTGGGATGGAGAAAATCAACAAGAAGAAAGTAGAGATGTCCATTTTTCAAATATCGGATGACGGTTTCTTTATATCAGACCATGCCAATAAACACATGACCGATATTTCTAGTTTCGAGCTATCTGAGTCTTCTCATAGTTATTTGATTTTCAATGTTGCAATCTACACCACCCAATACTGTCATTGGCTTGCTGATCCTTCTTTCCCAAATGATAATGACAAAGATTTTCTGACCAAATTTCTTTCTTCACCCTCTGATACCTCTATTTTTAAGTACGATAGTGGCGAAGTAGTGGTTTTGAAGAAATATGAAATGCAGAAGTTTGCAACACAACAAGGCGCAGATGATGTGATTCGTAATTTTGGTAAAATCCTTAAAGAGCAAGCAGATGTTGAGCTGTTCAAAAGCAGCTTTTACAAGTAGTTTCTAATATGTATTTGGGCGCATCCCAAACAAGGAAACTTTTACTATCTTTGCAGTGCCTCACATAAATAGAGAAATCTATAGTCAACGGGCTCTGGCAATTTGAATAGCGGGATAAACTCTCGCTATTCTCTTTTTGGCGGTAAACTGGCAGTAAATTGGCAGTAAATTGGCGGTATTTAATGATCGTTCAAATCCCCGTCAAGGTGTTCCGCTAATCCCATGCCCCGCCAAGGAGTTCCGCACCCCGCCGAAGCCTTTGTCTTGTCATCCCCCTCTCGAGAGGGGGTGCCCAACGGGCGGGGGAGTCAGCCCGCAAAGATACAACTTACCCCAACACCTTTTACATATTTTCACCTACTTTTCTCCGTTTTTATCTTTTTACCACGCTCTCAACACGGAAGGTGCAGTAAGAGAGTGTAATGTTGCCAATGTCTGCACATACTTTCATGCGTTTTGTAAAATTTTTGAGTTTTCTTGCCGGTTTTCAAAAGAAAAGTCCTATTTTTGCAGAAAATTGACAAATATCGAAGTTAAAAGTATGATTCTTGAATTTTGTGCCACCAATTTTCTGTCGATTAAGGACGAGCTGAAGCTGTCCTTTGTTGCCACACCCCTCAAGGAGTCCTTCACTGAGCCAAACGATTTGTTTGAACTCGCCGACACCGACATTTCCCTGCTAAGGAGTGCCGTAATCTATGGTGCCAATGCGTCAGGCAAATCCAACGTGCTTAAAGCTTTTGCGTTCTACAAGCGTTTCATTACCGACTCGTTCAAGGATAGTCAGGTTGGTGAATCAATCGACGTGGAGAACTTCCGCCTGAATGCCACTACAATCGATGAGCCTACGGCACTGGAGGCCACCTTTACCAATGGCGAATACATCTATCGTTATGGTTTCGAGGTGGACAGCAAATCGGTGAAGGAGGAATGGCTCTACAGGCGTGTCTGCAAAAAACGGGCAAAGGAGGTGGAAATGTTCTACCGCGAAGGCGACACCACTACGGTACACCCCAAGAATCAGCTGCTGTTGGAACTGGTCGGCAAAAAGATGGTGCGTAACAATGCCCTGCTGCTCTCAACCGCCGCCCAGTTCAACGAAACCATTGCCGTCAGTGTGCTTCATTGGCTTGGCGATACACAAGTGCTTTTCTGCTCCGAGGATGAATCCCTTTGGCAAAATGCCATCAAGCACCTCGACGATGAAACCCTCCGTGAACGCATTACGTCATTTGCCAGGAATGCAGACCTTGGCATTGAGAACATCACGAAGCTCGACAACCGTATTGTCAGTTCCCATCGCCAGTATGACAACGAAGGACGTGAGGTGAACAATGTCTCTTTCGCCTTCAACCGCAACGAGTCGGAAGGCACCGTCAAATACTTCTCGCTGGCCTATCCCATCATCGATGCGTTGGACAACGGCAAGCGTGTGGTGATCGATGAGCTCGATTCAAAACTCCATCCCTTGCTTGTCAAGAAAATCATCGCTCTGTTCAACGATGCCAAAACCAATCCCAAGGGAGCCCAGCTGTTGTTTACGGCTCACGACACCTATTTGCTCAGTGCCGGGCTGTTCCGCAGGGATCAGGTCTGGTTTACCCAGAAGGACAGTTTCGGGGCTACGGAGCTTTACTCTTTGGTAGAATACAAGGTGCGCAGCACTTCACCTTTCGAGAAGGATTATCTTCTCGGCAAGTATGGTGCAACGCCCCTTATTGGCGAAATGGAATCCATCTTTAATTCTTCTAAGCAATGAGTAAGAAGCAAAAGAAAGACCATCGGAAATCCAGTCTGTCACGTCGGATGGGCGTGAGGGTGATCAAGCAATCGTTTCTCGTTGTTTGCGAAGGGGAGAACACCGAACCTGACTATTTCAAGGCGTTCCGCATGACCGCGGCTACCATCAAGGCTGTCGGTCAGGGAATGAACACAGTGTCGCTGGTCAACAAAGCCATCAGCATTCGAGAGGCCGAAAGGGCAAGGAAGGAATCTTCCACAACAGTCCAAAAACTGGTTGTTGAGCTTAACAAATACCTCTAACCATCAATCCCTCGTTTTCCAGTTATCTTTCCAAAACTCGAAAGAAAACTACCGAATTTGTAAAATTTTTGCAAATTCACGAGTTATCTTTCCAAATTCTGGATTTTGACTTGTAGCCAGTTTTTGACGTTGCAAAAACACACAATCGGCAAATTGTTGATAACTTTTTTCCGAAATTTTTTGCTTCGCTTCAAAAAAAAGTCCTACTTTTGAGCGAAACATTCCATCAGCCGTTACTGACCTCTAAATCGTTGGTTTTCTTGATGTAGGGTTTCCCGACTCAAGACAGGAATGGTGCGCGGTGGGGCGACTGAGGGATTTCCAACCAACTTTATCACACAACATACAACAAAAGGAGTCATTATGGACACGATGGATTACCATGAGATGGTGCGCGACGCACGACGCGAGCTCGAACACGAGCAGGAGAGACTGAACGAAAAGATGGAGCAACTGGATGGCCAACTGAGGCTGATGGACGGCATAGACGGGTTGCTCACCGAGAACCAAAAACAGAAGAACGAGATTGAGACACTACAACAACAACTGACAGACGAAAAGAAACAACGGGCGGAACTGGAGATGAAGATGGCGGAAATGAGCAAACTGTCGGCTGGCGTGGCCAAAAAAGCCTCGCAGGACGATTTGTCAAAAGCATTGCGTATCTACCTGAACATATCCAAACGCAAGACGCTAAGCAAGCGCGAGGCCGCAAAAACGGTCATCACCGAGATGCTGACCAGCGCAAAGCTGGACATCCCCGATGACATCATGGATCTGCTCGACCATCTGGACGACGAACAGACCGACCCGAAGGTAGTCAACGTCAGCGGCAACTACAACGACATCCACAACAACGGCGGCGTCAGCCTTAACGAAAAACAGAAATAGCTATGGCAGGAAACACGGTTTACGTGCAGGGAAACTACGTGGACGTGCACGACAACGAGGTGGTGAACCTCACGATAGAGAAGGCAACGGTGCAGATGGAGGACTCGGAACTCCCTACCCGCGAGGCGCTGATACAGGCGGTGGCAGCCACCGAGAAGGAAGGCCTCTGGTGGAGCAGCCGCTCGTGGGCGGTGGTCTACCGCGTGTACCAGATGAAGGGCTATAAGGGCAGCATCAGCGAGTTTGTGCGCGAAGTGAAAGCGTGGGAGCTGAAGACCGACCACGAGTGCAACTACGATGCAGTGCAGAAGCCTATGGCCAGCGGCGTCATGTCAGGCGCCCCCGACCGCTGGAAAGCCAACGGCGCCCAAGGCCAAGCCGTAAAGCTCGCCGAAGCGCTGCTAAAAGAATTGGAGAAATGAAAAAAAGTCGTATATTTGCCATCGAAAAAGCAAGCATCATGATAAACAAAGACCCTCGCCTTTACCCATCGGAAGAAGAAACCGGTAACAACCCCATTGTTAGCGAATCGGCAGCGGCATTGGAGGAACAGGAAGTGTTTGTCCTGCCTGATGACGTGGACTATGCCAGCATAGTGGAAGGTGTCCTTCAGATCACCCCCGATATCGAAGAGGAGATTGCTGACGCAGATCGCGGTGAGACAGTCTCGATGGATGAATTCAAAACCAAGTTTGCCAAATGGATCGACTGATTGAATTCAGCATACGATCCACCAAGCAGCTGCAAAAGATCCTGACTTTCTACGACGAGCGCAATGGCAACGACGCCTACAGCCGTCGTCTGATGCAAAACCTGATGGACGATTTGCAGCTTATGGCAAAGATGCCCTTGGCCAGCAGTCCTTCAACGTGGCCTGACGTGCGCTTTTTCTATCTGATGGGATTTACCATCGTTTTCCGTTTCAACACGAAAAAGCTGACTGTTTTGAGCATCCGGTCTCAGCAACAAAGACCTTTGAGGATTTACCAGAAGAAATAATACAGTTCTGAAAATCGTTCTGAAAGTTCTAAAAAGAATTCTAAGCCCCGACAATAATTGCCGGGGTTTTTTGTTGTCCGTTCCTTTGCAGAAAATTTGGGCCCAAGAAGTATCAAAATCATCAACAATCCAAAATCGCAAAGACAATGAATAACACAGTTCAAATTTTCGAAAACGAAGCCTTCGGCACCATCCGCACGATGGTCGATGAGAAAGGTGAAACCTATTTTGTAGGAAAAGATGTGGCGCTGGCGCTGGGCTACAACAACACCCGCAAGGCACTGCAAGACCGTGTGGATAAAGAGGATAGAACCGATGGGGTAACGATTCGTGACTCCATCGGCAGAATCCAGCGGGTAGTGGTCATCAACGAGAGTGGCTTGTACTCCTTAATTATGTCCTCGCAGCTTCCCTCGGCCAAAGCCTTCAAGCGCTGGGTGACCAACGAGGTGCTGCCGCAGATCCGCCGCACCGGCGGCTATATCCCTACTAAGGATTCGCGCACGGGCGAGAAACTCACCGCCGCGCAGATCATGAAGACCGCCGACGCCATCATGCAGCGCACCATCGCCGAGGAGAACGCCCCCGCCGACGGCTGCCTGTCGTCGACCGAGGTCGCCAAGCTGCACGGACTGGAGCTGAAGGACTTCTTCCTGCTGCTCGATGCCGCCGGTATCATCCACTGGAAAGGCGGCCGCAACTGCCTCACCCCGGCCTATGCCCACCTCGGACTGGCCGAAGATCGCGTGTTCCACTACTACACCCTCAACGGGCAGAAACGCTACCGTCCCTACCTCGCCTGGACCGCCGCAGGCGTGGACTTCATCGACCGACTGATCAAAGGACGCATCCGCAGCCTTAGTCAATTAAATCATTAACCCGAGTTGAAGTGAGGAGGATGTTCTCGAGTAAATGGCCAAAGATTCCAACCTTCTGCTCACAAAACCAACTCGACAATGAAAACAAACCATTCAAACATCAATCAAAACCAAAAGGAAATGAAAATCACAAAACAAACCCAAATCGGAGGCATGATGACCTTCATCGAAACCGACCAGAACCTGCTCCTCCTCGACTTCACGAACGACGAGGATGCGATGATGACGCCCGCCTCATTCCAAGGCAAGGTGCAGGTGATGCGCGACGGCAATGTCTACATCACCGAGAAGAAGAAGAGCAAGCGCAACAAGCCCATCTTCCGCGAAGACCATAGCTCGCTGTCGCTGGGCTTCGACGGCATCTACTACTTCACCTTCCGTCTGCCGGAGGAGATGGTGGCCTCCCTACCCGATAAGTTGGCCCACGAAGCGCTGGTGATTGCCCAGAAGGTGGTGAACGAGATTCTTTACATCAACGCAGAGGAGGTCTAAGCGATGTGTAACCATGTGTATAAAAAGGGCGGCAAGAAGGTTTGCCGCCCCGTCAAAAGCCGAGCGGACTATATGAAGGTCTGCAATTCGACCTCTAACCTCGAGAACTGGAAGAAGTACCGCGAGACGGGAGAGAACAAGTATAAGCTTGCCCTCGAGCAGATGACCTACAACTGCCAAGTGGAGGAAGACACCTTATTGAAAGGTATTGAAACCGTGAGTCCCTTCTTCTTCTATGATATCGATTGCGGCAACCAGGAGGAATGCCAGCGCATCATGAAAGAACTGGTGAAGCGCAAGGATGAACTTGGGCTGGTGGAAGTCTCCGAATCGGCTAGCTATGGCGTTCACGCTGTGGGGCGCCGCATTCCGGGAACGACCATTTTGGAGAATCAGGTACGTCTTTCCATCGCCACCCATACCGAGATGGACACCAACAACAAGGAGAACAACCGCGTGGTGTTCCACGGGCCTATCGATCCCTCGACCACACCTTTGTTGGATGATGCGCTCTTCACCGAGAAGCTTACGCCCGAGGAGGCCGCAGAGGAGTATAAGCGCCTGAAAGAGCGCGAGAAGAGAGGGGAGGAGAAGGTGCCGGCTGGAGCAAAGAAAGCCAACAAGCACTACCGCCCCTGGGAGGAAACATCGCCGAGCGTGACAGCGTTACAGTGTGACAGTTCAAAAGACGACGATAGTCGCGACAACGAGGAGTATCCGAAGGACTATCACGGGATGTTGTTCGCGGACATCATTGCGAAGTACTGGGAGATGTTCAACGAGGGTAAGGAGCCGCAGCAGGGCGACCGCGACACGCTGACCTACCAGCTGGCCTGCGACCTGCGCCATATCTGCGGGCGCAATGCCGCTTGGCTCGACCAGGTGATTCCTTGCTACGACGGCTTCCCGTTGGAGGAAAAGCGTAAGAAGATAGAGAGCGCCCTAGGAGCGAAGAGCGAGGGGATGCCTTACCGCCTGAAGCAGGTGCTGGCGGCATTGAAGTCCTCTTCGGCCGTCAAGGCCTGTGGCGGTACGATCACCACGCCGCCCCCGATGCCCAAGAAGCTGCCGCCGCTCATCAAGCTGCTCACCAAGAACGTCCCCTGGTTCTACAAGCCCGCGGTGGCCAACGCGGTGTTCCCGGCGCTGGGCGCGCACATGCACGGGGTGAAGTTCCGCTACTGGGACAACGTGGACCACGAGCCTACCTTTATGAATGTGCTGGTGGGGCGCCAAAGTGTCGGTAAGGGCACCATCAAAAAGCCCATCGAGTACATCATGGAGGACATCCGTCAGCGCGACATCCCGAATCGTCAGCGCGAGGCCGAATGGAAGCAGAAGAACCCGGGGGCGAAGCAAAAGAAAGACCCGCGTCCGACGGACATCTGCATCCAGATGCTGGTCGACAACCTGACGGACGCGGTGTTCAACCAACGCATCATTGATGCCAACAACAATGGCGAACGCTTCATCTACACCATCGTCGACGAGCTTGACGGTCTGAAGAAGGTGACCTCGAAGGGCACCACAGAAGAGGTGGGTCTGCTCATCCGCAAGGCCTTCGACAACGCCACAGCGGGTCAGGAGCGCGTGGGAGCCGACTCGGTTTCGGGCATCGCCCCGCTGCGTTGGAACTTCAACGCCAGCACCACGCCGCCCAACGCCAAGCGATTCTTTGGCAAGATGGTGAACGACGGCACGGTGAGCCGACTGGATGTGTCGACCATCATCCGCAACGACAGCGACGACGACATCGCGCCCATCCTGGGGATCTATGACAACCAGTTCGCCACCGAGCTGAAGCCTTACATTGACCGCCTGGACGCCGCCAACGGCCTCATCGAATGCCCGCAGGCCAACAAGCTTTCGGAAGCGATGAAGCAGGAGAACAAGGACACCGCAAAACTCTATGACTCGGAGGCTTACCTGGTGTTCAGCTACCGTGCCAACGTCATCGCCTGGCTGAAGGGGATGCTGCTTTACGTGGCGCACGGCTACAAGTGGTCGAAGGAGATTGCGGAATTCGTCCGCTGGACGCAGCAGTACAACCTATGGTGCAAGATGCTCTACTTCGGCCAGCAGCTGGAAAGCGAGCTGCGCACAGAGGTGGAGATACAGAGCCACTCGGGACCGAAGAACCTGCTGGACCTGCTGCCTGACGAGTTCGACCGCGAGCAGTATCGCCTGATGCGACTGAACCAGGGCAAGGTGGGCGACGGCGACCCTACGCTGCGCCAATGGGTGAAGCGCGGGCATATCGTCTATGACGAGGCGACGGGGCGGTATTGTAAGACCGAGGAGTACCTGAGGAAGTTTAGTCTTTCGACAGGCTCAGGAACCGTTTAGAGTTGCAAGTTATGGATATTGAGATCCGGAACACCCAAGAATGCTTCGTGGCGCTCTGGCGTGAGCTGGAGCGCACGAGGCGCGACTTCTGGATGCGGGGACGGAGGTTCTGTGTGCGACGCATCGTGCAGTCGTGGCTGGGGCCTGAGGCCACCGACGACTTCATCTGGGAGGTGTGCGAGCAGGCGTCGAGCTATCTGGAGGAGCCCCTCTACGGATACGATCTGTTGCCGCGCCCCACTTTGTTCCCCCAAAGGAGTCGCGAGTTCCTGCGCGCCCTGGTGGCCACGAGGCTCGGCATCAGCATACGCGACGTACGCCTCGGCCCCCTCAACGCCGCCTTCAGCATCGCCTTCCCGCAATGCACCGCCATCAACACCGAGAAGAAGAAAAAACAGCACACCTCGAAGAGAGGAAGAAAGAAAAAGCCGCCTTGAGGGTGGCTTTTTTTCATGCATAGAGGGCGGCGTTTTTCAAAATAATGTTGTTTGTTAGCGACATTTTATTATTTTTGCGGCTTTAAGCAAACATTTTTAATAATATGAAAGGGAAACACTACAAAACACTCTTTACACTGGCAATCCTTATGCTACTCATGGTTCCGCATCGCGCTTGGGCTTCTTATCGTGCCGTTGCCACTAAAGGCAAACTGCCGGGTGCGTTTTCAGTAAGTGCTTGAACTTTCCAGACTTAGTTCAAACAGGACTCAAAGATAAACTATTTAATTACTAATAACTAGATGAAGATGAGAAGACTACTTTTTTTAGTAACAACCATGCTCTTGATGGTGCAGGGTGCAAGTGCGTGGAGTGGCTCGGGATCATCCGGAGACCCATACCTTATCGCAAGTCCTGCCGACTGGGAAACGTTCGCCACGAGTACTAACGCCTATAGCGAAACGTTTTTCAAGTTGACTGCCGATATCACTGTGACCACGATGAGAACCAAAACATTCTCGGGCACGTTTGATGGTGGCGGTCACACCCTCACTTTCAACTACACCGCGACAGGTGATAACGCTGCGCCATTTGC
>Ga0310690_10004500_pt1 | contig 19720 bp, 18 predicted proteins | sample AusTroGonzalo_MG_2_FD_207661 | JGI IMG/M metagenome (GOLD analysis project Ga0310690, IMG submission 207661) | Bovine rumen microbial communities from tropical cattle in Woodstock, Queensland, Australia - Gonzalo_04 (v2) (version 2) | ecosystem: Host-associated > Mammals > Digestive system >...
AGAAGGTCAACCCTACTGTGTTCAGTAACATGCAGCGCGACTGGGACTTGAATAAAAGCAAGAGCCACCTGAACCTGATTATCAGTGGTTCTGTGTTCACGCTGATGAAGAAGATTTTCGAGGATTATGAAGAACCTCTCTTTGGACGTGCAAACGAGAAGATTACTCTTGAACCCTTCAGGACTGATGTTCTGAAAGAGATTCTTCATGACTTCAACCCCGACTACACACCTGAAGACCTGTTGGCGCTGTTCAGCATTACAGGCGGCGTGGCCTGGTATGTCACTCTCCTACTTGACCGTGGGAAGACAAGTTGGAGGAAGATGCTTGGAGCCCTGACGGAAGAAAACTCGCCGTTCATTAATGAGGGAAAGAACATCCTGATAGAAGAGTTCGGCACCGATTACGTCATCTATTTCTCCATCCTGACCTGCATTGCCAGCGGGATGAAAACAAGTGCGGAGATCAAGAATGAGCTGGGTATTGACAATATCAGCAGCTACCTTTCCCGTTTGGAAGACTACTATGGTCTGATTACCAAATATCAGCCCATCTTCGCCAAGGAGAACAGCAAGAAAGTTCGCTACCAGCTCGATGACTGTTTCCTGATTTTCTGGTTCCGTTTCTTCTTCAAATATCAGGTACTGGTGGAGAACAAGGCCATGAAAGCCCTCGACACCATCATCCGCAGAGACTACAGTAGCGTTTCTGGCCTGATGATGGAGCGATATTTCACCAGAAAATTCCAGGAACATGGGAAATATATTATTGGCAAATGGTGGGACAGAAACCGACGCCCGAGCGAGAGAAGAGCGGAGTTTACTCCAGCTATTCCGAGTGAGAAGGAGGAAGACGAAGTCAAAGGTTTCAATGAGATTGACCTCGTGGTAGTTGACCCTATTGGCAAGGAGGCATGGGCATATGAACTGAAGAAGGATGAAAGTCGCTACAATGAAGATTCCTTCAAGAAGAAGGTAGACATCATGGTTCAGCAAACCCCAGAACTGCACAAGATGAAGATTCACATTGGTTCACTCAGCAAGAGTGATATGTAGCTCCCCCATCTATTTTTCGGGGGGGCTACTATTGCCCGGCATCTAAAATCTAAAGTCTAAGGTCTAAAGCCTAGAGTCTAAATTGCGAAGCAATGGTTTTTTAGCCCAAAGGGCGGGGGTTCTTCTTTTTGTAAGCTTTAACATACGATAGTATGTGTTATGGTATCGGCTTAACTATAGTCCGAAAGGACGAGCAAAGCGATCACCACATAACTTCTTAACTACAAAGAAGTTGAGAAACATGCGAAACTTGAAAATAGTTATCGTTCCCGTTAACGTTATCGTCATTTAACTGTCAACTATCAACTATCAAGGCTGCGATTGAGCGAGAGAAGAGCGATGCTCGCATCAGCTATTCCGAGCGTGAGCAGGCTCGAAACGAAGTTTCAACTGTCAACTATCAACTGTCAACTCAGAAACGTTGACGTTGACGTTGAAAATTAATTTTCTTCCTGAAAATCTTCTCACTTCAGAAAAACTTTGTATATTTGGAGGCAGAAAAGACTAATATCATGTTCAAAATCTACATATCAGACACCATATATAATGTCACCTACCTCTATGCTGTCCATGGCAAAGTAATATTAAATGAACAAATATAACTGAATATGCTATTACTAATTACAATAGGTAATGTTGAGGGTCTTTACACCATTGGAGTTGTATTGGCCGGTGCAATTCTGTATGTTATCACAAAGGTTGTTAGAACAAGCAACCAGAAACGCCAGGATACACAGGAGCAGTTTAATATAGTTGTTGAACAGTTGGCGAAAGACAATGAGACAGCACAGTTATCCGCTGCCATCATCTTACGTCGTTTCTTTAACGCCATTATCGACAAGGAACGCTTTCGTAAAGAGACTATCAATGTCATATCATCAATGCTTAAGATACACCCAACGGGAATCTATCAGAAGACATTGGGCGACGGTTTGGCATATGCCAAGAACCTTAACTATGCCGATTTGCAGCGAACTAATATGCAGGACTTGTATTTGGGAAAGAAGAACGAGAAAGACGATGCTAGGGAGAAAAAAGGTATAAAGACAAAGTCTGACAATGATGATTCTTGGAAGATTACGATGGACTTTACTGACATGTATGAAGCTAATCTTTCTTATGCATTGGTCGAGAACGTCATTGGTTTTGGCACTGTGTTCAATAGCGCTATACTGAACCATACAAATATTAAGAACTGCTCTTTCAAAAAAGCTGATTTTAAGTATGCAGATTTAACCAATGTCTATTTTGAGAGCGTCATCCTTGAAGGCTCTGACTTTAAGGGTGCTAAGGGCATCCCGAAAGAAGTGCTTAGTCAACTGAAATGGATTAACAAAGGGAAGAAAGACGAAGCATACGTTTACAACGATGCGGAACCTCTCACTATAGATAAAACCAAGAAAAAGGGAGGTGGTCACAAGCTGGTGTTCTTCAGTATGCCGGGGACATTATCAGCATCAGAAGAGGCTATCACACTATACTTTAAGGATCTTTTGAAGAAAAAAGGAATCGAGAGCAAATATTACAAACGAGATCACTATCCCAAAGACAGTCAGCTAACAAAGGTCAAGGAATCTATTCTTCTGGCAGATGCGATGATTGCTTTTGGTCTTAAACAGATAGAAATAAAGTCTGGACGATTAAATCCGGATAAAGAGGAAATAGAAAACGAAGTATGGCTTCCCACGCCTTGGAATGAAATAGAAGTCGGTATGGGCGTGATGGCTAATCTGCCTATCCTCCTCGTCAGGGATGACAAAATAGAAATCGGTGTCTTTGACAAAGTCATTAGCGAATACAAAATAAAATCCCTGTCTGCTTCAACGCCATTAGAAGACATTGAGAATAACAGTGAATTTAAGATGTGGCTGAATCTGTTCAGTTAATAATGTTTTCTATCGTTGAGAGGGGAAGTGGCGAAAACCATTAATTCTAAAATTCTTTTGCTATTTCCTTTGAATGAATTGTAGAAATCATTATTTTTGCAGTGTGAAGGTACAAATCAAAAAAAATCTATTGCCTATGAATGAATAAAGTCCACGTTTTCTTTTTATGAAAATCTACTAATACCAAAACAACTAAACCCTTTATTATCATGAAACAAAATAACCTAAAACAAATGCTGATAGCAGCAATGCTGCTTTTATCCGTGCCATTATGGGGTGCTGATGGCGACATTTTCACTGCAAATACTACCGAAGGTGTAGAAATGACCTTTAAGGTTATAAGCGAAAGCAATAAAACCTGTCAGGTTGGAAGGGGGGAATGGTCTCCTCCAGCTATTTTATCCACGTACAGTGGTTCAATCACTATCCCATCTACAGCAAACGGATATACTGTAATTGCTATTGGTCGTGCTGCTTTTAGGTCCTGCGCCTTAACTTCCGTATCCATTCCTAATAGCATTGTAACTATCGAGAGCTATGCATTTGCATATTCTGCAGACTTAGAGGCTATCACCTTTTCCGGCCCATCAAAAGTAGAAAGCATTGGTGAAAATGCCTTTTATCAATGTACTAATCTACAATCCATTGATATTCCAAATAGTGTAGAGAACATCGGAAATAGTGTTTTCTACCAATGTTCTAACTTGGCATCTGTCAATATAGGTAATAGTGTAAATAGCATAGGGGTGGACACTTTCGGGGGATGTCCTAAATTAAAGTCTGTGTCTGTAAATTGTAATACTATAAGTTATCCATGGTTTTTTAATACTTGTATCGAGGAAGTTACTATAGGAGAAAATGTAAGGATTATTGGTTCGTCAGCATTTTCAGGTTGTACAAACTTAACCTCAGTCACTATTGCAAATGGTGTTACAAATATCGAAAATTATGCCTTTTATGAATGTACCAACCTTACCTCAATTAATATTCCAAATAGTGTAACCAGCATTGGTACGAACGCATTTAGGGGGTGTACAAACTTAACCTCAGTCACTCTTCATGGTGGGGCAATCGGGAGCTACGCCTTTGAATGGTGTACAAATTTGACAGAATTTTACAACCATGGAAAGCTTAATAACGATGGAAGCAGAGATTTAGGCACTTTTGAGGACAATCATGCCTTCTATCAATCCAGCATAGGCGCAGCAACCCTTTATGTTACGCCGAATGCGTTGGAACAGGCACAAAACAGTTCCATATGGAGCCAATTCGGAAAAATTCGGATGTTTATACCAGACGGATATCCCACGCCCACATCTGCCACCCTCACAGATGGACAGGAGTTCACGGGATATAATGAGAATGTGATTCTGGAAGATATCACCTACACACGCACGTTCAACAACACCAACTGGCAGGCAATGTATCTGCCATTTGCCATGAACTATGCGGATTGGAGCGAGGACTTTGATATTGCCCGCATTAATGATGTTCATCAATTTGATGATGATGACGACGGGGACATAGACCGTACCATCCTGGAGGTTATCAAACTGAAGGACGGTAGCACAACAGACGCAAACACACCATACGTCATCCGTGCCAAGAGCACAGGGGAGAAGACCTTTACCAAGACAAACACAATGCTACACAAAGCCGTAGAGAAGACGTTTGATGTCAGCAGTTGGTTTACCCTCTTCAACTTTGTCGGCACTTACAAACCCATCCTTGCATCGGTAGTGGCATCAAAAGGCTATCTTGTGCTGGGTGATGGAAGCCTGCACCCCATGGATTCCAACAGCACCCCGCTCAAATCTTACCGCTGGTATCTGAGGGTAACAGACCGCAACGGCAATGACAAGCAAGTGAACGCGGTTAGACTACACATCCTGGATGATGGAGAAGAAACAGACATTGGTATGCTGACAGCAGACAATGATTGTGGAGAGAAGGTGGTTCACGACCTGAGCGGGCGCAGAATAGCAACCGCCAACCTTAGGAATGGCATCTATATTATTAACGGCAAAAAAGTATACGTAAAATGAAACCCATGAAAGAACAAAACACAATAAAGAGACCTTACGAGGCTCCTGAGTCTTTCGTTGTAAGAATTGAAGCTTGTCACATAATTGCAGATAGCGGACAGGTTCCTTTTGACCCCAACAATCCTGGTGGTGCAGATGTGAGGGAAGAGCACTTCTTAGAAATGTATTATTAGAATAGATTATTTGTCATACGCAAGAAACCTGCTGTCCAAAGGATAGCAGGTTTCTAACAATTGCCAGCTTCCATTTCTGCGCTTTCCGCGTGAAATAAAATTTCTTACATTCTTATGATTTCTTCCTGAAAATCTTCTCACTTCAGAAAAACTTTGTATATTTGGAGGCGTAAAAGACTAATATCATGTTCAAAATCTACATATCAGACACCATATACCAAGGGATTATTAGCACCGAAGAGCAGAAATCCCTATCTGTCCGTTCCTATCTGTACAAGTTGCTCAAGCAACAACCCGTCCAGATACTTAATGCTGCAGAAACAGAAAGGTTCAAGACTTACCCCCAGGAAGTGCTAAAGAACCCCTCAGCCCTCTATATTCTGGATATAACTGGCGCAGAAACCTTGGCCATACAACGGCAATACGGTGTGATATGCATGAGCGGTGAAGCCATAGACATCTCCCCTTTGATAGATGTTAATGACATTCATATCTCCAACGAGAGAGAGAAACTGGGCCGTGGCTGGGATTCCGTTTTGGACAGTGTAGAAAAACTACCCTCCAATGCCTTGTTATTGACTGATCGTTATCTCTTTGCTTCCCGTCACCCCAATGCAGGCGATGGCCTTGCTAATATTAAGGATATACTTAGCCAGCTTCTTCCCCAGCAATTCATGGGTGGCGACTACCACGTAACTGTTGTCTTTGACAACATGGCCAAACACACCACCTATACCTTCGACGATATTGCAACCCAGTTGAATAAGTTGAAACAACAGTTGGGCCGCAACTACCCCATCATGATGGAAGTGCTGGGCATCACGCCTGACTGCTCCATCTATAACAAGTTGCACAGCCGCCTCATCATCTCCAACTATTATATGGTTGAGGCAGCCCATAAGTTAGCAGCTTTCAACAAAGAGGTTGGCACTGCCCGCCAGACACTCATCCCCCTTACCCTCTTCACCGAGAGCAGTCTCAACGGCACCTCCACCCCACCCCTGAAAGCCATCGAGCAAACCCTCACCACCCTCCGCGACTTCTCCAAATCACTCCCTAAGCTAACTGACCACAGCACCTACCTCTATGCCGTTAATGGAAAAGTGATGGAAAAGTGTATGGGAATTAGAAATAGGCTCCTAAAGTAATTAAACAACGCATTTTACCATACTTATAGTTGTCCTTGCAAGAAAATCATATAAATACCATTGTAGATTTATGATAATTTCGTAAATTTGTAGGCAAGATAGCTTAAAAACGACTTAATGCTTTGGCAATTCATCATAAATGGACTGATAACCGGCATCCTCTATTCGCTTTTGGCGATAGGGTTTGCATTGGTCTATAATACGACAAGAATCTTCCATATAGCAGCAGCAGGCATCTATGTCTTCGCAGCCTATATGTTCTGGTTCTTTGTGGCCAAAGTTGGTCTCCCCATTCTGCCAGCTTCAATCATTGCTATCATTCTCACCATGGGTCTAAGCTTGCTCAGCGAAGCCTTCGTCTATCGTCCCCTCAAAAACCGCAAGGCTTCCCTCAATGTAGCCATGATAGCCTCCATCGGTCTGATGACAGTCATTATCAACACCATTGCCATGTGCTTTGGCAACGAGACCAAGGTAGTTGAGAACTCAATCTTGAAGCCATTCTCTTTCGGTGACATCATCATCACCACCCCTCAGATGTATCAGGCTGTGATAGGAATCATCGTCCTCGCAGCCTTCCTCATCATCCTTCGATGGACCAACTGGAGCTTGCGGCTTCAGGCTCTCAGTGCCGAGGAAACACTCTTCGAGACTTTGGGCTATAACACCAACCGCACGAGAATCGCCGTCTTCCTGGCCAGTGGCATCTTCATCGCCATTGCCAGTTGCCTGACGGTTTATGATGTCGGTCTCGACCCCAACATGGGCATGAGCGTTCTCATCAGCGCCATTGTGGCGATGATTATCGGTGGTGTTGGCAAATTCAGCACCTGTATCGTTGGCGGACTCACCCTGGGCGTCCTGCAGTCGCTCACTGTCTATCAGTTCGCCTCCAACTGGCAGAATGCCGTCACCTTCCTCGTATTGTTAATCCTTCTCTTCCTGCGACCTCAGGGCATCGCGGGATATAAACAGCGCACCGTATAGCGTATGGAGTATATATTTCATATCATCATCATGCTCAACATCTACATTATGTTGACCTTGAGCGCAAACTTGACCATCGGTATGGCCAACCTCCTTACCATGTGTCAGGCGGCCTTCTATGGCATCGGTGCCTATATCGGAACGTATTTCCTGATGCAGTTCAACCTGCCGTTCGTGGTCATTGCGGCCTTGGTGATGCTACTAACGGGGTTGTTCAGTATCCTCATCTCCTTTGCATCCGTCCGTTTGAAAGGCGATTACTTTGTCATAGCCACGATGGGCTTCCAGCTCATTGTCTATACCATATTATATAACTGGACCGATGTCACCCGTGGCCCGTATGGTATTCCCGGAATCCCTGGAATCAAGCTGTTTGGTATCTTTGAACTCTCCGGAGTCTATGCCTATCTGGTGCTGTCGCTCATACTGATGGCCATCGTCGTATTCCTCTTCCATCACCTTGTAAAATCCCCCTTTGGCCGTGTCCTGAATACCATTCGTGCTGACGAGACGACGGTCAAGTCCATGGGACGCAATACAGTGATGTTCAAGTCGTGGGCCTTCTTCCTCTCTGCCGCAGTGGCAATCGGCTTTTTTTTATACCCTTTTTCTAAAAAGAATATTTCACCCCAATATAATCATTCTAGTTATTTATAGTAATTATGAGAAATAAAGTTCTGTTGATTGCTTTAATTGCCCTTGTTGGGCTATTGGGCCTTCTCCTATTGTTAAGAAATTCAAATAGTTCGTCGTCTATTCGAACCATAAAAGTTGCTCAGTTTGGTGATGTGTTTATTTATACACCTCTTTATCTTGCAGACGCTAAAGGATTTTTCGAAGAGGAAGGACTAAAAATCGAACTGACAAATACAGGTGGAGACGATAAAACATATGCAGCTGTTATAAGTGGTTCTGCAACTTTTGGGGTTGCAGATCCTGTATTTGCGGCCATTGCTCAGGAAAAAGGAATAGAAGGAAGGGTTATTGGTGGCATAGTTAATGGTGTTCCGTTTTGGGCGATAACCAAGAAAAACATCCCCCCCATTATTGATAGTAAAATGCTTCAGCCATATAGTGTAGCAACATTCTCAGCCCCGTCAACAGCATATACTGTCCAAATTAAGATGTTTCAAGATGCAGGTCTTAAACCAAATATCAAACAAGGAGCTTTTGGTGGACTAATACCGATGTTGGATGCCGGGCAAGCAGATATAGCATTAGAATTGGAGCCTAATGTATCTACAGCCATCGCCAATGGTGCTAAAGATGTATATTCTTTTGCCAAAATCTATCCCGAGTTTGCGTTCACAGGTATAACAACAAGTCTAGAAACAATAGAAAAGGAGCCAGAACTTGTACAACATTTTGTAAATGCCATAACAAAAGCTGAACAATACGCACATCAATACCCAGATAGTACCGCCTATTATATGTGTAAATTGTATCCTGAGATTGAAGAAAGTATTATCCATAATGCAATTAAACGCATGGTGGAATCTAACGCGCTTCCACAAAATGCTGTAATATCTAATGATGCATGGGATGCGGCTGTCAAAATAAGACAAGAACTAGGTGATTTAAAATCGGTTAACAACGCCAAAAAGGTGTTAGATATGAGTTTTGCGAATAATTCTTTAAAATAACAAAAACAGTGAAGACATTAAACATATATATGGCTGCTCAGGCTGTTATGTACTTACCAGTTTATGTGGCCCAAGAAAAAGGGATATTTAGCACATTGCTTCCTGACACAAAGGTAAATTTAATACCTGCAAATGGAGACTACGATGCAATCATAAAAATGAATGATGACAATGTAAGTGTTGATGCAAATACTTTTGCCATTGCAATTGCCGACCCTAACGCTATTAAGGATGTTGATGATGCTAGAGTGATTGGATCACTAATTGATCGCCTCTCTTTCTGGGGCGTATCAAAAAAGAAAATCGATTGCCATAAAAAAGGTATCAACAAATCTGTTTTTAATAAAGTAGTTCATTATGATGAAAATTTGATTACCGGATATAAAATCGGAATAGCTGTACGAAATAAAGAAAACATTAATGATTGCCGAACAATAAATAAATTAGGAGAGGAATTTGCTCAAATTGAAGAACAAACAATTGTTATTTCACCTGATTTATTGACAATAGCAAATTTGTGCGTTAATGAAGAAGCATACATTAACTATCATTTTGCGAATGCAGATCGTTATATGCCTAACACGTATATAACTACTGCAATTATGACCAGCAAATGGTGCCTACAAAAAGAATTTGACGAATCTCTTAAACTTGTTAATGTTATTGAAGCAATTCAAAAAGCAAAATCAATTATTTATTCCTCCAAACAAATTGCAAAAGAAATACTTATAAATATGGATTGCATGAAAAGTATTTCTGAAGACAAAAAAGATGATGTGGCAGATTTTATTATTCAAATTATTAATAATGATAGAATATATCCATCGGATTTGAATATTTCCAAAGAGCAATGGGAATCTACCAACACAAATTCAGGAGAACCTTTCTCTGATTATGTCTACAATGAGATCGTTTTGCGGGCAGAAAAAAAAATAGCGGATCAGTTTGGAATTACATTTGACGACACATTTGCCGATAGACTATCAGAAATTAAAAAACAAAATAATGAAGAGATAGATTCTTATAAAGCAACTATACAGAAACAAGAAGGGACAATTACAGAACTAGAGAAGAAACTAAATAAATACCAGAATGACCATTTAAGAAAATTTATAAACTGGTGCATGGATAATTGGTTATTATTGATTTGCTCTATTTATACGATTGTATGGATCGTATTTCGCTTTATCACTTATTCTGAATGGTCAGAGTCGCCTTTTGCCAAATTATGTGCAACAGCTATTACTATCCCAATAATAATTAATATAGTAACTAGTGTTCGAAAAAGAATTTCAAAATAACATTCATGCTTGTGAATAAATAATTGGCCATGATTAAAAAACTTGTATTATGATAGAAATAGTAGATGTCTTTTATCATTATAATAATGATTCAAGGGATATTATAAGTAACCTTTCCTTATATATTCCTAGAGAGGCATGCACTGCAATTATTGGTAATAGTGGATGTGGGAAATCAACACTCTTAAATCTTATATCAGGAATATTAAGGCCGAATAGAGGTAAGATAAATGTCCATACAAATAGCCTTGCATATTTGATGCAAGATATAACTCTATTACCATATAAAACAACCATAGAAAATGTTCTTCTTGCATACACTTTGCGAAACAAACAAGTAGATATAAAAATCAAGCAAAAGGCTATAAGTCTACTTAACCTTTTTCAATTAGAAGAAGATGCATATTCAAAATTTCCACACGAGTTGTCTGGTGGAATGAGACAACGAATTGGTTTAGCCCAAACATTGCTAACTGACCCAGAAATATTCCTGTTGGATGAACCTTTTAATGCTATAGACGTAAATGCTTTGGCGGCAATTGAAACTTATATTTGGAATTACGTAAAAGGCAGAAAGCGTACAATGGTTTTTATTACCCATAATATAGAACAAGCACTTTTACTTAGTGACAGAGTCATCATCTTGGGGAATAAATATGCAGTTCACGAAGTGATACCTTCCAATAGTTATATCACCCTCCCCCCTTCTGAAAGGACAAATACTGATGAATACAAGACCCTTTTCTTCGAAGTAATTGAAAAAATGAAATTATGAAAAAACAATTATTGCCCTTTATACCACTCGTTATCATTATCTTAGTATGGGAAATGATGTCATATGGCCATAAGGATTTCTCTATATTTTTTTCTTCTCCTTCTAAAATCATGACACTCTTTATCCAAGAGTTTTTTCGTGGTGATTTGTCTTTTCATATGATTATTACAGCATATGAAGCATTTACGGGCCTTGTATTAGGTCTTGTTGTTGGGTGTTGTATAGGCTTTTCTCTCATATATTTCCCCAAATATTCAAACATTGCCTACCCGTATGTACTGGCATTGAGCGCAATACCGACTTTCGCGTTGGCACCACTTATGATTATCTGGTTCGGTACTGGATTGCAAATGAAAATTGTACTATCATTCTTGGCTACTGTTTTTACTACAGCTTTTCAGACCTATGAAGGTGCGCAGAAAGTTGCCACTTCTGATATCCAGTTCTTCAATCTCAATCATGCATCAAATAAACAACGATTCTGGATGCTATCTTTCCCTTCCTCGTTGGATTGGGTAATCCAATCATTAAAATTAAATGCTGGTTTTTGTATCCTTGGAGCTTTCATTGGTGAATTCATTGCATCTGAGGCCGGATTGGGTTATATTATTTTAAAGGCAAGTGGATTATACGACACAACATTTGTTTTTGTGGCAATTATTTGTATTATATTGCTTAGTTTCGTATTTTCTCTGTTTGCAACATTGGTTAATAAGAAAAAATTGAGAATAATAAGATTTTTTATTCACGCAGTATTTCCTTATGACGAATCATCTAAAGCTGTAAAAAGTGATTAAAAGGTTTGCTGTGTGAATTTAACGAAATAGTTAATACTCCAAGAATGAAAAAAGCATTGTTAATAGTAGACGTTCAAAACGGTTTTGTTAATAACAAGACAAACCATATACCTGCTCTTGTTGAAAAACTACAATACGACTATGACTTGGTAATAGCAAGTCGTTTTATTAATCTGCCTAATTCGCCATATAGACGATTGATAAAATGGAATCATCTGTCTCCAGAGACTGATGAAATAGAACTGGCTTTCAAGCCAAAAGAAGGAACAGTTATCATTGATAAATATATCTATACGTGTATTGATGAGTCGTTCGTTCAGTTACTGAAAGAGAATGATATTGATGCCGTGGATATCTGTGGTATTGACACAGATATTTGTGTTACGAAATGTGCCGTGGATTTGTTTGAGCGAGACATAACACCCTATGTACTTAAGGATTACTGCGCCACTCATGCTGATGTCGACATCCAGGAATCAGCATTGATAATACTGGCAAGATATATTGGAAAATCTCAAATAATCTGATTCTATGGAAGTTTACTGCACTAGCGTCATTCCCATTAAAATTCGTAACTCTAAGTTGACGAAGGAAATTATTAGCAGATGTAAAAATCAGGGGATTCTTTCTGATTATATAAGCTATGATGGTGCAATAAACCTTAAAACAATTCCAGATATAAATACAGCAGGGCTAGATTTCTATTATATTCCTTCGAAAAAGACAGATATCCAATGTGCCTTTGGAGAAAGCACATTAACAATCATTTTAACATGGAGAAATACGTATAATGATTATTATGAATTAGTTAATCAGTCATTACAAAAGAGGAAGAAACTAGTCAAAAGAGTTGTTGAATATAACCCGAAAGATGAAGCACTTTCTCCTTTGCTAAAATTGTTAGAACAATCTAAAGGTAATGGATTGATTATTAATTACGCATTTACCTTTTACTCTGTATGTGACGAGAACTACTCGAAAGCCTGTGAACAACATTTAAAAGTTTTAGCTGAACCTTCCGTTATAAACATGGATGATATGTTGTGCTCACAGAATACGAAAACATTGTATAACTCAAAGACTAAGCTTAATAAGGTTTTATTAAACACAATCAAGGATGTTGATCTCTATAGTGAGCAGAAGACATTTATTACCTGGGCATCAATTGTTTCTCTGTCAAAGAATCAAGAAGTTTTCGTTAAAAATCATATTACTTTGACATTGATAGAAATTCTCATACAAAGAATCTGGAATCTTTGCTATACCCAAAACAACAATCTAAACGAATACATAACTAATACAAAAAAGAATACAAAAGATATCAATAGAATTATAACTGACACCTACAGAATTCTAATAGAATCGAAAAATTGCATTTCTGCAACATACTCTAGTAGACTATCTAGCATATATTCTGCGATAGTGGAATCTAGTCAGTTGGCTAAAAACATTGATGATTTAGAACAGAAGTTGAACTGTCTGATAGTGTTCACAAATAGTATCAATCAAAGTAAGAACAGTTACTTGCAGCAAAGTTCGGAATTACTGCTTTTCTTCATTGCAATCGCGCAAGTAGTTCCTCTGTTTTTTGATCTTCCTATTGTTACCCATAATATGATTAGCATTGGAACTGTTGTTTGTATTTGTGTTCTTGGTATACTCCTGATCCGATTTAAGTACCGCTAATATACAGCAAGACATAATAACACCATTATGGCACAATACAACCAACCCCATGCTGGTCAGACTCCAACGAAAGATAGAGGAACAAAACAAGAATGTTCAGAAGATTGTATGTAAAATGGTTAGCACGGAGAGGAAAGGCTATTGACGTTTGGTCTAAGAGTTCCTACCCAGACAATGTGCTTTCAAATCTCTATCCCAATGTATTTGAGATAGACGGAGTGAGATGTGCATCAATGGAAGGGTTCTTGCAAGCCTTGAAATACGAGGATTGTGAAGTTCAGAAAGAAATCTGTGCGTTGTCTGGCAAAGAAGCAAAAGAACGTAGCGTCTCAGACTGGCAAGAAACTCAAACCGTTTATTGGCACGGGCAACCGATAAATCGACAATCGCAAGATTTTCAAACACTCATCCGTCGGGCCTACCAATGCTTGTTTGAGCAAAACAGAACATTCCGGTCCGCTTTACTATTTACAAAAGATAAGCCCCTATATCATACGAGAGGACTATCCAACCCTCAGAAGACTATACTGACAGAACAAGAATTCTGTAGCATACTAACAGAACTGCGTAATAATTCAAGAGAATAAAGAAAAGAATCCAATATCAAGTTACACCATGAACCCCCAAAGAATCATACTGATCAGATGTGGAGAATCATAGGTCAATGTAGATAAGTATTTGTTTGGACGAGTCCCTGACCACGCTATAAAGATAACGGATATAATACACAAGCCCGGTTGCTGTCCATCTTCCGATAACGTCCTTTCACAAACTATCCAGAAGAATAAGGATTAAGGAGTTTTCCAACTGTCCTTCCATAAAAAATAATTGCGCTGTGGAAGGTCATCGTTTGGATGGGTATGACAACAAGAAAAGGGGGCGCGACATATTACTTGTCACGTCCCCTTTTCTCGATTTGGAACATTGGAGAATTATATGATAGTGGTAGGACCATAGTTACCTTCTGCACCTTATTAACTTGTTATTTGCAGAAAAAAGATCAGAAAGCACAGTCGGTTCAGAAAAAATCTATATATTTGCAACATCAGTGCGAGAATTATTTGTTCGCCCCATGAAAATACTAAATACAAAATGGAATTGGAAAAAGATTCCAACAATCATAATTGCTATCATTTTAGCCTTGTTTATTATGGTTGGGAATTTCTTTTTAGGCAATGTCAGATATCCCCTTTTTGACAGCATAGAGCTTATTGCCTGGTACGAGCATATTACAGGCAACAACAACTGCGATTTATTTCCATGGGACAAGGTGTTGTGCGTAAACGTGGGGATGGACAAACGTATGGCAGCGGTAAAGGATGAATTCGGCGATACCGTGGGATACACCGCCATCACAAATCGCGATAAACTGCTACAGTTCCTCAGCATCATCTCCACAGCAAACTATCGCGAGCTTTTTATTGATATACGCTTTCCCAAGTATGCCGAAGGATTAACAGCCAGCAACTTTACCCTCGCCACAGACAGTTGCACCGATAGCAAACTATTCTCTCTGATTTCACGCTTGCCCCATACTATCGTAGCCAGCCATGCAGGTGTTGTTACCTCAGCCCCCACGATTTCACAACAGACAGCCATTGCTGATTATGGCGCCACCATTTTCACAGGCTTTGGACGCTATGAACTTCGTCAAAACACGCTACCCTCTGTCGCCCTAAGGCTATATCAAGATCTTGAGGGGAAAGACATTTCACCCAATGGATATTTCCCCTCTGATTGGATACTTTGCCATAATACCATTTTCCCAAAAATACCACAATGCCTTACAGAGTCTATGCGAATCGACGAAGGAGGTGCATTGCAATACAACTATCCTTTCCTCAGTTCATATCTCTTAAAATACAACTCCCCAGAGGAGCTCCGAACAATGGTAAAGGATAAGGTTGTCATTATAGGCGATTTCGAGGAAGATCTGCACACAACCTATGTTGGTGAGATTCCCGGATCTCTTCTTCCGTACATTGTCTATCTGAAATTACAAGAGGGCAAGCACCTTGTGGGATTGTGCGACTTCTCCCTTCTTATCTTATTTATATTGTTGGTCTATATTAGAATAAGGATGCGTAAGCCTTGGTTTAGTTATTTACCGAAAATCCATTGCTGTCGGTTCTCTATTCCAAATTCAATAGTAAAGATTCTTAACAACAGGTTTTTCCAACCTTTCATCGCTGTATATAGATGGATGAAAGAAAACAACGTCGTTAATTTCGTTCTTTCATTTATTGGATGGGGCACATTCTTCTTCTTGCTACAGATTCTTACATGGTCAATATACGACTATTCACTTATGATATTATTACCCACAATTGTTTTTGCCATCATTGACGAATACAAAAGATATAAAAACGAATTTAGCAAAACCGTCACGAAAATATGAGAAAGATTATCTTCAGCCTATTTATGCTTATTGCCTTTGCAGTTACAGTCTTGGCACAGCAAAAAGACAACTATGAAGTCTTACGTTTCAATGCCCCAGATATAACCATTAAGGGACAGAAAATCAAGAGCGGCATGGTTTTCACCTCCGATGATGCCATCGTTTGGGGGAAGAATAAACGTCAAGTACAGATTATTGACTGCAAGAGCAAGTCAACGGGGTTGCCCCGGCGTTTCTCTAATTATCAGTTCGATGCCAACAAAGCAAAGACGGTAGCCGAATTCTATTTGCGTATCAATAAAGCTTCCACACGCGAGACAGGATACGATATTGTGCCCTTCGAAAGCAGCCCCGAAGCCAAATCTTTTGGAGAACGTCGTATAGCCCTTGTTATAGGCAATTCCGAGTATAACAAACAGCCCTATTTAAGAAACGCCGCATCTGATGCGGCAATGGTGCAAGCAAAACTGCTTTCCTTGGGATTTGACGTAATGTACGGCTACGACTGCACCTATGAACGGATGCGCACACTGCTTAACAACTTCTCAGACCGTGCAAAAGATTATGATGCAGCCGTAATATACTACAGTGGACATGGCCTTCAGAACAAAGAACAGAATTACATGGTACCCATAGAATGTCCGCTGGAGTACGAGTCGAACCTGAATCAATGTGTAGGCGCGTTAGATTTTGTTGAGAAACTCGAAGAGACAGGCTGCACCACCAAGATTGTCTTCTTTGATGCTTGCCGTAACGTACAAACCTCGTGGAGACGGTCTGCCACCCGCGGATTGGCATCCATGGAAGGCACCCCTGGCATGGTTATCGTATTCTCTACCCAGAAAGGGAATATTGCCCTAGACGGTGAAGGAGAAAACAGTCCCTTCGCAGAAGCCTTACTTGACAATATCGATAGCAAGGCAGGATTCCCTGACATGATGAATAACGTTGTCACACAGACATACAACGTCACGAACAAAGCACAATACCCTGTGACAACGGGCAACCTCATCAGTGGATTCCGGTTCAATGAGCACGGAGGTGAGCTGCCCAAAATCAAAGAATCTGCGCCAAGAGCAAAGCCTTTAGAAACCATGTTTGCTGCAGAAAAACAAACTCAGAAACCGGCTACAGTTTTAGATAAAGTAACAGGTGCCATACAAACACCGGCTCAGACACCAGCAAAGCCAAGAGCTAAAATTTCTTTTGACGCTCCAGATATAGATGTCAGACTAACCAACGTAAAGCGAACGGGAAACAACGTTGTTATTACACTTATGTTCACAAACAATTCATCGCGGCCTCTCAAGCCTCTGTTTGTAGATGAAGATACAGGGGTAGGCTACGAGAACCACAGATCAGTAGCATATGATGACCAAGGGACAAACTATACACCAAGAAAAGGAGGATATGCTATTTCTTTTGCCGGAACTTATGCCTCATCCAACCCTTATTTAAATCTCCCTGTAGGCGTACCAGTAAAAACAGAAATAATAATAAAAGGACTACCAGAAAACACAGAGATACTACCTCTGGTACAGGTAGCATTCCGTAATTTTGGGACCCCAGGAGCACCATACGGAGAGGCATTATTGTCAATCCGAAATATAGCATGTATATAGTTTCCAACATTCACTTATAGTTACTACAATACCTAATTATTAAATCTACAACCATGAGAAATCTATTCTTATTCCTTTTTACCGTGGTAATATTCTCAGCCCCGATTAGTGCACAAAACAGGACAACCCAACAAGTGGAGTCTCTGCCAAACGAGAAATCCAAGAGTGATTCCATCCTTATGGAATTACAAATCATCAGAGGAATACAGCAAGATGCAAAGAAGAAAATTGATAGCATCAGAACGGCAAGGATAAATCACACAACCATGCCGGAGAAAAAGACGGAGGAAGATCTGCTGAATGAATATGAGGCAATGACTCAGATAGCAGACAATACTCGTCAGAACTGGCTAAAAGACGACTGGAATGTTTATGGATCATTGACATTTGCTTTGGCAGCAATTGCATTCATAATATCTGTGTTGTCTTATTTGTATACGAAAAGGACTTATTTTGCACAGATAAAGACAGAAAGCAATACCAAGAAGCTGTCGCAGGATGCCCAACGGGCTCTGCTAAATGAGCTTCTCAGACACCTATACAGGAATTACGTCATTACATACGCTATGCGAACTAAGATGAAGGACATTAAGTATAAAGGATATCCATCAGAGGAGCATTTCGAGAAGTTGAAGATTCCTATGGAGAACATTCATCTGGAAGCATTTTACGGGGAGGACAGTAAGTTCCAGCTTTTACATGTCTTATATCTGAATCTTCGCAACTACAACGAAGAAGTGGAAGTGGCTTTGAAGCACATCACAGACCCTGCAATAAAGAAGGTAACGAAAGACGAAGACTTTGATACTTTGGAATTTAAGGTCTCGTTTCTAACAGGAAGAATCGTTGATACAATATACAAGATATGGGGAGATAATCCCAAATACAAAGAAGACATGCGCGAGGCAATAAATTTATCGTTAAACGGAGAAACGAATGCCACAGATAACATAGATGTTCCCAATAGCGAGAAGTTCAAAGCCCTTACACTGGATGAGTTGAAGAACACGAATTATACAAAGTTGTATTCTGAAGAGGAACTTAAGAAAGTGCAGAAGATCTTCAACAACGATGTTCACGAGGAGCGAAAGAAGAATGAACGTGGTGCTTGGAAAGTCCGAATGATCAAGTATTAATCTACATTCTCAGATAAAAAAAATAGAGTCACACGCAAGTGACTCTATTTTTTGAATACTCGTTTGACTAAAGAGCTTGGGGCTGCAGGTCCTGATACTCTTTTTATCAAAAGATTGTTATAACAAGTAGTCCTGATTTACAGGAACTTACATCGGAATACAACGTACTACTTTTGATTACCATTTAGTTGTGAATACTCCTGGCTGGCAGGGAAACAGGGGCAGGCCTTGGCAACATTTGGCAGTTCTGAGTGGCCTACGATGCGGGCATTAGGATAGTCGCGGGTAAGGGACTTCAGCAGCTCATAGAGGGCATGCTTCTGTGCCTCGGTACGTGTATCGGCGGGCTGGCCCTTCTCATCCAGACCACCCTCGTAGACTATACCAAGGGAACAATCATTATAATGCCGTGCATGGGCACCCTGGACACTTTCGGGCAGCAAGGGGATAACATCACCGCTGCGCCTTACATAGTAGTGATAGCTGCACTGCCCGTACTTGGCTTTGCCACAAGCTATCAGCATATCTGTGGTGAAGGGCTTGTTGCATTTATTGGCCACGCAGTGGACGATAAGCAGCCTTACATTTTCGGGATTTAAACTCTTGGGAATCATTGAACATTTTTTTATTTAAAACCAGGAAGTACCTGTGCAGCTTTGGACGCAGAGGGTACCGAGGATGGTGGTGATGATAGTTGCTAAAATTTGAAGAATCTGTTTAATTGTTGACCATTTCATGATTGTAAAATTATTATTGAACATTATTTTTAAAGGTCACGCAGAAATCGCAGAAATCGCAGAACAGCGAGAGCAGAGTCAAACTTGTTTGAACTATGCCGAGTCGTGACGCGATAAGACAATAGTCAAATTCGCAGAAATGTTTTTTAACAAAAACCGGGAAAACCCCTCGCTGAGAAAGATACTCTTTTAGAGTATTTAATGTTATTAGTTTTAATTCTGCTTGTATGCAAGCATCCAGACAGCCTTAATACTAATATCATTAACCCCTTCAGGGCTCCCTTTCTCATCGAGGAAAAACCCCGCCCTTCGGGCTAAAAAACCACAGTCT
>Ga0310690_10004501_pt1 | contig 19716 bp, 11 predicted proteins | sample AusTroGonzalo_MG_2_FD_207661 | JGI IMG/M metagenome (GOLD analysis project Ga0310690, IMG submission 207661) | Bovine rumen microbial communities from tropical cattle in Woodstock, Queensland, Australia - Gonzalo_04 (v2) (version 2) | ecosystem: Host-associated > Mammals > Digestive system >...
GAATGGAACATGCGCTACATGCTGGTTGACGGTCAGGGTAACTTCGGTTCAGTGGACGGTGACTCACCTGCAGCCATGCGTTACACGGAGTGTCGCCTCTCTAAGATGGGTGAACACATCATGGATGACCTGGAGAAGGACACCGTAGATATGGACCCCAACTTCGATAATACCCTGCTGGAGCCTAGCGTGATGCCTACGAAGGTGCCCAACCTGCTGGTAAATGGTGGTAACGGTATTGCCGTAGGTATGGCAACGAATATGCCTACCCATAATTTGGGTGAGGTAATCGATGGTTGTTGCGCCTTTATTGATAATCCTGAGATTGACTGCGAAGGCTTGATGCAGTATATCCCTGGCCCTGACTTCCCTACAGGCGCATATATCTATGGTCTGCAGGGCGTGAAGGATGCCTATGAGACTGGTCGCGGTCGTATCGTGATGCGTGCCAAGGCCGAGATCGAGAGCGGCGAGACCCACGATAAGATTGTGGTGACCGAGATTCCTTATGGCGTTAACAAGGCCGACCTCGTAGCATATATTGCTGATCTGGCTACCCAGCATAAGATTGAGGGTATCTCGAATGTAAACGATGAATCAGGTCGTCAGGGTATGCGTATCGTGGTTGACGTGAAGCGCGATGCCAATGCAAACGTGATTCTTAATAAGCTGTTCAAGATGACAGCCCTGCAGAGCTCGTTCTCTGTGAACAATATCGCCCTGGTGCCCATTCCTGGCACACATGGCAAGATGCGCCCGAAGTTGCTCAGTCTGCGCGACTGCATCCGCTACTTCATTGAGCATCGTCATGAGGTGACCATCCGTCGTACAAAGTACGATTTGAAGAAGGCTCAGGAGCGTGCTCACATCTTGGAGGGCTTGATTATTGCCGTAAACAATATTGACGAGGTGGTGCATATCATCCGTCAGTCAGCTACACCTACCGATGCACAGCGTAACTTGGAGAAGCGCTTCGACTTGGATGAACTGCAGTCGAAGGCAATCGTTGACATGCGTCTGAGCCAGTTGACCGGCCTGCGTGTTGACCAGTTGCATCAGGAATATGATGACTTGATGAAACTCATTGCCGACTTGGAGGAAATCCTGAACAACCCCGAACGTTGTAAGGAGGTAATGAAGGAAGACCTTCTGGAGGTAAAAGAGAAATATGGCGACGAGCGTAAGACGGAGATTATCCCCTTCGATCATGAGTTCAATGCAGAGGACTTCTATCCCGATGATCCTGTGGTTATTACTATTAGCCACATGGGTTACATTAAGCGTACACCGCTGAGCGACTTCCATGCTCAGAGCCGTGGCGGTATGGGTGCTAAGGGTGCCCGTCATCGTGATAACGACTTCACCGAGTATATCTATCCTGCCACAATGCACAACACACTGCTGTTCTTCACGCAGAAGGGACGCTGCTACTGGCAGAAGTGCTATGAGATTCCTGAGGGCGACCGAAACTCAAAGGGTCGTGCTATCCAGAACCTGCTGAATATTGAGCCAGACGATTCTATCAATGCCGTATTGCGCATCAAAAACTTCAATGATGAGGAGTTCCTGAACAGCCACTACGTAGTATTTGCTACCAAGCAGGGTATTGTGAAGAAGACCTGTCTGAATCAGTATAAGAATGTACGTGCCGCAGGTGTGATTGCTATCAATATCAATGAGGGCGACCAGGTCGTAGGCGTTCGCTTGACTAATGGCCATAACGAGATTCTGCTGGCTAACCGTAACGGACGTGCCGTTCGCTTCAATGAGGATACTGTTCGTACCATGGGCCGCGTATCTACTGGTGTGATTGGTATGCGTCTTGATGGTGGTGACGATGAAGTTGTAGGTATGGTGTGCGTCAATGATCCTCAGACTGAGACCATCATGGTGGTCAGTGAGAACGGTTATGGTAAGCGATCGGATATTGAGGACTACCGTATCACCAACCGTGGTACCAAGGGTGTGAAGACCCTTGCCGTCACAGAGAAGACTGGTCGCTTGGTGGCAATCAAAGTGGTTACTGATGAGAATGACCTGATGATCATCAATAAGAGTGGTATCCTGATTCGCCTGAACGTGAGCGAGGTGCGTGTCATGGGTCGTGCTACGCAGGGCGTTCGTCTGATTAACCTGACGAAGAAGAACGATACCATCGCCAGCGTCTGTAAGGTGCAGAAGGCTACCGAGGAGGAACTGGCCGAGGAAAATGCTGAGAATCTGGAAACTCTGGAAAGTACAGAAACTCATGAAACTCCGGAAACAAATAATGAATAAACCGTTTAACTAATAACTTGTGATTATGAAAAAGCTAATGATCATGGCTTTGATGGCAGGTGCTGCCACCACAGCCTTTGCACAGGACGCAGTAGTGAAAGAGGCTAAGAAACTCTTGTCAAAGGGTGACTTTAACGCTGCTGCTCAGACGCTGGCACCTGCACTCACCTCAAATGAGACACTAGACAAGGCTGCCGCATGGAACCTTCAAACAGACATTTATTTCCAGCAGTATTCTCAGCAGGCTGAGGCTGCTATTAAGAGTGCTATACCTGGCGCGAAGGAAAAAGCTGACTCTACGTTGATGTATAACAGCGCCATTAAGGCTCTGGAGTCAGCTATTGAGACCGACAAGTACGATCAGATGCCCGATGCTAAGGGTAAGGTAAAGCGTAAGTTCCTTTCTGCAAACCAGAACCGTTTCAAGGGCCTGTCTATCCCTCTCGTTCAGGGTGGTCAGTACTTCTATGGAAAGAAGAACAATGAGGAGGCTATCCGTATGTGGAAGGCTTATGCAAATCTGCGTGAGACCTCTCTCTTCAAGGATGTACCCGAGGCAGAGTTCCCCAAGGAGCCGTTCTTTAACGACATCCTGTATTACTGCGCATTTCTCTCTCACCAGATGAAGAATTATGATGAAGCTGTAGCCTATGCAAAGAGACTGGCTGAGGCTGATCCTTCTAAGGCTGGTGAGGCTAACGAGATCATTATCTTCTCAAAGAAAGAGACGATGAAGACTCCTCAGGACTCTTTGGATTATGTGAACACCGTGAAAGATCTTCACAAGGCTAATCCTGAAGAGGAGCGCTACTTTAACCTGCTGATGGAGTACTACACCCGTTCAAACAACCAGAAGGCTCTGGCTGAGTGGGCTGAAGAGGAAATCGCTTTGAATGCAGAGAACAAGATGGCTTGGGCTCTGAAGGGTGAGGTCCAGATGAACGACCGCGACTGGGATAACGCCGTAGAGTCTTATAAGAAAGCTATTGAACTTGACAACGAGTTCATCCAGTGTATATTCAATGCTGGTGTATGCCTGAACGGTAAGGCTATCGACTTGAAGGATAAGTTGGCCGACAAGAATACTGGCGGTCTGACTAAGGCTAATGCCGACAAGGTAAAGGCCATCCTTGCTGATGCTTTGTCATTCCTGGAGCGTGCCAAAGAATTGGATCCTGATCGTGAGAAGGTGAACTGGGCATATCCTCTCTATCAGATCTACTACTCTCTGGGCGATAAGGCCAAGAGTGACGAGATGGAGGCCCTGGTGAATGCCGGACGATAATATAAACCCTAAAAAGATAGAATGAAGCAACTCTTTGCGACCTTGCTTCTCTTACTAATGACGACACCGTGCTTGATGGCTCAAAAGAAAGAGCTTAGTCAAGCACGGTCGTCTATCAAGAGTGGCAAATATGCTGATGCAGAGAAAGTACTGACTAATCTGCTCAAAGACTCGACCAACCGTACCAACAAGAAGATATGGCTGGCCTATTACGATGCCGTGCTTGGACAATATGAGCAGGGCAACGAGAAACTTTATTTAAAACAACAATATGATACAGCAGCATTCTTCTCGAAGGCTCTTCAGCTGCTGACGATTGCTGAGTCGATTGACAGTCTGACTACAGATAACCGTAAGAGCCATTCGCAACAGTTAAACACACTTCGCCCGAATATCTTCAATGGAGGCTCTTTCTTGCTGAGGAAGAATAAATGGACAGAGGCTTATCCTTATTATGAGGCTTATCTAGATTGTGCCCGCCAGCCTCTGTTTCAGGCTTTTCATTATGATTCGCTTGATACGCGAATGCCTGAGGCTGCTTATTGGGCAACCTATTGTGGCTATAAGCAGAAAAATGCTGTGTTGACGCTGCGTTATAGTAAACAGGCATTACGCGATACGGCTAAAGCCGACTTTACGTTGCAGTTTATCGCTGAGGCCCGTAAATGGCTCAATGATGACGAACTCTATGTGAAGACATTAGAAGAGGGCTTCCGCCGTTATCCACAGTTCCATTATTTCTTCCCCCGACTGATGGATGCCTATACGGGAATGGGTGATAATGAAAAGGCATTGGCGCTAGCTGATAGCGCACTGGCTGTCAATCCCAATAGTGAACTGTTCCTCTTCGCAAAATCTACCACGCTGTTGCGTATGGAACGCTATGCCGAGAGTGTCAAGTACAGCGAGCGTCTCATAGAAGTGAATCCAAATCTGGCCGAACCTTATTTCAATGCAGGTACGGCGTATTTCAATATAGCTGCCAGGCTGGATGACCGTCAGGAAAAGAAACTTGTGAAACAGGCTTACCTGAAGGCCTGTCCCTATATGGAGCATTATAGAAAACTGATGCCTAAGGAAAAGGAGAAATGGGCACCGGTACTCTACCGTATCTATCTGAATCTGAACATGGGGAAGCAGTTTGATGAGATAGACAGACTGTTAAAGGAAAAGTGAATAATTTGCTACCGCTATGAAAAATATTTGTATTGTTGCGGGCGCACGCCCAAATTTCGTGAAAGTGGCACCGTTGATTCGTGCTATAGAAAAGGCCGAGGATGCCGAGTATGAATTGGTATATACGGGGCGTGAGGACGACCCTACTCTGGAATCTTCACTTTTTGAAGATCTTCAGATGCCACGTCCCTCAGTCTTTTTTGGTGTTGACAGTACCAGTCTGAATGAGATTACTAGTCGTGTGATGGCTCATTTCGATGCTTATCTGGATGAAAATCCTGCTGATGTGGTGATTGTTGTTGACGACCTAGCCTCTACGATGGCAGCAGCAATTGTTACGAAGAAGCGTGGCATCAAACTGGCGCATCTTGTGGCTGGCACCCGTTCTTTCGATATGAATATGCCTAAGGAGGTGAACCGCTTGGTCATTGATGCACTCAGCGACTACCTCTTCACCGCGGGCACGAAGAGTAATAGTGTGGCTAGTCGTGAACAGTCTGATAGCAACAATACTTATATGGTAGGTAATATCCTGATGGATACCCTCCGTTTTAATCATCAGCGACTGGTTAAACCTCAAATCTCAAATCTCCAACCTCAAACCTATTTCGTGTTTACTGTAAACAGAAAGGCACTCTTAGCTGACGAGGAGAAGTTGAAGAATATGCTTGTTGCAATGTCAGAGGCTGCAGGCGATACCCCCATTATTGCGCCCCTGCGAGGCAAAGCTTTGGAGATAGTCTCCAACCTCCAACCTCCAACCTCCCGCTCGGCCGAAGGACGCTTGCAAGGCAAGAACCTCCAGCCTCAAACCTCTTTGAGTTATCTCGAATTCGGTTGGCTCGCTGCCAATGCAAGAGGTGTCATCACGGATAGTGGTAATGTAGCCGAGGAAGCAACTTTCAACGGCGTTCCTTGTATCACGCTGAATAGTTACACGGAGCATCAGGAGACTGTTACCGTGGGCAGTAATGTTCTTGTGGGGGAAGATCCTCAACGCTTGAAGGAAGAGTTGTTGCGCATGAAAGCTGGTGAATGGAAAAAATGCGCCTTGCCTGACCGATGGGATGGTCGTACGGCAGAACGCATCGTGCAGATTCTGTTGGGCTAAATTTAATTTAGAAAGAAAAAAGCGGTTAGGCAGTCTAACCGCTTTTTTTATTAATCCTAGTTGATAATTTCTTTATTATACGGAATATTACGAAATGTAATTTTCTGATATGGAAATCTTTCAAAATGCTACACAAAACGGACGAAAATGTGCAGAATTAATAATAAATCGACATAATTTGTACGTTTTTAAAACTTTTTTGGCAATTTATTTGTATATTTAATAATTCTTACGTATTTTTGCACGCTGTAAGCAAAATGTGCAAAGAAAAAGCATAAAAATGATAAGAAAAACTCTAGCATGGAGGAAAGGCAATTCACCTAATATTAATATATAAAGTACACGCGAACAATATAATAATTCAACTTTAATATTTTTAACTTAAAAAAACGAGAGAGATTTATGGAAAAAAGACTAATGACAATGTTAGTGGGCTTATTCCTTCTGGTAGGAGGGGTAGTTGCTCAGACAAAAGTCAGTGGTACCGTTGTGTCTCAAGATGACGGACAGCCCGTAATCGGTGCAACGGTTCAGGTAGTCGGCACTGGTGTGGGTGCTGTAACAAATGCCAATGGACAGTTCACACTGACAGTACCTGCAGGAAAAAAGACCCTGCGTATTACTTATATTGGTATGGAACCTTTAGAGGTAAGCGCTCGTCCTAACATGCGCATCTTGCTGACTTCTAACAATAAAGCTCTGGATGAGGTGATTGTTGTGGCTTACGGTACACAGAAGAAGTCTTCATTCACGGGTTCTGCACAGAGCATTAGTGCTGAGGATGTAGAGCTTCGCCCTGTTACAAGTGTAACAAAGGCTTTGGAAGGTAATGTAACTGGTGTTCAGATGACTTCTGGTTCTGGCCAGCCTGGTTCTTCTCCCAAAATCCGTATCCGTGGTTTCGGTTCAATCAACGCTTCAAGCGCACCTCTTTATGTAGTAGATGGTATTCCTTACGATGGTGAGCTGTCTTCACTGAACCCCTCTGATATTGAGTCAATGACCGTGTTGAAGGATGCTTCTTCTGGCGCTCTGTATGGTGCTCGTGGTGCCAATGGTGTTGTGATGATTACCACAAAGAGAGGTCAGGAGGGTAGAACCAACGTGACTTGGCGTTCAAACATTGGTTGGTCAAATCGTGCTAACAAGCGTTATCAGAATGTAAGCCAGACTGAGTATACTCAGTTGGTTTACGAGGCTCTGCGTAATGCAGAATGGGATGGCGGCGCATCTTGGACTGATGCAGAGGCTATCGCTCGCGCTAATCTCGGTAGCGAACTCGGTGGTGAGTCATACAACCCATTCAAGAACTATACTTGGGATCAGATTATCGACCCCGCTACAGGTCAGGTTCGTACTGACGCACAGTCAGCTTGGAATGAGGACTGGCTTGATGCTGTAACACGCGACAATGCTCTTCGTCATGAGCATCAGTTAGCTATGAGCGGTGGTAACGAGAAGACTAAGTATTCTTTGTCACTGGGTTACCTTAACGAGGATGGTATCTTGAAGACCACATCTTTCCAGCGTTATACTGCTCGTGTGAATGTGGATACTAAGGTGAACGACTGGTTCCGTGCAAACGTAGGTTTGAACGCAGCTCACTCTATTTCAAACTTCAGCGACTATGATGGCACTTCATATTCTAACGTATGGTACACAGCTCAGTTTATCAACCCCTTGTTCCCTGTATATCTGAAGGATGCTCAGGGTCAGACTGTTTATAAGAACGGTCAGATTCAGTATGACTGGGGTGAGGCGCTTGCTAACGGCGACCAGCGTCCAGGTTCAATGAGCGACCATAGCTCACTAGGTATGCTGATGCTTGACAAGGCTGATAACCGCCATGATGTTGCTGGTATGCGTTCTGGCTTGACATTCGGTAGCGATGACGAGAAGATGGGTTGGGCAAAGGGCCTGAAGTTGGCTATCAACTTCGGTTTCGACTTTGACAACAACAACCGTATGCGCTATATGAATATGGAGCATGGTAACCAGGCTGCTCAGGGTGGTCTGCTCACTAAGTACAACTATCGTACTCAGAGCTACACTTTCAACCAGCTGCTGACTTGGAATCGTGCATTTGGTAAGCATACTTTTGATGTGTTGGCTGGTCACGAGTTCTACGCTTATAAGTACAACTTCCTGGATGCTGAGCGTTCTGGTTTGATGAGTGGTCTGCTGGAACTTCGTCCTGGTGCAACGCTGAAGGATGCTGATAGCTATTCTCTGGATTATCGTATTGACTCTTGGTTGGGTCGTTTCAACTATAACTTCGACGATAAGTATTATTTCTCTGCTTCTCTGCGTTCTGATGCTTCTTCACGTTTTAAGAGCGGTAACCGTACCGGTACTTTCTGGTCACTGGGTGGTAACTGGCGTATCTCAAGCGAGGAGTTCATGAAGGATGTTACATGGGTTGACAACCTGTCACTCAAGCTGAGCTATGGTGAGCAGGGTAACGATGATATCCTCGATGCTGATGGCTATTCTAATTACTATGTATGGCAGGGTCTGTCAAGTGTGGCTTATCCTAACGCTAATACCGTGGGTGCTGTACTTTCTACACTGCAGAACGACGAGGTATCTTGGGAGAAGAACGCTAACTTCAACGTAGGTTTGGAAGGAACTGTTCTGGATCGCCGCATTCGTTTCAGTGCTGAGTACTATTCTCGTAAGACCACTGACATGCTGCTGTCTTACCCAATGGCTGTGTCAACAGGTTTCACAGGCTACTCTGCTAACGTTGGTAATATGAAGAACTCTGGTTTCGAGTTCGAAATTTCTGGTACTCCCGTACGTTTCCAGGACTTCGAGTGGAACGTATCTTGGATGGGCTCAACTGTTAAGAACGAGGTTACCAAGCTGACTGCTGAGTCACCTGAAATCATTTCTGGTAACTATATCATCAAGGAGGGTCTGCCTCTGAATACTTTCTATCTGCGTAAGAGCGCAGGTGTAGATCCTGCTACTGGTAAGCAGCTTTACTGGATTTACGACCTCGATGCTGATGGCAACCGTGTGAACGAGCGTATCACAGATGATTATTCTGCAGCATCTTCTTGCCGCTATGAGATGGGTTCTCGTATTCCAGATCTGTATGGTAGCATTGGAACCGATGTCAGCTATAAGGGCTTCAACCTGTCAATCCTGACAACTTACTCAATTGGTGGTAAGGTGCTTGATAATACCTACTACAACTCAATGAACTTGAACTATCTGAGCAGTACTTGGAATAAGAACGTGTTGCGTCGCTGGCAGAAGCCTGGTGATATCACCGACGTTCCTCGTATGGGAATCAAGGAGAATATTCACGTAACTGATCGTTACCTGATCAACGCTTCTTACTTCGCTATCAAGAACATTACTCTGAGCTACACATTGCCTAAGACATTGGTTCAGAAGGCTAGCCTGAATGGTGTAAAGGTTTACGGTTCATTTGACAACGTAGCTTTGTTCAGCCATCTTGAAGGTATGGATCCTCAGTATAATTTCAGTGGTGGTACTACTTATTCTTACTCACCGAATAAGACGCTGACCATGGGTGTTGAAGTTAATTTCTAATGCAAAAAAGAAAGGAATAAGATATGAAAGCAATATATAAATATACACTGATGGGCTTGCTTGGTGCAACGATGTTGACAGCCTGCTCAGATGAACAATTGGATACTACGCCTTCTACTTCTGTTGCAACAGAGAAGATGACGGGTTCCGCAGGTAGTGCTATTGCAGCTATTGATGGTATTTACCGTACCATGTACACTACCGGTTATACTACAGGATGGGAGCATGAGGAGTTTGGACTCTCTGCTATCAACCTGGCTGCAGACCTGATGGGTGAAGACCACATTCAGGCAAAGTCTGGTAGCGGTTGGTTCTTCTATGACTATCTCTATGATGTAAAGGGTGACTATAGTCATAAGCAGGGCCGTCCTTATGGTGTTTGGAACTTCTTCTATACGCTGATTGCCAATGCCAATTATGTGACAACGGCTGAGACTACGATGAGTGGCGATCCCTCAGACGTGAAATATGTTGTAGGTCAGGCTTATGCTATCCGTGCCTTCAGCTATTTCATGCTGGCACAGTGGTATTCTCGCACATTGGTAGGTCACGAGACTGAGCCTTGTGTTCCTATCTATACAGAGCCTACAACAAAGGATACACAGGGTAAGGCTCGTGAGACTGTAGCTAAGGTATATCAGCAGATTGATAGCGATATTGCAAAGGCAGAAGCATTACTCTCTGCTACAGAGCATGACCGCAACAGCAAATCACACATTAGCTTGGCAGTGGCCTATGGCCTCCATGCACGTATTGCACAGGTTGAGGAGAACTGGAATGATGTTCTGACCTATTCTACCAAGGCTATTGATGAGGCGAAGAAAGAAGGTATTACAATTGCAGAGGTTAGTCAGTTCGCTGGCTTGAACAAGGTTAATGCTTCTAACGTGCTGTGGGGTGTGAATATCATCGCAGACCAGACCACTTCTTATGCAAGCTTCTTCACTCATCTGGATGCTGATATGGGTAAATATGGTGCTTCTGCTCGTCAGCAGATTACACGTAGCCTGTATGCAAAGATGGGTGCTGGTGATGCTCGCCGTGCATGGTGGAATCCTGCTGATCCTGCAAACGGTGACAATGGTTACCAGCAAGAGAAGTTTAAGTTCGTAAACTATGCAACATGGGAAGGTGACTATATCTTTATGCGTGTTGAGGAAATGTATCTGGCAAAGGCTGAGGCTGAGTGTATGCTGGGACAGGATGTTACAGCTCAGCAGACCCTGCTGGCTCTGATGGCTAAGCGTGATCCTGCTTATACCTGCACGAAGACTGGTACGGCTTTGGGTACAACCACAGACGTGGCTACAGGTTCTCTGCGTGAGGAAATCATCAACCAGCGTCGTATTGAGTTGTGGGGTGAGTTCGGCCGTATCTATGATATTCGCCGTTTGCATCAGGGCTTTGTACGTAGTACAACCGATGGTCATCCTTCTTCTGCTGCTAAGGCTAAGTTGAATGCTGCAACCGCTGATCCCGAAAGCTATAAGTGGGTGATGGTGATTCCTCAGGCTGAGTTCGATGGCAATGCTAATATGGACGATACCAAGGATCAAAATCCTTTTGATTAAAAAACTAAAAAGAGATAAACGTTATGAAAATGAACAAAATATTAATGGGACTGGCTGTTCTGGCCGGTGGTCTGTTCGCTTCATGTGATACAGAAAATGAAGGCCCTGTGTACAGCGTATACACTTCTAATGTCTCGTTTGTCGATGCAACCACTGAACTGACTACATCGGAGTCTTCTGTTGAAGTTCAGGTGACACTGACTCGTTTTGGTAGCAATGGCGATTTGACCGTTCACTATACGGGCAGTAGTGCAGATGCTGGTATTTTCACTGACCTCTCTAATGGTGAAGCAACTTTTGCCAACGGCTCTAGCACGACAACAGTAACAATTAAGGCCGATAACTTGGAGAAGGGACAGGAGTATGTTTATACGCTGAAACTCGATGATGAGAGTGTCGCTACTGCTGATACGATTGTTGGTGATCCTATTACTGTGGCAGAAGTGGTTATCATGTGTGACTACAATTGGGTGGATGCAGGTACCTGTAAGTTCATCGATTACAACTTCTCTGATGGAGAGGCTATTGAAGGTGTGAAGGTTGAAAATGGTGAGGGCTCTAATGTTTATCGTATTGTTGATGCATACGGTAAGGGTACAGGTAATATCACTTTCACTCTGAATGCTGATGGTACTATCCAGTTGCAGGAAGGTAAGCACTGTACGTTTAGTGGATACTCTGTCTATTATGATAGTGTGAACTATGGCGCTTATTGCTACGTGGAAAATGAGGGTAATCACTATGTTGTTAACCACTTGTTGGTATCTGGTTCAAGCCTATATATTGGTGGCTTTGATTTCATTTGGAACAAGTAATTATCTCAGATTATATAAAAAGAATCGGAAGCCATTTGACTTCCGATTCTTTTTTTTATTCTTTCTTTCTTCCTTCCTTTCTTCTTTACATTTACACCGTAATCTCTCCGCATATACTCTGCTTCATGAACTTACGTACCTGCTCAGGGTCGTCGTATTTGCCTTGCAGATACATCAGTTTGGTAACAGCTGCTTCAACGGTGCCGTCGTAGCCGCTAATGACGCCGGCTTCCTGAAGTTGGTAGCCTGTGTCATAACGTCCCATTTCCACACAGCCTTGCAGACACTGGCTGATGTTAATGATAATCTTGCCATTGCGAGTTCCTTCGCGCAGTGCCTTGATGAGCCAAGGGCTCTGAGGCGCATTACCACTGCCGAAGGTGCGCATCACAATGGCACGCAGATTGGGTGTGGCAATGATATGACGAATCAAATCTTCACGGATGCCTGGGAACAGTGAGAAGATAATCACGTTGTTGTCGAGGCGGAATTGGGGGGTGATGGACGATGGCTGATGGACGATGGGTGATGGCCGATGAATGTATTCGTCGTGATAGGTGATTTCTACACCCGCATCGGCCAGATGTGGATAATTGAATGATTCGAATGCATCGAACTCATCGGCACTTTGTTTTGTGGTGCGATTGCCACGCATCAGGTGTCCGTTGAAATAGATGCCTACTTCGGGCACCATTGCTGTACCGTCCTGACGACGGGCGGCAGCAATCTCGATACTGGTGATGAGGTTCTCCTTACCATCGGTGCGCAACTGGCCGATGGGCAACTGTGAACCTGTGAGGATAACGGGTTTGGTGAGATTCTCAAGCATGAACGACAGAGCAGAGGCTGTATAGGCCATCGTGTCTGTGCCGTGCAGAATCACAAAACCGTCATACTCATTGTAGTGGTCGGCAATGATATGTGCTAACTCCGTCCATAGCTTCGGCGACATATCGCTGGAGTCGATAGGCGGGTTGAACTGATAGGTGGCTATCTCGGTCTGAAACTGTGCCAGCTCTGGCACCCTACTAAGCAGGTGCTCGAAGTCAAATGGCTCCAGAGCACCTGTCTGTGGGTTGTGGTTCATGCCGATGGTACCACCGGTGTAAATCAATAGTATCTTTGAGGTCATATATGCTAGTACTAGTGAGACTAGTTATACTAGTTTAAACTAGGCTTTAGAATCTGAAGTCCAGCTCCACGTCAACCATGTTGTAGCTGTGCTTGTCAGAGTTAATGGTGCGGTCGTTCACGCGGGCATACTCCAGGTTGATTTGCAGGTTCTTGGTGAACAGGTAGTCGGCACCGATTTCGTACAAAGTCTTGGCTCCTCCAACAAATTGATTGGCATCATTAATGAAACCATTCCAAGAATTGGCCTCGCGATACAGATCGTAACGAGCCTTTACGTGCATCTTATTCTTCTGGATAGGAGCAATGCAGAGGGCATAGAGACCATCAGCTTTTTCGCTGGTGTGAGCAGCGTTCCAACCCTGACTGTGGATGTACTCGGTACGGAAAGTCCAGTCGTTAGCAGCATATTCGCCAGAGAGGGCGTAGCGGTTTTTCTCGCCAACACCAGCACGACTGCCAGTCCATCCGAAAGCACCGATACGCATACCCTTGATGGGCATTACCCATGCACCACCAATGATATCTTTGCGGTTGTCCTTATCTTTCTGGTTGATGCCCTCGCCATTGAAAGCACCAATCTGATAGTGCAGCAGGTTGCGACCCTCAGCATTCTTCAGGAAATCACCCTGGATCTGTACACCGATGTCACGACCATTAGAGGCATTACCACCGCAACGGTCAGAGAAACCAGCCAGTTTGCTAACATTCTGAGAATAGCTCATAAAGCCCTGAGTGATAGGGTGCATGGGGTTCTCGAATGTGAAAGGACGCTTGAACTGACCAGCCTTCACTTTGAGGAAATCATATTTCTGCCACTCACCGAAGAGGTCCACCAAACGGATGTCTGTTGTGCTCTTGTCAGGATCATAGGTGTTACCATTGATCTGCATCTGCACCTTCCAGTAGAAATCCTCGTGTGCACGACCTTCCAGTGCCATACGCGCCAAACGGAGGTTGAAACCATTATTCTCGGCGCCATCCTTATCGCTGGCCTGATACTGTACCATGCCGTATCCGCTGAACTTCACGTTCTGGAACCAATCGCTCTGAGCCTGTGAACTCAGTGCTGCGCCCATCATCAGGGCTGCCATTAGAATCTTTTTCATAGTTCTGTTGTTATAATCTTTTTGCCTTTTTATCTTTTAATCAGTAATACTACGTTCTCTACGTGGGGAGTGTGAGGGAACATATCCACGGGCTGCACCTCTGCAACTTTATATTTCTCGTCAAGATCCTGCAGGTCGCGAGCCTGTGTGGCAGGGTTGCAAGATACGTAGACGATACGGTCGGGAGCTGCATGTAGGATAGTTTTTACCACATCAGGATGCATACCAGCGCGAGGCGGGTCGGTGATGATCACGTCGGGGCGTCCGTGCTTGGCAATGAACTCATCGGTAAGAATGTCTTTCATGTCGCCAGCATAGAACAAAGTGTTCTCAATGCCGTTGATTTCAGAATTGATCTTCGCATCCTCGATGGCCTCGGGAACATACTCGATACCGATAACCTTCTTGGCTTTCTTGGCTACGAAATTCGCAATGGTACCAGTTCCTGTGTAGAGGTCATAGACCATCTCGTTTCCTGTCAATCCGGCAAATTCACGCGCTACGCTATATAAATGGTAAGCTTGCTCTGTGTTTGTCTGATAGAACGATTTAGGACCCACTTTGAACTTCAGGTCTTCCATCAACTCAAAGATATGATCCTCGCCCTTGAATACTAAAATATCCTGATCACCAATGGTGTCGTTGCACTTCTGGTTATCCAGATAGAGTAGGGAGGTAATATGTGGGAACGTGTCCGCCACATGCTGTAGCAGATCAAGTGCTTCCTTCTCACCGCCTGTCTCGTCATAGTGGAACTGGATGATGACCATCAACTCCCCACTGGCGCTATTGCGGATGATGATGTCACGCAACAATCCAACCTGAGCGCGCAGGTCGAAGAATGAGACACCATGTTCCATTGCATAGTCGCGGATGTCATTGCGAATCTGGTTGTGCAGGTCGTCCATAAGCCAGCACTTCTCAATGGGCAGAATCTTATCAAAGGCACCAGTGATATGGAAACCGATGGCAGGCACATCTTTCAAACTCTGACTCTCGTCTTTGGGAAGAGCTGTGATTTCTTCTTTCGTTAAATAGCGCTTGTTGGCACATCCATAGTCCAGTTTGTTACGATACTCCTGTGTTTTAACACTACCTAAGATAGGATGGAACTCTGGCAACTCTACCTTGCCGATGCGATGCAACTGGTCGAAGACCTGCTGCTGCTTGAACTTCAACTGTTCCTCGTATGGTAGGTTCTGCCATTTACAGCCACCGCATACGCCGAAGTGCTTACAGAAAGGAACGGCCCGCACCTTGCTTGGCTCAATGATTCGTACTACCTCGCCCTCGGCAAAAGAGTGCTTCTTGCGGCGGATCTGAATATCACAAACGTCGCCAGGTACGCAGAAAGGTACAAAAACAACCAAGTCGTTCCAGTGGAACAAACACTTGCCTTCAGCTGCTACGGCCTCAATGGTGACGCCTTCTAATAAGGGTAATGGTTTCTTACTTCTCGCCATTATATTTTTAAAATCTTAAATCTCAATTCTCAAATCTCAAAGTCCAGACATGAACGCTGCACAGTATAGGGACGTACCTTCTCATTGGCTACTGCCACATGGTCTGGATGCTGAGCATATCCCTTCAATGCTTCTTCAGACTCAAGTGTGGAGTCAAGCATCACGTCTGCATTAGAAGATGCTAAACGTCCGCTGATATTTACTTTAACGTCGATGAGTCCGGGAACCTTACCTACAAGGCCTTCCAATCCAGTCTTGATACCTTCTTTTACAGCCTGTTTTTCATCTTCCGACAAATCAGGGTTTAGTGTCCAAAGAATAATGTGTTTTACCATATTATATAATAGTATAAAGAATAATCGGCTGCAAAGGTACAAAAAAATATTCATTCTTGTGACATAAACAATATTTTTTGAATTTTTTGCCCGTTTTCTTTGGTAATGTGCGAAAATTCCATTAACTTTGCACAATTCGAAAAAACAATAACTTATATAATATTAATCTTAAATATCAAAACTAATGAGTCAAAAGAGAGTTTACCTCTTCGGTAATGGAAAGGCCGAAGGTAATGCAAAGATGCGTGAGGAACTCGGTGGCAAGGGTGCTAACCTTGCAGAGATGAACCACATTGGTGTGCCCGTTCCTCCAGGTTTCACAATTACTACTGACTGCTGCAATGAATACTATCAGGTTGGACAGCAGAAGATTATGGAGCTGTTGAACGATGACGTGATGGCTGCCGTGAAGCACATTGAGGACTTGATGAACTGCAAGTTCGGTGATGCAAAGAATCCTTTGTTGGTTTCTGTACGTTCAGGTGCCCGCGCTTCTATGCCTGGTATGATGGACACCATTCTGAACTTGGGTCTGAATGACGAAGTGGCTGAGGGTATGGCTGCAAAGACCAATAATCCTCACTTCGTATACGACTCTTATCGTCGTTTCGTGCAGATGTACGGTGACGTCGTGCTAGAGATGAAGCCTGTTAACAAGACGGATATCGATCCATTCGAGGAGATTATCGAGGCTGTGAAGAAAGAGAGCGGCGTAGTGCTGGATAAGGACCTCTCAGTAGAGGACTTGAAGAAACTCGTTGTTCTGTTCAAGAAGGCTATCAAGGAGCGTACAGGCAAGGACTTCCCCAACGATCCTATCGAGCAGTTGTGGGGTGCTATCTGTGCAGTGTTCCGTTCTTGGATGAACGAGCGTGCTATCCTGTATCGTAAGATGGAAGGCATTCCCGATGAGTGGGGTACAGCTGTATCAGTAATGGCTATGGTATTCGGTAACATGGGTGATACCTCTGCTACTGGTGTATGCTTCAGCCGTGACGCTGCTAATGGTGAGAACCTGTTCAACGGTGAGTATCTGGTAAATGCACAGGGTGAGGACGTTGTGGCAGGTATCCGTACTCCACAGCAGATTACAAAGATCGGTTCTCAGCGCTGGGCTGAGCGCGCAGGTATCTCTGAGGAGGAGCGCGTTGCCAAGTATCCTTCAATGGAAGAGGCTATGCCTGAGATCTACAAGGAGCTTGACGGTATTCAGAACAAGCTTGAAGAGCACTATCGCGATATGCAGGATATGGAGTTCACCGTACAGGAAGGCAAACTGTGGTTCCTGCAGACCCGTAACGGTAAGCGCACCGGTGCTGCTATGGTGAAGATCGCTATCGACCTGCTCCATGAAGGTAAGATTGATGAGAAGACCGCTATCCAGCGTTGTGAGCCTCAGAAGCTCGATGAGCTGCTGCACCCCATCTTCGATAAGAAGGCCTTGGCTTCTGCTAAGGTTATTGCACAGGGTCTGCCCGCTTCTCCTGGTGCTGCTTGTGGTCAGATTGTATTCCACGCTGACGATGCTAAGGCTTGGCACGAGGATGGTCACAAGGTAGTGCTCGTTCGTATCGAGACATCTCCTGAAGACCTCGCTGGTATGGCTGCTGCAGAGGGTATCCTCACCGCTCGTGGTGGTATGACCTCTCACGCTGCCGTTGTGGCTCGTGGTATGGGTAAGTGCTGCGTTTCTGGTGTTGGTTCACTGAATGTAAGCTATAAGGATAAGACCGTTGAGATCGACGGTGTCGTATATAAAGAGGGTGATTACATCTCTCTGAATGGTACTACAGGTCAGGTATATGCTGGCGAGGTTCCCACCAAGGCTGCTGAGCTGAGTGGTGACTTCAAGGAGCTGATGGACCTCTGCGACAAGTACACCAAGTTGCAGGTTCGTACCAATGCTGATACTCCTCACGATGCACAGGTGGCTCGCGCCTTCGGTGCTAAGGGTATCGGTCTGACACGTACTGAGCACATGTTCTTCGAGGATAAGAAGATCATTGCTATGCGTGAGATGATTCTGAGCGACAGTTTGGCTGGTCGTGAGAAGGCTTTGGCTAAGTTGCTGCCTTATCAGAAGGCTGACTTCAAGGGCATCCTCGAGGCTATGGACGGTCTGCCCGTGAACATCCGTCTGCTCGATCCTCCCTTGCACGAGTTCGTTCCCCACGATCTGGCTGGTCAGGAAACCATGGCTAAGGAGATGGGCGTATCGCTCGAGGCTATCCAGCGTCGTGTGGCTTCTCTGGCAGAGAATAACCCAATGCTGGGTCACCGTGGTTGCCGTCTGGGTATTACCTTCCCTGAGATTACTGCTATGCAGACCCGTGCTATCCTCGGTGCTGCTTGTGAGCTGAAGAAGGAAGGTGAGAATCCTATGCCAGAGATCATGGTTCCTCTGATTGGTACACTCTACGAGTTGAAGCAGCAGAAGGAGGTTATTCAGGCTACCGCTAAGGAGGTATTCGCTGCTGAGGGTATTGAGGTTGAGTTCGAGATTGGTACGATGATTGAGATTCCTCGTGCTGCTCTGACTGCAGATCGCATCGCTACTGAGGCTCAGTACTTCTCATTCGGTACCAACGACCTGACTCAGATGACCTTCGGTTACAGCCGTGACGATATCGCTTCGTTCTTGCCTGTATACCTCGACAAGAAGATCCTGAAGGTTGACCCATTCCAGGTACTTGACCAGAAGGGTGTAGGTAAGCTCATTAAGTATGCGGTGAAGGCAGGTCGCGAGGTTCGTCCTGAGCTGCGTTGCGGTATCTGTGGTGAGCATGGTGGTGAGCCCAGCTCAGTGAAATTCTGTGCTAAGATTGGCATGAACTACGCTTCTTGCTCACCCTTCCGTGTGCCCATCGCACGTCTGGCTGCCGCCCAGGCTGCTGTTGAAGAGTAATATTCTTACATTATAGAATTGGGGTCTGCTTCCTTTTAATGGGAGCAGACCTTTTTTTTATCGTGTCTTCTGCAAAGTTCTTTGTTAAAACAAAAAAAATGCTTAACTTTGCAAGCAATTTTGCAAGACGATGGATGCTATAAATGATTTCTTCTCACTAATCAGTGGATGGCTGTGGGACTGGCCAATGGTTGTACTGCTGTTGGGAACGCATTTGTTTCTGACTTTTAGATTGCGTGTGCCGCAGCGAAAATTGCTGACAGGAATCCGCCTTTCTGTAAAAAAGGATAGTCATGCCACAGGTGATGTTAGTCAGTTCGGAGCGTTGGCTACAGCACTGGCGGCCACTATCGGTACGGGTAATATTGTCGGTGTGGCTACGGCAGTGGCATTAGGCGGTCCTGGCGCAGTGTTCTGGTGTTGGCTTACAGGCATCTTTGGTATGTCAACAAAATATGCAGAGGGCTTGCTGGCAGTGAAATACAGGGTGAAAGGAGACGATGGCCGGATGTATGGTGGTCCTATGTACGCACTGGAACGTGGCTTGAACATGAAATGGCTTGCAGTCCTTTTTGCCGTTTTTACTGCATTGGCTTCGTTTGGTATAGGCTGTACGGTACAAGCGAATAGTATTGCACTGCTTGCTAATGAAACTTTTGGTGTACCTACATGGCTTATAGGTCTTTTTGTGTGTTCACTAACAGCTGTCGTGATTCTAGGCGGTGTGAAATCCATAGCCCGCGTATGCACAGTACTGGTGCCTGTTATGGCAATGCTTTATGTATTGGGATGCGTGGTTATCCTTTGCATGAATGCGGATTTCGTATGGCCAGCCCTACAGCTGATTGTTACTTCGGCTTTCAATCCTTCGGCTGCTGGTGGAGGCTTTGTGGGTGCAACCGTAATGATGGCAGCACGCTATGGTATTGCTCGCGGATTGTTTAGTAATGAAAGTGGTATGGGTAGTGCGCCTA